>Ga0065711_1046649_pt1 | contig 12768 bp, 6 predicted proteins | sample Hoacrofraction12_FD_59098 | JGI IMG/M metagenome (GOLD analysis project Ga0065711, IMG submission 59098) | Hoatzin crop microbial communities from Cojedes, Venezuela - Epithelial fraction 12 v2 (version 2) | ecosystem: Host-associated > Birds > Digestive system > Esophagus > Crop | place...
AAAATATCATATGGCTTATAAAAAGAAAAGTGAGTTTCTGCACAATAGAAAGTTACTGACCAAAGTGCATGCAGTTGCCTAAACATTAGTGACCAGTCCTGTTTGAAGGGATGTGGGGTATTTGACCTAGTTGCTGCTCCATAGTGTACAGTTCTTCTGTGAGTTCTGTATCTTATCTGTCAGCCCCAGACAAATACCTCAGGTACTTTACGGGATCTCAGATGACACCAGATGTTAAGCAATTGAATCCCACCTCATTGTAGATTTTTCTGTTGAATTCATTTATCAATCTAAACTTTATTTAACCTTGAATGAAACAAGCTTTTCAACTCAAGTTTTTTTTCGTAATCAATATGTTGCATGGGAAATATTGCATCTATTAATAGAACAGGTAATGCAGCAATGCTTATGAAATCCATGCACAGACTTGTTAATACATTTAACATGTTTACAAAAAGCTGATGAAAGGAAGGGGAGATAATAAATAACTGATGAAAATGCTCAACTGCAACAATCAGTGTGATTATTTGAACTTCATTAGATTATTGGTTTTCTTCATATGTTTAGTACCCAAATAATTTAAGTGCAAATTTTGTTTCTGATTAATAAGGGAAAAATTTTAAATAGCTTTAATTATAGTCTTTGCTTGTCTCTTAGGAAAGGAAGGAAGGAAGAAAGGTCATCTGAAAGAACATTTTTTTTTCTTTTGGGGAAACATTACGTGTTCAAACATTCAAACTTTGAGAGAAAAGAGGGAACTGAAAACTGTTGGGACAAAGAAAAAAATCATACTCTGTGTGAACTGTGTAAAAAATGAATATATGCACTCAATGTCTTTGTCATTAACAGTGCAGCTCTACAGGTGGATGAATCTCTTGGCTGGACTTTGCCTAAGAAATTCTGGTGTGGTAAAATAGCTTTAGAAAATAGCATGTGTATTTGACCTATAATGAATGTTCTTCTTTTTTTATTAGCTAAACAATCTTTAGGCCTTCAAGGTTTGCTTTGCAGCTGTAGGTACCTGTATATTTTTATTTGTGTTCATGGTCCCATTAAAGTCAAGGCATTATTTAGCTTCAGAAAAGCCACTGAAATGCGTGATGTTACACCTTAATTTGTGATGACTGCAGTCTAATATAAACTCACAGAAAACAACAGGGATTATAGCTTTCATTTTCTAATCAAAGACATTTGACACATCTGGTGCTGATTACTATATCAGCGAATATAATTATATTTTCTTAAAGTTAAGTGAAAAACAGTACCAGAATTATAATGCCATAGTCATAAAAATGTAGTTTTCCATTTTCTTAATGAAAGTCACCTTGCACTGGCTAAGAATAGGAGTAAACTACCAATTGATACTTTGTGTTGTTTCTGCTGAAAAGAGACTCATTATGCAAAATCATCTGCTGGGAACTGCATAATACAGTGGCTGCACTTAAAATGTTACTCCTGAACTGAAAGATTTTACTGTTTTGAGAAATATTTCCTCAATTCTCTCAACTTGTCAGGGCCCAAATGTGGAGCAGAATGTGTAATAAAAAATGAAAATGAGAGATATAAAACAATTACAAGCACAAGAAACATAAAACACCGAGAACAGTTAGTTTTGTACAAAAAACCTGTTCTTATCCTGTCAGTTTCATGAATCTTTAGTTCTGCTGTGAAGAATTCTCTACAGTGAATGTTAAGGGACAACAAATTGGCAAAGACAGAATAATTTTGAGAGTGTAGTTGGAGATATGTTATGTATGAGACATTTTTTCTTTAAGTTGAAAAAAAAAAAATAGGTACAACTGGTTAGACCAGAATAATAAAGAACTTGTAAAGGTACACCCACTTTGAAAAAATATCTCTCGTTTCCCTCAGATTTGTTCCAAAGACATGACAGTCCAGCCTCCTTTCATGACTAAATAAGCTAAAAGCTGGGCAACTAACAAAAGGCTCCATTGTGTGAAGACAAAGCCCAGTCTAAATAATGCACTACCATATAACAGCCACAGAAAATTCTTTGATTTGACAATATAATTTTAAAGTAACGATTATTTAGAACTTCTGCATGTGCCCACATTCTTGGCTCTGAAAGGTGAGCACAGTGCTTTGTAAAGAAGAGGTTTCTGACTAGAGAGAACACCATTAATGCAATTTGTTGTAAAACTATCTAGAAAGTTATCAAAGAACCATGCTGTGGAGGTTGTGAAAGATATGTCAGTCTAATTAGGTTTGTCAAATATTCAAGTATGATTTGAACAATTTGAAAATATTGTCAAGTGTCCAGGCTAGCAAATAACTCAGAGTTGTGAAAGACAAGTTAGAGCCAGCATCGAGCACCTGCAGCATGGCTTACTAGCAAGCAGGATGCTCAGATCTATTAACAGCACTGGACCACCACGCCAGTTTGATGGTCACTTGCATCCCAATCCAGTGAGGAAGCACAAGTGCTGTACTGCGGGGACCTAGTCATATGCCAGGAGACAGACTTTACGCATCAGTGGTTCATCCATTGTAGGGCAGGACTAATGCAGTCCACGTAGAACTGGTACATCTAACTTTGCCAGATTTGGGGAGAGTTTGCTGCCCTCAAGATGTCTCCACATCACCAATAATCATTCTAGTTCAGAAATATGTCACTAAAGACCAAAAAAACAGTCTGATTGGTATAAAGTTTTCTCTGACTTTGAAATGGTGTTGAAGGAACAGGGAAATGAATTCTTTCAGTAGGAAATGAAGCATGCATTTATCAATAGCTGATCACTCCATTATAGCAAAAGGAAATCATTTTACTCAAGGAAATAAGGTGATGTTGTCATGAAAATTTGTGTTTTCGATAACCATTTCACTTGTTTAAAAGGAGAGCACTAGACCATGTACCCTGAGTTACTGTGCCCATTGTGTGAAATAAATGCGTCCTCATTGGATGCAGTGATGTAAATGTATGAAAGAATAGAAACAGAGAAGAAAATATCTTCAACTTTACAAGCATGAGAGATCCCAATTTGGATGTTCAAGATAAGGGTTTATGAAGCCTGAAAAGCTAAGTGAGTAAGGAAATAATGTGGCACAGCTGCATGAACACCTCAAATAACTTGCAGGAAATGTCCTTAATTATCAGTGCTGAAGAGGGACAGTTATAACCCAAGGATTTTGGCATTTTATTTTGATGTAGAAGAATTTTGGCTGTTGGTACCTTTTGCCTTGATTTGAATTGCGTAGTGGTTTTGCAGCCACAGAACTGTTTTTTGGTTATGTTGGGTTTTTTGTAGTAGTAAGACCTGTTTGAGCTATCCAAAGTATTTCTGTTTTCTTCTCTTCACTCTATGGAGATAGACACAGACATAGTTTCATATGCATATATATATACGGATATAGATATGTGTGCCCATATATATACACATATAGCTTTTTTTACTGGAACACAGATGTCATATAAAACTTGGAAAATGTGTTTGTATTATCAGAAAGAAAAAAGCTTCTAAGTTGATTGATGCCCAAGATACAGGGAAAACAGCAGAACGTGTTGTGAGTAGACACACTGTGTTCTTATACGTGTGTTTAAGTAAACGATGAATACTGGAACAGCTTGTAATAGCCGTTAAGAAAACCTCAGTACTTCAACTCCTAAACTTCCTTCACATGTAGCCTTTTACTGTGCTCCCGGACCCTCCTGAATGCATTGTCTAAATGTGCAGCAGTGTCAATCAGCTAAGAAACTCAAAGGAATACATTCTCTTTTCCATAGATTTTGTCATTAAGAGTGTGTGTGCATGTGTATTTTCTGACCATTGCAGATTTCAGAAGATCACCAATAACCATATCTGTAAGGCTGCCCTGGTACGCCAGACAAATTTAATGATATCATTTGAAGACATCTCCTAGTGCCTTCTCTGGCATTCATTCTGTTTCTTATCAGAACCTCAGGAGTAAACTCTGCCTACTAGGAGGGAGCTTATGTTGCTACGGAAAATCTTTCTGCCTGTATCTCAGTGCAGCTGTCAGTATCTCAGTATGAAATCCACATGTATCTCATCTACTTGCCCATGTACTTCAGTGCATGTACTTCTATTTGTTCTTCTGCAGGCATCACCTATTCAGAAAATAAGTACTGGGAGGGTTTGCACCAAGGGTCAACATACTCAACAAGAGTCAGTCCTTAATTTTAATGGCATACTTTATGATACATATTTGTAATTATTATTCATTCACTATTTGGACACCATTTTCACTTGTTAAACAGGAAAGAATTTTAGGCAGCTACAATACTGCTGATGACAGAGTTTGTTGATGCCTTGATCCTCCTGTTGATGCCTTGATCCTCCTGTTGATGTTTAGTCAATGAAGCCTTAGAAGACTTTCCTGCACCAAAGACTGCTTTTCATGCTCTTCAGGTTTCTTATGACATGTTACCCTTTCACTGATTTACAAAAAATTGGTTTGTCAAACCCTCCATCCATATGCAGTTGGTAGCATCTGATATTTATTCAACTTTCTGGGTGAGAATGTACCCCTCCACAGCCTTTTTGGGGGATCTGTACCCTGTATCATCATTATAGATTCCTTACTTGGGCTTATGATATGATATCTTGGGCTCACAATATGATATAAAATTGTTTTTCATATTGATTTATCAGTAAGAAATACTGATGTATAATTATTAATTTTTTTTTCTGATTTGCATTATGCCACGAAAGAAAAAACATGATGTCCTTATTTCTCTTTCTTAGCATCCTCCTCACCAACATCAAAACACCTTGCCAAAGGAACTGGAATAGGAAAGAATACAGAAAAGCCTTTAGCTCAGTGCCTTAAAGTGAGTGGAATAAGTGAGTTTTCCCTTGCCACCTCATTATTGTTACAACCCCTTTTAGACTGTCTGTCAGCTACTTATGATGTGCATAGATTGTGCTATGATGGAGCCAGTGCTTATCTTCTAACATAGCATTAGGTTTAATTTTATCAGATGTTTGGGATTTCAGATCTCTCTTTGATCTCTAAAACAACTTTTTTTGAAGAGATGATAAAACTAATGAATTGCAAATCACCTTTGATACTTCTGAGATTTTAGTACAGGTATTAGAAAGGATAACACAATACTCCACAGGAAGCTGAAGCTTTTTGAAAACCGCTGTAAAGCTACTTATTAAGAAAAATGTTCCCAGAGAAGACCTAATTGTCTAGGAAACCAATGCTTACATTCATTTGCTCTTGGAAATAGTATGAAGAGAGTTATTTCTAACATTGCAATGTTTCTATCACGAATGTTTACTTCTGAGACCTGCGGGCACTGCAGGACCTCTTGTCCCTGTCCCTTGTCCCCTGCGCTCCGCCCATCCTGCCCATGGCCGACGACCCCATTTCAGCCCCCTGGGGCCATTAGTCCCTGACTCAGAGATGCTGCAGCGTGGCCAGTCTCCAGCTCCCCACAGTCCTGCTCTGCCTGGCTGTGGGACTCACCAAGATAGGCCCACTCTTGGGCCAGTTCCCATCTCCAGGAAGGTGTCCAACACCCAGGGCCAGGGCTGTCCTGGTGCCCCCCCAGCTGTCTTGCTCCTGTGTATGGTGGTGGAATGGGCCTCAGCCCTTGTGGCACCCCAACAATATATTTTCATTGGTTTTAAATTTTGTCAGTCAACTTTTTATATCAACAGCTGAAGAGGCTATGAGAGAAGTATGGGAAAGCAAAGGTAATATGTCCAAGGGGAGAGAAAAAGACATTTCTAATTCTTCCATTGTAACCAGAGCTTCAAAAACATCTTAGGAAAATGAATATTAAAACCTGAGTTTTCTGCAGGGAGGGGACACTGTGCATCACGGAGGGAGCTCTGCAGAGATCTTTTGGAAGGATATGAGTTGTTCTGTCATGTAACAAGTAGCTTTAGCTCAGAAATCTTTTAGAAATGTTAACAAAAATCTTTACTGATCTACTATATACTGTCTCCATAGACTGCTTTCTGAATTGTCTCTTCTTACAACTTTTTCTGCCATTCATTTGAGCTTTTTTCCTCAGGTGTTTGAGCATCATCTGTAAAGCTTGAACTGATTGTATTGATATTTGTCTTGATGAAACTCAGGGTGGTCCCAGAGTGTTTCTTTTTTTTCATTTGTTGACATGATAATGCTTTCTTGCCTTCATCATGATCTTGAAATGCAGTTTAGGTCATCTAAGCAGAACACAGAACAGTACCATAACAGGTTTGACATTTCCTGGTTTTGGTGTTCAAGACTTCAATTTGAGTTTTTGTATTCATTTTGAATTTCAGACCACATTTTGTATTAAACCAATGATGCAGTCTACTATATTTCTCTTTCCAGTTTTGAATTATATATATTCTAGATCAGTCTGAGATTTTTAGTCATTGTTAAGATTAATCTTTACATAGAAATATATATTTTTTTTCTCACGTTAACTTTCTGTTTTCATTATTTTTTCTTAGAGTGACAAAAGTATTTCTTATGTAGATGAGCCTGTCTTTTAATCCATAGGAAACAGATAAAATATCCTTAGAGCCCATCAAAAGCAATACAGAGACACACCTGGCTTTTTAGAGGCATTTGATTGCAGTCCTGTGTTTCTCCCCCCTTAAACGCATTTAGACTCCCGATCACAGGTCCCCAAATAGCATTTCATTCTTGCACATCAAACACTGTGATGTTCAGACCAAAATAACAAGAGGCAAACATCTGATTAAGGTGAGACACGTCTGTCTGTGCAGACTTGGCTGTTAATTTCTCTGCTATCTCTTGTGCCCCTAGGGCATCGGCCACCCCTCAGGCAGAGCTCGAACGGAGCCTGCGATGAACATTTTTCAGCCAACCTGGCTGCTATAATTTACTTTGCTTCTTCCAAGAACTCTACTTCTCTCAGCAGTGGCTGTTGGCATTGGAGAGAAGTGGAAAGTGGGAGCAGGAGGCTTGATGAGCAGATTGGTCAACTCCATCATCACAATCAGTGCTTTACAAATTCATTTAGCAACTTCAGTGGCGCTACAGAAAGACATGGGAAAAAGATATTCACCTTGGGAGAATAGAGTAGTGTCTACAAATATCTAATGAGTTCATACATTGCTGCTCACACCACAGGAGATCATGCTGTTCCTCAGCAATCCTTTAGCCACTGATGTTTTGAGTCTGCTCAACTGAGAGGTGCAAAAAATATCTCTTCAAAAGCTCTTATTTGTCTTGCAAGAACAGAAACAAAAGAGACAGAGAACTCTACAGCTGGCACAACTTCAGAAAAGACAGGAAACTCAGACTCACAGGGAAACATGGGCCCCTCAGAGAAGACAGCCTCCTCTACAGTGCTAATGGCAAATCCTGTCCAACACTCAACATCTGTTTCCCTTGACTGCAAAGGGGTTATGGTCACAGTAGTGAATAGTACCTATTTTATTTGCTGGTTCTTCCCTTGTGTGCTATATTTCTTACAGACAAACAGGTCGGACTGCTGGAGACAGAGGCAAAAGATTGATTCTCCAGCTCATTTCCAATATATGTCTACATCCACAGGGAAGTATTCTCGCTTATATTTGGCTTTGACATTCTATTTCCAGCAGAAAAACCATGTAGAACGAGGCTAATAATAATCTGTACTTTAAATTAAAAGATCTAAGCACCATTTGAGAGTTAGGTGACAACCTCAGACCTCTTCTGTTAAGAGATCTTCACTGACCAGATAAAGAGGCAATATTCTCCATTTTAGGTTGAAATAGTCTTCAGCAGGCACAGAAAATCTGAGAAAATATCTTGCAAGTCAGAATAAAATACTGAATACCAAAACTGACGAGAAATATTCAGCACAGCCTTAAGTCTCAGATTGGTTTCTATAAACAGAATGGGATGGTAACCAGGAGCATCACAGGAAAGCTGCCCACTTTAGAGTTCAAGAAACAATAGAACATTTTCTAGCTGTTGCGTTGATGCACAATTGAATGGGCCATATTTTTATATCCTTCTGTCATCAAGTGGCTACCTGTTGTTTTCCATGTCACTACCAGTGCTATTATCCAGAAATTTCAGTAAAATATTTTACAGAATGAAATCTTATTCCTGCGACTTCAGCCTACACTTAAATTTATATATCATTTATTACTTTGTGAATCAAGGTTAGGTAGGTTTAGTCATCTTGAAATCAGACCTTAGGATCTGCTGCCTCTTTAAAGGCAAATTGTGAATTTCTTCTTCATGTTAAATGCTACATTACTCTGCAGGTTCTAACACATTTACTGACTAATGGAAAAGAGATGTAACAGGAAAAATAGAGCCTTGTTAGTAAACTGGCAAACTGCAATTATATCTATCCATTAAATTTTAATGCAGATATATTAAAGGGAAATTCCCAATTTAAATATATGTGCTTAAATATAAGAATCTCTGTACGATACTAGGGGATACTAATTGTTCACCTTGTTTCTCGCATATGAGCTTCTTCCATTCTGTCTTTACAGTTCCTGACCTGTAGTTTGTAGACTTTTACAGTCAGAATTAGGTGTTTGGGATTTTCCTAAATACAACCAAATATCATCTTAAAACTTCCAGAGCTGCATAATGCAATATTTTTCCTTTACCCCTTTCCTTTTTCCTTTTTCCTTTTTCTTTTTTCTTTCTCCCTCATCGTTTCTTCCCTTCACCTTTCCTCTTTCCTCTTTCCTCCTTCCTCTTCTTTTTTTCAGTGTGTCCCACAGAGAAATATAAGCATAAAAGGCCAGTTATGACAAGTCCTTCCAACAGCAGCACTTTCACAAAAGTTATCTGGATCTATATAGCAGGAATCTCATCTCCTAACTTCTTTAAGTTCTACTACAATTACTACATTATTCAACAGAATGCTGTTGACAAATGAGTACACAGTTTCAGCTACATTGGCTTTACAGCCAAATTTAGTTTTAGCAATCAAGGACAAAAAAAATTTGGAAAAGAGTGAGTGAATGTAATAATTGTGTAGGAGAAAACAAGAAACCAGATTATCCTGCCAATGGGCAGCTCCTAGAATTTTGCACTTACTCATGCTTCTATAGCAGTGCAAGGATGCTTGCTTACTTACACTTTCCTTACCTATTCCTTGCTCTACAAGGGGCAGGGGTTACGGAATAAGTTTTTATAGTTGTCATTGGTCCAACACTTTCACTCACTTCACTCCTGAGCTGCAGCAGTAAGAAGTCGCTGTGGTATAATAAATCATAAAGACAACTCCTGGAATAGCTCCAAGCCCAGATGCGATTCAGTCTTTGGCTGCTGGAATGGTTTTGGGTTTGGGTAAAATTGGGATACTTAGTTACATAGCAGACAAGTGTGAACAGTGAGTTTCAGCCCAATAGCTACAGTGAAAAGCAGGACTAAGTGTAGGTCAGAGCAACAGATTTAATCACATAATGTGCCTTTTTTCCAGTTGTAGAAATCCACTGTAAAAAGAGCAAGAAGCAAGAGCTTACAGATTACTTGGTACACAGAAGGGGCTTGGTGACAGCATATTTTGGCTGGTACCCAAACCCTGTCACAAAGTGGCTAGGCTGTACTGTGATAACAACCTTACAGGTACTGAAGGATGGTCACCTACTGCCAGAGGATGGAGGGTTAGCTTCTTTTTGATTAACTTTGATCTTTTTTTACAGTGTTCAACATTACCAACTCAATGATACTGTGGTCCCATTTGGGAGAGGTAACGAGTTTCCAGACATGGACACATTATGGTTTAAGCTGTCCACACAGAGATACATGCACAAGTAATGATGGGAAGTTATACCTCTCAAAAACATCTGTTCTCACACTAGCCCTGCCAGCTTCTTTGTTTGTTCAAGAAACTTGTGATATTGCATGGATTCTGATGTGGACAGTGTGGGGATGACCTCTTCTGTGAATCACTGTCAAAATGATTGTTTTCTCAGGGAAGATTGGTTCCTGGATGAAGAGCATCAAGCTGAATATTAGGTCCATACTGAGTCCAAGAAGGATACAGATAATGAGCATGAAGAGGAGCTTCTTCAAAAAGTAAACCTTTTAGGGGTTACTTTGAATGATGGTAGGCTTAACTAATACAAGAACAGACAAATACCAAAAATTTCAAGGTGCTATCCAAAGGAAACTATTGTTTATTTTTCTCTAAACCTTTAGCATCTATTTCTTTGTGTTTTGGAGGTTATACTTGTATGCATCTATTTATGAACAAAGAAAATTATCTTGAGCAAAGAAATGCAGAGAATGAGAGAGAATCACTTATGACAAATCTCAGATTACCTAGTGAATAACTTAATAGTGCTAATATACTGCAGAAAAAGTCAATAGAAGTACCAAAACAGAACAGAAATATGTTGACAGATTATCTCTTTTCTAAAGATTGTATAATTCTGTGGTTAAGAGCATTTATAGCAATTCAGGCAAATAAAATATTTATTCACCAAAGATAATAGGAAAACACTTCACTAGCTCCATGTTTTAGTTCTTTGCACAGTTCCATCATTATCTAAATGTTTATTTGGTTTTTTATATTTTGCAACTTTTTTTTGTATTCTGATTGTTCTATATTTATCATTTAATACAAATGAAGATGGGTCAAAATCAAATGCAACATCTAGGCATGCGTACTTCACGAGTCAGTGAACCAGCTAATTGCATCCGAAAATGAAAAGGAAGGTCTTCTGGAGTGGATGTTATTGCTGTCCTGTTTGTATTAACATTTTCTAAGATTTTTTCTTTTCCAACTCTTTTATAGTTTTATTATTTCTATGCATATGTGTAATCTAAGGCACTGTTTCCTCTAAAGTTTTGCAGTGTGTTGGTGAAAGAAAACTGATACAAAGATGGTCATGTCAATATTTAACTATCAGTCTAGGAAGAATAAGAAGTATGTGTGAATTAGAGGGCACTGATATGCTACAACGTTTGTGAAAACAAAATACTAGTACAGAAAGAGTGTGACTTAGTCATAATTGCTGGGATAGATCCTGTCACTAGCACTATCCCCCTCATGCCCACATGACTTGCATTGTAATAGCTCATGATGACCAGACAAGACTCCCATCACCCCAGGAACAGACCCAGAAATGAACTGCAGTGGGAGAAGCTTCTGCTCTGACACAGGAGAGGATGAATCCCAGTTCTGTTAAAGTGAGGTGATATACAGGTCATAATGATTTTGGTGAAGTTAAGATGCTGAGTACCTTTCAGGACTGGGTCTATTTGTTTTGATCTTCTCAGTTTCCTTATCTTCCTCAGTACAAGTGGCAGTAAAGAGAGACAGAACACCTTCCATTTTGCATTCTCCCATCCTCCCTCCCCTCACATTTTCTCTCAGCTGGGAGCACTGTTTGCTCAGTTTAATACTTCCAGCCGTCTCCATGCCATCTCCGAGCTCATGCAAGCAGAGGAGCAAGCACCTCACCTCTCACAAGTCTCTGTGAAGGCTATGAAGTCACACTGATTTTAAGTTACTACTGAGGGTGAAGCTGGAGAATTTTGTAAAGCTATCCTCTTTTTTTAACCCAGGACATTGTTTGATAATATGAAAACTGTGTTGTTTATTGGAACGTCATATGTATTTGTGGGTCTATATATATGTATGTATGTGTATGCACTTTTTTATATATACATATTTGTTGGCTAAAGAATAACAAAGCCTCTGTATAGTGGCAGGGAGATCCAACAGAAAAAAAAAAAAAAGAATGATAAATGAGACCACCTTACTGCCATTGTATCTTAATAAAGGTTGTTATCTCTCAGACAAAATGTAATACACCACACAAATGAATAATGTCAAGATGGCACGTGCCTATTTAGAAAAGTGCAGTTATTTTTAGCTCTGACACCAGCTGTTTGTTTTGCAGCAAGTGTCCGAACTCAGATGAGTGGATAAAGTTATAAGCACTTCACTTTCTCCAGTTTTCAAAAAAAGCTTAAATAGGCATATTGCCTCCCCTTGGTGCTGTCAGATTACCCATGGAGCTGAGGAGCACAGCCAGTAGCAGGCATAAAAATCAGGTGAGTGAGACAGAAAAGTAAGGGCAGGGCATGGGGTCTGTCATCAGCAAACCCAGCGGCATGATAGTGCTGATATCATTTGTTTGACCTGTATCAAAAGCCAGGAGCATGGGGAGGAGAGAGATTAGAAAAAGGTAAATGCCTCAGTAATGGAGATGCACAGAAACAAAAAAGAGGTTGTAGACAGAGAAAAGTGTTTCCCCAGTCTTAATGGCACATTTTGCACGGTGCTTTACAGACTTGGAAATGGCCACAATCTCCTTTGCAGCAAGGTCTGTCAAAGAGTGATGGCCTGATGTAATAAAGATGGATGGCTACTTCCGAACACCAATGATGGACATGGACTGAGGGCAGTTGAGTCAGCCCAGAGTCTGGGCCACAAGGTGGGTGTGGGGTGGTGAGGCATGTCCAAGGTCAGGCCAGGAACATGTGTCAGGAAGAGGTGTTTTCCCCTCAGCCAGAATCACAGAATCACAGAATCACAGAATCACAGAATCACAGAATCACAGAATAGTAGGGATTGGAAGGGACCTCTGTGGGTCATCTAGTCCAACCCTCCTGCCGAAGCAGGGTCACCTACAGCAGGCTGTAGAAGACCTTGCCCAGGCGGGTCTTGAATATCTCCAGAGAAGGAGACTCCACATCCTCCCTGGGCAGCCTGGGCCAGGGCTCCGTCACCCTCAGAAGGAAGAAGTTCTTCCTCATGTTCAGACGGAACTTCCTGTGCCTCAGTTTGTGCCCATTGCCCCTTGTCCTGTCACTGGGCACCACTGAAAAGAGCTTGGCCCCATCCTCCTG
>Ga0065711_1046651_pt1 | contig 12768 bp, 6 predicted proteins | sample Hoacrofraction12_FD_59098 | JGI IMG/M metagenome (GOLD analysis project Ga0065711, IMG submission 59098) | Hoatzin crop microbial communities from Cojedes, Venezuela - Epithelial fraction 12 v2 (version 2) | ecosystem: Host-associated > Birds > Digestive system > Esophagus > Crop | place...
TGGATTTTTTTTTTTTTTTTTTTTTCTGGTAACACCTTAGACCAGTTTAGATCGATCCTGTAAGACTTCCCATTGACTTCAGTGGGTATGTATTGACTCCTCTTCATTCACTTTCCACTCTTCCTGATCACATAAACTCATGACTAGGCCTCAACTTACTTTGAATTAATTTATTAGTCCCTGATGAGTACTTTTGTATTGAGACAAATCAGTACAACTCTAGTACAACTTCTAGTTGAACTGGTGACAGTTTAAACTCCAGAGTCTTTCTTTATCAGCCTTTCTTCTACCTCCATGTCAGTCTGTCTTCATGTCTGCAGTATCTCCGTTTGTTAAAGTCTTCCTCATACTGTTCTGTACAAAAGCAACTAATTTATGGTGGGTTTGGAGTCTTAGTTCTCTTGTCCCTGAGCATATGTAGAACAGCATTTCGTACTTTCACTCACATAGGGAGAAGTCCTACTTCATCATCATGTAGTTGGACAGGTTCCTTGAGCTGCACCCCAAACTGAAGTTCCAAGCCCCGAGTTTTTATAACTTTCTGTGGAATTAAGTGAGGTTCATAAATTAGTTTCTCTGCTATCTTACTTCTCTTCAGCTATCGGTCTTGTGTTTGCCCTTATAATGCAGTCTTGGCATACTGTTCAGAAAAGTCTTTTTGTAATTTGTTCTAGCTCTTTTAACTTCTTTGACTGAATATTTGTTTTTAAAAAATTCTTCTTGACAACTGTATTTTCTCCTTCAACTCTTTCTCAGCCTTCATTTTTTTTACCTCTGTCTGTGTTTTGTAATTAGATAGCAAAGTTTCATGAATCCTTTGGTGTACAGTCTGAATTAAAGATGTTCTACTGAATGGGAAGGTTGGTTGAGCCTGTTTTTGAGAAAAAAGAATTACAATTGTCATAGAATCATCAATACTTAGAAGTGTAGTTTTGAGCTGAGTTTACAGGAGAATATGATGGGAAGATCTATGTTTTCTTTTGTCGCTGCCCCAGCTTTTCTGTTTTTCTGACAGTCTGTTTACTGCTTGTCTGTCTTTTGACACATGGTCCAGCCCTCCATGTGGTAAGTTATTAGCTGTGAACCTTATAAACACCACTGGAAGAATAACCATTTAATTAACCATGACCAACAGTAACCATCAGTATTTAAATGATATCAGACTTCTAACAGCAAGAGCTGATCTAAATTGAATCAGATTTAGTTTTCTCTTTTAAAATAGCTTTTATGATTATTTTTGCATTCCTGGGCATAGCTGTGACCCTAAAGTGTTGCTCTTTCTCTCCCTACTTGAACTTCATGATTTCAGCTCATAAGGCATGAAGGAAATGTGTTCTTCTAGTAGTATCTTGTCCCTCTTGATGTGATTTTCCTGATACTAGTATCTCCTAGCAGACTGTAGGCAATTGAGTTGGTTGCTCTGAAGTTGCTTCTGAGGCACAGTGAGATGGATTAATCTGGACGGTTGGTCAGTAGTTCATGATGTATTTCACTCGGTCAATGTACAGCATAAAATACAATTTGAAGAAGTCAAGAATGGCTTTTTCCATGAAAAGCTGAATGTACCTTATACCACTTATATTGATTAGCTAGTTTTCGGGTTTGTTTTCAGATACGTTTCAGGTACGTTTCATTTCAAATTTGTACAACTGAAGATGTAGCATCTGGGTTTTGTTGAAATCTTATGATTTGTGTGTATTTGGGGGATGCACACTCTACATGTTCAGTCAAATAGTTATTTGAAAAATGAACCTTGAAGGGTTAATTTTGTATTAGTTTAGAAAGGACTGCATTATTATAATTTTGTGAGGTAATATTTATACTTTCTTTAAAATATTGTATCATAAAATAACATACAGTGTAAATATTTGACTTATCACATGTATTGGAGTGTGTAGCTGTAACTCACTAATTGAAAACAAATCTGGTCAGGAACATTATTTGGAAATTAACAACGTAATGATGACATGACTTACAGATTTCATGAAAAACTGTATTAGTCTATGTATATTTAATGAAGTATGCTATATTTTTCTTAGTATGAAAATCTCTTTATAGATGGAATATAAATCAAAAGCTAAGTTAGAGTCTTGAAATACAACAGCCGTATGTTGCCATGGTACTGTAAGTCAAGATAAATGTTAAAGATAATAATGGATATGCATAATAAGATGTAGCAAAACTGAACTAAGAACCTAATAGATTATTGAATCCCCCATAATTTTTACCACTTTTTCAACACTATTTTGAAATAGCACAGCTTGGTTATAGTATAAATTTTGCTTCTGATATTCAGTAACTCTTATTTTAGGACTGTGATTAATGCTGCATACACAGAGAGCTAATGAATTTCTGATAGCATAATTTTTGTCCGTGTCAGCTAATAATATGCTCAGTTTGTTTTTGTTGGTTTTTTTTTTTTGTTTGTTTGTTTTTTTAAGTTAAGATGCAGTTAGTTAAGGATATTGTACTAATCTCAGGCACACAATATCCTACTGATGATATTTCTCAGTTGTGTAATTGTGTAAGACAACATTTTCATGTTATTTAAGTGTAAATTCTGTCTCGTCCCATGTATAGTAGGAAAACCTGGTTTTGATCAGCAAGTTCCGTTTTTCCAATCTTTTATGTAAGAGAAATCTTTTACGTATGTTTTTTGTATTTCTGTTTTTGGCATTTGATCTATGCTAATATCTGCTTATCATTTAAAGAGGGTAAAATGCTCTCTAATTAGGTGGTTGGTAAAATTTTGGTACTTTGGCTTTCTGTGTTGTTGTTAGCCATGCATAAAATGCTTTCCTATTGATCAGTGTAGAATAGCCAGGGTTTAAACAGCTGACATCTGCTTACTTTAAAAAAAGAAAAAGAAAACAGAATAACAAACCATTTCAGCCTAATCTACCTCAAATGTGTGCATGTAAATGGAGGTCCATCTATTGACCTGCATTCTTTTCAGTTGTGGATTGGTCCACACGGTTTATGAAACCAGGAGGGCTGATTTGAAATGCAGATGTCGAGACAGTGAACTACACCCTCCCCTTTTTCCTTTGCTGTATCTGTCAGGGTGAAAAATGGCTTGCACAAGGGTCAGTCACCCATACTCACTTAATTACTTTCCTTGGACCTACAGAACTGTCACAAGCTGTGGTGGATGCAGGAGCTGTTCCTCTTTTAGTGCTCTGTATCCAGGAGCCAGAAATTGCTTTGAAAAGGATTGCTGCTTCAACTCTCAGTGATATTTCAAAGCATTCTCCAGAGTTAGCACAGACAGTAGTGGATGCAGGAGCTATCGCTCACTTAGCTCAGATGATCCTGAACCCTGATGCTAAACTGAAGGTACATTTAAAAATTATTTTTTTAAATCTCCATGATACCAGTCATTACTGGATACTGAATCAAAGACACTGATGTGGATATTTATTTAGGAAGCTCTTGCTTTGGGCGTTAACAAAAATGTAACTACATAGTTAGTGACAAAGAGTTCTGAACATACTCACAGATTTAGCTACTGGATAAAAGCTGCTGTTCTATGAGGAACAGCTAAACTAATCTTTAAAGTGAATGGTATGAAATTTTTTTAGAATTATATAGTGTATGAAGAACGCAGCAGGTATTTTTTATAGATAAAATTTGCACAATTCGGTGACAAAAAAGGTTTTGCATACTTAAGGTTATACTATAAAACAGTTAATGCTTTGTTGTATTTTAGAATGTACTATCTGCTGTGAACAGCTGTTGTCAAAGGTTTAATGACTCCAGTTTAATTGACAAAAAAATTGTTTCTTAATATAATTTTTCTGTCTTACTCCAGCAGAAATAGAGGACAACACAAAAATGTCACTTCAAACAAATAGACCTGATATTAAAGAATTTTTAGCTGACAGACCAAACTTACGCAAATAAAGATACTTTCTATAGATTTCACTAAATTTGAAATTGTAGTTTTAAATGGTGTATATTTATTTTTTGGGTTTTTAACACATAGCAAGCTTGAGTGGGATAAAACAAAGGAGAAACTTTTATTCAGGAGCCAGTGAATGTTCTGTGCCATTATATTTGTGCATGAATTGACTCAGTGAATTGTAAAATAGCTGTAATTGTTTTCCCTATCCTGCTTTGTTTTCCTTGATGCAATAGATTTTTGTGTTCAGGAGGAGTGTGTGTTGTGGGATGTTTGTATACTATTGATATTATAACAATTTTTATTTACTAGTGTCAGGTGCTGTCAGCTCTAAGCCAAATAGCCAAGCATTCAGTGGATCTCGCAGAGTTGGTGGTTGAAGCAGAAATTTTCCCAGTTGTGCTCACATGCCTGAAGGACTCAGATGATTGTGTCAAGAAAAATGGTGCAACTTTAATTACAGAGATAGCAAAGCACACGCCTGAGGTAAAACCTTGAAAATGCAAATACAAGGTCATATCATTAGATTTTACACTTTAAATAAAATACAGGATTATTCTGTCATTTGCTTTTTGAAAGGGAGGGCAAATAGCTGTTTGGCATGTTCATTGGAAAAATATGGAAATGCTTGCTGATATTATGAGATGTGTATTGAATATGAATTGGGTTAGGAAACTGGGAATCATATAATGTATACCTAGCTACTTCATGCCAGAAAATATCTGCACAGAGAGGGAGTTTTAGGCTGATGGTATTGTCAGTCCTAGATATTAAAAATACCGTGAGAAAAGCCTCACAGAAGTCATGATACCAGCTAATAAATGACAAGATCATCCTATAACGGTAGTAGATGGTGTGCGTCTTTTTAAAAAAATCTTCTGGGGTGCTGGGATCACATTTTAATTATTTTTCCAATGACAATGAAGGTAAAAAATTCTCTTATTATTAAACTGCTGGTAGTTTCTTTTATTAGTTTGAGTTTGTAATCTGAGTCTCAGCATTTGCAGTGCTTTTGTCAATAATTGATACAGGAAGGTGGGGATGTTTGGGAAAGTCAATACAAAATAAATAGGAAAACTAAATAATTATGACTGTGTTAATCTGTCAGACCATAGAGATAATTAAAAGGCTCTAAATGTGACTCTGGAATGACATACAAGCAGTCTATTTGTGGAATACACTAATGCTGAGTGTGGCCATTTCAAAATCGTGATACTAGCTTAACAATTGAGAAGCGTTTAAACATGAATATTGTGCTGTTTCTTCAGCCTGCTAGTCTTTAAGCTGCTGGTGCTAAAGGTTGCAGACTTGTCACATTTCCTGCTTTCTCTCTGCACCTCATCAGCAATGCAACTTCACTTTCTCAGACAAGTGAAGAAATTATCGTTATTAAAGGGAGGCACTAGAGTTGGAAGACAGAGGCCAAACTCACAAGACTGCAGGTAAAGTCAGAAGAGCTGCTGGCACAAGATCCTCCGTGGAAGGAGAATTGGCCATTCTAGCAGCCCTCCGAAGGAGTGGTAGGAAGTATCTTGGTGACTCCCAGTGGGAAGTCACAGTCCGCATTTGGCTTTAGAGTGGCCGTGATCTCTGTCCGTCTCTGAGCAACTCTATTCAGGCAACACATGTTGCAGCAGAGACAGATTGGCAAACGATATTTCTAGAGGAACTGGCTGTGTCAGTCATGTGAGTGTTGTGGCTTTTGGATCTCAGCTCTATCTGTATATACACTAAAATTCATGTGAAGGTCAGGATCTGGGGGACTTGGAGTGGGGCCTGAGGATCACAGCACAGCTGAGGGTGTCTGTGCAGGAGCTCTGCATACATGGCTGTGCCCAGACGTAGGACTTGGTCATCACTGGCTGCAGATTACAATCATGTGAACAGTTTTTCCTAGGCAAATACTTTAAGTTTCATCTATCCGTTTCATGAAAAAAAGAATTCCCTTTAAAAGGCTCTAAGGCAACGGTGGATTTTACATTTATATAAATCAACTGGATTGGAAATCCACATGCCTCAGTTTTGTTAATTTGATTTTGACTTTTAAGAATGTGTTTCTTGTGCTTTGGAATCTTTGGGGAAAATGTGATATACCTAACAAGATAGAAGAAAATAATCATAATATGAAATTATTTTAGCTTCTGTGCAGTGTTGATATCATACGTACACTAGTGCTGCCCCTCAGTGATGTGAGAAGTGATACCTTTTGGAAAGAAACATGTTGCATAGCTTGGTATGCACAGCAAGCATCATAGACTGTGGACATGATTATCATTTATAAGCAGGGCTATATAATTTGGCGTTCTGGGGCAAACTCCATTGCCCATCCAGTGTGTTCCCCGGACACCTCCCTCAGGATACTCTAACTTGGCAGAATGGTGTAGTCCAAGTCGGTTTTGGGTATCTGTGACAGTTGTCTTTGGCTTCGTGCCTCAGCAGGGGGATCCACAAAGGCTTTTATGCCGCAGAGGTTATCTAGAATGCAGGTGAGAGGAGGAGTGGGCCTTTCCCTCTGTCCCTGCACAGAACATATGATGTTGGCTTGGGAATGAGTGGGCACTAGTGTCTCAGTAGGTGCATCTTTAAGGGCATTCATATGTTAGGCTGTCATTTGCATGCTTCTTTGGTGTGTACTAATGGAGCTCAGCATATGTCATTCCATGCTATACAGCATCAAGAATTCAGATTCCTGACTTCCTTGCAGTAAAGTCAATCAAAAACAGAACAGCAAAATAGCTTCATTCCTGAGAACTTCATGCTGCACTTAGTGCCCAACTGTCTATATGACACATCACTCTTATTCCAGCTTTATTTTGTAAATTGGGAGCAATACAGTTAAAGACTTTTCTAATGTAGTGCTTTATGCCTGTTGATACTTCACAGTATCTAATCTCTTCCGCTTATCTTTTCAGCTTTCACAGCTTATAGTAAATGCAGGTGGAGTTGCTGCTGTGATTGATTGTATTGGCAGCTGCAGAGGGACTGTCAGACTGCCTGGCATCATGATGCTTGGTTACGTAGCAGTTCATTCGGAGAACCTTTCAATGGCAGTCATTGTCTCCAAGGTTAGCTATCACTTTGTCGTCTTCCTATGATTCTTCAGTGGTATTCTGAGAAAGAGAATTAACAAATTAACACGGGCAGAGAACATATTTTGTGACAGAATTATATATTTGCTGTTGATGAATGCACTTTCTCCTAATAGAAATGTGTCTGAAATTATGTGGTAACCTGATAAAAGTATGTCCTTATGAAGCTGAACCTTTTATCAAATGTCCTGGATTAGTTTATGAACATCCATTTGTATTACAGTACATGATTTTTCTGTGTTGCAATGGCATGGGTACAGAAAATAAGTCAGTGAATTTCTATGGTCTGTTTCCTCTTAAAATGAATATTTGTGGCTACATCAAAACTCTTTTTGAAACAAGAATGTTTAATGGCACTTTCTTTATTGCACTAGCATGACTCTGCCAGTACCTCTAGAGTAGTCTTCAGACTTGAAAAGACATTAGTTTCTGATGCAGTATGGTTTGATTCAGTTATGCAAGTGACATTTCAAAGGAGATAAGCTTTACATTTTCAGGTTTAAGTAAATTCTGCTGGGAAATAATACAGAAGGGAGCTAATTTGCAATATTTGCAATAGGTGAAATTAGCGTGTGACATAATATTCAGATGTGAATAAAGCTAACTAATGACAAGAAGAAGGAAGTAATTTCACTGAGCATTGTTGGCCCATTTTCGCACTACATCAGTCATTTGAAATATACTGTATGAGTGGAAACAGTGAAAACAATAAAACCAGAGGAACAGAAATGTCTCCTAGTAGGAATGCAAGTTAAAAAATGGAAATTGCGACAATGTAACATCAAGAAGTATGCAGGGAAGGTAGGAGTGATCAAAAAATGCTCTTCTGCATTTGAAAACTAAAGAAAGAGACGCTTTTTCCTTGCCCTCTCTGGAGGCCCTTCTTGTCTGGATGTGTCTCTATCTCTCTGCTTTCAGGGATGCTTAGAGCAAATATGCTCCTGCTGTTGGGCGCTTGATGTTAAGTGGGATGAATCCAGGGTTAACTTCACAAGGAAGCACCTAAGTGATAAATTTTTGAAGAGTAATAATGGTTCTTATGATAGCTGAATGAGAGCGCAGTGAGAGATTTTGCAGGGATCTGTGCAAACTCTCATGAAATTAAATATTTTAATGAATGATCCACAAAAGAAACCCAAATAAACTCAAAACCCATTAAAAAAATTGCTTCAGGGGAAACTGAGCTTCTGGAATGGTACACAGTGCTGAGGACAGGGCTTGGTGAACTGGAGCCGTTTGAAAGAAGTGCACTGTGGCATAACTGCGTGCAGTTACACATCTACGATGCTATGATGTAAAGGGATAGATCCGTTCTGTGGTACTGTATCCTGGAAAGAATGAATTTTGAAAAATGATTTCTGGGGTCATACTGGACAAAAACTTCATTGTGGTCTTCTGCTGCAGTGCAGGGGAAAAAAAAAAAGTTCAGTCGTTTTTGGTATTGAAGAGTGGAAGATGAAGCATTGCTGGAAAAGAGAAGTTAATCTATTTGTAGTACTAGTGCATACAGTTCTGTTTGTATTTGAAAAGGATCTTGAAAAACCCCTCAAAATCCCACACAAAGAGTGTGCAGAAAAGACTGAAAAATGATTCATGGGATGGAGAAAAAGGTTTTCTAGTTAGAGGTTTATTAGCCTTGCCTTACCTAAAGTAGCATGAAATGATTCCTATTGAAGTATCCTAGCATAAAATACCAGCTACTAAGTAGCTGCATAATCCTGTGGAGAAAGGATAAAGGCTGTGACCCTGAACCAGAAGAACTTCAGTAACAGCTGGATGCGAGTGAGGCATTCTCCATTTCTTGATGTCTTCAAATCAAGAGCTGAAACCTTTCTGGAAGTGAGTGCATGAGTGACATGAACTACTGGACTCAGGAAGAGGTTGAGAAGTTGAAATTTAGTGCTGTGGATAAAATAAAAAAGAAGACTCAATGATTGAGCCTTTCTGGCCTTAAACTGTTTTCATAGATTCGTAAACACTCAAATTCTTTTATTTTCAGTCTGACAAAACTGAAGCCTTAGTACAACCTGAATTGTGTTACGTATTCCTTTTATCCCTTTAATTTGTGTGTTAGCTCAAACTGCCTTCTATCTTCGAACATTGAACCTGTTTCTCTCTTTCTTTAACTAGATTTATTAAGATTTATTCAGAATTCTTGTGAGTCATGATGCTGTAAAAATATGACACCTCTAGCATGTATTTTCTTATAGCTCATTTTAGAAGAAGAGTGTAAATAGAGAAACATTTTCTAGCAATCTGTATCAATTTCAGATTGTCCTTACCTGGTGTAGATTTGTAAAGGTTGTGCTTTTGATTAATGCTACAGGGAATACCACCACTGTGTGCCTGCTTGATAGAAGAACATGAGGATCATATTAAGGCAGCAGCTGCTTGGGCTTTGGGGCAGATCGGAAGACATACTCCTGAGCATGCACGTGCTGTTGCAGTAGCAAACGTGCTACCCACACTGCTTGCTATGTATATGGACACACACAGTTCGGGAGATCTTCAAATGAAAGCAAGTATATTTGTAGTATCTGCAGTATGACATATTTATTGTAATCAACAGGTATAGGTGCTGCTTAGAAACTACTAAATGGTATGTGCTTTTATTGATGTTCATCGAGTCACAGGTTTCCTGGGTGTAGGGTGTCTGAAGGCTGTGTGTCATTTATTAGGACTGGCTGGTCCTAACGGGTGGGCATATGGTGCACAACAAATCATATGGCACAGGCACAGCAGTCTAGGTCCTCATTTTCTTCCCAGTTTAGATCAGAGTTGCATACACCTGTAAATTCTGTAATTTCTTGTGACTAATTTCTAATTAGCTACTTTTTTTTTGCAAGTATAAGCTCTTGTACAAAATATTATAGTCCTTGTAGTAGATTTGCTAACATTTGTATTATAATAAAACTATAACAAATACTCAAAGCTCTGCTCTTGAAAACATGCAGCTGTTCGTGCTTAGGGCTCTCCTTGTGTGGGAGCTGGTAGAGTTGCAGTTTGGTAAAGTGTATTTTTGAGTGACAGTAAGTGAACCAACTGCAGAGTATAACATGACTGGATACATCTCTCCTGTTGTACCATGGTTCTGTACGCTGAAGTATAATGTTCCAGATCTGTAAAATAACTTTTGTATAGTCATTTTCAGTGGTCACCAAAATATCAAGGCCAAATTAGCTGTACCTGTAATCCTGCTCAAGAAGGTCATTACTGCTGGTGGCAGCCAGCATGGAGTTTGTTTTCAGAAGCTAAGCGCTGATGTACAGCTGTTTCGCTCTCTCTTTCCCTTCCTGCTTGGGCGGTAGTGCACTTGGCTATCCCAGACCAGTAGACTCTCCTAGTATGCTACTTCTAAAACACAATCTTTTAAAATGTGTTTTGATTTAGCTTTCTTATTATATTACGGTACTTCAATTTACTTAAAGGGTCTACTCCTGCTTCCACTGTAGTCAAAGGAAAATTGCCATTACTTTGACTGTAGATAACATAATAAGAATATGATGCACTGTAGGTTTTGAGGTTTAATAAATCTAAGTAAAAGATTGATTCTTCCTTAAGTGACCTGATAGATGTCATAGTATTTATTCAGAAAATGCTCTTTGAGAATTCTGATCAATTTGCTTTTTTTGATCAGGCTTCAATGGTATATAACATGAATTCATGTTGTTTTCATTGTTGTCTTACTAGAGAAATTTTATTTTGCGTTTCAATAGACTAAAAAAGCCTTAAAGAACATCCTTCAGAAATGTACGTATCTTCCAGCACTTGAACCATTGCTGCACGATGCCCCTCCCAATATTATGAAACATATCATTGGGCAGTTTAGTAAGGTAAGACAAGGCTCTGCTTCAGGAGTGATATGTTAATTGTTTTCCGTTTAGCAAGGAAGCTATCTTTCCAAAGATAAAGTCTCTCTAAAGATCTCAGTGGTTTTCTTAGGATCCTCAAGCACCCCCTGCAGAAGCAGTTTGGAGCAACCCCTTCTTTTATCTGATAAAGCTGGATACTGTTTCAACCTGCCATAATTCATCCTAAGACTGGGAAAACAGTTGCTTATAAGCAAGGTGGTTTTTTCTTCCTTGCCTCTTGAGATTAAGTGGAATATTAACTCACGTGCAAATATTTTTACTGAGCCAATGTATCACATAAATTCCAGTCACATCTGTTTTAGATAAAGTACAAGCTGTCTGTACAGGAGTGACTTAAGGCAGGTATTTCACAATAAGCTAGAGTATAGAAGTTTCACCACTTTTATCCTCATTTATTTTCAGCCTCAATTAAGTAAGTATAAAAATCCCAAATCTTTTCTCATCCCTCTCAAAATTTGAAACTGACTGTTGTTAATTACATTGTTGGTATGAGCACAGCGTGTAAAAAGTGATACGATTTAATAAAAATATTTTGAATTATTGAAGTAATTGCTAACTAATCAGAAGATTTCCAGTGTCTGCAATGTTCACCAGCTGTTGGGAGTCCTGCTCAACTACAGACTATCTTTTGTGCAATACATAGTGCAGTGTAGTCTGTTAGCAGGGGATACCAGGCTCTCTTGATGAGATGTTCTTTCTGGAAATGGCCAAATAAAACACTCCTGATACTCAGTTCTGGTTATCACAGATCTGGAAGCACTGCTGTTTGTAGTGCATATTCCTGATTACACTGCCACACTTTGGTTTGTCCTGTCTGCTTGATAAATCTGTGGAAAGAGTGGAGATTTTTGCAGAAGCCAGTGCCTTTTCTGCTGTGTGCTGACTGGGGCTATTAATGAGCTGAGTGCATAGTAATTGGTTATTCAGTGTATGGATTTGAATGTTGTTTGCTGTTGAAGTGGTTTTGTGGCCTTATATCAGCTGATGTTCTGTTTTGTTTCGTTTTTCTTCTTCTCCTACACTGTATTAAACAGTGTTCGCATTAAACAAACTATACTTGTCTGGCATTTGGTTTTCTGAATTATACATTTAAAACTCAGTTCTCTGCAGTAAAAGCATTTATCTCTCCTGTACCATTACTTGGGAATTTCCTATTCTTAGAGCTGTGGTGTATTACTTCTGTGGGCCTATTTATAGCACAGTAAAAGCCTTATTTCCCGGCTGTGCTTCAGAGTGGGGTGCTATCCGTTCTTGCTGCTGGACTGTGTCGTTTTAGCATTATCCTCTTCAGGGTCTGTGCAGTTCTGTGCTGTCTCAGTTGGGGCTGGGGGAAGGGACTGTGTCTCAGAGGTGCTGTCTGCCTTAAGGCCTTTTCCAAGATAGTTTTCCAAGGGAGTTACCCAGCCTGGGAGTCACGGTGTGGAGGAAGGAGGCAGGGAAAGGGCTGTATCCTGTCTCCCTGCTAGTTCCTCCTTGGCAGTTCTTGTGGGAGATATGTGGAAACAGTCGTCTTCTCAGTTCCCACAATGAAACCGTCACAGTCGTCCCTGACACTTCTGTGGAACCCAGAATAGGGAGCAGTCTCTATGCTCCCCTGTTTCTTCTTTATCTGTTTGTTGATAATGTACAGTCTAGAGGGACCAGATAAATGAAGGGTATTTGCCCATATGCATGGCAGAAATCTCATCCTTCTTTTCCTTCATCCTTTTAGACAATCCCTTCCTCCTTTGGGGCTTTTGTTTTACACTGAGATACAGTCAAATTTATGGCTTGGTTTGTCTGACCAGTGTGAAGGCTTACGAAATGCTTTTGCCCCCATAGTATGTAACTCTCAGAGTTGGTTTTAAACCTGTCTGGTCTTGCTGTAGATGCAGCTGACATCTTGCATTATCTGCGCCCCCCCCCC
>Ga0065711_1046652_pt1 | contig 12767 bp, 7 predicted proteins | sample Hoacrofraction12_FD_59098 | JGI IMG/M metagenome (GOLD analysis project Ga0065711, IMG submission 59098) | Hoatzin crop microbial communities from Cojedes, Venezuela - Epithelial fraction 12 v2 (version 2) | ecosystem: Host-associated > Birds > Digestive system > Esophagus > Crop | place...
GGAGTACTCTGTCCAGTTCTGGGCTCCCCAGTTCAAGAAAGATGAGGAGCTACTGGAGAGAGTCCAGTGGAGGGCTACGAGGATGATGAGGGGACTGGAGCATCTCTCCTATGAGGAAAGGCTGAGGGAGTTGGGCTTGTTCAGCCTGAAGAAGAGAAGGCTGAGAGCGGATCTTATAAATGCCTACAAATATCTTAAAGGTGGGTGTCAAGAGGATGGGGCCAGACTCTTTTCAGTAGTGCCCAGTGACAGGACAAGGGGAAACGTACACAAACTGAAGCATAGGAAGTTCCATCTGAACATGAGGAAGAACTTCAGTCTGAGGGTGACGGAGCACGGGAACAGGCTGCTCAGGGAGGCTGTGGATTCTCCTTCTCTGGAGATATTCAAGAACAACCTGGACAAGGTCCTGTGCAGCCTGCTGTAGGTGACCCTGCTTCAGCAGGAGGGTTGGACTAAATGAACCCCAGAGGTCCCTTCCAACCCCTACCATTCGGTGATTCTGTAAAGGAGAAACCATCCCTGGAAACATTCAAGGCCAGGTTGGACAGAGCTCTGAGCAACCTGATCTATTTGAAGATGTCCCTGCTCACTGCAGGGGAGTTGGGCTAGATGATCTTTAAAGGTCCCTTCCAACCCAAAGCATTCTATGATTCTATTCTATGTTTCTATACAATTAGATATACAGAGTCTTAAGTGTTGAAGAAAATCACTGAATAACCAGAATTGATGGATATACAATGGATGAATGGAAGGATTTACACTGGGTTTGCAAAAGTTCCACGAGCCTAAGACGACAACAACAATCAGCACATAAACCAGTTAAAATTGTTACTTAAGAAATGACAGTTTACATACACTTCTGCTTAGGGAATTACTCATAGAAAAAATTAAAGGAAGCTGTTTTATTAAAAATTCTTAATCCATAGAAATAAACTACAACTGCATTTATTTAAATATTGTAAAACGAATCATATAGAATAACTACACGTGATCAGGAGTACTCAGTCATTTTAACCTGTGCCTCTGGAATAGGAAACACCTTTCCTTTCCTTTTTTTTTTTGGTTGACAGGACTAGATTGTGACTGATGGAGGAGTCAAGAAGAAGAGAAAGAAGCACTTCCAATTCAACAGCAGAACAGATCTATGCAAGTTTTACAGAAATCTCTAACTATGGGCTTCAGCTTGCAGGGAACTAGATCCAGAGAGCAGGAATTCTCTCCCACTTCTGTGTATCATTGAAAGTACTCAGAAACTGAGGACAAAAAAACTAACAGTTGAGGGGGGGGGGAGAAGGAGGGGGAGGTTGAAAGCAAAAGCATGATGAATCTACCCTAGATTAATATCGTTCTATAAACAGTGACTGAAAATGGACCAGAGGCTATGTTTGAGTTCAGCAACTACACATAATTAACCACAGCACTAATATTTTCCTGTATTCCTGGAAGTCTTTGAAACTGAATCCTTCAAAGTTCATGTAGGTGAAAGTGAAACAGCTTCCCTGCACAGTACTGACAACACCCAGATAAATTGTTGCCTAAGATGATAAGCACCTTTGGATCATAAACACTTTCTTAACATTCTTAATGCTATAAATTATACTCCAGACTAATTCAGTTGTGTTTGATTTTCCTAACAATCAAAAGATTGGGGCTGTGTTACCAAAAGAAGAGCTGAAGCAAACAAAATTAGTGACTTTTACTTTCATACGGTTGATGTATGGAGATCTGTCTCTCTACTGGTGCAGAACAAGACATAGCCCCCTTTTTTTCTTTTCAGAGAAATTCAAAAGGTACGCCTATATTCATTTTAGGCTGACCTCTGCTTTTACTGTTAAAAACATATGACATCAATGATGACGTTTGATGTTCAAAGATAAGAGCATAAGACAAATGTGCAACAAGGACACTATTATGCTATCAGGACCAAGTTTTATAAAGTTCTAATGCTTTTCCAAAAAAACACTAGAAAAAGTTTCATCCAGATGAGTTGTATGTGCTGATTTGTTGCTTGCAAACAGCTCAGGATGTGTCATTCCATTAGCTGAAAGAAGAAAAATATTTATCTACATTTCTTAAAAAAACTAGCAAAAAATGCAGCACATGGTTTTCTGCTTCTCACACATTCCCCTGGAGTAAGCATCAACAATAGTGTCTGAATTCAGTGTGAAGGCATCTATGCATCCTTTCTGACTGAAAGTTATAAACATTAATCAAACAATTAAGAAGATGGTTCACTCTAGCTTTATAAATACTGAATATCGAGATTTGGCAGCTCAAAGATAATACCTGGCATAAGTAGGACTCTTGTTCTAGAATGATCAAACAGCACCGGCATTTTGGAGTAAGTTACCTTCTTGAAAATTAGAAGTCTAGTTCCGTAATATCCTTTCTTTGGTTTAATTTAAAAATAGATGTATTTTTTATTTAAAATAGGAAAGCAGAGAAAACTGGAACTTCAATAAAGGTTATGCATGGTTATGCATACTTATGCCCTTTCAGAACATCTGTTGACAGAGCCCTAAGGTCATACTTCTAAAATAAGACAACTTTCCTTCCCAATACAGTGTAAATCCAAGCTACTGCAGTCTCACAATTGTGTCACACCCTGATCAATTTCTGAGATCAAAAAATTAAATAACTGCTGTTATTTCTGCTGTTAGTTGGCCTTCTTATTGGGGGTATTTTTTTAGATAGATACATATTGAATGTTACAGCTCAGTCTCAGTTCTGTTTTCCTTCAAAGTATGGTTTTCTTTTGTCTTACAACTTTACAGTGTCACGAAAGTTTTTCAGTTCTAAACCACAGAAATTAGGTAGGCAGAGATCACTTGTACAGAAACGGGAAATACAATGGGAGATATGCAAACCCGCAACCAAATTTGACAGACCACATTTATCCCAAGAACATTACCACACAGATTCAACTATTCCAGGAGCAGGTTAAAACGATACAGGTTCTTCCCATTTGAGGATATTTGCACCTCACAGTTTGAGCCAAGCATATGCAAATTTCCTCATCTTATACAACTCATAATTACAAGATAAGAATGATTTCCTCCTGGATTCACCTGATCTGAAAGCATAAATTTCCAGAAACTGTCAAAATACAATCTGTCAATCTTAACTTAAAATTAAAAAAAATCAGATTCTAAAGGATGATACGCAAAATCCTTAAGAAGATTTTTGCCTTAGATAGTTGCAAGAATGTCAGAGGTTTTTGCTGAATAAACTTAACCATTTGTAGCACAAAGCCTACACGGCCACATGGTGGATTTATAGCATTTCACTATCTGACAGCTTGCGCTTCAAAAACTTTCAGTTGTATGCATATTATTTGAACATGGACTGTCATAATCAAAGCTAATCAAAACAGTAAATGGAACAGATACACAGATCAAGACAACTATGAAAGTGAAAACAAAGAGCAATTGAAAAATTTAACTCCTTTTAGAGGTTTATCTAACTCCTATCAAAACATCAGTGTACGCACTGATTTAAACAGAGAAGCATCACAGCCTCTGTCCATGAAGATCTCATCTAGACTACAACAGTACAAGCGTTACCTTCATTTCTTTGGTGACAACAGGTTTAGTTTGTGGTTTCGTCTGGTTGAAAGGGCAAAGAACAAATTTTGCCCTCATATTCTTTATGGTCAGTTATCACTTCTGAAAGCACTAAAGCCAATTAAATGTAACTGAGGGGTTCTTTTTATTGTTCATTTTTATTGTTCACACATTTATGCAAAAGTGCTAAGAATGATCACTGTACATAGTATAATTCCAAAGCTGCAGTTTTATTATTTACCAATCAAACTGAACTTTACATTGCTTAAGGTAACAGAATGCTTCAATGAGCCTTCAATATAAATTTGAAGGCTGCGTACCTATTAAAACATCTTAAAATGTCCTTTTCCCTGCCAGCTGCACTGACTGATCAAGAGGAAATAAAAAAACAGCTCCCTTCTTCCTCAGGTTCTGTGGATTCCCATGCAGTCGGAGAGATGCAGAGACAGCTCATCTTCCCATCTTCCAAACTGGGAAGGTTAACCATGAGCCACCAATGTGCCCTGGCTGCCAAGAAAGCCAATGGGATCCCGGGGTGCATCAAGAAGAGTGTGGCGAGCAGGATGAGGGAGGTTCTCCTTCCCCTCTACACTGCCCTAGTGAGGCCCCATCTGGAGTACTCTGTCCAGTTCTGGACTCCCCAGTTCAAGAAAGATGAGGAGCTACTGGAGAGAGTCCAGCGGAGGGCTACGAGGATGATGAGGGGACTGGAGCATCTCTGCTACGAGGAAGGGCTGAGGGAGCTGGCCTTGTTTAGCCTGAAGAAGAGAAGGCTGAGAGGGGACCTTATAAATGCTTATAAATATCTTAAGGGTGTATGTCAGGAGGATGGGGCCAAGCTCTTTTCAGTGGTGCCCAGCGACAGGACAAAGGGGCAACAGGCACAAACTGAAGCACAGGAAGTTCCACCTGAACATGAGGAAGAACTACTTCTCTCTCAGGGTGACTGAGCACTGGAACAGGTTGCCCAGAGATGTGGCGGAGTCTCCTTCTCTGGAGATATTCAAGACCCGCCTGGACAAAGTTCTGTGCAGCCTGCTCTGGGTGACCCTGCTTTGGCAGGGAAGGTTGCACTAGGTGATCCCCAGAAGTCCCTTCCAACCCCTAACATTCTGTGATTCTGTAATATATTAACTGTTCCAGGGTAGATATTTTGCATCTTGCTTTTTTTTTTTTTTTTTAATAGAAGTAGGATAGGATGTACTTCCTTTGCTGCTGGTTCACCAGAAAGTTTATCTTGTTTTGCAAATAACTGGAATATATGCTGGGTCTGGGATTAAACTAATCAAGGTTTGGAAGTAGTGGAAAATGTAAACTAAATACTTTTTTCATGGGGAGGAGTGTCAGTAGGAGTAGAACTTAGCTGTTTTCGTTGCTGATAGTGATAATGATCTCTCTTTAAATAGCATCCTTGCTGTTAGAGCTGCTGAGCTAGCCCGAGTACAAAGGCCAGTTAAGTTATAGAGTAGCTGAAATGTTACGTAGATCATCTGGATTACACTGATCAATGGGGCCAGATGAACTATTCCATAGTAAGATGCTTTGATCTTCCTAACAAAGATATAATACTGTCCTAGAAGTGATTTTTAGGATGTTTCTAAGTAAAAGAGGAATGCAAAGTGCTAGGAAACTCCTGAACAAGCTGCAGTTTTATGAGGCTTTAAAGTAGGCCAAATTCTTGCTCAGGAAATTCCCTCTGTGGTTTCTTTTGGACACTGTTATTAATTTCTTTGTTGTAAGATGCTATATAGACTTACTTGCATTATTAATCAGATGCCGTGTTTCAATAGTGAGATGCATTTTTCATATCCCTTAACTGCCTCTCAAAGGGTTGTGCTTTTTGAATGATTATTTTCTTAATATGCTTTGCTGTTCCCAGATCGGAAGTGTGATCTGCTAATATGTTAATTCTCTCAATTATTCTTTATCTAATGTTTTTATTAAAGCCTACACTGTTGCCTTCAAGTTGATCAAAATCTACCTGTTTTACTCAAGAAAAGGAAGCTAAAATGCAATTTACAAAGACTGATAATTTGTAAGTTAGTGTATGGTAGTATGTGTGCTACTCTGCACTAATGATAAAACCTGAAGGAGCCTGCTGCTAACAAGGCCATAACAGTGGTATTCACAAAGGAGATCTGAAGTACCAAAATGCAAAGCAGTTCCAGACAATTGAATAAGCAGAGAAATACTGTGTTTTCCTGCATTTGTAAAATACATTAATAAATAAGTACTATTTATTATTATTAACTATTATTATTTACTATTAAGCTCATTATTTTTTCCCCTTTAGGTTTTAAAGACAAGACTGGCTGTGGGTAAAACAGGGCAGTATTCTGGGATGTTTGACTGTGCTAAGAAGATCTTAAAAAGAGAAGGTTTAAAGGCCTTCTACAAAGGCTATGTTCCTAATATTCTGGGTATAATTCCTTATGCTGGCATTGACCTTGCTGTTTATGAGGTGAGTTTAGATAAATGAATGCATATAACTTTCATGAGTTAATTTACAAAAGGGATAAATACTTTTTAGAGTAGCTGTATAATTAGTTAGATTTATAATAAGCTTGTAGTATTACAGTTGCCTTCAAGTTAGAATAGACAAATGGGAATTTCCACTAATCTTGCTGGACTTTCACATATTTTTTTGGTTGGCCCTCCTGGAGGAGTGCCTGTGCCAACAGGCCTTTACATGCAATAGTACCAAACAAGAAATCTACTCATAAGGCAGGATTATACAGACCTTGGCATTACAACATGCTTGCATATGTAAATAACTCTGGACCAGAACATACCCATTCTATAGCAAATATGGGTGTTAAAAACCTGATGTGATACTCATGTTACCTATCCTGCATTTATGATACTTAATACATTTTTTGCCACTTTCTCTGATTTATAATTGGATTATAGTAACCTGAATTTCTTGTGTGTCTGTGCATGTCACCAGAATTCTTTGTGGCTGACATAGTTGTGAGGAGTTTGAAACACGGCTGTCTTTCCTTTCAAGAGGAACTGACATCTCTTACACACATCATCAACAATTTAAATGTTTTATCTACCTTAGATGCTAGGTTTTGCTTCAAAGTGTGTTAAGTAACTGAGATGCACAGACTAATTTTTTTTCTAGTCTAGACAAATCTTTTTGTGACACTTGCAATAGTAATCAGCAGGATTGCTTGAGCAAATGTTTTCAAACCAGTATGGAAGTTCTTTTCTACAGTTTGCATGCTTGCTTCTGCATGGGGTGATGCACGCAGCTGTACAATCTTTTGTTGCACCCTGTGGGGTGCTGAGTCATGTTCCCCTCCTTCTCCCCCCCAAAGTATTAGCAGGTCTAGAACATGGGCACTGTTCCTGCTGCTGGATCTTCTAAGGATTTCTCTTCTAGGCACTAATTACTGCAGTCTGGTTAAAGTCCTTACCTGTGTGCTACGGTGTTTACCTGTGCACTTTAAAAATAACCATGTAGAACTGGGGTAGTGAGCTTGGTGCCTTTCAGGACTGAGCCTATAAGATTTTTTATGAATAAAGAAGTATTTATTTACTTTCTTCAATGCAGATCTCATATCTTAATATTTAATTTTATATCTTGGCAGCTTTTAAAGAGTACATGGCTAGAACACTATGCATCAAGTTCTGCTAACCCAGGTGTTTTTGTGTTGTTGGGATGTGGTACTGTTTCCAGCACGTGTGGGCAGTTAGCCAGTTACCCTCTTGCTCTTATCAGAACACGCATGCAAGCTCAAGGTGAGTCCTGTTGTACTGAAAATGTTTCTGTGTGCTCACATCATCATTTGGGGTAGCTGTAGCAGACACATGGGAATAAAAAAACCCAACTTGGAAAACCAAGGACTTCTTTGGATAATTCTTCTTAGCATTGGTCCGTTCTCCTTATTACCCCCAACATTGTTCTTCATCATACTTGATTCAGATGTAACATTTCAGACACTAGTGCTCTGTGTGCTCTGAGAGACATATTCCATACAAGACTACTAGGCATAGAACTCCTGTCATACTCTGGGAGCAGTTTTCTAAAATTTAGAATGTTTCCTAAATTTTAGAGGTAAAATGAAAAGGACTTGCATCGTCCTGTCAAGGCAGACAGCAATGTTTGCTCTGGAGGACAGTTCATAAAGACAGTTTCATAGCTGAGATTTTTATTTGATAGGTTTGTTCACAGACTTAAAGATAGGAACCTAGATTTCCAAAGGAATGCAGGTGAATAATGCTTTTCAGTGGGATTTAGACACATGGCTATCTCTCAAATATCTGGGATTAAAGATCTCTCCTCTCTGTGAGGACTCAAGTTTTAATCAGTGGCCCTGGAGGTGATAGTAGGGCCACCACCCAGCTATTTAATACTTGCTTAAGAATTTTAATACCACTATAACTGTTGTGTAACACGTTACCTTTTTGTTCTAGCCTCAGTGGAAGGAGCTCCACAGCTAAACATGGCCAGTCTCTTTCAAGGAATTATTTCTGCAGAGGGAATCAGAGGACTTTACAGGGGCATAGCCCCTAATTTTATGAAAGTGCTGCCAGCTGTTAGCATCAGCTATGTTGTATATGAAAAAATGAAGCAGAATTTGGGAATAGCATGAAATGAAGGAAAAAGGTGAGATGCTTCTAATGTTGTTGGAAACACCAGAACAAAAATGATTTCTGAAGTAATCTGCTCTCACAGAGACAGATCTTTATGGAGAGATGCTGAAACTTCTACTTTTGCACTTAAATGGGGACAAACTTTCTTAAATTCTAGTTCACCTCTTCTAAACAGATACCTATATTGCACTTTAAAATGTCACCGAGTTTAAAAAAAGAAAAAACAAGAAACTATCTTTTAAATCAACAATATGTTTATATCTTCAGAAAATCATGCAGATTTTTCTCATTGGCTTTTTTGTATTTGTTTTCTCTAAATGTGTATATGGCTTGGATCAAACCAAAGGTTGAAGTTTATACTGCCTTGATACTGAACATATGAAAGTGACTTTTTGTTTTGTCACGCTGCCTATACTCAAGCAATTCACAGGCAACATTTTACACGCCTAGAAGTAAACACTGTTGTTATTTTTGAAGATTTAAGTTCGTAAAGACATGATCTTAGATACAGACAAGGATGGAGTAACACATTAAAATGTAGCCCATCACTTTTATCTTCAGGCTAGCCTTTTTTTCTTTTTTTTTTTTTAAAGAATAAGAGCCTGAGAAACTGCTGTTCATGGTATCAGAATACCTCAGATGGATTTACATGGTGTTTTTGTAATGCAATCAGTGATTTTCATAACATGCTTCACTGGACCTGCTTTTCATTGTACTTGTAAATACTAGCATCATTAACCATGAGAAACTTTGAGTTACAGCTGCATGTTTTATAGGATCATAGTATACAGGAACAGAAAAAGCTTGGTTACTAGATCCATTCCATACAAGTGCAAGTTACTGTTTAAAAATGAGATGGAGGATCCAGTGTTAAACTGATAATGACCGTAACACAGCCAATAGCAGAGCTCATCTTAGCTGCCTCGGGGAGAGAAATGCTTCTCATTTTGGACTTCCCATTCTTTCCCTTACTCAGAGGGCTACAGTCCACTATAGGCTCTTAGCCAATAGAGGATTGCTTTATTATGTAAAGGTTTTACAGATTTGTCACGTGAGATAAATCCTCATTCCCTCACAGTTTTCTGTGCATGCTGACTGTGTGTGTTAAATTCAGGGTAATATAATGAAGCATTTGGTCCAAGTGACCAAATGGGACTGCTGATCTCAGGTGCCCATCAGATTGATGTTAATGAAACAAGCAAATCACAGAGAACTTGTTAGGGCTTGAGAAACAGCTCCTCCTCAAAAAACAAAGCAGCACTTTCTCAGTGTAGAAAGTAAGTACAGGTACCTCCAAAGTGACTGCCTTTTTTTGGGGGTGGTGTTGGTGCTGCATTTCAGTTGCCTTCAGGCCTGAACCCTGAAACAGATTAACAGTTATTGCCAGACTCATTTGTTACGCTCTTTCTGCTTTCTGCAATGTGTGGTGTCTTAATTGGTGTAAATTCAGGATTATCTTTATACTTATCTTGACCTTGTAAAAGTAACTACTTTTAGACTACTTCCTGAAATTGGATTACTGAAGGAAGAATTTTGTTCCTATAAGGTCATTCAGATTCTCTTTTTAAATTTTTTTTAATGATTTTTTTAACAAACAAATAAGCAAGCAAACATGAATAACTGCCTGAACCTCCCTTGTTCTACATGCAGGAGACTATTTGGGCTGTATTTTTCAAAGAGCAATCAGATGTAAATCTGTGTTCAGTGCTTCCATGGCTGGTGTTTATTCTCCATAAACTGATATATAACCACTCCATAAAATTTGTGTTATATTATTTTATCAGATTTCAGAGAATGGCAGCTTTAGCTGTGTCTTTTGGCTTTCCCTTTAGGGAAACCTTCGACTTTGCACTTTAAAAAAAAAAAAAAAAAAGTCATTCTGTCCAAATCATCCATATGTGCAATGTCTTTCTGATCCAAACATTTCTTGGTTTTGCCAGCATTCTTGTATCTTTGTGGTATTTGTGAAGTCAGTTCCCAATCATTTGACTGTGACCAATGAACAAACATATTGTGCGTGTGATGCGAAGATGACTTTAGCAGTATCTATCTTCTAGACTTGCTCCATTTTGTTTATAGTGTGCAAGTGCCATTATGAGTATTGAAAATTACGGTAAAGATGTTTTCAAATGTTGAAAAGGATACGATCTCTCAAATTTAGTTTTTCGTTATGTGCTTTTATGATGACTGTGTTCAATTGTGTATTCTTTGTCTCTTAAACATATGTTTACCTTTTTAGCTCTATAAAACTACTAGTTTCTAATAAATATTCGTTTCCTTATCTGGCTGGAGTGTATTGATGTTTTTTTTGTGGCCTGATAAACAGATAACACTTTTTTGTTGTACTATATGCATAATACTGAATGTGAAAAATGAAGGTAATTTATCTAAAAACAAGTTTGAGCCTAGCCTACACTTTGCCAGTACACTGATATTTCAAAACCTAGTTTGAGATTAGTCGATTGTTGAGCTGTTTAAAACTGTCTCATCGCTTAATGGAAGATCACGTAATGTTTAATATTTTTGCTTGTTCATTGAACAGTATTACACCATGATTTGCTTCTGTGTACACTGTGTGACGGAACTCTTAATAATAAGGACAAACATATTTGCTTGTGTTCTTTATCTTGCTTTGGTGTTGATCTTACTTGTTAGTCAAAGGATCAATATAAAATCTTTTCAAGGGAATTGACTTAATTTACTCTGCATGTGTAGCATGACTATCCTACTAAAAGCATGCTCAGTAGCCAGGCTGGACAACACATGAGTTTTTCACAGCAATCCTTCAAATGTTAAAGATAATTGTAAACAAATTAGGGAGGCTTTTCTTGTCTCCGATTCCTGGAAATACAGTTCTTATAAGATTATCAGTTTCCTTTTAAATAACGGAAGAGGTAGATGCTCGGTGTGTGGTTCCTGACTACAGAACAATCTGACATTCGATTCTACTTAAGGCAAGGATGCTTTTAACTGGAAATTCTCTGGAATTGGAAAGGCTGGATTGTGAAAGATCTCCGTCACAGTGATCAAGTGGTAAGGTGTGCTCTTGAAGGTGTCTTGAGTTGGATGGTCCCCTCGTCCCCTGCAAAAAGAAAATCTAAACTGTTACAAAATGTAGCACAGGTATTTAGAATATTGCTTTCAAGTTAGCCTGTTGGGAAACTGAATTATGCAGTTTTTTTATCAAAGACTGGTCCTGATAAGATGCTTTTTCGATGTATAGGAGTTGTTACACAGGCAGTAGGTATGATACTTGGCTTTTGAAACAGCGCACATCTGCAGTGTGTGTAGTACCATTATTTCTAAGTGCTTGCAACTACATGCAGATTATGTTAAAATAACACTGAGGCAGCAAAAACACAGGGACAAGCTGTCTGTTTAGGATAGCATACTTCTCTCCTTAAAAATATTTTTACTATAATCTTGAAGTTTGTGTGTTGGCCAAGGGAAGTAGAATGCTAAGCAAGTATATCAACTGTTTCTTCAAGCTTGTTCCTTTAGTTTTTAGTGTATTCCTCCAATGTATTTTCATACTCTGTTGAAATAGTGTGTTTCCGTAATGCATTCTGAGTTCTTAAATTAGTGGTGAGGATTTGTATGTTGCTGACTACTTTTGTCCCATCTTAAAAAGTTTAGTTTGAAACTTGCTAAATTCTGTGGTCCAAAAAAATCTTTCACATTTCTTCTGTATCTTATCTTTTCCTAGGTGCTTAATATTTTTCAAAATGTATGCAAGTATAGTGCCTGTAGATCATATGAAAAATATTGCCATTCAACTTGCTACTGCCTCTTTAGTTAAAGAAACTGAGGCATGTAGATGTAAATCATGTAGTGTCATCAGTAAGTTAATAAGAGGTTCAGGAATTGTGTGTCCACATCCAAACTGATTCTGAACAACTCTTAGCTTTTCTGGGGTGTTCCTTGAGCAAATGATTCTTCCTGCGCATAGGCCTATACATAAGAGCCCCCAAAGGGAAAGGAAAAGCTTTCGTTTTCCTTTCCAGGTAGGTATGGGCTGTGACTGCTATTCAGTAGCGTTAACACTAGAAAACACTGCAGAAATGGCTTGGAATTTAAAATAGGGCTGCCAATGTGTGTCTTCCCCTCTTGACTGTGGTGGGCTCCCTGGCAAGATATGCCTGCTACAGCAGTGGCATTCCTCACAACAGGACCAGCCCAGGCCCAAGCTGTCTTGCATACCTGCTGGTGGCAGTGCTAGCGTGAATACTGTGTATTGAAAGACGCTTGGCAGCTTTGCTTTCTGCATAAGAACACCGGCTGCTGCTGCACTACCCAGGTGAGGGGGTGCAGACCTGCCTGATGCCCAATTTAGCCTTCTGAGGCCCAGGCTGAGATGGTGCCTGTTCTTGCACTGTTTGCTTTCAAACGTCTGAGCTAGCTGTACTTGTTGGTATGCAGCAGAACATACTGGCATTTTTTCCCTTCTAGTATTTGAAGGTTAGAGAAGGTATGGCAAGAAGTGGAGCATCTCTCCTACAAGGAAAGGCTGAGGGAGCTGGGCTTGTTCAGCCTGAAGAAGAGAAGGCTGAGAGGGGACCTAATAAATGCTTATAAATATCTTAGGGGTGGGTGTCGGGA
>Ga0065711_1046654_pt1 | contig 12766 bp, 4 predicted proteins | sample Hoacrofraction12_FD_59098 | JGI IMG/M metagenome (GOLD analysis project Ga0065711, IMG submission 59098) | Hoatzin crop microbial communities from Cojedes, Venezuela - Epithelial fraction 12 v2 (version 2) | ecosystem: Host-associated > Birds > Digestive system > Esophagus > Crop | place...
GTGGCCTGAATGAAGTCACACCACTGCTGAGTGCTGCCGTGCCAGACATGCTAGAACTTCAATATCAGCTGGAGTCAAAGGCAGCCAAGTGGTACGCTACAATTGACATCGCTAATGCATTCTTCTCCATGCCTTTGGCAGCAGAGTGCAAGACACAGTTTGCTTTCACCTGGAGGGGCATCCAGTACACCTGGGATCGACTGCCCCAGGGGTGGAAACACAGTCCCACCATTTGCCATGGATTAATCCAGACTGCACTGGAAAAGGGTGAATCTCCAGAACATCTGCAGTACATCGATGACATCATTGTATGGGGTGACACAGCAGAGGACGTATTTGAGAAAGGGGAGAAAATCGTTCAGATCCTTCTGAAAGCTGGTTTCGCCATTAAGGAAAGTAAAGGGACCTGCGCAAGAGATCCAGTTTTGGGGGATAAAATGGCAGGATGGGCGACGTCAAATCCCAACGGATGTCATCAACAAAACAGCAGCTATGTCTCCACCAACCAGAGAAAAGGAAGCACAAACCTTCTTAGGTGTTGTGGGTTTTTGGAGCATGCATATCCCAAATTACAGCCAGATTGTAAGTCCTCTGTACCACGTGACCCGGAAGAAGAATGATTTTGAATGGGGCCCTGAGCAACGACAGGTATTTGAACAAATTAAATGGGAGATAGTTCATGCCTATCACCACACATCGCCTCTCCTGCCACGGAAGACAATAATGACTGATGGAGCCCAAAGTCATGTATTAAATGAACTCAATGGACACTTTAGAGTGATGATCCGTAGACTAAGGGAATGATATCTGGAGACAGGAGAAGTGGTGGTGATCAAATGGACAATGGGGGACCTGGGCTTGACGTAGATGGTATGGAATAAGGGGTGGATAATGTCCTGAGTTCGGCTAGGATGGGGTTAATTTTCACCAAAATCCAGGAAGGGACACAGCTGGGCGGACTGACCCAACCTGGCCAAACAGAGCAGGGTATTCCATACCATGTGCCATTATGCTGTGTTCTAGTTGGGGGCGGAGCTAGGCGGCGTGAACTCACTCGTGGCTCGAGATCTCGCGTTGCGGTCCGGGAGAGTGGCTCTGTGGGTTGTGTGGTTTGTGTTGTGTTTTCTCCTTATCTGTATCGTTATTGTTATTGTTCCCTTTGTGTGCTGTTCTGTTAAACTCCCCTTATCCCAAACCACCAGTTTCTGCCTGTTTCTTTCCATTCTCCTCCGCAACCCAGCAGGGAAGGAGGGGCGACCACGTGGCACTTTTGTTGCCGGCCGCAGCCAAACTATACCAGAGTATAACCTGGAAGTTATAATTGTTTTCTCTTTCTTTCTGATGAGAAAAAAGAGATTTTTTTTCTAGCTCTTCTTTTTTGGCCAGCTTGTTCAGGGAGGTGATTCTGCCCCTCCACTGTTCTATTTTGAGACCCAGCCTGGATTAGTGCATCCAGCTCTGGGGCACTCAGCACAAGAAAGACAGGGACTTGTTAGAGGGGTCCAGAGGAGGGTGAAACAAATTATCAGAGGTCTGGAATGCCTCTCTTTTGAGAAAAGTTGAGAAAGTTAGGGTTTTTTAGCCTGGAGAAGAGAATGCTCTGGGGAGACATAATTTCAGCCTTTCAGTATATAGAGAGGGCTTAGAAGAAAGATGGGGAGAGACTTTTTACCAAGGCCTTTGGTGACAGGACAAGGAACAACAGTTTAAAACTAAAGGGAATGTTTAGATTAGAAGTAAGGAATACATTTTTCAGGATAAGTGTGGTCAGAATTTGGAACAGGATGTCCAGAGAAGTTGTGGATTCCCCATCACTGGAAGTATTCAAGATCAGGTTGGATGGGCTTTGATCGACCTTATACAGTGAATGATGTCCTCGGCCATGGTAGGGGGCTTGGATTAGATAAACTTTGAAAGTCTCTTCCAATACAAACCATTCTATGATTCTTTTTCTATTTCAGTATTTGATTACAATGCCTAAAATGTAGAGGACCATCTATTAAATTATTTATTTTAATATTCTCTACTTTAAATGACTTATCATAACAATGTTTTTCTTTGGACAGAATATCACTAGCCCACGAAGTAAATGAATCCCTTCTTATTCTAAGAACCCTCCACTAACATGTTTGGTTACTTCTTAAACATGGGATATAATGACTACCAAGGATAAAACTTCCGTATAACTTATCCCACTTTGCACTCAAACATGTTTGTTGCATGTCTTCTGTGATGTGAAAGCTGTCTTTCCTAGCTCACCTCTATCAAATGTGTCTACCACTAATTAACCTATTATATGTTAACCCACATGATACATGAGTGTGGTTCTTCCCATGTAGAAAAGAAACTACATTAATCCACGTTACTCACCTCATAAAAACAAATGTATTGATATTCATAGTTCATTTTCTTCATCTCCCAACAGGACTTTCAGCACAGGCCCTCTCTCAGATTCATTGTCTGAGGAGTCTGGGTAAGAAACTCACATCTTGGAAGTCAAAGGCATCAAGGAGTTGGGATGTAAATACCACTAGATCGCTGAAACATTGGTACAAATACGATAATAATAGAGAAAAGTTAAACCTAGTGCACAAAATATTATCTTAGACTGAAGCAGTCTTAATATGATCTACAATCTTTTAGAATTCAGCTGCTATTTGTATTAGTTCTACAGCAGTTGAATGCACTTCTCAAATAAAACATTATCTAAACACCCAGATTTCCAAATCTATTGTCTCTATACGTAGTTGAAAAAGAAAAGAGTCTGAAATAAGAAACCAGGTAAGAACCACGAAATCTTTGCATAGAAGACTTCTATCCAGACAGATATATTCTAATCTTTCCTCATATGGACTGTAGGCTCCACATATCTATTCTGCTCTCAGTCACAATATAGTCAAGCTTAAAAAAACTTCTTTAAAGCAAGCCTTTGAGATAACTAGAATAACAAAATTTGAGATGGTTATTTGGTCACAGAAGAGAGTAAAATGGTCACATTCTTTTTCTTATGCCTTTTTTTTTCTTTAGTCTGTTAATATTTCAAAGCTTGAAATACCGTTCTTTTTGTAACATTAAGTGAAATGTTCATGGCTTTCATTTGAATGATGTCATGAGTCATATACAAAAAAACTGACTAAGACAGAAAGAGACAGAGTTTCACAGGGAATAAAGTCATTATATCCTAGTCACAAATTTTTCTAATACAAAAGAGTACCTACACTACCCTACAGAAAAGCTTGTGAAGTGCTCAGCCCAATCAAATCCCCCTATAGCTGCCCTTTGAAATCTTTATTTCTAGCTTCTGTTGCATGTATATTTAATTAGACTCCTTACTTCTGTACATGCAAAGGAAATTCTAAATAAAATATGGTCTATAGAAAGGAAAAAGACCCATTAGCTCACTCCCAAAGCACATGATTAAAAATTCAGAAAACAGTTTATCTAAAATAGTTACTTTTTAATAGTGTCTTGTCAAAAATATTCACTACCACCACCTTGTGTCACAGAAGTGACTAAAAAAAACATTGTTATGGGTTGGCGTAGCAAGGTTTTGGTAGTGGGAAGGCTATAGGGATTGCTTCTGAGAGAAGCTGTGAGAAGCTTTCCCCATATCCGATAAAGCCAGTGCCAGCTGGCTCTAAGATGGACACCACTGGCCAAGGCCAAGCCAATCAGTGACAGTGGTAGTACCTCTGTGATAACATATTTAAGAACGAAAACAAAAACAGCAGGGGAGAGTGAGGAGTTTACAAATTTAACTTTGAGAGGATAGAGCCATATCTAATACTTCTCTGACTATGCTGTCACAAATGTAAGGCAAATATCGATGAAAGACTCAAGCTGCCCATAATCAAGTACCACCTACATTTAAAAAAGAGGAAGGTGGTTAGGACCTGGTTGTAGAGAGGACAGAGGATAGAAATATCGAATTGAGGTGCCCTTCATGACCTTCACACTTCTAGATTTGGAAACAACATGTAAGGTTCTTGCAGCTGATGAATCCTATGGCGACAAAGGAATGCAACAAAGACATGGTTTACTTTAGATAACACATCCTTCCTTTTTACTAAAGATTTACTGACATTGAACCAATTTTCAGTAATAGCAATAATTTCTATAAACAAGCTATTCATTTGGTAGACATTCTAAAACACCCCAGCTGTCTGTGTTTCAGGTTCCTGGTATGCTTACATAAATCAATAAATAAATCACAATACTTAATCTTAGTTGAGTTTGCAAAGAATAGTATACAAAATTGTTATAGTTTGGCTGCGGTCGGCAACAAAAACGCCACGTGGCCGCCCCTCCCCCCCGCTGGGGTGCGGAGGAGAATGGAAAGAAATAGGCAGAAACTGGTGGGTCGGGATAAGGGCAGTTTAAGAGAACAGCAAACAAAGGGAACAGTAACAACAACGATACAGATAAAGAGAATACACAAAACAAACAGCAGAAACGGACAGAGCCACTCTCACCAACCGCCGCTGTGACTGCCGTGCGTTCCCGAGCCACGACTGAGTTCCCGCCTTCCAGCTCCCCCCCCACCGGAACCCAGCATGATGGCACATGGTATGGAATACCCTGCTCTGTTTGGCCAGGTTGGGTCAGTCCGCCCGGCTGTGTCCCTTCCTGGATTCTGGTGAAAATTAACCCTGTCCTGGCCGAACCCAGGACAAAAATGTAGTTCAGCATTTGAAAGAACAATCTACTTTATTTAAATGTCTGAGTCATTGCCACAATTCACAATTTATGGAATTAAACATTTTAGTACATTATTACAACTTTGAAAAGTTGTACTGTTCTTTTTCTCTTGCTTTGTTTGTTTTTGCCATGGGGAGGATTGACATATTAGCCATCCTGAAATCCCTCTTGAAGGTAAACTCTTGAAGGTGGCTTGACAGTGACTATTTTCACAATGGCAAAATCTTTTCTAAGGCTTAACTCGTTGTCTATTAGTGTTTGATATTTAGGAAGGACATCCTTTTTTATTAGGCAAGAAATGTAACTCAGAGTCATCGTATATTGTGACCGACATCTATTCTTGACCTGCCAATCTATAATCACATTTCAGCTCTCTACTGAAGAGCTCCTTTTCTGCTTAGTTCAGGCTGATGTGACCCTGTATTTATTTCTTAAGACAAAAAGTGTTTATTAACTGGAATGGTTCTTATATAAGAGAAGGAAGTGCATGAATTTTACAGTGAATCTTAGTAGATGTTGAATACTATTATTATTCAATTTAAATTATTTTAATTTTCTTAACTAAACTCCACTGTTCTTTAAGGAATGAGCTAGACACCTGAGAAATACGTTCCTCTGTATCAACAGTCCATATAGTTCATGGACCTTCTGTAATTTACAGGAGACACTAGTAACCACTCAATCAATTTAGCAGAGCAGAAGTCTAGGATTCTTTCAAAAACACGAATATAATCATAGTCTATCACTAGCTTGTATAATGATTTTTAGCAAAGCATTTCAACTCCTCTCAGTTTTTCCTTTTGTAATAGGGGAATAACAATGCTCAAATTTTTGCAAAGATCTTAGATATCTACACACACATACACACAAAAGAAAAGGAGGAACTAAATATTGTATCAAAATATATGTACTTGCAAAGTATTTTGCCTTAATTTTGCATTAATTTTATTGTATGTATGAACTTTTTTCTTCCATAGGGATTGCTTTTTAAAACACCTGTTATATTGCACTTTTCTATTTCTTTTTATAGCCCTAAGAAGTGCACAATTAGAAAGATAACACATAGGGTGTGTTTGTTTATAACATACTAAGGAAAATTAAAGGAAGTTTTTTGGCCTGCCCATTTGTCTTTTATTTGGGTCTTCTTTTGATTTGGTAGCAATGAGATACAAATATTTCTTATTTTCAGTGCATTAGTTAGGAAGCAGAAAATACATGAAGATTTTTCAGTATTTCTTTTTTTTTTCTATTGGCATGTGATATTATAATCCCTAGAAATACTGATTCCATTAGTTTAATCCTAGCTATGTAGCACTGTAATCAATTAAAATTTTTCTATGCAGCATCTACACAACCAGTTTGGACTACTTATTTCTTTTTTTTTTTTTTAATTTTATCGATTAAGGAACGTTGTAATCCTGAAGATAAACTCAATGAAGAACAAAACCTCAGCAATAGTGAAAATAAGACTGCCTTAGACCAGCAGATACAGCATTTGTGGGACCAGTAATTGTCAAACTGTCATCACAAGTCCAAGACAGCAATTTCCATAAGAAATTATTTGCTGCATTAGGTATAACGTATCTCCTCTTCTCTTTTGGTTAAGCAGTGTGCCCTTTGGAGAAATCCAGATTAATGTAAAATGAAATAAATAGAATATTTTTTTTGTATAAACCATCTGGTTAATATTTATCATAGACTGCTTAATTCATAACCCAAGGAAATCACTCACAGTCACTGTTGATGTTAGTGACAGATAAAATTAAAACTTGTGATCCATTGATGTCTACAGGCTCAGTGGAAAAAAGGAAGCAAAAAGGTAATTTCAATAATTTTAGTAAATATGTAACTAAGGTCAAAAGATCCTGCTTATTATCTCATCCTATTCCCATCTCTCTTAGTTATGTATTAAAGCATCTATGACATCTATATACCTACAACTCATTCTTAACTATGTGAATTTAACTGATTTAATCGACATACTTGAAAGCTTGTTATTAATCCTATGCTATTTTCCTTGCAAGCTGTGAAAGTAATTTTGTCTTTATTTTCATAAGAGCTGTAAGAACTTTCATGTATATAATTTCTTTATTAATATTTTATTAATTCCTTATCTGTTATTACATTTACCTTTCAACACTATCCTTGTCTCTTTCTCTTTTTTTTTCTGTATTCATATAAGACAAATTTGCACACTATTCAATTGTTACTGGGCACGAGATCATGGATACTGTATTAGTGTAACTTATCTACAATTTTTAATTATTTTCAAATTCAAGAATTAATTTTTACTTCAAAAATACCACTGAGATTGAATAAAGAGATTCCTTTCGTAGCTCCCTGAACTCTTCTTTGCCATTTATTTACCAGATACTGTTTGATTGTGCAGTCATTACCTGCAGAACTTCTCATGTCACAAACATTAGAATCTTTTAAGAAAAGTGTAGGCAAACAATTGTCACCATGGCAAAGGTATAGCTGATTCTACACTGTGAAAGAAGTGAATACCTCTTGACACAGTCCATCATTATAATATGTGGTAAAATGGCACATTTATTCTAGGCTTTGAGAGGGATCTGATATTTCCATCAAGGAGTACTGAAATAAAAAACCACTTTACAAAACTGTAATCAACTATTGGTAAAGAGCTCATATTACTAGTTTCTGATTGCTGTGTTTGTTAGTTTTTAATTTGTTTAGGGGGTGGTCTGTCATTTATTATACATCTGTGTATAAATTAATATGTTATAAAAAATTTGACACACATTTACTAAATTTCTAATATTTATTTAGTTGCAGAAAAGGAATCCATAAACAGATAAGTTGATCTGCTTTTGTGAGTATTAGTCTGACATTACTAAAAGGACAGAAAAAGCATACAAGTTCTCAATACACACAAACCCTGAAAAAACCTTGAATACATAAAATAATTACCAAGTTTTATAGATTATAGAAACATAAGTTTGCTTGAGCCTTTAGCTTCTGTAAAACAGACATTACAGTAACAGGATTTTGTGAGTTATCAGTAGTATTTTACCTTACTAAGCAAATAAATTAAAACAGATTTTTAACAGTAATAGCATATGTCAACAAAATGCAAAAGAAGAATTGTAAACAAAAGTTTAGCAGCCTTAAATGAGTACTGAAAATATTTCAATTTTTTTTTTCAAACACTTTAATTTATGTGATCAAAGTCCCAATGGGTATAATGATGGCCTAACCCAATCTCAGGTCTTATGTACTGGTAAATTTCTAATACACTATATTTATGTGAATACAGGCATATATTCCACATTCTCCAGAAATCAGCCTTTTTTCTGGTAATTCATTAAGAAGCTTGGAAATGTGTTTTGAAGTGTCATAGGTCTGTCCAGTCTGTTTCTTACAGCTACAAATAGTAAGAATATGCATTTAGATTATGACAAGATTATGTATTTACAGGAATATTTGCATTATTTCAAGAACTTATTTGCATGTTATTATTGTAGCATAAGATTCTAAGCTGTATTCAAATACCTAAATAGTACATATAATATTAAACTCCTATGAGCGAACAAACATCAGGAAATATAATTGTGTCTTTCATTCATGAGAGAAATTACGTATTTCAGTTTTTCACAGCATTAATTTGTTAGATACATATATATGAAATTCATACAACAGAAAAAAAACTGATTTCTATGCAGATATGCAAATAAAAAGGTGTTATGAATGATTTATAAAGAAAATTTGTTATTAAATAAAAAAGGATAATTTCATAGACAGTTCTACCACAGACTAAAATACATACACTTAAAAAAAAATTTTCTCTTTGTTTTATTTTACATAAGAAAAATTAAAAATCATATTTCACAACTGGAACAGTTCTAACACTATCTCAATTTCATCTTCAGAGAAAATATTTTTTTTGCACAGTATGTCCTCTGTACTACATGAAGCTATTTATTTTAATGACTGACCTGAAATTTCACTGTTAAGCCTTATTTTCAGGAAAAAAAAGTTACGAGAAACATGTTATTTAGGACAAACTTTTATGTCAGAATTCTGCTTCAAGCTAAATCTTCCTAGATTAATTTTACCAAAAAGCTGAGATGTTTCTAGGAAATGGTTAGAGAATTTAATATAATGTGTTACATTTAAAACCCTGTTGTTGGCAAAAATGAAACACATCCCATAGTGGAATCAAGAGTTATTTATTGTCAGCCTAAGTAAAAATGTTATCAAAATACAGCAAGGAGTTATCTTCAGTCCAATTATAATAACGCAGATACTTGTAGTCTAAATTACTACAGAAAAACCTAGTTGACCATGACACCTTCTAAAGTGTCATATAAGACTTACTAATATCTGCCTCTTTTCTATCTAGTTACACTTCCCTTTCCAGCGGCCCTCCAGGACCTGAGGCCAACAGAGGAAGGACAAGGCACCAAGGGTCAGCAAGTCAACAGCAGCCTCAGGGTTTTGCAAGGGGAAGTAGGTCAGTGTTCATGGAGGTATGTCCCACCTTCCTCTTGAGATTGTAGGTCCCCGTATATAGTGGTTTCTATATGCTTTCTCACCACATTCTGCTTCCTGCTTATTGGCTCCCAGCTCAAGTTTGAAGGCCATTAAAGAACCATTCTTAACAGACAGAAAGAGCTGTGCCATGATTCCCTTGGCTGGTCACACTTGGTCACAGTAGGTATTCACAGAGCTTCACCTCAAGTGAGTAAGAATGTGGTCACTTAGCCAGCAGCTCATTATTCAGAGAAGTTAATACCAACTTATGCTCAGAGACACTGCCCTGTCAGGTCTGTTCAAAGCCTGTGGGCTTTTCCTGGCGATGGCAACAATCGTATTTGCTGGGATACATCTATCTGTGTTGCAATCCTTTTTTTTTCAATATAAATTATTAAAATAAGTCAGTTGTGAGTCATTTCTCAAGGAAAACATTTTTTTTTAATATGTCATCTTTCCTGTTCTTCTCAGCATTATTAATGGTACCTCATTGTTAGACTTAAGTGATCAGTCTTAAAAGAGAGTATTAAAAAGTGGTGTTTGAATATGCAGTCTGCACAACAAAAAGTCTTATTTTGGATAATTTTTATTTTTAAAGGTTTAATGTGTTATATGAAATGGGTATACTGTTCCAGGATCAACAAACAGCTCAGGATACTGCAAACACTTCTGCTCTTAAATAGTTCAGTTGGCTTAAATGAGATTAATCAGCTGTATTAAGTCATTCACAAGCATAACTCTTTATTTGTAAGAATACACTCTACATTTAAACGTAAGAATAAATTCTTCTGTTGTAAGATCCCTAATGGTTCAAAAGTCTCAGGAATTCTCTTTAATAGTAATTACACTGGCAGCTACTAAGAATCCGTCAACAACTGGGCCCTCAAGTCTGGATTATATTTTTAAGAGTTTAATAGAAGAATCTGGTTCAGAAGAATGGCTCTTCTTAGATTAATTGACTTTTTTTAAACAACAAATGCCTTGCAAGATGAGACATCAAGACAACATCTTGATATGAAGCCCCATTATATCTGTACTGCTACAGCACCATAAAAATTAAAAAAAATAGGGCATCTCATTAAAAGTTGTAGTGAACATTGTCAATCTCATGAGGTGTTCAAAGGTTTTTTAAAAAATCCAACTTCTTAAACATTGGCTACTTAGATCCTGCTTTTATGTGTTGCTTACAATTCTGAACAAAATGCATGATCTATGTTAAGCTATTTGAAATCAGGAAGATAACAGATATAGTTGCCTGAAAACATTTTCTGTGAAACTAAACATTTTGTATAATTCTATTTGAATGCAATTTTCTTGGGAAGAATAATTTCAAAGGTACCAGGGGATACATGGAATTCTTACATTTAAAACATTAAAGGAAAAGTTTCTAGCAATTAAAAGAAAAAGATCTTTTAAATAATTTTTAATTGTTAAGGCAGAATAAAAGACAACATTACTTTTAGACAGACAGTTATAAAATTGATAGTGGGAGTTACAAGATGTACTTTTCTGTGAGAGTAAAAGGTTCTAGTTCATGAGTCAGGAGGTTCTTTCAAATTTTTTCGTTGTTACAAAATGGATGATTTTGCCTGTTTCAGTTTTATAATGAAGATGTGTATGCCTTCAGTGTATTACACCAAAGTTGATAATATGATAATCTTGTCAATGAAATACGACTTGTGGTAATTATATGTGATACACAAAATTGTCCAAGTATCAGGTCAAGATCACATGACTTATCACTTCAGGCACTATAATAAGTAAATATAAAATATAAGACAATAAACCAGTATAAATACAAATTGTCTATAAAATACCCCAGAATAAAATAAAAGCATTTACAATTGTACAATTGTATGAGTGCATGGAATATGGCATAGTTTTGAAAATGTGTATGATTCTATAATATAGTGCACAATGTAGAAGGTGCATGACAAAATCCACATCAAAGCCATGACAATAAAAAAAATGCCTACTGAAGTCATGACCATATCTAGTTTTAAAGCGGAAAATTGCACTCCAGTAGTTAACTAAAAAATCCACACAATTCTGTTTTCAGTCTTATTTTCTAATGATATCAAAATTCATTCTCATTCGATGTGTTCCCTTTATAGAAAAAATGTAAACCTCATTGGAGGAATTATAACATTATTTTTGACAGTAAACCTCCCTAATAGCATCCACTGCTCCTGCTCCTACTTATGCTTCTGACAGTGTGTATTCTTTATAATGCTATTCATAAATATCTGCAAAGTTGTTTTCTAAGAAGTAAATCTTTACTGGCATGTGTAATCTGTGCCAAGGACTGTAAGTAAATAAGATTTAAACCCCAGGTATTTTAAAAGTGGGACCTTGGTACATTGAGCCTCCCTTTGGTTCTGTATCTTGGTCCTGTCGTGAACAATTTTTGTATGTCAGTGACAGGGCTAGGCAGTGTCTACTATTTTACTCAGTGTGTCCACTAATGAGAATGCTTCCACAACCTCAAAACCCATTTAAATTTCTGCAGATCAAAGCTATTCCCTCCACTTCTATCAAACCGACTAATGTTAGAAGACAATTCCCAAAATATGCTATCAATTTTTGATGGAAATAATTCATAGTTTGTTCAGATGACTGCATTACTGATGACACCAAACTGGGAGGTGTGTTAGATACACCAGAAGGCTGTGCTGCCATTCAGCGTGACCTGTTGTATCAGCCACTCCTCCCATGTAGAGTCTTGGTTGAACGAGAGGGGACATAGTTTGGTGCCGTTGAGCAACCCAGGCTTTGTACCGGACATAGGTTTGGAAAGCAGTGAACGCGGAACACTGCTGAGAAAGTAAAGTGGCGAATACGGAACGCTGGTACAGGGGGACTGCCGCATTGCCGCTTCCTGCCTCCTCGCCGCTTCCTGCCTTATCGTTGCTTCTGCATGGAGATGAAGCTCTGCACCAATCGCAGCGAGTAATAGCAATTTTGCCCATATATGGTTAAGGGTAACTAACCAATCAGAGGCTGTAATTGTTTTGCTATATAAACCCTGTTTTGCTGACTAATAAAGGAGAACGATTTTACCCATATTGCAATTGTATCGTTACTGCCGAACCGGCTTCCCACTCCAACACTCCCAGTTTGGTGTCATCAGCAAACTTGCTGAGGGTACATTCTAACTCTTCATTCAGGTCGTTGATGAAGAAGTTGAACAAGACTGGGCCCAGTACTGACCCCTGGGGGACACCACTAGTACCAGCCTCCAACTAGACTCAGCACCGCTGATGACAACCCTCTGATTTCTGCCATTCAGCCAGTTCTCTATCCACCTCACTGACCACTCATCCAGCCCACACTTCCTCAGCTTCCCTAGGAGGATATCATGGGAGACTGTGTCAAAAGCCTTGCTGAAGTCGAGGTAGACAACATCCACTGCTCTCCCCTCATCTACCCAGCCGGTCCTGCCATGGTGGAAAGCTATCAGATTGGTCAGGCATGATTTCCCCTTGGTGAATCCATGCTGACTACTCCTGATAACCTTCTTTTCTTCCACTTGCTTGATGATGGCCTCCAGGATGAGCTGCTCCATCACCTC
>Ga0065711_1046655_pt1 | contig 12765 bp, 23 predicted proteins | sample Hoacrofraction12_FD_59098 | JGI IMG/M metagenome (GOLD analysis project Ga0065711, IMG submission 59098) | Hoatzin crop microbial communities from Cojedes, Venezuela - Epithelial fraction 12 v2 (version 2) | ecosystem: Host-associated > Birds > Digestive system > Esophagus > Crop | place...
TGCTCTGGGTGACCCTGCTTCGGCAGGGGGGTTGGACTAGATGACCCACAGAGGTCCCTTCCAACCCCTACTATTCTGTGATTCTGTGAAAGGATGGGTATTTATTAGCTCATTTTCACAGCACAAGACAACTGTTAACTTAACCAAGAGATGCTTCCAAGGGAGGAGAATTATTTCTCAGCTTTGAAAACCTCTGATTTCCTATCGGAACGGAGACCCTGACCTTCAGCCCTGCACTGCATCGAGCCAACGTCAATAACAAGCTTCACATAGCTGGGGCTCTGCACTCTGACGTGAGGAAGTCGTACACACCGGCACAGCCAGGGACAAGGCAGCAAGGGCGACAGCAGCCAAAGCTTCTGGCCTTCTCGCTCAAGGGGAAGCCTCCTTGCAAAGGCTCCAGGGGAAGAAGGCCGAGCACATCACCTCTTCTTGTACTGCAGGGACCTCTGCAACACTCGCCACAGTGGTTTTCCAGCCCCTGAGGCAGGAGAGGAGCTGCAGTTTATTTGCACGTGTATCAAGTGCATATTGCGCCAGACTGCAGGGCCAAAGGGGAAGGCAGAGCAGGGCGCTCGGCTGATTCATGAAGTCTGACCGCATGAAGGTCTTCCAGAGGGAGGAACGTCGCCGTCATCCCTACAGCAGGAGCACGTTCCAGGCGAGAGCTTCGCGGAGGAGCGGGCAGCAGAACCGGAGACGCACACGACCGATGTGGAGCAAGGGGTCCGCAGGGACCAGCATCCTGCTTCCACCAGCGGCTCGATGCCTCAGAGGAAGGCGTAAAATGCACCTCGCAGCTCACAGGGCTGCGGCCGAGCGTTTCACTGGAGCCTGCAATCCCAACTGCTATGGAAAACAGAGGCTCCTGCCAAGCTCCTACGTGCTGTCAGCCCCCACGCTTCCCCAAGTCACTCACACCTTGAGCCTCTGTCTGTTTTCTGCAGCTAACTCCTCCAAAACTCAAACCAAAGCCACAGCTCCCGTCCCCTCCCCACGCCGTGCCCCAGAGGAGCGGGTCTGGGCGCAGCCACGACCCCGCTTTCTGGTTAAGAAGCGGCTATGCAATCGCAACTCACTTTCTGCCTGGGTGGTGAGGGGTGCTCCGGTCCCCACGCCAGCGGCATCTCCGTGGGAGACAATGGTCACCTTGATTTTGGCTCGTTTGGAGGGTTTGGCGCACTGGGTCGGGCTGGGGGTCTGATGCCTCTTCAGCTGCATACGCACATCATCTTTCTCAGCCCCTTCCGAGTGCTCTGAGGAGACTGGAACTAGGGGACACAGAAGTAGCTTTTTGAAAACCGGCGGCCGATCCCTCGAGGTCAGCGCTGCTCCACTGTGTGCACCGGGGTGCAGAGAAGGGACGCATGCCCATGCACATTTCCACAGCTCCCTCCATGCCAGCCTTGCCCATCTCCTAAGCACCAGGAACCCACTCTTCTCCTTTTCACCATCTACACTGACTTCTACATGCCCTAAGCTGCTGTCTTCGGGCCAGGATTTAGCTTTAGCTACTCGCAAGCTAAGGCAGGACAGCACATAAAGTCTGTCTTCCTCTGCAGCGAAGAAAAAGGGATATTTACAGTCATATGACATCTCCACACAAATGCTTTGCATTTCAAAGCATGGCATAATCAATCCTGGCATTAGGCCCCTCCAACACCCCTAAATTCCAGGTGAAGGGACGAGGGTGCAGAGGCTTGCAGAGCTGGTGCAGGCACGCTGCCAACGCTGGGATTAGAGCTCAGCCCGCCTGCTCCTCCACACACCAGCAGCAGTATTTGCACGCCTGCCCTTCGGCACATCCCTCCCAGCGCTCCTAACCGGCCCTCCAGGAGCGGGGCTGAAGCGTAGAGGTTGGTTAGCGGCGCTAAGCGAAGCAGCCATGAGCACAAAAGGTGCTGCAGCAAAGCCAAGCCCTCACATGCCCTACTCTGCTTGGTCCTAGGGGAGAAAAACCACGAGCTGAGAGCTCTCTTCCACACCAAGGGCTTGTTTTGCTGTCATGTCCTTGACCCTTCACATCCATTTTGTCCTGCCTAGAGCACAAGCTTGCCGGGACCAGGGTTATCCAAAAAAAGCACAGAGGACCCACGGCAAGCGCCTCTGGGCAGCCCCGGAACAGAACGCGGCCACGAGCTGCCACACGCTGCCCATTCGCTCTCCACGCGTCTCCCACCGCCGGCGTACAACCGTCCGGCCTCAGCCTGCAACGCTGGGGGACTGGGTCGAAATGCTTCCTGCCGTGGTGTTCGCAGCCTGGCGGTGCTCAGCAATGCAGCCGCCGCTACGCCCGAGTGCCGCAGCAAGGGGGAAAGGCCTTCACTCCAAGATATGGAGAGCCCTCTCCAGCGAGAGCTTCTGCAGACCGCTGCGGAGCCAGCTAACTCCCTCTTCACAGATGGCCCTGGGCATCCAAGCCATGTATTCAACAGCCTGGAGACCAAGACGTACATACCTTTCTATTTAAATATATATATATAGACATGAGTATATTATATAAAATTGCTATATAGTTACAGATGTGCATATGTGTGTCTATATACATGTACGTATACGCTCCCTGCATCTCCAAACTGTGGGTGTAGGACAAGACTGCAGCCAAATCCCTAAATATCAGGCGACTCCAAGGTTTTGGGGCCACTCGGGTCCCCAAGACAAGCGCCAGCCTTGCTGCGCTGCTATCGACAGCCGGACTTGAGGCTCGAGCGTGTTAAACCGGTGACACTCGTGCAACGCTCCCATGCCTCCCACCCCCCTGCAGACATGCGTGGTCCAAATCACCGTCCAGAGGCTTCACCAGGCGTGCACAGACCGCAGGCACCACAGCCCCCTCCCCAAGTGCCACCAGCCAAGCAGGACAGTGAACCGGCACATGCACAGGCAGTGGCATTAGGTGCCCCTCAGAGCGTTGGCGAGCAGTGACCCAACGTCCCTCCGTGTCCCCACCACATGAGAGCGGAGCCTGCTTCTACTCGCCCGGGGGCATGCAGACCCCCACCACGAAGGGCCAGCAGCATGTTTGGGGGGAGCACCCCGCTCCCAAAACAACAGCGAACGCTCCCAACACTCACATCGTGCATGCCTCAGCGTCCTACCTCACGGCTCAGGCAGCTGAGCCAACACAGTAACGAGCCCAGAGATCTTAATCGGCTTTTGAACTCCTCGGAAGGAAGCCCAGGCTGCTGCCAGCCTCTCCATATCTCCCCACCAGCAGTGAAGCATCCACCGCGGTTTCTCTTCCCAGCAGACGCTGGGTGGGAGGACTCCAGGTAAGCTCAGGGCTTCATGGGTGCTCCCAGGTTAACCTCATCGCATGGGGGAGAGCTCAAAACAAGGCTCCAGCGAGAAAGAAACCTTTAAGCAAGGCTCCAGAAACCTTTAGAACCACCAGCTCAGGCCAATACTTGCCTCAGAATTTGTTAGCACGGTCGTACAGGTACAGTCCAAACTGCATCTCACATACGTTCAGGGCAAGCAGGGAGCCTGGATCTAAAGAGCCTCTACACACCTTGCCAAACCACCACAACCACCTCTGCACCCAGCACCTGCCTCGTCGAGTTACCAGCACCGGCATTCGGGCGTTGCGGAGAGGCAGGTCTCACCCACGTCAACGTTCCCAGCACCCTGGGGTCACCCGAACAGAGAACTGACACCAACAGCTCATGTAACAACACCGCAGCCTCCCGAACCCTTAGATTTCAGCCTCTCTCCTGATGCCAGATCCACAGAGTCGCTGCCACTCCAGACGTTGAAAAGCGTCTTTAGATACGGTGTGGAACTCGCCCCTCGACCCCTCACCCTCAGAGCACCGCACACACCGAGGTCCACCCCTCTGCGTGCTCCAGCACCCAACGTGAGAGACCACAAGACTAAAGACGCTCACCTCCACGTGTCTCCTGGTCTAGACAGCATCCCTCTCCCACCACACCACCATCTTCCCGAAGCCATCCCTCTCCCCGACCTCTCTGTTCTTCTCTAACTCTCCCTGGCCGAGAAACACCGCTCCACACGTCCGCCTCTGCCCCTTCCACATCACGTGGCAGTCCCTCGTGTCTGCTCCCACGGGTCTGGGACGCTCCACCACACGCAGGCTCTCAGGCTGGCGTCCCCATCCCCTTCCAGGCCCCGGCACAGGCAAGGGTTAAATTCACCGTCACCAAACGTCACTGCACCGCCCACAAAGTTTTAGTCCATCAGAGCAAACCGGCTGCCAGACTACACAGCTCGAGGAGCAGCATCTACCCACTGGAGCAGGGCAAGGGGAAGAGCTTAGGAACAGTTAACGCTCTCAGCTAGCAAGTGGGCTTCAGCTTCAAAAACAGCAATGAGAAAGCAAAGAAGCAGGGGGACAAGGGGACACGCTGGGCCACATCCCCAAACCAATGCAAGGGAAGAGGAAGATGACGGAAGAAGGCAGCAGAGACAGAGAGAAAGAGGGAGACAGAGAGAGAGAGTGAGAAGTGAGAAGATACTCACCAAAGAGACATGAAGAGGTGCCAGGAGGAAGAGCTTTCCTCACCAGCATGTTTTGTTTCAGAAAAGCAGCGAACTGAGCTGAAATGAATCAGAGAGAATTACAGTATCACAGCCCGGCTCGGGAGGGGGACGGGGAACTGCAGGGACACCGCTGCGACCCACAGAGACCTCGGAGCAGGCAGAGAGCGCTGGATGCGACCCATCCAGCCACGGGGCACAACGGAGACACACCAACCTCCTCTCCGGACAGCAGCATAACACATCTGACACTACAAGGGCCATCATCCCAGCTTTCCCAGAAACCACGTCCAGGCACGAGCCCCCTCCAGCCCCACAGCCATCGGGAAAAGATCCAGCGCCCAGGGAACAAGAGCCGGCTGGGCTGCGAGGGGCACGGCTAGGCGGACCAAGCAGTTGCACCGAGAAGCCGAGAGCCGCCGGGAGATGTCAGCCAGCACATCCCCGCCCAGCGACGGCCACAAAGCGCAGGCCAGAAGCCACGCTGCAGCGGCGTTCCTCACAAAACGCGGCGGCCGCAACAGACACCACGCCACCGACCCTCCTCCTGCCTCCCGCCTGCTAGCTGGAAACTTCCTCCCTCAACTACAAGAAAGGAATGGATTTGTTTACTCCGTGGTCTGAGGAATTAAGGGAGATCCAAGCTTCAGCTTCCCCCTGGAGCCTAGCTTCAAGTTAGAGAGAGGCTTCAGAGAACTCAAAGGGTCACACTGTCACAGGAGACAACCAGCAGCCTGTTCAGGTCAGTCTTAAGCACAGAAATGAGGAGGAAAGGGAGGATGGAGGACTATTCCCCAGGCGCCGCTGATATTTGCCAGAAGGGATCACCATCAACAAAACCATTGCCTGCATTCACAATCAGACTGAGCTGGAGCAGGTTTTTAATCAGCATATAACACGACAAAAAAAAAAAAAACCCACAGCTCAAGCCGATTTCTTATTCGGAGCAGGCTTTCCACTGCCATTTGATGCAAGATGACTCTGCAATTACCCAAGCCCCGCTGCTTCGGTCGCAACTCAACAGCCTCAATCATCTCCTGGGTGCCTTTAGTCTCCTTCCCAAGCAGCCTCCGAAGACAGGAGACACCAGACAAGGGGCTCACGCTTGAAAAAGAATTAGAGTATAGCTACACAGTGATTTGGTCAGCTAGCACAAGTGAAAATCCTTCCCACCCGGAACAGCAGCAAGGCTCTGCAGAAACACCATTTCCAACTTAATTTCAACTCTCCACAGGCTGCTGCCTTCGGATGACAGTGATGGGGGACCGAGGTGTAGAGAAAGCTGCCAAGGGGGGCTTGGAATGCAAGACAGGACTCAGAAGACAAAATCCTAAATATGTCAGGACAGATAAAGACCAAAAATCCGGATGCCAAGAGGGAAGAGAGCGGGCGAGCTGCAGGGCATTACCTTGTGCCTGCTTGTGGGTCAGGACAGCATCCGTCCTCTGCACCTGCCTCTTCAGGAGCTGCGTGGTGCCCATCTGGCTGGGCTTCTGGAGGGAGGACACAGCAGCCATTTTCGTCTTGGGGCTTGACGTGGGGCTGCTGGAGACGCTGGATAAGTCCTGCTCGAGGAGACAAACACCTCTTACCCCCACGTTTCCCTACGAGGCAGCCGTAACCCTGAGCGCAGCAGCACACAGGCAGGAACGTGCACCCCTTTGCTGCAGCAGATCCATTTCTGGAGGTTTGTTCACCCCGCCACGAGCCATGAGTCCCTCCGCATCCTCTCACCTCCCTCTTCCAACACTAACCACGTCTCTCACCACGTTTTTCAGCCATACGAAAGCATCTCTCTACACACCCTCAGCTTTCCCCAGCTCAAATTATCTCGGAGAGCCCTCACCTCCGAGCCCGAAGGCGAGGCGGGCACTTTGGCTGCCGGCGAGGCGGGCCTGCTGGTTCTTTCCGGCAAGTCAAACGACAGATCCCTCCTGGTCGAGTCGCGCGGCTTCTTCTTCTTCTCAGCATCCAGGTCACGCGGATCGGAGCCCGAGTGGCTCTCCGCTCGGGTGAGGACTCCGGTCAAGAAGTCAGCTATTTCATCCTAGGAAGGATGAAACACACAGATGGACTAAGCAGCGTGCAGGTCTCTGGACAACTGATCTTCACAGCCAGAAACACGAGAAGAACGAAAGATTCCCAAAGGGACAAACCGGTAAGGCTCTCCAGGTTTAATATTTCGCAAAAAGAAACCCTGAAACCTTACAGATAGACCTTGGCTTTCCCATTAAAGCTCACACTCCACTGATTTCTGACACACGGGAGAGAAACACGACGGTTTCTCCACTGCTCCCAAAAGCACTGCTTGCTTCCCCAGGCAGACGTACTGGCGGACTCAGGAAACTGCTTTTTAAGGTACACTACCAGCAAGCTCACGTCTCTGGTCCCGAAAGGGGACAGCCACTCCAAAACCCCACTCAGGAGACAGACTCCCTTCACCCACACAACCCTGGCAGTCAGGGTGTAACCTGTGGTCACATTTCAGCACAGATTTTATTTTTTTTTTTTCTAACAGATGTGAGGTGCCAAAGGAAGATTTCTGTTGTTACCTGGATGCACCTGTCCACCATACTCTGGGTCAGGCCTTCCGACTTCTTTTTGGCTTTGCTTATCCTGTTAAAAAAAACCAAACATACCAAAGTCACCACGTTTTGTTTTCCACTTTCACCCTCACAACCTCGTTCTTCACCTGAGCGTAAGCTCCAAGCGGCAGCAGGCTCGCTCCCTGACCCAGCGAGACACGGAGCAAGGCAAGAGCCAGCTCCGTCAGCGCTCGACTCGAGAGCGCCGTCTGTCGGAAAGACAAGACTCATCCCTCAGCAGCACCGAGGCAAACTTCGATGACGAGGAAAACGGTCCAACGTCCCAAAGCAGTTGGCAAAGCCAACACGACATTTCCTTCCCTGCAGAGCTCCATCTCCAGACCCAGTATGGGAGTTGCAAGTTTCTTCCTTTCCCAAGTTTCTTCCTTTCCTCCCCTTTACTGATGACCCCTACTATAGATTTCTGACTTACATGATGCTCCAAAACCTCGTCTGCGCTGCTCGGCCCAGGCCAACCCTATTCTCCCACAGGACTTGCTCAGGTTCTTTGCTCCAAACGCGCACAAGCGTGACAGGAGAACAAGCTCCAAAGTTTACCGCAACCTTAGGAGCTCCTCGCCTCCTGCAAGGCTGTTGCAGCCTCCCTTACCCCAACTCTGCACACAGCCTCCAAAAGCTACACATTCCAGAGCCAGGGGCCACATGACAAAGCAAATACTTGCTCTAGTGTCATACCCTGCTGCTGTACCCCGGATCTTTACCTTACCCCTGGGAGAAACGATGCCGATTTAGCACAGAAAACCAACCCTCTATCCAACAGATTGGGTTTTGAGTAACAAAGCTTGTTGATGATCTTGATGGAGCGTTTTCATGCAGTTCTTATCTAGCACATTTGGGGGTCTTTTCCTGTACGCAACACGCTCAGATCTTGCCCAGTGTTCCTGGGAAGAAAGTGTCCGTCTTGCAGACCGTTACCTGAGATTGTCATCTGCTCCTCCCACCACCACCATGCTGTTATCGGCTCGTATTTTCTCCCGGAAATCTTCCATGGCTTCAACATTGCACTGCAGGGAATTCTGACCGATCACAAAGAGGACAGGGGTCTTCATCTCCAGGAGGGGGTCGTCAACATCCTGCAAAAGCAAGGGGAACTGTCATCCAGGACTGACCCAGGACACGGAGCCTTTGGAGCCAAACACCTTTCTGAATTAGACGAGGATTTCCAGAAAGGGCAGGCACGTGCAATCCCAGTACATACCAACTGCATCCACAAAGGAGAGGAGTATAAATTGCGTGGTTCATTTTAAAAATCTCGTGAAAAAGACTGACTCAAAAGCTGAATGAGTACACAGAGACTGATGCCCTACCCCTCAGAAAATTTACTTCACTGCGTTTTCCTCCTTCCGAGCTTTGGCCACACAAACCCAGAATAAGCCTGAAGCACCACCAACAGCAAAGCTTCCTGGGGTGAGTCCCTGATGGGATTTGCACAGCCGTACCGAGCCCTGAAGAAAGCCCTGCTCGAAAGCTGCACCAGAAAACGCCTTTTATTTGGATTTCCACTAGCCTCAGAATTAGCCATTTCATTCGCACAATCTTAATCGCTCCCAGCCCTCACACCGGTCAACTAATAAGGAGCAATTTGGGCTCCATATAAATCAACCCAAGTTGTCCTCTCTGGTACCAAATGGCACGGTCAACAAGTGACCCACACAAGATCCCAGGAAGGAGCTGCAAGAACACATCACAGCGAGACAAGCAAAAGCAGGACTTCTCACACCTGCTACTGCACCACGAATCCTACTAGCAATGTAACCCTCCCACCTGCAGAGCACACCTCCAAATAAAAATCACACAGACATTCCTCAAAGAAAGTCTGCCAGTTACCACTGGATTTCCAAGCTTGATTTTGTGAAACCATCTAAGGAGATGGGACTTTTCACAAGGGTGTGTAGTGTCAGGACAAGGGGGAATGGCTCTAAACTAAAAGAGGGCAGATTTAGACGAGACATTCGGAAGAAATTCTTCACCATGAGGGTGGTGAAACACTGGAACAGGTTGCCCAGAGAAGCTGTGTCTGCCCCCTCCCTGGCAGGGTTCAAAACCAGGTTGGACGGAGCTCTGAGCAACCTGGGCTGGTGGAAGAGGTTCCTGCTCATGGCAGGGGGGTTGGAATCAGATGATCTTCAAGGTCCCTTCCAACCCAAACCATTCTATGATCAAAAAAGAAAAAAAACAAAGAGCAGTTCTTTAAACAGCTCCATCGGCCTTTGGTCCTTACCCCTCTGGGGCCATCAACAGTCAGCAGCGGGAATCCAAGGCACACAACTGCAGTGACATACTCCATCACCGAAACCTGGGTTGGAAAAGCAACAGTCAGGCCTTGGAAAGAGAAAAGGGACAAGAAAAACCCCAACAGAGCTTTAAACGCAACAGTAACTCAACTCTAACTCTGAGCTGAAGCTGCCAAGTGGGCTCTGAGGGGATGCAAAGGCATCGGGTACTTACGTGACAGGCCACCAAGGCACCCGTGTTCCACCCGATCAGGATGATCGGCTTGTGAGAGAAGTGGCTGTGAATCTACGGAAGAAAATAAAAGTCATGGATGGAGAAGAGGGACAGACAACGGGACGATGCACTGGGGTGGCAAGGTGAATAGCGTGAAGGGAGCAGCAAAGGCTCCCCGCTACGCTCGTCGCTCTTCCTTACCTCTGCCACTTTGCTCCTCACCGCCCCGATCATGTGTTCGAGACACTGCAGCACTCCCACCCCGCTGCCGTTGTTCAGCAGGTGGGTGGCGATGGGGATCACCTGCGGTTTGAAATGGAAGCTGGATAACCAACAGAGGCATTGCTGGGGACAACAGGTACCGACAACGATTCGCACCGACTGGGACCCGGTTTGGGCAGGACCTTGTGCTTTCTCTTTCCCCTGGGATTCACTTCTAGCTACTAAAAACAGAGAAACTAGAGAATTTCCCACTGAGGCAACCTCTGCTGCTCACCTCATTCCTACTACATCTACCACGTTAATGAGGAGGTGCGCGAGCAGCTCCGCATCCAGGCAGAGGACTAAGGTGACCTATAGTCTCTCTCCTCCAACCTCTTCCCACTAGAAGACTCATCAATCTTTAACAACAGTCACGATACCATCTAAACTGCTGAATACGGATGGCTTTGGTTGGCAAGAGACCCCAAACACATCGGGTTTGGGAAACTTCATCACCTGGGCAGTCTCGCAAATGGTAAACGCTGCGGGTGGCAGATGCCGGCCTCTGCTTTCAGCAGAGCCAAGCCTTCCGGTGCACTGAAGGCTTAGAAAAGCAAGCTCAGGAGCTGCAGGCTAGCACAGCTGCGAGTTTGAACTTCCCTCCTTTCCAAACCAACGGTACGAACCTTTCCCAAGCAGGAAAGCTGCGACTGCCAGAACCGGTGCCGTCGAGAAGTGGGGAACATGGCGTTGGAGGGGCCAGAGGAAGCAATCAGGATGAGGGGGGAGCCAGGCAATTTGCTCTGCAGAGTTCAACAAAGAGCTGTGTCAGGGAAAGCCACTTCTCCGCCCGAGACCTCGCTGCCCACCCTGGCCCGCACAACAAAGCGGGAGGTATCTTGCAAAGCTCATTAACTGATCACGTTCTCCCCAGCCAAAGCTACCGCAGGACAGTATGGCAGCAATGCCTCCAACAGAAGGAGTCCCCCACACTGAGCAAGCCTAAATCAGGAGGAAAACGAGCCCAGGAAGCAGGAGAGGTGGATGGAAGAGGACAGCAGAAGGATGGGAAGAAGAAAGCTGATGTGAGACCAGCTTCTCGCTGCCTGCAAGCCCCAGGAGGTCCTCACCGGTTTATTGTGCGACAAGACACCCACTGCTGGGTCCCAAGGTCTCTTCAGCAGCAGAGACAGAGCCTCGGCACCGGCTGCCCCTGTCTTGGTGGTAGAGGAGAGCAGCATCCTGTCAATCAGGGTGGGGATCTGAAACCAGAGGCCAGAAAGGACTGAGAAAACGCACGCGGCTTTAACATCACCCGTCCCACTCCAAAGAACGAGGATAAAGACTCCATCAGCTTCCTTTAACGAGCTTTATAACAAGAGACCCTTCTAAGTGACAGCACGGTCTTCCACTGCTTTCATCACCTTTCCTTTCAGCGTTTGCAGAGCATCCAAGTAAGCAGCCAGCACTGGCAAACTGAGGGTTTCCACCAACGTCGTGTGAAGCCACTGGATCAGTTTCGTGTCCCAGTTCACGCTAGCCAGAGCTTGGCGGACCCTCCGAGCGCATTTGTCCACAGCTATCCTCCTCAGGACCGGCTCGTTACAAGCCTAAAAACGGGAAATTTAAGATAAAACACAATTACGGGAAAAATCAAGCATGCCACGCGCATCCCAAGCCACTGGCAAGTACTGGCTTGGGCATCCCAACATCCTCAGCAGTGGGCAAGAACCAACACCCTCGCAGCGAGGACAAAACCATGCTCCAAACAAGCCCAGGGCTGCCTGGTTTTAAGACTACACAACCCAAAGGCTAAGACTTTCATCTCGATTCTGTCAGGCTTTGCCAGGAAGAACAGATAAAAAACACACAGACAGCGAGTCCCCCGGGAAGTGAAATCAGGAGGAAAAGGCCTTACCCCCTCGTTCGCCAAGCGAGCCAGCCTGTCCGACTGCAGCGCTTTGTGAATCTTATTGAACAGCTTGTTCTGCGCCATCGTCCAACCCGTCCTGTCGGGAAAACCCGAGAGGTAACGCAGGTCCCCGCCACACAGGCACCCAGGTCCCGCGAGCCGCTGCCCAGTCCCAGAGGCAGCCTCAAGGACCGAATTAGTGCTACGGACAAAGCAGGTTTTGCTACTGAGGATTTAAGTGCCAGGACAGTCCAGTAAAAACCACCAGGTTTTAAATGTCACTAAGGTGTGTCAGCGAACACATAAGCATCATAAAGCTCAGCATGAGCCAGCAATGTGTGCTCGCAGCCCAGAAAGTCAACCGTACCCTGGGCTGCATCAAGAGAAGCGTGGCCAGCAGGGCGAGGGAGGGGATTCTGCCCCTTTGCTCCGCTCTTGTGAGACCCCACCTGGAGTCCTGCGTCCAGCTCTGGAGCCCCCTACATGACAAGGACATGGATGTGTTGGAGTGGGTCCAGAGGAGGGCCGTGATCAGACAGTTGGAGTACCTCCCCTATGAGGACAGGCTGAGAGTGTGTAGTGATAGGACAAGGGGGAATGGCTCTAAACTAAAAGGGGGGAGATTTAGATGAGACATTCGGAAGAAATTCTTCCCCATTAGGGTGGTGAAACACTGGCCCAGGGTGCCCAGAGAAGCTGTGGCTGCCCCCTCCCTGGCAGGGTTCAAGGCCAGGTTGGACAGAGATCTGAGCACCCTGGGCTGGTGGAAGGGGTCCCTGCTCATGGCAGGGGGTTGGAACCAGATGAGCTTCAAGGTCCCTTCCAACCCAAACCATTCTGTGATTCTATGATAAAGGTAACAGTAACAGCAAAAACAATAAATAAGATCAAAATAATCACTCCTTTTAGCATAGGTTATCACCACATTTCTCAAACAAATTGGCCAGAAAAAAAACCCTAAACCATTCCTCGTAACGTCAAGACTGCAACCCAGCTCGACAACAGTTACAGGGATGATTTTGAACAGGGTAAAATTTCTGCATCACCCAGTCTTGTTCAACTTCTTCATCAATGACCTGGATGAAGAGTTAGAGCATATCC
>Ga0065711_1046657_pt1 | contig 12765 bp, 7 predicted proteins | sample Hoacrofraction12_FD_59098 | JGI IMG/M metagenome (GOLD analysis project Ga0065711, IMG submission 59098) | Hoatzin crop microbial communities from Cojedes, Venezuela - Epithelial fraction 12 v2 (version 2) | ecosystem: Host-associated > Birds > Digestive system > Esophagus > Crop | place...
ACTCTTGTTGGCTGCATGTGGTCCCTCTTTAAAATGTGGGACTAGGAGCAGTCATCTTGAGCATTGAGTCCAGCTCCTAGCAGCTCTAGGTGATGATATAAAAAAAACCAAAAAAATCCTCTTTCTCCATGCACCTTCACTGCATACTCAATTCCTCCAACTAAGCCAGTGAGAGATCCATAAGACAGCACCTTCCATTGGAAGAGAGATCAAAAACATTGCTTAATTCCAAGTTTGCTATTATAGCAGCAAATTTGTTAGATGAAATGCTTGGATAATCCTAGCAGTTGTCTCATGCTACAAAGAAAAGCCAAAGCTGATGCAGTTTATTGACCTAAAATCAAGCCCCTGTTCCCTAGGTGCTTGACTTCTGCTGAATGAAGAATTTGTACCTTTGTGACAGGTTTCCTACTCTGGTGTGGTTGGGGGAAGGTGTTTACGCTGTTGAAGAGCAAAAAGAGGTTTAACAGCTTGTGGTTGGGGGTAAGGGTTTTCTGTTTTTTTTAAGACAAGTAAGTGGATGGAGAGAGCAAGTGCATCTTGCGTTTGTCCTCTAGAATCCCTTGCTGTTGGATGCACTATTGTAGTAATGCTTTGGGACAGAAGGAGGCTGTCTGGACTTGTCCGGCAGTTGTAGTTGGTAGTGTCTTTCCCCTTGAAGCACTTGTTGGGTTCACAGGGATGTGTTCCCAATTGCAGGTTCCCTTGTCATTAGAGCTGGTTGCAAGTGAGGTTGATGGATATAAGCTATGAGCTCAAATCTAACATAAATGTCCAATCAATTATGTACACAACTAGAGGCTTTTATGTTGAGTCTCCAGTTCTGCAGGATGCTTAAAGGAGTTTACCTCCCCTGTTCTAACTCAGCTCTGCTTTTGGGAATTCAGTTTGATGAGTGACTTTGTCTTCCCCCCCAAACCTTGCAGCTGTTTTCAGGTCTCCATTTCTTGCCTTGTTCATTTTGAACCTTTGTGGGGCAGTTATCACTTCTCTGTCCACTCTGGGAAGTATGTGTCTTCTCTTGGCCCCAACTTGTTCTACCTTCTGAGGTTTGTAGACCCAAGTGGCTGCATCAAATGCCTGTTTTGTTCTGTTTTCCTGTATTTTCTCCTCTTTCTCTGCCTTCCATGATGCCTCAAGCTGTAAGTGAGTGTTCATCTCCAATTTCTCTAGTCCTCTGTATGGTGACCTCATGATTTACACTGCCTAGATCTCACAAATCAGTGTAAGCTTAAATGGTAGATGTGGTTTGGGGTTTTTTTTTCTGTAGGAACTAACAGCCCCACTATGGAGATATTTTAAAGCCTTCTTTAATTGCATGTGTGGTAGCCATAAAAACCTATTACTCTTCTCCTGCGGGTAGTAGTGTGATAGTAACCAAATATAAGGTGATGTAGTATTCAGAACCTCAATGTGGCCAGGCTTAAGGTGCCTGATAATTGAGGTTTAAACCATAATGTTTTTCTTTCTTTTTTGGCCAGTGAAGCAGCTGGGGAACTGTGACCATGATCAGTCCCAGGGGTTAATGATAGACTACTGCTTTCTTTATGATAAAGTGTTGAATTGCCTGCTCTGCCCCCTGCAAGCTTTTCCCCCCACAGATATTTGATCACTTGTTTGAATTCAAAGTAGTCAGGTCTGTCTCCAAATCCCTGCATGATAGGACCTTCTGTCCTGCCTGGAAACTGTGGCGGGGAGCTGATGCTGCCTGTTTGACCTGCTGCATCCTCAAAGAGTGAGGAGACATTGGCTTCTCTGCAGAGTGAATATCAAGTTAGAGCAGTCTTTGGGATTTGCTAACTTGCTGGGCTCTCATTTTTAGATGCTTCAGTACCTGTGTTTCTTGTGTTGTCGTCAGTGTTTACAAGCAAAATAGCTGTCCCCGAAGAAGTGCATTATATTAGGTTGTGTGCAATTCTGTGTCTGCCTGACATCTGAACTAGCTTGTCAGAGCTGGCTTGGGTATTTCTAGACAAAGCAACATGCCCAGAGGGTGTTCTTGGGTTCCCATGGGAATTTTTTCTATGGAAGATAGAGTATGAAATGAGCGGCATCTGGAGAGGATAGCAAGTCCCTGCAGCATGTCTTGGAGGTGAACTGCATCTCTCTCTCATGCTGGTCTATGCTAATTTTACAGAGTGTCCTGCTTACAGGGATCCTGTGGTGTCTTGGTATGACTGCTCTGATGCATCTCGCAATGTAGGACAGATATATTGAAAAACATGTCATTGTAATGTGCCCTGTACATTGCACAGGGATCCCTTGTGGGCCTGCCCCTCTCGCTTGCGCTCTGTGGTTTGTCTCTGCCGGACTGCCTAGGAACACAGTGTTGCCTGTAACACCAATGGAGGTATCCAGTAAAATAGTATATTAGGAACAGATGTGTATTTTGGTTCTAGTTCCTTCTATTTTTGCTTTCTGTACAGATGAATCCATGAATATGTGTCTCATCTAAGAACTCTGACAAATTCTGCAATTCAACTGAAATGTATTTGTTTGTGCTTGGACAGAGTAACAGCTTATTTTTCCTACTACTGGAACTGCCCCCAACCCCAAACATTTTCAAAATAATGGAGTACATAGTAGTGTCAGAAGAGACTTGTAACCCCAGGTGTATAGCTGTTGATCTCCTCTGGTAGTGGTGTGCATTACAAGTAACTTGTTAAAGCCAATGATTGGGATCTGTATGTAAAGTCTGTAACATTCTGTCTGATTGTACAAAACTCCTGAAGCTGGAGTCTTGCATTCTTTATTCAACATCTTTCTAGAAAAAGAATTACCAAAGAGTAATTAAACACCATATTTCTGGATTAGCTTTAATTAGCACAGAGGTAAGGCACTGTACCTCTTGAGTGTTCCTTTGCGGTTCACTGATTATGTCACAACTAATCGTTAATAGTTTTCAGATGGAGCAATTATCTCCTCGTGATTCTAGTATCTTGCCAATTAAATACAGCCTTTAGCCATGTTCACTAGTTTCGTCTGAAGAGAGCCTTAGCTTGCAAATATTAGGTTTGATTTTTTTTTATTAAAAATCTTTGTCTAACAGAAATATGTCTCCAAGAAAATAAGCGTCTAGTGATAGTCTTAGTCTTTGGGAATCTGAAATCTGGTGCAGACTGAATTTGAATTCGGCTGATTTCCTTTCAGTTAAAGTGTTGTTTCAAAATTCTGGATGTATATGCACTTAAATACAAAGTAGCTGCAACTACCTCTGAGCTTGGAGCCTTAGGCAAGTCTTCAGAAAAGACTATTTGTCTCCTTTTTCGACCCTTTGTATGGTGTTTTCACGGAGATACAGATAGAGGCTGTGTGACCTTCAGCTACATGCAGTGTGAGTCTTGTGTGTTGACCATTAATTTACTCAAATGTTAGGTAAACTTGGGAACAAGGAGATAATATTTTCATCTGGTCACACTAAAGGGGAGGGTAATGTTGCATTTGCTGGGAGTGCAATGGGGCTGAGCAGCTGGGCTGTGATTTTTACTTTTTTTTTTTTTACTTACCATAGTTGTTTCTGCAATCGAACCAAAGCTGTTGATGAAAATGTTGCAGCTGACGTTCACTGGTGGGCCTGCATGACAAATACAGATTGGAACAGCAGTTCACTGTGTGCTTATATGAGAAAGTATTTCCACTCCATGGTATTAAAACCTATTGTGGGAATAGGGCGACTGAGGGGTCAGTATGGGAATAAGATCTGGGTGACCCAACTTAGTCTAGTCTTGTGTCTGATGCCAGTTTGACATCAGATGATGCTCTTGCTTTGCCTCTGTTCTCCTGTTTGGGAGAGTGTTTATATACTTCTGTGAACCATTTTGATGAAAAGGGATAGGTCACAGTCAGGAAGGACAGCTTTCTAGATATCTCGACATTGCTGTATGTGTGGCAAGCTCACCTTGAACATGATAGCAATGTATCCCAGAAAAGAGCTGCAAGCCTATTGACAGGCCCTCTTGTTTAGAGCTCTATGCTTTTAAAATACTCATTCAAAGCATCTAAATGTTTCTGAACTGGGACCATATGCTCCCTATAGAGCCAGTGCAGCGAAGTGTGCTGTAGGGATCAGGCTGGGTAAAGGAGCAGGTACCCCATGTGATAACGGTGGTGTCTGCGAAGGCTCACAGCTGGATAGAAAGCTTCAGGGCTCTGCCAGCAGAAATTCTCTGGCTGGCCAGTCTTGGGAGACAGTGCTTCCAGACTTTGGGCTGTGTCTCTGTGGGCTTTATTTTCTTTCAGACTGAAGCTTTGCTTATCCTGCTTGTATTAGTAAAGTTAAAGGGTCACTGAAGGAGTGAGGATGAAGGGGTGAAAAGATTGTGGTTAGAGGGCTTGGGTGTCAGTCTGTGTGGTGCTGGTGCCCAAAAGTATCAGTATGACTGGAAGTGGATCAGGATATTGCCTGGCAAATCTGAGGTGGAAATGTTGCCTTCGCGCCTAGGGAGGTGCCAAGAGCTGCAGTTCAGCACAATACGAAAAGCTGGAGAACATTTTTGGAACCAGAGTGGTATCTGATGCCTGGCAAACCAGTGGCTTGCCCACATAAAATGAGAGGATTTCTGCAGAGCTTTAGCAAGGAGAGAGGAGAAGCAAAAGGGGCCTCCACGCTGGGGACTCCCAAAGGACCTTTTACTAGTGCTGCCCAGTGTGTGGTGGGGAAAGGCAGCCCAGGCAGAGAGCAGAGGAACCTCCCCAGGAGCCAAGGTGCCTGTTTAACACTGAGGGAAATAATCTCATATTGTCCCCATGACAGGTGCTTCTGCGAAGACCAGATCTGTGGAAGAGGCGAGTGTGGATTTTTAGATTGTTCCCCTCTCCTTTACGGAGACGAGGATGGTGTCTGCATCTCAAACACTGCCTGATGGCTCAGCCTGCCGGGGGAGTGACTCTTGCCTGTTGAGGCCAAGTCTGCAGGCTGGCAGCTGCTGCAGGATGAAATACTTGGGGGGTGGGGAATGGCTTTAATGAGAGGATTGTGACTCTAATCAGTGCAAACTTCCTCCTCTGTGGAAATTAATGGGATTTCCTGATTACTAAGTAACAATTGGAGCTGGTTTGATCCTTTCTATTTCTCTCTTCTCTTCTACTTTGGTCTCTTCTGAAACTTTGTGCCTGTCCTCTGCAGGAGTAGGATTGCAGCCACTTAACAGTGATGCTGTCTATAGCTGGGACTTTGTTGGTGTGAGTCCCAGGCAATCCCAGTAGGCTGCTGTCTAACCAGCTCCCAGACAGCCCTTTGCCAGGGCAGCAGCAGCAGCTCACGTACTGTTCAATCTGTGCGGCTCTTTCTCCAGACTGTTAAACGTAGGCATGGGCTAAAACACCAGGTACAAAATGGTGTCTTTTTTTTTCCTCGTTCACCAACCCCTCTTATCCGAAAGCTTCTGAAGTTTATCAAGCAGCTGAAAGCATACATGTGATCCGGCTATAGCGCTTGTTATATACCTTCTGTAGTGCTTGTACTGAGTTCAGGAGTAATAGTTTTCTTCTCTGGATCCATCTCATGAACCATATTGATGGTCCATGTGTACATGATTTCACCTCCCAGAGGGCACTGCATAAGAAAAGCACTGAGCTGGCCTCCTGGCTGATGGCAAGTGCTCGTGCCTCTGACACGCGTGGAAGATTTTTGGCCCTGCTCTTCCTGATCCTGTGCTTATTGATGTGCTCTAGTGAAGCTGGCTATGGGATGAGCTTGACCCAGTGCACATGAAGACTGTGTCCCTAGCACAGCCCAGCTCTTGTTGAGGGACTGTGCTCTTCCCACAGTGTCCAAGGGCAACTGCGAGTGCTTTGCGGGTATTTTGTTGTTGTTGTTGTTTTAGCTTGTGTGAGGTTCTAGAAAATTCCCTCCCTGCCACTGAAAAGTGCCACCTCTGCAGTGGGACGCAGCTCTGAAGGAATAGTTTTCCAGCAGCAGGGTTAAGGGTACAGCCTGGGTGAGAGGTCCCTTGTTCCCATACCTGCTGGGTCCAGCTCTGTCCCTGCCTGGGTTACTGACTTAAAGCAAAACCCAAATGCTTCTTCGTTGTTCTCAGAATGTGAGTTCCCAGCTAAGTCCAGACTTTGCATCATTTATGGAAAAGCTGCAATCTTCTTTTTGTTAATCTTCCCCTCCCCAAAAATCAATCTGAGACGGATCTTTGGTATTATTTTCATTTAGATCTAAGCCATTAAAATGCCCTTATGAGTTACTGCAGTTAATTTAAATGACATGCTTTGAGAGCTACAACCCCAAGCTCTGTAAAACACCTCCTATGCCTCCCCATATAAATTGGAGCCTGATTTATGTGTGGGAGGCTAAGCCAGCAAAACTGCCCTGTGGGGAAGGTGTAGTTCATTGAAATAAAACTGAAATTAAATTATCTCAAATAAAAATGCAATACAGCTGCCTTCAGCAGGAAGATAATGTATACATTTCATTAAATATTAAAGTTTAATTTCTTTTGTGTGTGCATAATTTAGTGGTAGCAGGTTTATAGGTGTGTTTTTTTTCTAACTTTGTGATATGGATGAAAACAGCAGTGTTTTCTCTTGCCTGGTTGATTACTAGGACAGCAGCTTCTCACCTATATTTGGACATAAAAGCCCAGGAATAAGGCTCATTGCTTGAAGCTGGATGGCAGGTGCTGTCACCATGATTAATAGGTCCTGGGAGCCTTATGTTAGCACTGCCAGTGACTATCAGGGTGAGGAGGAATTGGTGGTAGGAAACAAACTAAGTGAATGAAATGAGCATTGAAGAGGGCTGGACAGTGGCTGAGAGGGGGAAGGTTCGACTTTATTTCTGGCAGTGAGTTAAAGGCAAATAGTTCTGGGAACAGGAGCTCAGTTGAAAAGAAAACAAAAGAACCCCACAAAACCTACCCTTTTTAGAAGAGGTGTTTCAAGAAGCAGTAAGAGCATTTCTGTTACCTCTTCTAGGGCCTGCTTCAATGCTGCTCAGCTGGCAGTGAGTGCAGGGTGAGCTGGGGAAATCAGGTGTGAAATGGAGCTGTTTTGGGCACTAGCTTGAGAGCCCCTCTGCTATGGCGGCAGTGATGGGCCAGACCTGTCTCTGGCATCTTGCTGAATTCCTCTGGAGCTGCTGGGGGACACTTCTATTGGCTTGAGTGGGTGTAAGGGGGGAGCATTGCCCACTACTAGAAGGTGCCCTGGGCAGTGACCCGGGTGAAAAGTTGAAGTTTTTTTCCTAATTATAAAAGGTTCAGCTTCCTGCTGGTCAGCATTTGGTTTGACAGGATCCCTATATTGAAGTGTTTCCTGTATGTAAAGATGTCACAAGATTGTTCCCTTTCTGAGTGGAAATGGGATGTCTTTCCAGACAACTATAAGGGACCTAAGTGCCAAATCTCTCATTACTGTACGTATTTCATATGAACATAAAGGTTGTTCGTATTCTAAATAGTTAGCGGAGCATTCATGGGGATTGCATGTGGTTTTCAGTACCAAACTGAAACAAAGCTGAAAAAGCAGGGGTTTTGCATACCTTTAAAATTTGGCCTGATTCTGGCATCGTATCCTGAAGTTCGCCCCATCAACTTATCCAAGAAATCGGAAGGAGACATGGGTTTGGGGGCAGATCGTGCTGCTGCTTCAGCTTCTTTGGAGGCTGCCAGGCTGTGTGAGTAGAAAGAGAAGGTTTTAGTGTGTTGGGGAGGGTTTTAGTGTAGAGGGGAGGGTTTGGCGTCCAGAAATGGAGTAGTCAGCATCTCATTCCCGCTGTGAGGCAGGACTAGTACCCATGTGAATTCCTAATAAGGCTGGTCTCTGCTAATTTGTTTGCCCAGCCCAAACATCTCTGAATACAGAATCCCAGTTGCCACCAAAGTAGAAGAGAGATGACGAGTGGAGAAAATCCTTTTGTGAGTTTAGGTATAGCTCCTTGGCATGCCACTAAATTACAAATGTGAACTCTGGCACTGAGCTCCGCAGGAAAAATACACTCTAAGATTAGCCTTGGGCAGCAATTACTGCTTAATTACATGGCAAATAGCAAGGAGCATATTTGGTACTCTGACAGTGTAATTTTACCGAAAGGCAGGTAGAATTAGAGCAGTCTGGAATTTGAGGCTTAAATGAGCGTCATGTGATCACATAACTCCTGCAGAGCCTTTGGGTGTGTAGGGGATAGATGTATTTGTTTCCCGATTGCTGGTCATTCCAGCCTTTGCTATTGGTACCTGCAATATGGGGGCCTGACTTCAATACAGCAATATGGTCTCTGGGCTGGGAGGTGTCCGGAGCATCATCCTGAAATGATACTCATGTTGTGTTGAGGATGAAAGGAAATTGAATATTTTAGGGACCTTTGTGGCTTCTGGGGTAGAAAGAGGGAAATGAGCAATTTATCTGCAGAAGATGAAAATGTGAGGCTGGCAATGTGTCTTCTGACCCTATGGGAGTCCACAAGATCTGCAGAGTGATGATTTTGGCTTAGGAAGTCTCTGTTGTTGCCATTTACACAGGAACAAGTGACCCCTGGTGCTAGGTGCTCATCCTCAACCTTGCAGGAAGGTTTGATTTCCAAGATGGAAAAAGACACCATTGAATTGCTTCCCTATGGGTATATGGTGTCTACTTGAACGTAGATATGTTCCGAGGCTGAAAATTTGGTGTAAACTTGCCTAGATTAGCAAAAAAAAAACCCCAACCCAAAAACCCCACAGGTGACATGCAATGTGCTCAGGGCAAAAGCTGTCTCTGCCTGTGGGTTCAGAGGCCTGATGCTGGTTGAAGACTACAGGCAGTGTTGCAATGCAAATGTATAATAAGCCAAAGAAAGCTGCTCAGGAGGAAGTGAGGCTCATTGCTTCACCCTTTGCAAAAACGTTGAATTTTTTAAAGTACAAATCCTGTGTGGGAACTGTGATTAAACCACTGTGGCTGAGCAGCTGAGAGGCCTAAGCATGTTTACAACAGGCACAAGATATTTTGCTATGTATGTCTTCACAAATGACACCATGGAGTCCTCTTGCAGCATGAGGACCTCACCTTAGGAAGTTTTGCATCTCATATCAAGAGAGTCTGCAGTAGTCAAACCTGCTGTCTTCCAGAAGAGTAGAGCTAAGTAAGTACCGACACAAGATCTATCTGGAAGAATTTAAGGACAGTAACTATGCCTGGTATTGGTGTGACCCTGCCTTCAAAGACCTGTTCATACAATGCAAGTTTGAGCTGAGGCTCCTAAAGACACAAATGTTATCTACACAAGGCCTTGACAAGAGCATTTTGAGCCACCAAGTTCTCTGTGACTTTAAAAACAGGTTGGATTCAGAAGGGCTTGGGGGCCATAACTTCAAAATCAGGAGTCTGTAGTAACCTGTACTGCACTGACTTTCTTCTCTAGTGTTAGCAGTGGTGGTGTGCCAAGCCTTGGTTTTCAATCCTGCAAACTCACAACTGCAGTCTGGCAGCTTTTGCAAGCTGCAGCTGTATTAGGGTTCTCTGACTGCTAGACTTTTAACTGTTAAAAATTTTTTAATCTCTGCAATAAAGAGAGAAGATAAATTCCAGATCTGTTCCAGTGAGAGTCTAAAACTAGGATTTCATTTGCTCCTTGTATTTTCACAATCCAGTCCCACACTGGATCTTATCTGAACTGGCCAATGCACACTCGTGCTTGGAGATGGTCTGACAAGGTATGGATCTAGCTTTTGCTGGTGACATTTCTTGTTTTGTCCCCATCTCTGCTTTAAGAAACTATGCAAAGCCAAACCAGTGTGTTTCAGGGTAAATGGGGTTGTGGAATGGGAGACGTTTTCCTTCTAAAAAAGAAAAAAAAAACAACAGGGTGCAATTGATTTGCAAACTCAGAGGAAGAAAGCTGGGAGTGGGAGGACAATCAATACTGCATTCCAATAGAGTGTCTGTATGGCAATGAGTCTAGAGAAAAGATTTCAATTAAGCAGCAAATGACTTAGTAACCAAAGACTCCTGCCACTTCAGCAGCAAGATGCCAGATAGTGCAATACACTGATTTCTTCTCACTAACTGTAGACTGGAGGAAATATATGGAAGTGGAAAAGTGGGTGGTTGAGGGAAAGAGGCAATACAAATCTAATAAGCTTTAAGTGCAAAAAGATAATTAAAAATGCAATTCCCCTGGCATTTATTTTAAAAATGAGGTGAAAAAGTACAGAAAGCAGTGTTCAGCTTTCCTGTAAATTCAGTGTGAAAGGCTGTGATGAGTATGTTCACTCTGCTTCCAGTGAGCGAGTTTGGTGTTTGTTGGGTACCATTTTTTGATTCTTTTTGCTTTAAAGTTGCAAGTAAATGAATTCCATGGGCTCAGATCCTACATGGAACGATATATCCAAGACAAATGATTCCCACAAGCGTCTGGGAGAGGACCACCCTCTCACACCCCCACTGCTTTCTGCAGCTTCATACCCATCCCTAAAAGCAGTTCCTGTGGGGATGTGCTGAAATGGTCAAACACGGTTTCATGCCTTGTTGTGTATGTTTCAGAAGCTCTGGCTGCTATGTGTTGTTACCCAGGTGACCTAGGAATGCTGAATTCCGAGTTTCTTCCAGTTTCTGCTTGTTTACTAGATGTTTTCTTAAAACTAGCTGGTAACAACTCCTTCCCCTCAAGATTTAACAAGAACAGGCAAGAAAGTAGGGGATGAGGGAACAGCAAAGCCTTTCCAGCAGCAGACAGATGTGTCTGCTCTCTAGCTCAGAAGCATTAGTAAAAAACAGCACTGGGAGCTAGAGAGGCTGGCCCACTCCACCATCCTTTGGAAGGATGGACTGCAGCTAATGTGGTCCTGAAATATTCACTCTGATTGTGACAATTTAGATTTGTTATGGCAGTTTAGTTCAGACAGCACCTGAAAAAGCTATTGGAGTCTGCTCTCTTCCAGGCTGGTCTTGGTGAATGCTGTGTGCTACATTAGGAGCTTTCTGGGATTTTTTCCATTCTTTAGTTTTTGCAGAAGCACCCTTGAAACCCCTGTAGGACTGTGTGTCTCCTGGCCCAGCAGAGACAGAGAGGGAAATTGCCAAGTGATTTGAAAATTATTGATGGTAGAAGAGAGTTGGAAATTTAGGGTAGGTCATTGTATTATTCGGAGAGAAAATTTATTCTACAAATGAGCAAAAAGAGGCAATACATGCAATAAAAACACCGAGGATGTTGTTTGCATTGGTGCAAGAGTGTTGTCTGAGCCGAGTGTCTTGGTGCATTTTAATAGCAGCCAGACAGCAGCTTATCTTGTTTATGCTGGTGTAATCCCTAGTGGGATCTGGCTGAGAGTACCATCAGACAATCATCACAGCAACAACAATGGAAAGGATCTCTTCAAAGGGTCGATGAACTAGCATAATCTTTTGTGATATTAATGCTGACGTGTAGGCAGACACCACCAAGCCTCTGGGAGGTCTGGCCCACCAGCAGGCATGTGAAGGTGAAAGCTGGTGGAGAACAACAGACAAACTGCTCAGAATACCCAAGAAATGCATTCCTTAAAATGGAGCAACTGTGCTTTGCAGGGCACCTATTACTGTTTTCTCCCAGCCTATACAAGCATTGTTTTCCCTGACTGCATTATTTTGTTTCAGCTAAACAGATTCTATATTCTTGTAAAAAAATTACTTTTGTTTAGAAAGTGGCTCTTCTGCAGCCTGGACGTGCCAGTTTGTTCAGTTCCTAGCTCCCCAGTTGGCTGTTCCCTCTTCCTCCTCCCTGTTGCTATGGCCCTTGTGCAACATTTTCATGGGTTTTTGGCTGTACCTGTGGTTGTCCATCTAATTAAGTCCAACATCACAAACTGCCCTATTCTGGTTGAATGCTGATACTGAGAAATATCAATTTTTTTTTCTGGGCAAAGAGGAGAGATGAAGGAATTTAATTAGCACTGGGCCTCTATTCCCCTGTCAAATAATTTAATTGTTAGTCATTAATTCTGAGGGTAGAAAAATAATGTCTGGCAGCAGAAGCATAAACTGTTGCAAAACAAGCGTGTGCAGAGGATACATATCTCTGCAAAATGTGGAAGGCTCAGGTCCCTGTGAAGGTAAACTGGTGCAACACCAGTGGCTCAAGAGAACAGCACTGGGTTTATTCCTCTGGTTGGACTCTTTGCAGACTGGGGAAATGGAAGACACCTGATCACTTACCCCAGTTCAGTGCTGCTGAGCAAAGGTTTCTGAAGTGGTTTGTTTATTTTTGAAATGCAACACAAGCCAGAAAGCTTGGCAGGGATGCATTTGGTGTAGTGTTCAGGTGGGCTGGTTCACATGCTTGTTCTTCAAAGTGATGTTTGCTGTAAACAGGTATCCAGGGGGAGAGGAATAGCCATCAGGTCTTTTAGGCAGGACAAGGTGACCAGTATAACTGTTTCCTCCATTACCTTCAAATCCAAGCTCTTCTAGAGCAGCATGGGGTCTTGGGGACACAGGAGAGAACTCATCAGCTTGGTTTTATTGACTTCAGGAGGCTCCAAGAGGCGTAGTCACAAAGATAACATACGCTGGTAGGGGTGCAGAAACACATCGTGTTGTCCCTGGTTAACTGGAGTTACCCATGGTAGCTCTCCCCCTGTTCTGCTCACCTGGGCTTTCCAGTCCATCTCCCTGGTTCCTGAAATGGTGCCTCTTGTGCGCAGAGGCCCTGGGGCAGAGACTGGAGCTGAGCAGAGCCCAGCCTGTATTCAGCCTCTGCTGATGCTGGGACTGCCTATCTCTGTCTTGTCCTCAGCAGACAGAGGGAGGAAAGATGGACACATGAGAGGTTTTCCCAGTGCAAAGGAAATGGGGCGG
>Ga0065711_1009538_pt1 | contig 12764 bp, 11 predicted proteins | sample Hoacrofraction12_FD_59098 | JGI IMG/M metagenome (GOLD analysis project Ga0065711, IMG submission 59098) | Hoatzin crop microbial communities from Cojedes, Venezuela - Epithelial fraction 12 v2 (version 2) | ecosystem: Host-associated > Birds > Digestive system > Esophagus > Crop | place...
CGCCGCCGCGCGCGCAAGATAGGGCACAAACCGCGCATCGCCGCCGCTGGTAGCACCCACGCTTGGCATCTGCACGCTGTGCGTCGCGTCAAAAATCACCGGCGCAAACTCCCGCATAATGGGAAGCGAGCGCATATCCACGACCAAATTTCCATACCCAAAAGTGCTGCCGCGTTCAGTCAGCCACACGCCGTTCTCAAGCGCCGCCTCATGGCCCTCGGCGCTCACGCCACGCGTCTCAAGCACCTTTTTTACGCTATGGCACATGGCGTTTGGCGAGAGAAACTGCCCTTTTTTGATATTTACGACCGCTTTTGTGCGCGCGGCGGCCGTGAGCAAGTCAGTCTGGCGGCACAAAAACGCTGGAATTTGCAGCACATCTGCGACCTCAGCCGCTGGCGCGGCTTGGGCGCTTTCGTGGATGTCAGTTAGGATTTTGTAGCCAAATTTGGCCTTTACTTCGCCCAAAATCTCGCACCCGCGCGCGAGACCGGGACCGCGAAACGAGCTAATACTCGTGCGATTTGCCTTATCAAAACTCGACTTAAAATAAAAATCAATCCGCGAATCGGCCGCAAGCGGGCGCAGGCGATCAGCCACCGCCATCACAAGCTCGCTACTTTCGATGACGCAAGGACCTGCAATTAGTATCATATTTTCTCCTTAAATTTGCGCTATTTTAGCTAAGTGTGGCTAAAATTATGCTTGATTTTTTGGAGAAATCTAGCCAAAGAGCGGCGATTAAAATTTAAAATAAGGATTATAAATATATCTAATATTTTATTTAAATTTGGATTTTTTAGCTTTTTATACTGCCAATATTCTCTAGTAAAAAATAGCGATAAATCGTTAAAATTTGAGAGCTCAAATTCATTAATATAATTATCTTTAATAGCAATTGACATCGTCTGCTTTTCTTTTCCATTTGGTAACGTAGAGACATACCAATATAAAAAATCAACTACCCATCTTTTAAAAGAGCCTTCAAATTTCTCATATATATTTCTATCGATCATTTCTGATTTGATAGCAGATATTGCTTCATAGGAACAATTCCAGAATTTAGCTCTCGAATTTGATAGTGACGTGTTTAAATTTGTTCGGTAATTTAATAAAATTTTGTCAATAATTACTATCTTATCTGCAAGCAAAGTATTCATAAATACAAAAAAAGCATCTTCGCTATTTTTTATCTCTTGAAATTTTATATTTGTTTTTATCAAATACTCTCTTGAATATAATTTATCCCAAGCCCAGCCAATGAAAATTTGAAAGGCATTTTCTTTAATATCCGCGCTTGAAAATTGCAAATTTGATGGGAGAAATTTAGACTTTATAGTATGTGACATGTCGCGGTATATTTTCATTGACTGATTAAATTCTTGACATCTAAATACACAAAAATCAGCTTGATATTTTTCGCACTCATTAAATGCAGTCTCTAACATATTTGGCTTAAAAAAATCATCTGCATCTAAAAATATAATATATTTTCCTTTTGCTATCTTTAGACCAGTATTTCGCGAATATCCAGCACCGTGATTAATGCCAGATATTATTGTTATGCGACTATCTTGAATTTTATATTGTTGTAAAATTTCTAAAGAGTTATCGGTTGAGCCATCATTTACACATATAATTTCGATATCGTTTAATGTTTGGTTTATCACACTATCTAACGCATCTTTAAGATATTTGGAGGCATTATAAATTGGTATAATAACCGATACTTTAGGCAATTTTTATCCTTATTTTGGCTTTTTATGAGCCCGATATTAGCAAAAATAGGCTAAATTTATGCTTGAAAGCAAAATCAAAGCCGCAAAATGCAATAATTGCGCCCATGAAAGAGAGAAAAATTGATTTTGTGATGATTTGGGTCGATGGCGCGGACGGGAAGTGGCTGGAAAAAAAGAATAAATTTCTGCCAAAAGACCAGCAGATCGACACTCGCGACAACCGCTACCGCGACTGGGAAAATCTGAAATTTTGGTTTCGCGGCGTCGAAAAATACGCTCCGTGGGTAAATCGCGTCTATTTTGTCACCGACGATCAGCGCCCGGCGTGGCTAAATTATGATTACGAAAAGCTCGTTTATGTCAGCCACAAGGATTTTATCCCAGAGCAGTATTTGCCGACATTTTCGTCGCATCCGATTGAGCTAAATTTGCACCGAATTAAGGGGTTAGGCGAGCAGTTTGTCTATTTTAATGATGATATGTTTTTGACGAATCTCGTCCGGCCGGAGGATTTTTTCCGCCATGGCTTGCCGCGCGATTATGCCGCTGAGACCCGAATAATCGGCACTGAAAAGCTATTTAGCAACATAATTTTAAACAATATGATTTTGTTAAACGAGCGCTACGGCCGCAGGGATTTTATCAAAAAAAATTGGCGCAAATTCCTATCTCCTCGCTATCCGCGCGGCATGAAAAATAATTTTTTGGGCCTCATCACGAATGCAAAACGCCGAAATTTCCTCGGTTTTCGCGATTATCACTTTCCTGCGGCGTTTTTAAAATCGTCGTTTGAACGGCTTTGGCAGGAGGCTAGCGAGTGGCTAGATGAGACCTCTAGAAGCAAATTTCGCACCGCAAATGACGTAAATCAGTACGTTGTGAGATATTTTCAGTACGTAAATGGCCTTTATAGCCCAAAAAACGTTTTCAAAGGCGCAGCGCTTTTTCAGCTTGACGAAAATAGCGGCGAGAAAGTCGCCCAAGCCGCGCAGGCGATAGTGAGTAAAAAATACAAAATGATCTGCATAAATGACGGCTTTGCGCGCGATTTTGAAGCAGCAAAAGATGCGATAAATAGGGCATTTGAGACGGCTTTACCGGGAAAATCGAAATTTGAAATTTAAGAGTTTTTGCGTAGGATTTTGGAAAATATTTTTTTTAAAAATCCAAAAAATCCGTGCTCTTTTATGATTAATAAAATTGCAAAAATTTTCTCCTCAAATTTGCTTAGTTTGCCCATTTTTAGCTGTTTTAACTGAAAAAATTCACAGGTAAAAAAGCGAGAAATTTTGCTAAATTCATCTAAACCAAATTCGGCCAAATATTCGTTTTTAATCTTTTCTGTTAGCCTATTTTTGGGCTCTCCGTCTTTCATTGTGACGACGTACCAAAGGTAAAATTCAACCGCCCAAGATTTAAATGACGCCTCATAAATCTCGTAAATTCCGCGCTTTTGCATCTCGGATTTTATCTCTTTCATCGCTTCGTAGCAACAATTCCAGGACTTTTCGCGTGAATTTGATAGCGAGCTTGAGACCATCATGCGGTGATATGCTAGCGGAGTTTCGATTACTACGATCTTTTGAGCCAATAAAGTATGCAAAAAGACGAAAAATGCGTCATTTGTGGTGCGAAGATTTTGAAACTCAAGTCCAGTTTCCTGCACAAATTCTCTCAAATAGAGTTTGTCCCACGCCCAGCCGACAAAGATTTGAAACGCGTTTTTAGCGATATCGCGGCCAGAAAATGGGCTAAATTTTGGCAAGAAATTTGAGCGAATAGAGTAGGGCATATCCTCGAATTTACCGCTTTCCTCGAGATAAATTTGGTTTCGGAATACGCAAATTTGGGCGCCCGCTTTTTCACACTCGTTAAATGCGACCTCTAGCATATTTTTTTCAAAAAAATCGTCCGCATCCAAAAACGAAAGATACTTGCCAGTGGCGATTTTTAGGCCTGCATTTCGCGCTGGGCCCGCGCCTGAATTGGGCTGAGCGATCACCTTAATTCGCGCGTCCTTTTGGGCAAAATCGTTTAAAATTTGAAGCGAATTATCGGTTGAGCCGTCGTCAATACAGATGATTTCGATATCTTGAAAAGTCTGCGAAATGACGCTTTGAAGGCACTTTGCGATATATTTTTCGGTGTTATAAACCGGAATTATGACCGAAATTTGCGCCATTAAAAGCCGCCTAGTCGCTGTTTGATTTTGGCCAAAGTGCCCATAAAACCGTTGTTTTTAAGGCTATCAAGCGTGCGCAAAATCGCGTATTTTGCCTTTGGAAACAGCCTATTTTGGGCGTTATCCTCATAATATTTTTTTGGATCGCCCACAATTTCGTTTAAAATGCACCACTCAAATTTGGAAAATAGTGCCCTATCAATCTCGCCGCGCTCAAAAGATTTTTTAAATTCACTCGAAAAATGTTGGATAAATTCCTCGTGAAATTTCGGTGCGATGCGGTTTAGATTGTATCTGAAATTCTGAAATTTCATGAGCGAAAAAATCTTGATAAATTTCTCTTTTAACTGCGGATTTTTATTCAAAAATTCATAGATAAAATCGTACTCAGCACTGATAAAATAGACTTTTTCTTTATTATTGACGGAGCTGTTTGGATTGTCAAAACGATATCTGTAGAATGGCTCGTTTAAAAAATAGACACGCTCCGCCCAGCAAAATGTCTGAAACCAAAAACCATTATCTTGATACGATGCGCCGGGCGTTTCGTTGTGACGGATATTAAATTTTTTGATGAAATTTAGGTCGTAAATTCCGCTCCAATTATTCTTTGAAAAGCGGAAAATATCGAGATTCTCTTTCGGATTGATGACTTTGTTGTAGTCGCGGTTAAAGTACGAAAGATGATGATAGGTGTGTTTCCTGTTTTCATTTTCGCCTGTAAAAATATAAAAATCCGCCTTGATGAGGTCCAAATTTTCGCGTTTTGCGATGGCATAGAGGCGCTCGTACATATTTAATTCTAAATAGTCATCTGGTTCTAAAATGCCTAAATATTCGCCACTTGCAGCATCGACGCCGACATTCATGCTGTGTCCGTAGCCTGAATTTGGCTTGTCGATGATTTTGATGCGCTCATCACGCGCGGCGTACTCTTGCATAATCGCGAGCGAGCCATCGGTTGAGCCGTCATTTACGCAAATTATCTCAATCTCTTTTAGCGTCTGATTTACGGCACTTTCAAGCGCCTCGCGCAGATATTTTTCGGTATTAAAAATCGGCATTACAATCGAAATTTTCGGTTTCATCAATTTTCCTTCTTTAAATTTAAACGCAGAATTATACCCAAAAATTCTTACTTTTCCTTTGCGATTAAAAATCCGCTCACGATGATGACGCAAATGCCTAAAATAGCGAGTTTGCTTGGGAATTCGCCCCAAAAAATCAATCCAAACAAAAGCCCAAAAAGAATTTCGCTATAGCCGATTGTAGCGACGATTCCGGCTTTTCTGGTCGCTGAATAGGCCTTTGTGATGTAGATTTGAAACACAGCCCCAGTGATGCCCACAAGAAGCAGCCAAAGCCAGTAAATGCCGCGCGGGAGGCTAAATTTGCTCGCGCTCTCCATGATGCCAAATTCGGCCAAAATCATCATCAAAATTCCCATAATTGTGGCACAGCTCATAAACGAAAGCACGATGACGGCGCCTGAATAGTGCTTTCTTAACGCATGCATGCTGGTGTATGCCAGCCCTGCGCACGCGCCACCGGCGATTCCAACGATGTCATAGATGGTGATGCCGATTTGCGGCTGCATTACGAGCAAAATTCCAAAAAAGCCGAAAAACACCGCAAACCAGCCTTTAAATGAGAGTTTTTCGCCTAAAAACGCCGAGCAAAAAACCGCCGTAAAAATCGGCGCGGTCTTTTGAAATGTCATCGCGGTCGCAAGGTCAATTTTTGTGATATTATAAGTGGTCAAAACCACGCCCATCGCGCCAATTACGCCGCGAAAGAGAAGCAAATACGGCCGCCCGCCGCTGCCAAAGGCAAATCCGCTCTTTTTTAGCATAAAAAGCATTATCAAAATTCCAATCGCGTTGCGAAAAAATACGATCTCTGATGATGAAATTTTAGCACCTGAAAGTTTGACGAAAACCCCATTTAAGCCGAACAGAAAGCAGGCGATGAGCATGTAATAGATGTCTAGATGGCGGATTAGAAATTTTCTCATTTTACTTCCTATTTGCGATTAAAATTCCACTTAAAACAATCAAAATCATGCCGCAAAGTGCGAGCAAATTTGGCAATTTATCACCCAAAATTAAGCCAAAACATGTGCTAAAAATAATGTCGCAATACCCCACAGCAGCGACGATTCCTGCTTTTCTTGCGGCCGCGTAGGATTTGGTCATATAAATTTGATAATAAAGCCCCGAAATTCCCACAATTAGCGCCAAAAGCCAGCCAAAAGCGTCTGGATTTTTAAACGGCGTAAAGAGAAAATCTAGCTCCTTAACCTGCACAAATTCCCCTACAATCATCCCAAATAAAGGGATCAGCGTGCCAGAAAGCATAACGCTCATGATGATTGCGTTTGCGGTGTAATATTTGCGCAAATCGCGGATGCTAGTGTATGCCAAAGCTGCGCCAAAGCCGCTAAAAACGCCTAAAACGTCATAGATTGAAATTCCCAAATTTGGCTGTGCGATGCAGACAATGCCGAAAAATCCGATAAAAATGGCGATCCATGAAATTTTATCCAGAATTTCCTTTAGGAAAAAAAATGACAAAACCGCCGTAAAAATCGGCGCTGTCTTTTGATAAGTAAAACTCTCGCCAAGTCCGATGTGAGCGACATTGTAAAAAAACGCCACGAGTGCGAGAATTCCGATAATTCCGCGAAATGCGAGCAGGAATGGATGACCGCCTTTTGAGACTTCGCAGCTTTTGCGCATTATAAAAAGCAGAAAAATAAAGCCGATAAAATTGCGGAAAAAGACGATTTCGATGGAGCTAACCTGCGTGCTAAGGATTTTCGCAAATGCGCCGGTGATCGAATAATAAAAGCTAGCAACAATCATGTAATAAACGCCTAAATGCCGCATTATAAAGGGATTGAACAACTTTTTCTCCGAGAATTTTTGTCGTATTTTAGTATTTCTTATATAAATTTGAGTTTAGAAATTTCCCACTAAGAGCTTTAAAAGCAAATTTTCGCTAAAATCGGCGGTTTAAAGGAAAAATATGCAAAAAGTTATATTGATTGGGCGCCCAAATGTAGGCAAAAGCTCGCTTTTTAACAGGCTTGCGCGCGAGAGAATTGCCATTACATCGGACATCGCTGGCACCACACGCGACACAAATAAGCTAGAAATCGCAATTGATGACAAAAAATGCATTTTGATCGACAGCGGCGGCTTGGATGATAGCAATGAAATGTTTGCAAATGTCCAAAAAAAGACGCTTGAAGAGGCAAAAAACTCCGATATTATCGTATTTATGGTCGATGGCAAAAACTACCCAGACGAGAGCGATAAACGCATTTTTTACTCGCTAAATCGCCTAAAAAAGCCGATTTGCTTGGCGATTAACAAGGTCGATAGCAAAAAAGATGAAGAGCGCAGTTTGGAATTCGAAATTTTCGGCACGAAAGCGAAATTTCCAATCTCAGTCAGCCATAATATCGGCGTTGACGAGCTAAAAAACTGGATTTATTCCCATTTAAAGGGCGAAATTCTAATTAGCGACGATGAAGAGAATTTTGACGATTTTTTGGAAAATTTCGACGAAAATGGTGAATTTGAGCAGGCGAATGAGGAAGAAGATTTTGCGAACCGCGCGATTAGAGTGGGCATAATTGGGCGCGTGAATGTGGGCAAAAGTAGCCTATTAAACGCGCTTGTAAAGGAGTCTCGCAGCGTCGTTAGCAGTATTGAGGGCACGACGATTGATCCTGTGAATGAAAGCTACATTTATAATGACCGAATTATCGAATTTATCGATACTGCGGGCATTAGAAAGCGCAGCAAGATCGAAGGAATCGAGAAATTCGCGCTCAATCGCACCGAAAAAATCCTTGAAAACGCAGATATTGCGCTTTTGGTTTTGGATGCAAGCGCTGGATTTAACGAGCTAGATGAGCGGATCGCCGGAATTGCGGCTAAATTTAGCCTCGGCGTCATCATAGTGCTCAATAAATGGGACTTGTGCGATAAAAATGATGATAAAAGTTACGATAAAATGGTCGTTGAGCTAAGAGATAAATTTAAATTTCTCTCACACGCGCCTGTAATTAGCGTCTCTGCACTTGGCGGCAAACGCGTGCATAAAATTTATGATATAATTTTGGAAATTTACGCAAATTTCACGCAAAAAATCCAAACTTCAAAGCTAAACAAAGTGATTGAAGAGGCGATTTTAGCGCATCCTGTGCCGCATGATAAGGGCAAAAAGGTGCGCATCTATTACGCCGCGCAATATGGCTTTGCGCCCCCAAAAATCGCGCTTGTGATGAATAAACCAAAATCTTTACACTTTAGCTACAAACGCTATTTGCTAAATAAATTGCGTGAGAATTTCCCACTTGCGGGCGTTCCAATCGAAATTCACGCAAAAAACAGAAAACAAGAGGAAACAGAATGAAAAATATAATTTTAATCGGATTTATGGGCGTTGGCAAGGGCAGTGTGGGCCGCGAACTCGGCCACGCGCTCGATACCATCACGCTTGATTGTGACGATTTAATCGAGAGCGCGCACAACTGCAAAGTGCGCGAAATTTTTGAGAAATTTGGCGAAAAATATTTTCGCGAATATGAGCTAAAATTGGCGGAATTCTTGGAAAAAAATGTCCAAAATAGTGTCATTTCCACGGGCGGCGGATTTTTTAAGGTCAAAAATTTGAATAAAATTGGCTTTGTAATCTATCTAAAAAACGATTTTGAGGGAATTCTAGAGCGCTTAAGAAGCGCGCCAAATGCGGAGCATAAATTTGCAAAACGGCCGCTGTTGCAGGATTTAGAGCGCGCTAAAAAAATCTTTGATGAAAGAGAGCCGCAGTATGCCAAAAAAGCCGATTTGATCGTCGATGTCAAGGGAAAATCGGTCGCCGAAATCATAAAAGAGATCAAAAAGGGAATTAAATGAGAACTTTAACCGGACTTCAGCCAAGCGGAAAATTGCACTTGGGAAACTATTTTGCGAGCATTAAGCAGATTGTTGATCGCCAAAATTCGAGCGATGATGAGATGTTTTTGTTCATTGCAAATTATCACGCGATGACTTCTGTTAGCGATGCAGCGGCACTTCGCGAAAATACGCTCGATGCGGCGTGCGCATTTTTAGCACTTGGCATTGATCCGAAGCGATCCATTTTTTGGGTGCAAAGCGATGTGAAGGAGGTTTTGGAACTCTATTGGATTTTGAGTGCTTTTACGCCGATGGGTTTATTGGAGCGCGCTCACGCCTATAAAGATAAGGTCGCAAACGGCTTAGAATCGCATCACGCGCTATTTTCTTATCCGGTTTTGATGGCGGCTGACATTTTGCTTTATGGCGTAAATTCCGTTCCTGTGGGCAAAGATCAAATTCAACACGTTGAAATCGCCCGTGACATCGCGATTAAATTTAATAACGCGTATGGCGAAATTTTGACTTTGCCAGAGGCGAAAGTGAGCGAAAATGTGGCGATTGTGCCAGGAATCGACGGCCGAAAAATGAGCAAAAGCTACGGAAATACGATCAATATTTTTAGCGATGAGAAGGCGCTTAAGAAGCAATGCGCGAAGATCGTTAGCGATTCTACGCCGCTTGAAGAGCCAAAAGATTGGCAAAACTGCAATATTTACGCGCTTTGCAAGCTGTTTTTAGACGAGGCTGGTCAAAAGGATTTGCAAGCGCGCTACGAAAAGGGCGGCGAAGGATATGGGCATTTTAAGGCCTATTTGCAGGGCTTAATCTGGGATTATTTCGCTCCTGCGCGCCAAAAATACGCATATTTTAAAGAGCATGAGGATGAAGTCATCGAAATTTTGGACTTTGGCGCCAAAAAAGCGCGCGAAATCGCAGCAGTTAATATGCAAAAAATCAGAGAAAAAGTGGGAATTTATCGATGAAACTTTGTGTCGCGCTGGATTTAGAGAGCAAAGAGCGAAATTTAGGGCTTTTGCGTGAATTAAAAGGCTTAGAAATTTGGGTAAAAGTTGGCCTTCGCTCATACCTGCGAGATGGCGCGAAATTTATCGATGAAATCCGCGCAGCTGGGGATTTTAAGATATTTTTAGATCTTAAACTTTACGATATTCCGAACACAATGGCGGATGCAGCAGAGGTGTGCGCAAATTTGGGCGTTGATATGTTTAATATCCATGCAAGTGCCGGCAAAATCGCGATGATGGAGGTAATGAATCGCTTAGAAAGGGCTAAATTTCGCCCTTTGGTTTTGGCAGTTTCTGCTCTGACTAGCTTTGATGAGCGCGGTTTTTCTCAAATTTATAATGAAAATATCAATGAATTCGTGCGCAAATTTGCCGGAATTTCCCATAAATGCGGCCTTGATGGCATGGTTTGCTCGGTTTTTGAAAGTAGGCTTATAAAGGGCGAAACGAGCCCAAATTTCATCACGCTAACGCCTGGAATTAGGCCTTTTGGCGAAAATACGCAGGATCAAAAGCGCGTGGCAAATTTAGAGACTGCAATCCGCGAAAAGAGCGATTTTATCGTCGTCGGTCGGCCAATTTACGAGAGCAAGAATCCGCGCGAAATCGCTGAAAAAATTATCAATAAAATTTATTAATTATTAATTTTTACTTAAAATATTATTTTATTCTATCACTTTTTTAATTTTTTTATAATAATTTTTGCTGGAATTTGGGACAAAATTTGCCCAAATTTTAGCAAAATTTTGTTTTTTTTTTTTTGTTTTTACCCAAATTCAATGCTCGCAAAACTAGCGAAAAAAGTGTGTAATATATCTTACAAAAGCCCTAAAATGTGTAATTATCGTTTCATTTGCTTAATTTAAATTTAAGTCAAATTTGCTACTATTCGCCCAACAAAAACATAAACAAGTGTTTTTGCTTCATAGCATATAGTCAAAGCCTAAATCATCGTCTCCTCCCTTACTCTCCTTGCGAGTTTTAGGCTTTGGTTATCCTTTTTCTTCTGCTATCACAATCTCACTTGAAAAATTTACAAGGAAAGAAAATGAAGAAATTTCTCTTTTTTGCTTTAAGCGCGCTTTTTTGTTTAAATGAAGCCAGCGCGAAAGAGTTTGTCGTAATCGGCACAGGAAGCGTAACAGGCACCTACTATCCAGTCGGCGGCGCGATTTGTAGATTGGTTCTTGCGGACGGATCTGTAAATTGCATGGTCGAATCAACCGGTGGCTCGGTCGCAAACATCGAAAAAGTCACGAAAAAAGACGTAAATTTCGGCTTTGTCCAAAGCGACATTGTCTATGACAATTACAACGGCAAGGGCAAATTCGAGGGCAAAGCGAATAAAAATCTCCGCGCAGTAGCGGCGATTTATCCTGAACTTTTGGCCTTTATCGTCTCAAAAAGCGCAAATATCACGAGCTATGAGACGACTGCCGGAAAAAGGGTAAATCCAGGCAATCCAGGCAGCGGAAACGAGGTTACTTCGACTTTGGTTTTCAATGAGCTTGGCGTCGATATGGGCAAATTTGCGAAAAAGAGCGAATTTGACGCAGGCGAAGCACAAAATGCGCTAAAAAATGGCGAAATCGACGGATATTTCTATATGGTCGGTCATCCTGCCAAAAATATCGCTGAACTTGCCCAAAATTTCGAGATCGATCTCGTTGGAATCGATGCTGACAAAGCAAAAGCGATCACTGAAAAGTATCCATATTACGCGATTGATATGATTCCTGCAAATACTTATGAAGGCGTGAAACACTCGACAAATACGCTCGGCGTTAAGGCTGTTTTGGTCACTGACGCGAGCGAATCCGATGAAAATGTCCGCGCAGTGGTAAAAGCGATCTTGGATCACTTTGAGGATTACCATATTTTGCATAAAGCGCTAGCAAATGTAACTATGGAATCACTGTTAGATGGGCTTTCTGCGCCTCTTCATCCTGTCGCTGAAGAGGAATTTAGGAAAGCTGGGCTTTTAAAATAGCAAATTTGGCCCAAATTTCGGCGATTTTGGAAATTTGGGCTAAAAATATCACATTGTTATCATAAATTTAATCTAATTCTGTATAATTCGGCATTTTATTTTCTAAAAAAGGAGAAACAGTGAAAAAACTGACAACTTTGGCATTTTCAATGGCGCTTTGTGCTACAATGGCGAGCGCGAAGGAATTCGTAGTAATCGGCACCGGCGGCATGACTGGTACATATTATCCAGTGGGTAATGCAATCTGCAAGGTCGTAAATACGGACAAAAACATGAACTGCTCAGTCCAATCAACCGGCGGCTCAGTATTTAACGTAAATACAGTCCTCTCAAAAGAGCTAAATTTCGGCTTCGTTCAAAGCGACATCGTCTATGATAAATTTAACGGCAAAGGTCAATTCGAGGGCCAAGCTGATCAAAATTTGCGCTCAGTAATCGCGATTTATCCAGAATTACTAGCATTCGTCGTCTCAAAAGCAAGCGGAGTTGCTGCTTACACTGATGTCGATGGCAAATCAATCAACGTCGGAAACCCAGGCAGCGGAAACGAAGTGACTGCAAAAATCGTATTTCAAGAGTATGGCGTGGATTTAAGCAAACTAGGCTATCACGGCGTTTTAACTGCGCAAGAGTGCCCAACTGCGCTAAAAGATAAAAAAATCGACGGCTATTTCTACATGGTTGGCCACCCAACTGCAAACATCACCGACGCGTCAAATTCAGTCGAGATCGATTTGGTAGGCATTGACGATGCAAAAGCTGGCGAAATTTTGGAGAAATATCCATATTTTGCGAAGGGCATTATCCCAAGCGGCATGTATAAAGGCGTCGATCACGACACTCAAACAATCGGTGTAAAGGCGGTTTTGGTCACTGATAAGGATCAAAGCGACGCTGCTGTAGCTGCAGTTGTAA
>Ga0065711_1046650_pt1 | contig 12764 bp, 6 predicted proteins | sample Hoacrofraction12_FD_59098 | JGI IMG/M metagenome (GOLD analysis project Ga0065711, IMG submission 59098) | Hoatzin crop microbial communities from Cojedes, Venezuela - Epithelial fraction 12 v2 (version 2) | ecosystem: Host-associated > Birds > Digestive system > Esophagus > Crop | place...
CCCCCCCGGCCCGGCGTGGGGAGGGGTGTCCGGCGTGAGGAGCCGGACACGCCGGGCCGCGGAGCTGAGGTGGGCGTGCGGGGCGGTCTGCGGAACCCGGGGCGTGCGGGGCGGCGCGGAGGAGGGCGCCGGGCAGAGCTGGCCCCCGGCGAGCCATGCGTGAGGGGGTAAAGGGGGAGAAACCGGCGTGCGGTGACATCGCACCTACGGGCTGGAGACGGGCGGGTGTGCGCGGTGGTTGGGGATCTGCTGGCAGCAGACAAAAGAAAAGCGGTCTGTGCATAGACGCAGCGGGAGCGGGAGAGAATAAACTCATAGGTTGCTCGAGATACTTGTTTCTGACCTACGAAGCACCATCCCTGTTTTATTGGAGCTAGGGAAAAGTTTTGGTTTTTTAACCAGGGAGCTGGAAGCTCAGATTCCTGGTCTCTCTAATAAGAAGCGTGTCACGGTTTGAAGGAGGCTGTTTAATTGTCGCAGGGTAGGTTCGTCTTCGTTTAAATCTAGCAACTGTAGTTTCAGCTGTTAGGAGTTTGGTTCTTACTAATACAAATTTCAGTGAAGAGCTTTACCGACATTTTTAGTGGAATCTTCACTTCTAAATTGGGATTTCCTCGTAGATAGGTTCATCCCTTTTTTTTTTTTTTTAGGGGTTGGCACATTCAGATGCTTTATGTGAGTTATAAAAATTAAAAGGTCATTCTTTGTTTGTCCCCAGTGTCTATATCAAATTGAGAGTCCTGGGAATGTTTATTTGTGGTAACAATAAAGCATCTTCAGAAGGGTGAGTATTACTTGTACGTAGTGTACTATAACTACTCTTAATTTAGATAATTAAAGTGTGAATGTTTTAAGACCTACAGAATCTTTCAGAAAGCATGCTTCCAGTGTTTTAGGAGAGACGGCTCAAAAAGTTTTGCACGGCGTCTCGATTTTTTTTGTTTAAACTTCGAGAGCTAGTGCTTTGTCAGGTACTGGCTTTAAGATTGTTATGGCAAAAATGTTACATTTCTTGTTGTGGAGTTTCCTTTACCAAAAAAAAATAAAAGAGAGAGAGGAAAAATACATCTCCCCCCACCATCCTCTGTCTACGTGAGGAATGAAAGTAACAATTAAACAACCTGTGGAGAAATCTGTGACGGGAAAATGTTCCATGAGGTGCCAACAGCTATTTTCATCTGGAACTTTGGAAGAATTCTAGATTCTAATTTAGGTCAAAATTTGAGGTGATTTTTTTTTCCAGAGATTTTTTTTTTTTAATGTGTAATTTCACCCTGAAAAGTGACAGAGGCTGAAAATCCGCATCGTTAAAAGGTCATAAAATGTTTTTGCTCAGTTTAAAATGAGCTAAAGGGGTAGGGTGTAAACTTCGGTCAGAGACTTGAAATTCAAGCTCAATTCTTTTTTTCCTTGCTGTATTTTTTTCCTCTCTTGCTAGAATTGCCAACGAGCTGAAATACGGTGATTTCATTGAAGATGGGCGTTCAAATGGGTTTTTGTTTGTTCTGTAACATTGCGACATTCATAGGTGAAATGTAAATATATTCCTGCACTGCTGCTTACCTGCAAAGAAACTTTGGCTTAGCGAGAAGGGATTTTTTTTGTAGTGCTATGGAATGCACTAACTGTATTATATATCGAGAGAGTGCAAGTCAACTGCCGCTTTCTGTAAAGCAGCTTATGTCAGAATAAGCTACATCTAACACACTCCAACAATGTTCCCAGAAAAGCTGATGCACTCTAAAATTCCTCCTGAAATTAGTCGAAAAAATCTGTTCTTGTTCACAAGAAGATTCAGCTTCTTTAGCTGTATGCATTGCGTATACATTTTAACAAGTTCACAGCTATAATGTTAAAATTGAACAGCAATTTTAGACGGCAGTGCTATATTCGTGTGATTGAATAGTGGGAGTTATTTTTTAAAATGGCTGCAATACTAACAGAAGGCGTATTGAATAAATGTTTGCTTTACGTTGTGTTTGAGCAAAAGTGCTGTGGGAAACTTTAGTGTTGGATGTAATCTGAAAGTTCTGTAATTCTACATATCGCGCTTATAGATGTATCTGAGCTGACTTGAGGAGAAGTAGGGGGGGAAGAAAGTTTTCCCCAGCAGGGATGCTGAGGATCTTGGGAACAGGACCTGGCCTTTGCTAAGCAGGGAAGTTTACTGAATGAAGTAGGTCATCTTTACAGAATTACCTATCCAAGCAAAATTCAGTTTACCAGATTTTTAAAAAGAGGGAGTAAATGGACTACCTGCTGTAGATACAATTCTTAGTGATTTGATAATACTTACATTAGGAAACAAGACCCCTGTTAACAGAAGCTGTAGGACATTAATGGTTCATACTAACAGCAAGGTCCGTGGAGAGCAGTGCTGGGCTCATTGAAACGGTGTGTGACTGAAGACAAGCATCTGTGCTGTCTGCATCTCTAAATGTATCTACAAACATATCTATACATTTAGCATCTATGTATGTAACCAATACAACTGTTCTAGAGTGGCTGAGTTGGTCTTTAAATGGAAGAGTTACTCCAGTACTGACGTAGTTTAAGTGATAACTTCAGCTAAGCGGCTGTGTCTGGGAGGAAGAAGGGTGAGACAAAGAAAAACCTTGTATAAAATAGATGCAAAACAAGGAGAGGTGTTTCACAGGGGACCAGTAAAAACATTTGTTACAGGTTAGCAGAATGCTTGGATTTGTTTTTTAGCTCTGAGTATGTGCCCAAGAGTTTTGTTGAGCTAAAGATTAAAAGGAAGACAATGTACAGAATTATAAAATAGGCATTCTGTCTGTTCTCACAGAGATCAGTTAGAGACTTTGGGATGATGCTGTCTGTGTCTGTTTACGGATGAGGTGAAACTAAAGAGTGATATTTGTTGGAGGAGGGAATGGGTTCTACTGAGCTCCAAGCAAGAAACAGTGAAGTCTTCTGAAACACGGTAGTGACGATGCTGCTTTCTGTAACTGATAATAGTAGGTAGTTTGATTGTTACAGGCTATTTCTAGCTGTACACGTAGATTTCCACTGAGATGTGTCCAGCATGGACTTGAGGTCTGGATCCTCAGCGAAAGTGAGAAAACTACCTCCAATGTTACAATCAGAATATGTATTCTGAATTAAAAAGATAAAGTAACACTAGTAAACTTGGGTAGCGGCAACTCTTAAGAACTTGAGTGAAAAGTATAATTTGCATATAATATTGACAAATGAAGCTTCTTTTAAAGAAAGAATTCTCAAACATAGAAGTAATTATTTAACCACAGACTTGCAAATTGGTTGTCATTTAAAAAAAATATTGGGAGAGGAGAGGAGGTCTGTTAATGTCCCTGCTGTGTCCAGAAAAAATTGTGAACAAACAACACCCTCACAGATTAATGTGGGTCATGCCCTGATTTTAGGATCGTTTGGCCACCTGGCTCAGATCTGCATGTGGGATTTTTCAGTAACTGTGCCTCTGCTCAATGTGTGAGAAATGCTGTTGTCTTGGAATGATTTATAATGCGTACTATGCTTCCTTTCTAATGGTAAAGTCAGTAGTACTTTGAAGGTGAGAAGGCCATTTGGAAATCTGAACGGATACTGTGCACGTTCTGAATGCTGTGGGTAAAAATAACAAGGTGATGGTGTGAGTGGATCCGCGCAGTGTTGTCATTTGCCTGAAAACGTGACGTAGTACTTCCAAAGCTTCTGATTTGGATAGATACGATTTCATTAACTAATGAGGTAAAGCCGACACCTTACTGTGTGCAAATAAAGACTCCCTTGATGTGCAATTTTAAAACTTCTTCAGAATTTACTGTTAGCTTTCTTTTGTTCTTTATGCGTATGGTGCCTGCTTAAATGAAGTTGTATGTGTAATTATACGAGCAAAGTAGTACAAATTGCAGTCCACATCCTAAGATGTGAACTGAAAAGAAATCTTTAGAGGAGGGTATCATTTCTTTCTACTTTTAAATTTATTTTTTAATCTAGAGCCAGGCCTATTTCCCTTGTCAATTTTTGTTGTGTCTGGCCCCTTCCCATTCTGCCTTTTACATGGCTGGTTCAGTTTTTCCTGCCATGCATTCTCTTTTCCATAGCCTGCACGTTTTTTTTTTAAATCCCAAAGCCATGAGATGTAATTTAAAGAAACAAAGTATTTGAAATGAAGGAAACGAAAACCTTACAACTCGTATATAATTGTTGTGTGTGTGTTTTATTTTTTTTTAATGTGAGCTCGTTTCATTTCCATGTTTCTTAGCGTGAGTGGATCTGGCAAGCTTTATGTTTTCGGTGTGCCGTTGTCTGATTTCCTTTTTCACTAGTAAGATAAATTCTAGAGATGGAATTCAGTTTGCTGCTTCTGTCAGAAAATGGGCAGATGTGTTACATGTGCTTGATTTACCTGGGAAACTGTACCATGGCAAATGGATTAAAGTCATGAAGTTATTATCGTCTCTTTTGAATCATACAATTTATAACCAGGGACAGCATAAAGTCTGTCGTTTGTGATTGATAACTTCTTCTAGCTATATGTTCACTAATTTGTGCCGTGTTTCTAGTGAGTGTTTGTTGCTAACCTGTTTAGTGCAAAGTTAAATCCACTGTTTTACTGTTGGAAGAAGGGATTGAGAGATGTTGTTTTAACCATTACTGGTGTTCAATCCATCATTGCTTTGAAACGGAGAGACATAATTGGTCCCAAAGCCTTGCTATTTGTAATTCTCTTCCACAGCCTAAGGGAGCAGATGTTTTTTTCACTGGAGGGTGGTGGTTTTGGGGTTGATTTGTTTTTTGTTTTGGCTTGGGTTTTTTTGGTTTTGTTTTTGAGATAAACTGTTTCTCATTAATTTTCTCCATTAAATCAAACTTCTGGAAAAGTAGTCTTTCTGGTTTTTTCCCTTTGTAAGCAATATTTCATCTAATATGCTGATAGGTTAATCCCCATATACCTTATAGAATAGGGATGCCATACGTTCTACCCGGTTATTTTGAGGAATTTAAAATGAGAATTGTGTAAATAACTTTTATGGTTGCTTTCATCATTTGAAGCTCATTTTGGAATTTTTCAGACAATTGGCATATACCAGTTCAGCTCCAAAAATTGCTAGACTGTTCTACAATAAATTCTGCATACATGGAAGTGTCATGTCTTTTGAAGTTTAGGCTATTTGCCTGTGCAGGGAAAGAAGTATGGAATAGCTATTAAACCACTTGATTATTGTGTGGCAGGGCTTTTCTGGTATGGACTATGAGTTTTTTTTGTGTGTGTGTGGATTGAGCTGAAGAACCTGTGGCTATTTTAGAGTTTTTAGAGTAAAAAAAGGTGTGTCAACAAAACAAGTTTGGGTGGAATAGTCAGTGCACTTGAAATTCACACCCTAAATTATTTTGCCTGTGGAGACATGCCTTAAGTCTTCCGAGCAAGTGTTACTTTTTCTGCCAGATTTATCCAGGATGTCAAAAAGCTAAATTTTAAGAGATGGGGGTGTTAGGCAACAGAGGTTATTTGGAATGTGTGTGGGAGTCATCTGACTCCTCTGGGCATCTGTGAGTAAGTGTGAAGAGGGAAATTCGGGGGTACACATTTGAACAACCCAAAGGTGAAGTTCACGTTTAATGCGTAAAACTTTACTTTCACCCGACAAATAGCCAGGCTTGGTCTTGTGTAAAAAATGTGGGATGGTTTTAATAGTGACTTGTATAAAACATGATCAAAATTGCGCTTGAAACTTTTTGTTGCTGTTCTGCTGTTTCGAATTTTAAAATGTTTTACTTGGTTTTGGATCCAAAGAGTCTTATGCATGCAAATATAGTTAAAAGTATTTATACATGCAGATATCCAAGTAAAAAATAAATAGCTGTATTACCTGCTGCACAGTGTTTTGCTGATGTTGCCCAAACTGAAGTGAGATGTCAGCTGATTTCAGTTAGTGCCAATTTTGGGTTGATATTTAGTATGAAATATTTGGTTGTGATCTCCCTGTTCTCTTTTTCCCTCTTCCCCCACCCAAGTGAAGGAGTACTTGAACTTGTTATTTTTATTTCCAAAACAGTATTTTTCTAAAAGTATCAAATGTTGAAATGTTCTGGAAGAAAGCAATAATATAGGGAATTTAGAAAATTTTTCTTTGAAATGGTTACTCTTGCTGCTTACATGGTCTTCAGTAATTATTTCATGTCTGTTTTTGTTTCTCGAAATCCTGAAGCTGTAGGGATACAGAGACAGAACTTAATTTTTGAAGGGAAGAATGCATTTGAAAGTTGCAGGCTTGCATGTACAGACTGATGGAACACTCTAGTAAGGATTTTTCTTTTAAGGGCTGTCTGAAAACAAATTATACTACATTACTTTTTTTTTTTGTTCTACTGTTGTACTTGTTTAAGGAAATGTATTAAAAAAACTAATTATTTGTATTGAAATCTTAGCTTATTATTAACAGACGTAACTTTTATGTTTTTCTTTCATGAAGAGAATGAAACTCTGAGAAGTACCCATACCATTGCTTCTTGACGAGTAAATGTTCTAAATGAAGGACTCCCACAAAATGAGATTATGTCAGAATAAATCCAAAGGCAGTGTAGTATTAGGAAAAAAGAAGTCATCAAACGGATAACCTCCTTCTTTATGGCTGGTAGAAAATCTGAAGTAAGCTTGTTTTCTAGGACAGTTCTGTTATTGGATCTTACTTGGGTACTTCATGTGTAATCAACCTACAGTTAGTGCCAAAAACTTTTTTAAAATGATTGAGGGATTTTTGTCAAGACCAGGTGAGATCTTGTTTGGGTTTTTTTTGTTTTTTCTTTTTGGTTATTTAAATTTTTGAAGCAGAGTGGTTGAAATTATTTTAGATATGAAGAACCACAGACAGTTTTCAGTTTATTTTCTGAAGTAGTTCTGGAAGGTCTGAGTTATTTATAAACTTCAAGTTGCAAAGTTTTTAACACGCTGGCAGGTAGGGTAAGGGTTGTTGAATACCTGGTAGTTGCTTTGCTTTGTTAGTTTTCTAATCAAGAAAAAAACCAAATTCTAGCATAGAAACAGCAAGAAGGTAAATTTAAGATTCCTCCTATTTTTCCAGGAAGGAAGAGGGAGTGAAGGAACACTTTCTTCTCTTAAATACCCAAGAGCTGCTTGACTCCTCCTCATTCTTCCCTTTCTTTGCTCCTTGCCCCTGGTACATAGTTGGAAGTTTCCAATAGCTGCTTGGTCGATTTATAATGGTGGTAGAAACTCCTGAAAAGAATATTCGAGCAACATAGTGTTAAACTATCTATGTGAATGAACTGTTAGGAGAGAAAATAAGAAATAAAATACTATAGGAGGCAGATTAATATATTTTTAAAATTAAATCAGATGGAAGTGTAATTGAAGAAAATTGCGTTCTGTGAGCTATAGGGTTGACTTGTTTCCCTCCTGTCTTGTGTGCCAGTAACTGAACTGCTCTGATTTACTATTTGAGGTGAGTGTTTCAAATAATAAGAGGTATGAGTTTCAGTATGAAATGAGCACATCCAGAAATCGATCTGCAGGCTTAGGCGTTTAGTACTCTCACAACGAGCTGAAAATTGAATGTCTAAGGCCATAGTTCACAGTGTCTTTCGGTGGGGACAGGGTGGCTGGATGCTCACTTTTCTTCAGTCAAAAGTAGCAAGGTATTTTCAGCCAGAGAACTTCCTTGCTTCTGTCAGTGTCTGACTGCAAAGATGCTCATGCTGTCAGGAGGGCAATGATAGCATAGGTGTGGGAACAAGTGGCAGGTAAAAGTGCTTTTTGTAGCAATGCCAGCATAAATAAAGTAGGGGCGACACTTGCAAGTCAAAGCTGTCTGGTCCTTCATACAGTTTTTGTCTGGTGTATTTGGGCAGTAATGAGAAACTGTGTTTGAAGAGATTTGTTTAACTGCAATACTGCAAATAAAAATATAGTCATTGCAATTAGTAAGTTAGTTTGGCAGTAGTACTACTACAAATAAGTAGTTTGATTAGATTAAGTATGTCATGAAACTGTACTCTTGGTTCTCTGATAGCCGTCCATACAGCTGTAAGAGAAGATGGTGTGTACAGTTATTTTGTTTGTGATAGACATCTTGATCAAGGTAGCATGTGAAGACCAAGTGTGAATTTGCCAGAAAGTTGTGATTTTTTTTTTTTTTCTTCCCCTAAGACTCTTCTGAAAGAAGCTGAAATTCTCATTCAAAAGATACAGAAAAGCATCTCGGTGATCTTGAATATCCTGAAGTATCAATTGGGAGCTATTAACTTAAGGAGCTGCTGGGATAGCAAAAAAGCCCAAAAAGCAATGTGTTTGGGAAGAAGTAATTGAGGAGGCATGTCTTTGGAGTTGCAGGGAAGCAGGTCATAGAGTAGTTGCTTATTGTGAACGTGCGTACTTCTTGACTTGCTTATTGTTATCTTCTAGAATGTGTTTAAGATAATTTAAAAATGGAAAAAAATTAAAAAAAAAAAAAATTGAAGCCTGAAAAAAACCCTCCAAAAGACAACCATTTAATGTTCCAGGGTGGAGATCAGGCTGCTTATCTTAAGAACATCAAGCACAAGGTAAGTCTGTTGTCACTTGAATGACAGAAAGTAAGAGGTCTGAAAAGAGTGACACTTCAAAGGCACAAAGGTTGGGCTATAAGAGAAGCAGAACCCTAATAGGATAAGAAGGCAACTAATTTGAAAAAGCAGCCCTTTTATGTTTTGTTTTTTTTATTTTAAACATAATGGTAAGTTTATGGAGAGTATGTAGTACTCTAGGTAGACTACATTCTTAATTAGTGAAGAGCTTTCTGATCTGTTTTTTAATTATGGTTTCTAAGAGGTAGGACTGAAGGCTCCAACTGTACTGTTAAGCAGAGACGGCCTCTTTCCAATGAACAAATACACAGACTATTAGTGCGCAGGAGTGTGTGAACTAACTAGTTGATGGAGTTGTTGAAGGAAACTGTAGCATAACAAATGTTTCTGCTGATTAGAACAATCAGTGATTACACACCAAACTGAAGAGTTCAGTCTGATTAAGCTCTTAAGCATTTGAATTCACAAATTATTGTTCCCTTAATGGTGGTGTTTTCCAAATTGCACCTGTAGCTGATTGAAATACCAAGAATTTTAGAATATGGTGACGATTGCTTTCATCTTCTGAAACACTAAACTGGATTTTAAAAGGCAAGCGAACTCCATAGCATCAGCTTTAAAAATAGCCTGGTCCTTGGATTTGAGATGGCAGGCCCAGGTCAGAGTTGTATTGACTTGTAGAATAGTTTAGGTTGGCAGGTAAGTCTAGAGGTCATCTGATCCAGTCTCCTGCTCAGGCAAGGCCAACACTGAAATCGTCTTTTCCAGACCACTTTTGAAATGTTTTCAGGAATGGAGATTCTAGCACCTCTCTGCTTAATGCATTCCTATACTGGACTGCACTCACTGTGAAGAATTTTCTCTTTATATTATAATGAAATCCCTTGCTGAGTCTTGCCTTTAGTCTCTTGTACATTCATTTAGCATAGATTAGCATGTCTCAGTTGAAGGGCTGGAATAGTGCTCAACTTCTGTGATCGTCCAGGTTTAGCTCTGATTTGTGTAAGAAACCACGCTGTTCAGGGAATTAATTCTTTTGTGTATTGGTTCAAATTCTTGAAGTGACTCATCCAGTTTTGATAAGGCCCAGAAACAGGCAAAAACATGACATGTTTTAAAGAGTCTCTTTAGGGGCTCGGGAGCCTACATGTAGTATTCTTAAACAATTTTGTTAAGATTAAATAGAACATGCGTGAAGCCTTGGACGTGTACTAATAGTAGGAAATTGAAAATAACCATTGCTTAGCATTGATTTGAATATATGCAGTTGTTGTGAATAGCTGTAGTGGGATCTATGAGGCCGAACTGAATTGAACAAACATACACTATCTCTTCGTTTGTTACAAACACCTTCTGTAGTTGTCTTGCACTGCCAACTGAAGTAGACAAATGGTTGCTGCTGTTGTTTTGCCACTCACTACATCTGTTCAGTGCAATCTTTAGTTGATCTAGAGATAGCAGGAAACACATTTCTTGCAACCTACTCAAGCAGAAGTAGTTCACCACATTAACTGCTCTGATTGTGCAAAGTCTTGTAAAGAAAAAAATGACGCAGCGTGAATAGTATGTTTTACGTGGCATGGAAAATAAGCGTCCTAGCCTAAGGCAAGTGGTTGATACGCTCTTAACAGTTTGCTGACTTTGACAGGGGGAGGCTTTGCTCCTTTCCCTTGACCCTGGTTGCACGGTTCCTCCTCTTCCCTGCCAATTTGGGTGCTTATCAGGTCACCATGAGCAGTTTTGGTCAAGTGAGGAAACTGCTTCTTCTGAGTGCAGAAAAGATCAGATTTGATGCAACTGATCCACTCAATCAAGTTTATCATATTTGCCATATAAATTCCGTCTGAGATGCTGACGTACGTGTAGACAGACAATGAAGAGAGGAAACGTATGCCGTTTTAAGATCCCACTTTCTTTCCTAGTCCTAGTTGAGAAGCACGTTAGGATGTATTTGTGATCAGCTTCCAAAAGCAAGCAGATACATGAATGTGCTGCTTAGTTTTGGTTAGGCTGAAATGTTGTTCTTCAAAGTCAAATTCTGTTAGGTAACTTTTAATAAGCTAGTAACCATTGATTATGTCAGGGACGAGAGAGTGCCCTGGCCTTGAATTTGGCAACTCTGCTCCAGTGGAGGCAAAAATTTTAATTTGTTGGTACAGATCTCCCCACCACAATATTGTAGTGACAGACTACTGCTTTTGAAGGGATTCTGCTGACTGAAATGTATTGTAGTGTTGCAAATGGTAAACGTAACTAACTGTATCACAATAATTGGAGCTTCATTGTGATGAAACTGCTCAGAGTAAAAGCATGCCTGTTTATAGCAGCGGACCACCTGCTTTTGGTGGTGCCATACTACCTGGAAAGCCTACAGCCGTCATCAGTCTGTATTGGTGTTAGGGCTGACAGTAAAACGTCTTGGATGTGGTTGCTAACCACACTGCAGTTGAAACACAGGCTTTTAATTCTACTTGCAAGCCAGGGTTTTTCTGCTAACATGAGGGGGATGGAGAGGAGGTATTCTGAGATTTGGACATATGCTTTCACACGTAGACATTACACCTTAGTTTAGGGTTATGGCTTTGGTACATCTGAGGCTATTGATGGTTCTCCTCCTTGCATCAGGTTTGTTAAAATTAATAGTTTTGGCTTTGACAATAGTTTGTGTAACAGTTTCCATCTGTTGAGTAGTCAAGAACATTCTTGCAGAACGTGGAATCTCATTAGAGTTGATCATGAGTGTTTTATTAACCTAAACCATGCACAATCACGGAAGCCGGTTGGAATGAGGAAGGATGGAAGAGCTGTTTGGAGTTACCTGCTTAGATCAGTTGATCAACTGATCAATTTCTTGTAGATCCTGCCAAACAAAGCCTTTGTAGGCTGGTGCAAGCCTGTTGGCATTTATCTGCTGGAAGAGTGACAAAGCTGGCATAGATGGCTTAGTAAATGATTCCTGTTTCTGGTTTTTAAGACTAATTTGTCTGTACTGGTAAAACTGAGTGGCAGAAAGATGACATGGCTTGACAAAAGCTTCTGCTGAAGCCTAAAATGCTGCCCGGTCCAATTTCAGTTCTTTGCCTCTTGTTCCTGCCCCAGTGTTGCCCTCCCCTCACTTTTGTTGATTCAAGAATTCATGGAGCTGCTGAACAAACCAGCTTGTGGAACTGATTTTGTTGAAAAGTTGTATTTAAAAAAGAAGTGTGTTTGTTTTCTGGGCTGTTCAGGCAGATTTTTTTTTTTTTTTCCCCTGACCTAGTTTGATTAACAGAATCATAAGCACTTAAACTCTCACAGTAGAGAAGGCTGAGTAGAGGTGGAAATGAGAGACCAGGAGCCACTGATACAGCAGACAGATGATGTCTCTTCTAGGTAAAACTGACACCAAATAGCATTTGAAGGTAGTTGATCTGATGGTAGCATTTGATGTAGGTCCTCCCTCTAAATTTAAACACCCTTTAATGATACAGAACTTCAGCATATGGGATGACAACATGATATAAATTTCAAGGTTTAGAGAAGTATTTTTAGGTATTTCTTGATAAGAAATAGGTTTAACTGTGCTGTAAACTTAAAATACCATGTTTCTGTAACATAGAATAGTAAAAAACACACTAAAGTTTACTTCCATCTATTTCTCTGTGACTAATTATATAAAAGAGTAGATGTGCTGTAGTGGTTGTTGTAGTGAAATACTATTAATAAAATATGTTAATATTTCCTATGTAGTATTTCGGAACTAGAGATTTTTGTTAGTCGGTCTGGTTTGGTATCTGAAATACCCGAGCTGACAGTGGCCTTGAGAATCTTTTTCTTCCCACGGAAATGAGAATGTGCTGTTTAAGTTTGAAAGAAAATCATGTTTTGTTTTGCTTTAGAAAATCCAGAAAGTACAGTAGCAAGCAACTACAAAACTTCTAGGCACATTTTTTTTTTGTCTGCCGACAGCACAGGTGAAAAGCCCTTTGAGGTGCTGGAAGTGTGATTCTTTCCCCTGCCCCTGCAGCTTGCATAACTTAATGTGGAAATAGTTAGCAACTCTGAAATCACAGCAGTGAACAATTTTTCTTGCTTAGCCTGAGAGAGTAATATTGTTTCTTGACCATAATTTTTTCATGAATCTCTGTGCTGTTAGCAAAAGTTTGGTGTAAATGAAGGAAACAGATCTGGCAGGTTACAGCACTAATTTATAATTA
>Ga0065711_1046656_pt1 | contig 12764 bp, 9 predicted proteins | sample Hoacrofraction12_FD_59098 | JGI IMG/M metagenome (GOLD analysis project Ga0065711, IMG submission 59098) | Hoatzin crop microbial communities from Cojedes, Venezuela - Epithelial fraction 12 v2 (version 2) | ecosystem: Host-associated > Birds > Digestive system > Esophagus > Crop | place...
GGTGTCCCTGCTCGCTGCAGGGGGGTTGGACTAGATGACCTCTAGGGGTCCCTTCCAACCCAAAACTTTCTATGATTCTATGATTCTGTGATTCATGTACTTAGGTCAGAAGAACTCTTTTCTTTTACTTTTTAAGTTGCTTTCCCTGCCCCCCAAGAGTCATCTTTTGATTCACAAGTATCTGAAGCCTGCAAACACCAGTCCTGCTGCACTGGCTGCCAGTGTGTCTAAGAAAACTTCCACTGAAGACCCTTTACATGAGTGGTGTCTGATCATGAATATGTTCATTGAAGATTTCATAGCAGCATTCACTGGCTCAGTTGTGAACCACAGGAGACAACTAGGAAATGAAACCTTAATGTCAGTGCTGAAATATAGTAGTCTAAATAACTCTTGAACTTGTACAAGTGCCTAGTTTTTCAGATTCTTTGTGTTTAACCATAGAAGACCAGACACTTAAAATTATAAACTGCTTGCTTATATTGCTCTACAGATGCTTCACTGGCTAAAATACTTCGCTTCAGAGTTTGCTTTTACCCAGAACAATTGTTAATGGTGTTGCCTTGTCTCACTGGTAATGCTGACACTGCTAGTATCTCTGGAGTGATTCCTCAAAAGTTAGCAGCACTGGAAACAAAAATAACATTAGTCAGGGGCTTGAGTCAAAAATGTATTTCTTTTAGATGAGTGCAAGCAGTTAAGTATTGTTCACTTTGATAAAAGGTATATTTGTAAAAATACATTTCAATTCATGTCAAGGCTGAACTCTAGTCTATTTTGCCAAATATTTCTGAGAATGCCGATGTCATCAACTAGTCAGATGTACAAATACATTGGATTGTCTTAGTATAGTGTGATGCTTCAGTGTTTTTAGTATGCTAACATCAATTTAGAAGTGACCTGATTTATTTCTTCAGTGGCATTATTAAGCTGTCTAGGTACTGAAGATTTCTTAAGTCAACCAAATGGCATTTTTCTTACCTTTTATTTAGAGCTCTCATTTAGGGTGGAATGCTTTTTTGGTGTATGTATTTCCTTAGGCAAAGGAAGGAAAACGCTACTGTCTAGTTTGGAAACAGTTTTGATTCTAAATGTCAGACTCCCATCCTTTGTGTATGACAGGACATTGTTTGGTTTTTGATTTAAAACATGCAAAATTAGGAAAAGATGATGTTTTATTTCCTTTCCTAAAGAATGAAGAGAAGAAAAAACTGCATCTGAGTTTCAGAGGCTGTTCAGCTGAAAACAGTACTCAAGCTATTTTTTCATCTTAGATTGTCATATATTTATATCGATGGACTTTATGTGGTGATATCTTTGTGTATGGAAGCTGACTCAGTTTGACTAGACCCTGGATAACCTAATCTGACTCTGCTTATAACAGACAGTTGGATTAAATGATCTCCAGAGGTCTCCATATAAACATCCAGCCTGGGTGTTTATACGACTGTATGGAAGTCCCTTGCCACCATGGTGGTTGCTTCCTGAGTGCTTTTCGAGTTGCAGGAAAGACAGAGTCTTGTAGTTTCTAGGAACATAAATTCACTATAAATAAGAGGTAGACTTATGGAAACATAAATTAATACGTGTTTTTTGTTTGTACGGTACGCCTTTTATCTTCCAGTATCGCTGTAACCAGATTGTTGCTCCCAAACCGAGATTAACTGGAATATTCACATACGTGTTTCCTCTCCTGGCTTTTTCACATGTACTGTATTGGTATCAGCTCATCTGGAAAGTATTTTGGGTCTGCCTACTGTAATAATACTTTTTTGTTCCAAATAAAAAGTGAGAAATCTCAGTGAGGTAAGATTTCTCTCCAAGGTCTAAAATTGTTAGCTTTATGTTAGAGAAGCTATTGTCTCTTATTCTCCTTAATGACAAGAATGCAGATAACACTTCATGGCCCATGTCACAGCAGTAGCAAACTTTCAGTATGAGTTCTGTCTTCTGGTAGTGGTGTTTTGACTCTTGCCCCTCATTTTTGATACTTAACTGGTGACAAGATTGAAGAGAGTATTTCGTGTGTCAGATTCTACTTTCTTTACTGTAAGGTAGTTCAAAATATGCTCAGATTATGATGGTAGTCACTACTGTCAGTCACTCATTCTGGGGATTAGGCCCTCTGATCTCTCAAATATTAGTTTATCTTTGGCCTGATCAGACTAATAGTTGCCTAACCTGTTGTTAAAGGTGAAGAGAACCAAAACATTTCCTTTGTTACAGGCTACTGGCAGAGCTACTGCACAAAGAAAGATAAGATAAGAAGGACTGATAAAACCTGCTCCCTTGTGGCTTTGAGTCTTTCAGTTCTCTAGTGTTAGAAGATAAGAAACATCTAAAACTTTTCTTGCTGTTGAGCTCTTTCTTGTCTCCATGTTGATTTTTTTCTTTGCTGCTCTCACAGTTGGTTGTATGAATGCTATTTCCTCCTTTTAATTGGAGCAGAAATGGGCTTTGGATCACTTTATAAGATCTGTTCAGGACTAAAGATCTTGTTGTAGCTGAAAGTAGCCAGTAGCTGGTGCAAATACCTTGTAGAATCCTGTTAGCTAAATTTAAGAGGCTAGGTTGCCTAATACTTGATTTATTGCTCATGCAGTAATGACTAAAATGTAGGATAGGTCATTGCCCATTGTTTCTCTGTAAAACAGTGAATTTATTTCATGAAAAATGAGAAGTTAAATTTTGCTTACATGAAAGATGCATTTTTTTAGTATATTTCCAGATGTTGTTATGCTCAGAAAGTGAACATAAATCCTTTAAAAAGAGGTTCTTTATGGTTTGGGGTTTTTTTGCTACAGACCTAGAGAATTTGGGAATATGGTGAGACATTGAAAAACTTTGTGAATTATTTTGAGGATGTATATTACGTTATTTAAGGGGATACAAAAAATGTTAATGGTACATTAAAGTTCTTCTGAATACTACTCTGCAATATTTCACATGGAATGATTTTGAAGTGTAGGAGTTTGATTACAATTCTGATCAGCTGCATACTAGATTGACTCGTGGCCATTAATCCTGTAGTCTTAACAGCATAATAGTAAATGTGATCTTTCTAAACTGTCTTATGCTTTTTCTAAACTTTATCTTTGTAGGTCCTTACCAATTATTTTTGAGCGCTGTATGTGTAATCTCTTGAAAAGAAAAGTTAGAGTACTTATACTTCATTTTCCTTGCTAACACTTCTCTGCTTTTTTCTCCTTTAGAGATGCTAACAGGCAAAAAAATCAAACACCTTAACAATTCCGAAACACTGTTTATGTTTAGACTTCAGCTCTATTATGTTGCTTGTGTTATTTCAAAGAGTAGGTGACTTAGTTTTGGCTCTAGATTTTATTTTTGAACAATAATTGAATTATTATTAATTGTTAATAATTAAAATTTAAAATTAAAATAAATTATTAATAATTTAAATTTTTGTTACTCTGAACGTCAGCAATTTTGAGTAGTACATTTGCCAGTATTTAAGAATAAAAGTTTGGTTTCCTTAACAAATAATTACTGAGTATTTCAATTTCCACAAGATTTCTGGTTGGGGTAAAGGCCAGGAACATTCTTTTCTTGAATTTCTGTAAAAATAGCTGGAAACGTTTTTAACTCAGTATGTGATACATAATTCCACCCACCTCCGCCCCCCAGCTTGTCTTAAATTCAATTTTTTAGCTTTCCTTCCAGATCTAGCAGCTTTTATTTGCTGAGGATCAAATTCAGTGGGCTTGTCAAAAAACCCTAAACAACAAACAAGCAGTGCTATCACTCAGTTGTTGAATCAATAACCCTGTGATGGGAGAGATGATTATTCTGTCAAGAGAAATAGACGTGAAAAAGTAAAAACATCTAAACCAAAGATTTTTCTGTCGTATCACAGATGAAGGGCTCTCTTTTGTGATTATCTAATCTCTCTCTAGCCATCATCTATTTACAGACATGCCATTTTTCAGTGATTAAAGGAGTCCTGAGTATGTGAATATCCAGGAGTATGTGAACAAGAGAAAGCTGTTGGTTATAGCCTCTTGGAGTTTCCAAAGGACATGAAGTAAATTTCTTTTGTGTAAGACTGAGAGAAACTAAGTGAAAGATGTGTATCTTCTTGTAAACAATTAACTGTTTAGAAGATGAGAAAAAGATTTGATTTTTGTAGTAAATGGAGTTCACCAGGAAAGCCCTGCAGGAGTTTGTGCTGGGCCTCATGGTGCCTGACATCTGAAAGGCAGTGGGTGAAGTGTGGCAAAGTTTGCTCGTGTCGTTAAGCTCTGGTGCAGAAGGACCTTTCAAGACTATGCATCGGGAGGGACAGAAATGCTTTAAACTTTGTAGAGACTGCTAGGCCCTGGGCTGACAGTTTCTTGCAAAGATGAGATCTTGACATTTTTGTGGAAAACTGCTTGGATAATGCCTTCTTGATTTCCTACTGAGAAACGGGTGTCAAACTGAATTTCAGACTTTACTAGGAATAAAGAGCAGAAATGAAAACATCATGTAAAAATCCATATACATCCCTCATCATGAACAGTGACTACAATTTTGACTCCTACATCAGAAAAAAGTTATAATACCAATGGAAGAATGGATAAGAGTGGTCAAACATGTGGAATTGCTTCTGTGTGAAGAATGAATGGTTCTTTAACCTGGAGAAGAAAACGAGGAGGTATATGATCTAGGTCAGTGTAGTCATCACCAGTAACTGGAAAAGTCAGAGCAGAGTGACAAGAAATTAATAACTCCGAGAACTGGAGAATCATCATATAGTAGATTCGAATTAAACATGATGCTCATTTAAGCTGTGAAGTGCCATAGCACAGGATGCAGGATGCTAAAAGCTTATGGTTTCAAAAATCTGAACAAACTAGCAAACAGTATCTAATTGAGAACTAGATCTCTGACTTAGGAGGTCCCTGGGTCAACTTTCTTAAGCACCTACTCTCAGCTGATGAGTCATATGACATATGGATTCAGATTTTGTGCTTATGGTTTGACATTCTTTATCTTGATGGCCTAAAAAAAAATGCAAAATGCTTCTTGACAGGCTAGAGATCACTTTCTGGCTAGCTTGTTAATCATTCTTGGAAAGTTTGATCACCTTTTGAACAAACCAGGGATATGACTTTTAGGATACAGGTAGATAGGCTTAATCGTCATTCTTTCTGTGGTGTTTGTCTGGTCTTGTGGTGACCTGCCTTCCTCTTCCCAAATATTTTTTTTTTTTTTTACTGAATCCTCAAATCGAGGATGAAATTGCCAGATTTTTCCCATTTCCAGCTGAAGATGATAGGCGTGCTGAGACTTTGTATGCTCTTTGTGGCCAGAGTTTTGTTCTGGTTCTGCAATAGCAAAACTAAGGTTTTCCTCTGTCTTTTTTTCGGCATGTAGTTGAGGATAACTAATGACTGGCTATTTTTAATATTTTGGCTGTTGAAGCATAATTTTTAGTATTTTGACTTCATTTAATATAGATGCTTAATTATCTGCTTATGTAATTGTCAGAGGTATGCTTATTGAACTAGAAAACTTTGCACAAGGTGTGACAAGATGGTTTGTTTGCTTGAAGGATCACTTGCCAAAAGTATTAAACATACCGTAGATTTTTTTTAGTTTCATGTTGACCTTCATAGGTAGATTTTGGTAGATATTTTAGAAACATACTTCAATAAATCAGATTTGTGCAGTTGTCTCTTAAGAATAAGGGATTTGCAGCTTGCGTTCCCTTTTTGTGTTTTTCCTTGAATATTTTGCTGTTTGTAGTCTGAGGGTAGCACTTAGCACATCTGTCTCGGGAGTCTAGAAGTTGCATGCTGAAGGTTGATTAGGTTGCTGTAGGACACACTTTACAAATTAAAAAACAGTTTAAGGGTTTTTTACTACTTTGCAGTTAATTTTAATTATTCCTCAATGCTAGTCTTCATCGGGTCGCTGTTCTGTATGCTCAGTGTATCTTCTAATTACAATTTGACAGTAAAATGTTGCTTATGAAATTATTCCTTCAATAACTGTTTTGGTTTTGTGCACACAATTATAATGAAGGGTTGGTGTTCTCATATTTCTTTCTACTTCAGACTTGTTTGGAAATACAGCTTAGTAAGTTAGTTGCAGATACTTCATATTCCAAGCAGTTGCCTCCAGTGTTAGCTCTGTGGTGTTCCTGTTTAACCACTTACGGTAGACACAATGACATACTAGCTTTTGTTAAAGATAGTCAGTTGTTTCTTAAAGTTATTGCTGTCAGACATCAGAAAAGGTTGCTTGCATGACGTAATCAGTATTTGGGAAGTCTATTTCTATTTAATCTTTTGAAACTCTTGTACCTGTTTTAAGTACATATGTGTTAAACCAACATACTGTATGCCATTAAGTGATAGGGGCACATGTACTAGCTTTAGGCTGCTGCTAAACCTTTTTGGCAATTTCTGTTCCAAGGTACTGGAGATTGCCCCCAGAGAAAGCGTCATGCTATGTTCCTGGTCATTTAGGTGTTTCGCCTCGGTGTGGGGTATGGTCTAGGAACCATGCAGGCCTATGATCAGACCAGTAGGAGTTAGAAGTTACTTACAAGCCATAGCTACCTTAGCTGTAGCCGAGTGAGGTTAGCAGACTTGTGCTTTGTGTGTGTCAGCTCGTAGGATCACACCCTTCCATTTCTCCATGATGTTTCTGAAAGTCGTACTGAGTGTATCTCACTTGGTCGTGCTCTTGCTAAGATCCTCTAAAACAGACAAGACTGTAACAGTATTTAACGTGGAAAGTCTCTGTTTTTAGAAGGCTGGTGTGTAGTGAGTATATTTCATACAGAGATCCAAGGGTTTTAAGGACACTTTGAAATCTACACCATTTCATTTACGGGACATTTCTTTCAGAAAACACTTCTTAAGCTGTTAGTGCCATTGAACTTGCACAGCTAAAATTAGACAAGCATGAAAAGACCAGTTGCTTCAAGCAGTGTTCTGTGGGAATGACTTGCGTGTTGAGCAAATACTACTGGTAATATGTGCTTTCAGTTGTTTGCGTGCCTAAACTGAGTGCTTATCTTGTGTTTTTTAGCAGCACAGTGGAATGAAGTTTTCCATGAAAGGGACTCATAACCAAGGCAATGGCTACAGCCCTGTCAACAGTGGAGGCATGAGGCAACCAGTTGGTAACCGAGGACACCACCAGTACAATCGTAATATATGGAGAAGAAAAAAACACAGAGACAGTTTGCCTATTAGTCTGAGCAGATAATGGCAGATGCCAAAATGATCTTCGCTGTTCAGACAAACTGAGTGAGTGCCACTCGACCTGAAGGATGGAGACCAGCGTCCAGCACATCGTTTTATTGGTGTTGCCAAATATCTGCAGCTGACTTCTTTGCATGTTTCTTTGTGTGGTGGTTCAGTCCATCTTCAAGAAGTAGTTGTGCTTATCTGTGAAGCCTTATTAAATGTGGAAGTTTGTTTTCTGCCTTCCCACAATGGTTCATACAGTGCCGAAGCAGCTCTGACAATAGAACTGCAAGGACATTTACAAATGCTGTGGCTTTTTTGCTGTGGCTACATCTGTTCCTTTGTGGGTTCTGTTTTCTTTTATTTTAGAAGTGAAGGAAACTTCAGCCCCTTGGAATTTTTTTCTTTGCAGCAAATCAACTTAGGAATTCATAAACATAAATTTGCTGCTCTCCTGTTTTTGTTTCAAAGTTCAGAATTTTTTGCTCTGTAAATATTGGAAATATAATTTGTGCAATAACTTGGAATTTTTAATTTAATTTCATATTGTCACATAAGTTATATTTAAGGGGAAGAGGTTTTTTAATTTACAGATCCTTTCCCAGGTTGCATTATCTAAGTTGGGTTCATAGTTTTGGCAGGTTGTCTGAGCAGTGTTACAAACATGACATTTGGTAATATTTGAGGCTTCTGGATTCACAATGAAAGTGCGATTTGGCTTACGGTTTTAAGAAGGTATTAAGCTCCAAAGCGTTTTGACCCTGTGTTTTTTAGCTCATTGTCTGGCCTCTATCAGTTGTCTTGCTCTGACCAATGAGTTTTAATTTTATTCCTTGAACTAGACAACAAATCCAACATTTGTAGTACCAGAAGTAAAACTTTTGAAAGGGAGGGGAAAAAGGTTGGTTCAAATCCTGATGTGAAATTAAAAAGCTGTGAGCTACACGCTTTGATGCATTTTAGTAATGTAACCTGTTAATGTCTGGGTTCAAACAACATTATTAAACAGAGGTACCCGGCTTAAGGAATGTGGAGAAAGGAAATATGTTGATTCCATTAAGGAATCTGTATAGCAGTATGCATTAGTTCTGTTAAGAGCAAATAGATAAAAAGTACTTCAGCTGCTCTAAGCATTACGAGAAGTATCTTTTAATGTATTGCAGGAGAGCACAGCCCAGTGTTGTACACAGTATGGGTGGCTGGCACTTAATTTACAGATGCATACAGGTATACTATGCAAGTGTGTATTGCCATGACAAACACTGTCTTTAACTTTTTGAAAAATGTACATCCTGCCTAACCCTGAGTTTTTAAAGCACCACAGTTGTCCTGGGAGTAGGTCACATCTCACGCCCTCTCACTTCCCATTTTTTTAATGAGAGTTCTTAAAGCTATACAGAAAGCTACAGATCAGTTACAAGTCCACTAGCAGAGAAAGCCGAAGAATCCTGTTAACAGGACATCTATACTGTGTACAGATACAGAAGGTTTTAAAACTGATATCTGAATATTAAAATAAGGTGTCAAGCATGAAGCTTTTTAATACTCTGTATGCCTTTGAAGCAGAAGTAGTTCATGTTATTACTGAATCTGTCAAACACAAACAGGTCCTTGAGGGGAGAGAGGGCAACATTCCAAAGTAGAGTAGTGCATATCTGTTAGCAAAAAGTTTTGTCTTAATGCTCCAGACTCATCACAATTTAAAAAGAAAAAGTTTTAAAAATTGTGAGCTGATTCATAAATAATATCTAAGGGCTGTTACATGAGCCTGTACTGCTTAGTCTTCACACACTAGCAATATTGAGCATAACTACATTAAAGAGCCTTCAAAGGCTTTAGTTGGTGTCTTATACTAGCATCCATTTTAAAGCAAAACTCATTTGAAAAGTGGTATCATGTAACACTTCAGTCATGGTGAACCAAATAAATTGGCCTGGCTATCACTGTGGTTATGTGCTACAGGTTTAAAAAAATCATGTTTAAATTTTTTGTGTGGACAACTATGTGGAAGCTAAAATTGACATATTTTTATGTAAAGTTTTCTATTCTTTGATTTTTAATAAACTTTGGAGACCAGTCACTCTTCTGTACCTTTTTATGAGAAATTTAATGGACGAAATACACTTTGAGCATCTGCTTTAAATTGTTCATGCCAGACACTTTCAGAATGAGCTTGGAAGGTGGGTGGGTGCCCTCTGCAAACATTTGTGATGTGCTCATAAAGGGAGTAATAAACACTGCCGCTGGTTTCGTAGTTGTGGAGTTGATCCTTTGATAATATGAAAGAACAAAGGAGTTGGAGATAATTCCCAACAACTTTCTTAAAAGAGGAGGTTGCCTCACTGTTCCCTTGGGATATCTTAAATTTCCATATAATTTTTTAATCCCTCACTGTATTTTCTTACTTCCTTTCAAAATCTTTGTCCAGTTTTTAGCCTCATCAATGAGTGGACGTACCTTGTGGTTCTTGTTAATTTCTGTTAACTCTGAGAGGACTCTGAAATGTCATTTACTGACTCGAATTCAAAATTTAAGATATTGAGTCTTTGGCAGGAGCTTGTGTTAAATCGGTGAGCCCCAAGAAAGGGAACTGAAGTGTTTTTAATAGACAGTAATGCAGGGCTAGGGATTTAGAACCGGAGAGGTCTGTGGTACTTTATCAGTCTTAATGAGTATATGGAGAAAACTGGAGAAGTGGTAGGAAGGGAAAATAATAAGCACTGAGTAATGCTCAGTGGTAATAGGTGCTTTTTATATATATATATATATCTATATATATAAAAAAAAATAGAGAACATTATTTTTTTCTTTCCAGGTCAATTAGCTGGTGGGACATGGCTGACAGAGAGATATATAATCTCTGCAGACAGAAAAATGTAGTGCAGCAGCATTGGTCTTGGAATTTCAGTTTTCCTGGGCTCCACCTTTTCTCGTTTCCTGTCTAGGTGATGGCTTTGCTTTATTCTGCCCACAGATTCTGCCCAACTATTTAACCTTGTTCGTACTCTCCTGTTCACGCGCTGGGAGTCTCACTGTGCTCCTCTGGACCCTTGTTCTCTGGTGGTAATCTTGGATATCCACCTGGTCTGTTTCCCAGCCCTGCTGACTACTTTGTGCGCTGTTCATAGGCAAAATTATCCATGGATTTTAGATGTGGGAGGAAGAGACTGCAAATTGAATGGATGAACAGGACCCACAGAGTATGTTGTAGAAAGAGCTCAGTTGCTCTCTGCTGTTTCTAAGAGATGTCAATGCTGGGGTTGCATTGGACTTTTCCTGTAACTCCTTCTGGCCCCCACCCTGCGCTGAGGCAGGGTGAGAAGATGAAGAGGTGACTGCTGGTACAGGATTGCTGGTTCAGCTGTGTTTCCTTCCGTGGGAGTGGCTGTGGGACAGCACCTTGAGAATGGGCATAATAACAGCCTGTCAAAGAGCAGTGCTGACATACGGTATCACTTCAAGCAGCGTGAGCTCTTTATCATTTGAAGGTGAAAAGAAGAGCTTGACCTGTGAATGCTAGCAGGCAACAGACAACTGGGTGTAAGTATGGGGAGAGAATTTGTCAACTTCTGAGTGCTGAAGGATAGCAAGCCTTGTACTTGCTGGCTGCTGCTAGCATAGTCTGGTTGTAAATTTAGTAACACCTGGACTAAACCAAAGTTATGTCCTGAATTCTCTAATTAAGAAACATGAGACAGGCACTGATGAGGTGGCTGATCACACCTTGTGCTTGTGCACATAGATTATTTCGATTGGGGCTTGGAGTGTTCTGGAAAGTAGATGTGGTGCCCAAAAGGATTTTGGCAGTGGCCTTAAAAAGAAGGGAAGCCTGAAACGAAAGTAAAGATCCTGGAGATCGGAAAGATGCATGGAGAAAAACACCAGGGGATGCCCAGGGACCTTAGCTGAAATTGCCTGGGACTGGTAACCGTGAGTAGCTGTATGACATGAAGGGACCTGCACACCAGCAGCAGCCTTCCTGCTGGGAAGGGAGCTGGGACCCCAGTAAGTGTAATGCTCTGGGGGAGTGAGTGGTGCCTGTGAGAAATAATCAGCTGGACTGGAAGCTCTGTTCTTGTAGGTGTGTAAACAAACCCTGGTGTTCAGACCGAGTACAGGTGGTTGTTCAATTTGCACGTAACAGCAAATGGTGTCAGACTGACAATACTGGCCATTTACTGAACCTCAGGTTCACAGCCAGAAGACTGTTGCAGCTGACATTTCCCCAAATCATCTTCAGATGACTTCAGGCTTTCTTTTCCACTGGGATATTAACCTATTGTATTAAACGTGGTTTGCTTTTTTTGTCACTGCCAACAGACCACAATATTTTCAGTCCTGCAGGTGCCTTGCATATTGTGGTTGACAGAAATCTTTCATTTGTTCTTGGCAGGAGGAGGTCACTTAAGGAGACCTATGGACAGCTTGTGTCTGCAAGATGTCTATCGGGCAAAATGTTTGTAACGAAGGATTATTACTAGAAGATCAGCTATATATTTCCGTTATACTTGGTGAAAGTAATGGTCACAGACTACAGCTGTGTTTCAGTGAAAGGATGATAGGGATGCATCTTGTAGAAAATCTTTGTACCCAAAACGTGCAAAATTGCTGCCTAAAGCTCTGGCTGAACTTGTCAGTGTTACGCTACTGCAAAAGTTTTGGTACAGAATGTTGCCTGCGGGAGAGCAGTCTCAAATCAATTAGGGATTCTCCAGCGATTTGCTTTTTTAATAAGCCTTTTATATTGAGGGATTGTTGCATTAACATAGAAATTATGGAAGGATTTTTTTCCTTCAGGGAATAGCCCATATGCATGCTTATGCTGTTGATACACTTCTCTTTATGCTTGAGATTCCTGCTAGGATTGTGGGTGCAAAGAGAGTCTCATCCGACCCCAGCTACTTTGCCCTCACCCACTGATGTGATGTGGTTTTCTGCTGTGATTCCTTAGCTGAGCAGCAAGCTGTTTCCTGTGCCATTAACTTAGGAGAGTTGAACAGTAGTTTGATTTACTGTATTACTAAAAAATGAGTTCCAAATAAATGCTTCACTGACTCATTTTTAAACCTATAACAAGCAGGATTTAGGAGCTCCTATTACAGGACTTTCAGTGTAAGAGGATGAAAGCAGTGTTTAAGCTGGAAGTCCATAACCTCTGTGCTAAAATTACTGCTTTCTATCAGTGAAAACTTTGGCACTGATCCCCTTGGGGATGTTCTGTTGATAACATCTATGCAAGAAGATTCATTGCTTCTTGCTCCTCCTTTCCAGAGAGGAAAAGCTGAATCTTCTGATGGGCTGCATCCACAACTTCAGGATTACTGTTGGGTGCATGTGGCTGATTTGGGGAGCCAAGAACAGGTGAAGTCTCACCCTTGCCAAGAGTTACCTGTCCAGGTGATGACAGATAGCTTGAGTACCACCGACTGTATAATCATGAGTGAGATCATCAAATCACAGAATCACAGAATCACAGAATAGTAGGGGTTGGAAGGGACCTCCGTGGGTCATCTAGTCCAACCCCCCCTGCCGAAGCAGGGTCACCTACAGTAGGCTGCACAG
>Ga0065711_1046659_pt1 | contig 12764 bp, 5 predicted proteins | sample Hoacrofraction12_FD_59098 | JGI IMG/M metagenome (GOLD analysis project Ga0065711, IMG submission 59098) | Hoatzin crop microbial communities from Cojedes, Venezuela - Epithelial fraction 12 v2 (version 2) | ecosystem: Host-associated > Birds > Digestive system > Esophagus > Crop | place...
CGATTCAATGCACAGCTCTTCCTGCAGTGCAAGCAGGAATACAGTGCTGGCTGCTTCTGGGATTGCCAGGCGTGGGCCGGGGGGGGCTGCCCCACCTCAGAGGATGACCAAGCACTGGCACAGGTTGCCTAGAGAGGTGGTTGAGCCTTGGTCCTTGCAGATTCTCGAAAGCCATCTGGACGTGTTCCTGCACAACTAGCTCTGGGTGGCCCTGCTTGAGCAGCGTGAGTGGGCCAGGTGACCTCCAGTTGTCCCTGCCAGCCTCAGCCCCCCTGTGATTCTGTCACGGAACACACTCAGGCTGGAAACGAGTTGACTTCTACCCCCAGAGGAATGAATGGCCTCTTACACAGAAGACCAGTGGACTAAACCTAGCTAATTTTAAGAGTGACCTTGACTGTATTAGATGCCATCATAGCAGGGGACCTGTCCTGCTGACCCTACCAGACACATGCCACTATACAGTCTTTAAACGTCACGGTGATGATAATAGTTTGTGGTAGTGGAAAGGGAAGGAAAAGGAAACAGTTTTGCACTGTTAAAAAAGTAAGATGACAGGGTCCCAAAGGAACTGATATCACCTATCTGTGGTTAATATAACTATTAAGTTATGAAAAGGGACTGAAGTTACATTAGTAGAGATTTAGAATTTTTCCTTTTTTTCCCCTTTCTGCTATCAATTAAAAGAAATTGGATGCTTCTCCTAACAGCGAAGTGTCACAGCTTGTTTGTAATGTTATTTACAATTTAAATCAGTAGGCAGGCCCCAGCAAACTGAAGGAAAGGACAACCCTCCCATTATTCCCCCTACCCAGAGAGCTCTCACCCCTCTTCATCTTTACGAGAAGGAATGTCTGGTATGTGAGCATCACTCCAGCACATCCCTGCAGCTCTCTTGTGGCTATGAATCCCAAATCGAGACTAAGGGCGCTTGTGAGCAGGGAGCTGGCTCACGAACACCGTCCAGAGCACCACTAATTATTCTGCATTTGCTAAGTGCAGGTGTGTGTCTCACCACAGGTAGAAAAAGTGAGTCTGCAGCCTCCAAGTCTCTTCAGTTAGCAATCAGACGCTACACGCAGTCTGTCTAACACAGAGCAATGCTCAGGCTCTGTTTTCAGAGGCTGCTTTTTGCTCAGTAGGGACGAATGGGAAAGCTGTAAACAGCCTGGTTAGTGGCAGCAGCCTCTCGGAACAGAAGCACAGGATTCCTACTAACGCTTCTGCACTCGCTTACAGCCCCCTTGTTGGTTTACTTTCTGCTTTCAGAAAGAAGCTGAACTTTGCTGGCTACCCTGCATGAGACTTGGAACCTGGGCTCTGCCCCTGGGAGGAGAAGGAGGGTGGGGAGGGAGGGAGAAGTGCTTCCACCAAGCTTGCTTACTAAGCAAGCTGAGCGAGTAACCATGCTGGCCAAGCCAAAATTTCTCCTTACGCAATTACTTTTTACTGATGCCTGCAAATATGCGCTCTAGCCAAACGTCCTTCTGTGGGGGGAAGAAAAGAATCTATTGCTTGAAACAGACTGGAGAGGAGAACAGCAAGCACTGGGGGGTCAGCATGTAAGGAAGCCAGGCGAGGCAAAGCCTTGAGAGAAGCGGTGAAATTGCGTTTGTTACAACATGCGAAAGTCAGCTCGGCACAGATCTTGGATCCGTTCTGCTGTCTGTTCAAGTCAACAGGAAGATTCACATTAAGTTCAACAGGTTTCATCAGTTCCTGTATAAGGTGGAAAGTATAAGGTGGAAACAAGTGCTGAAGGTGCTAATTAAGGTGCATAACAAGACTCGGGATCTTTTATCTAGAAAACAAAATACCCACTCACTCCCCCTCCCAGTTCTTCCCAGCCTGAAGAAAACACGCCAAATATAATCAGCTCATGATCAACAACAACAACAACACAATCATGAGCAACAGATCATACTCTCATTTTCAGATTGAAGGCTGTGAAACAGTGCAACCACCGGCCGTCCTTGTCACGTCACTTCAAATTTCATCCTCTTTGATTCACAGCAAAAAGGCTTGCTCTTTACAGGTGACAAAAATCAGAGGAATACACGGCCTGTGCAGCCTTCCAAGCTTCTTGTAGTTCGTCTGCACCAGCGTCTGACAGGGAAACTCAGCCCAGTTATAGGAGTCATCCACAAAATCCAGTACAGGAGGACCTCTGGATCACTGGGACCAGGCTGCTGCTGTTGCAGAGAACCACATAAAAAGGCAGTGACTTGCAAGCTAGTGACTTCTGATTTAGTTTTCCCCACAGTCACTATTACAAACGGAGCTGCACAGGGGGAGCCGGGGTAGAAGGGGTCCGAGAACTGTTATTCCACGCACGGTTTAAATTGCAGTCCTTCACCCTTTTCTCTCCTGTATGAAGCTTTCACGCCAGTCTCCCAAACGCGCTCCCTGAATGGCTTGAGTCCTTTCCCACCATTCATATTGTGATCTGAGGTTTCCTCCCTTTAATGTGACAGTAAAGCTGAAAGGCTATGTTAGAAAAGAAACACGGCAAAACCAAAACTTGGACAGAACCTCCCAGGGAATTAATCCTTGTTCTGCAACGAGAGTGGAGCAAACACACATACACACCACACAGACTGACTAAACAATGGCTAATGAGAAATACAGTTCTGGAAGACACTGTCCAGCCAGCTGGGAAAAATGGGTGGGGGCTGTGCAAAAGGCACAAATTGGAACAACGTGGTTGAATTTCAGTAATCAAAAATTTAGACTTATCGTCAAGAAAAAAAAGACTTGAGATTCAAATTCAACACAAGCGAGAGGGTGAAAGCCCACTGCTCGATACAGATGTTTGAAAATAATCCAGTTGCATGGCTTTCATTTCTCCAGTGAAAGAGCTACAAGAAAGAGAAGATTTTCTTCTGCCTTCCTGCAAGGTACACTTTTTCTAAGTGGGTGGTTTTGGGTTTTATCTCAGTAACACTGACACAGTGGAAATGTGAGCAGAACAATATCAGCTGCGCTTTAATGAGAACACCATCCAAATACTGAACATCACAAAACGAACAATAAATACACCCATAGCTCTAATCCTGGGCCTGGGGCAACTCCAACTTCACTTTGCCATACTAGGGAAAAAACAGTGCACTTTTCACTGGTCTTTAAAAGCCGGCATTCCTCCATCCGAAATGAAACAAAGAGTGGCTGACTACCCTGCAACCTTAGAAATTCTTTCGCATAGTCTTCTTGGGACCTAGAACCTCCAGTGAGTCTCTGCCACCATGAAAACGCCGTAACTTCCCTAAACTGCCAGCTAAGACCAATGCCCTCCTTCTCGGGATCTACAAGAGCAGTCCAGGTGATGCCAGGGCAGAGCGAGTCTCGCCCCACGTTGCTGGTTCCTGAGCAACCGCACGTCCGAAAAGGGAGGTGCTATGCCGATCCACTCAGCCTGGTGGACTCATAGGAACCAGGCAAGGGTTCAGTGTATCACAAAGAAACAAAGAAGAATAGCTAAGCCATTACATTAAATTTGTTTTACAAAAGATTTCTGATGTTGAAAGAAAGTCATAATTAGTTAGAATATATTCTAAATATGGGCAGGGCTTTCAGCACGTAAAAAAAACCAAAGCAGCATTCCCAGCAACTGTCATAATAAAATCTGCTGCAAGGACTTCTCCAGGGCAAACCTCTGCACTAGCCTGAATCTACCTGACTTCAAGCCCAGTCCTGCAGCGTTCATTTACGTGGACAATTCCATTTGCAGTACTCATGACTGCACAGATAAACTATTTATGACAGAGCAAGTCTCAACTCAAACAAGTCCCTTTAAGGAATAATAAGAATAGAAAAAGTCTAATATACGTATCTGAAATACTTCGGGCTTCGTAATATCATGCTCCAAGTTGAGTGGAAGTTGGTGCAGAACTCACTGAAGAGCCCTATTTCCTACCTAATTAAGGACAAGGACAAATAAGGGAGCCAGGCACATCCTTTTCATATGAAGATGATCATAAATTTTTAATACTTAATCTGTCTCTTTTTGATAAGATTTCTTATAAAGCATATCTTTAATGACATTATATTTATTCTCACATTAGCTCCTTAGTCTGTGATAGTAAAAGACACAATTGTTCTTTGTTTCTTCCTTTCAATACAGGTCAGTAGTTACTAAATACTGGTTAATACTGGTTAAATTCCACAGTCCATATTATTCAGGCAATCATGCTAGGCAAGCATTAATACTTTCATATGGGTTTTATGTTTTATCTATTTATATTTGGAAGTAAAAACAGTAAATGAGTTACCTCTTGTGATTATGTAGGTGTGATAGTTCTTTCGAGATCATCTTCTTTGTATTAGAAGTTATAAAAGCAGGCTTTCATAAGGGACATTATTTTCTTTTTTTTACATCTTCACAGTTTTCTCAAATCCTTTCATTTTCCAAGCTATAACTTTATCTCTCTAATCCTATATCCTGCTTAAAATTGCCTACCCTTTATCCATTACGAAGCATATATTTAGAGTATTTAAAACGGTTTACAGAATCTTCTGACTAGCAATATTTTCCTGATTTAAAAACCAATATATTCCATGAAAGCAGAATTTGTTCTCACCTCAACTCACTGCCTATGTAGTGCTCATCTGTGACCAAAGGACAAAAATTGCCTACACTAAGAGGGAACTTCAGAAAAATACTATGTATGTCTTTATTCAATTATAGGGAGCGTACATTCCCTAAAATGCCTAGTTTGCTCCAAATCTTCATTTCCCACAGATTTTTGCTACAAATACAGAGCTGAAAGTAGTAAATGGCTGTCCTAAGGATTACTATCTGAAAAGTGCCTAACTGTGGCTGGGAAATCTGTTCAAATGTAGGTCATTCCCCTGCCAGAGGTCAACACTAATCAAGAGGCAATGGCCTTTATCGTCTTGTCCATTTTCCAGGCTGAAATGCTTCACGTCTTCAGACTGCATTTGCCTTACTGGGAGGCTGGGTGTGCTCTGTGCTCTGACTTGGCGGAGTCTGCCCTCTGCTTGAGCAACAGACACCTTTCAGTAATTTTTTTCTCCTTTTCAGAGTCAATCTCTCCTCCTCCTTTCTATCCTCGACATGAAATAATTAACGGAGAACTGGCTGAATGGCAGAACTCAGAGGGTTGTCATCAGCGGTGCTGAGTCTAGTTGGAGGCTGGTAACTAGTGGTATCCCCCAGGGGTCAGTACTGGGCCCAGCCTTGTTTAACTTGTTCATCAATGACCTGGATGAAGAGTTAGAATGTACCCTCAGCAAGTTTGCTGATGACACAAAAGTGGGAGGAGTGGTGGATACACCACCAGAAGGCTGTGCTGCCATTCAGCGTGACCTGGACAGGCTGGAGAGCTGGGTGCAGAGGAACCTGATGAAGTTCAACAAGGGCAAGTGCAGGGTCCTGCACCTGGGAGAGGAACAACCCCATGCACCAGTACAGGCTCTGGATGGACCTGCTGGAGAGCAGCTCTGCGGAGAGGGACCTGGGACTGCTGGTGGAGGATAAGCTGACCATGAGCCAGCAGTGTGCCCTGGTTGCCAAGAAGGTCAATGGGATCCTGGGGTGCAGTAAGAAGAGTGTGGCCAGCAGGTCGAGGGAGGTTCTCCTCCCCCTCTACTCTGCCCTAGTGAGGCCCCATCTGGAGTACTGTGTCCCATTCTGGGCTCTCCAGTTCAAGAAAGATGAGGAGCTACTGGAGAGAGTCCAGCGGAGGGCTATGAAGATGGTGAGGGGACTGGAGCATCTCTCCTATGAGGAAAGGCTGAGGGAGCTGGGCTTGTTCAGCCTGAAGAAGAGTAGGCTGAGAGGGGTCCTTATAAATACTTATAAATATCTCAAGGGTGGATGTCGAGAGGACGGGGCCAGACTCTTTTCAGTGGTGCCCAGCAACAGGACAAGGGGCAATGGGCACAAACTGAAGCATAGGAAGTTCTGTCTGAACATGAGGAAGAACTTCACTCTGAGGGTGACGGAGCACTGGAACAGGCTGCCCAGTGGGAGTCTCTTTCTCTGGAGATATTAAAAACCTGCCTGGACAAGGTCCTGTGACCCTGCTTTGGCAGGGGCATTGGACTAGATGATCCTCAGAGGTCCCTTCCAACCCCTAACATTCGGTGACTCTGTGATTCTGTAACTTGATCACCGCAATGGGGCTTCACAGCAGTACACCTCCTTGCAGAGCATTTCAAAACTCTGAAACCACGCACCTTTGCAGAGCACGCTGGAAGCAATTATCTAGGAATACACTGTGGTATAGAAAAGTATTAATTTCCATTATTTGTAGGAAATGCCAAAGGAATTAGTAACAAGAAGATTATCAGTAAAATGTCAAAACTTCTTCCAAAATCAGGATGGCAACTCCCAGACAAGAGGATAATTAAGTACAGACTATCCGTGCTTTGTTAAGGCACCAACCTCGTAATGGGAAGTCTGAGATCTAGTCTCAAGTCTGCCAAAGGCTTCCCTCGATTCTCAGCTCTCCTGCGTGCAGCTGCAGGGCCAGGACGTTTATATCATGTTTACCTCAAAGAGAGGTTGGAGTGCCAAGTTCAAATATATCTGTGAATCTCTTGGAAAGCAGTGGTGGGAAAAAACGTAAGCGCAATGTCTTGTCTGCTCACTGAGAACCTCTCCAGTATCAGAGAGCTTCGAAGCTCTCCAGGGGAATCAGACAGGTTGTACTAGGGAAGCACTCTAGAGAAAGCCTGTATGTTTATGTAACAGTATCAAATACAAACATGTTATTATTAGCACATTTAGCTGAGATAATGAATCAAGTTCAAAATGTAATGTGGAACGGAGGCACTGTCAATGCCCGCTTCCATGGAGAAACACAGAGCTGGTAGTATTTCTTCCCCCTGGACTCATGCATGACCCACAGCAGAACACGGCAAAAGGAAAAATGCTGGGTGGGTCTTTGGTTTAATGTATTTCAAGTTCAGACTTACATGTTTGTACATTTGGAATTTTTATGGTAATGGTAATTTTGTGGCAGGTAATAATTCCCCATCTTACTGAGCAGCATAAGGGGGTTGCTGCAGAGGAATCAGGCAGATGGTATGTGCTCTCAGCTCATCTCCAGCGGGGCTGAGCCAACCTTCTGCCCAGCGATGGTCGGGCATCGCATGGAGAGGAGGACCGGTACCTTATTTCAGGTCTGCCTGGCCTGTTCCTCTCTACAGTGACTGCATATGTGACATGACGAATTTTGAATTCTTTTTGGCAATTTCGAACCCTGTTCGTACCTATTTCAGATGGTAATCTCTGCTTTGCTTCCAGAGCCTCGTTTGTGCCTTCGTCCCAGCTCTGCAGCCTTCACACCAAGTTAAAACAAGCAGGCAAGGCCAGGAGAAAGCCCCCCTTGTTCGGGGGGCTATACGTTCCACCCAGAAGATCCTCCGTTCAGGTGGAAGCACTGTTGGACACAGCTGCCCAAACCAAGAGAGCCTGCTGCATCAGCTGAGCTGGCACCCCAAACCGCAGTCGCTGGGGCTGGGGCTGGACAGGGCCGAGCAAGAAATCGCGTGACAGACCTGACAAGAAGGTTACAGAAGGCAGTCTCTTACGTGTCATTTCCCACCAGACCTTTCTAGAGTACGACAGTGGGGCCCATATAGAGGCTTCTGGTGTACTTATAAGGGAACGGCAGGTAATCAGGGGAGAAAATCCTACTATCAGTAAATTTAAACAGGGGCTACGCCTCTGTTGCTGCTTTCTGAATGATCTGTCACTTCTCTTGAGATGTCCGAATGAAGTGCAAGGTTTAGAACTCATTTGCAAAATCTGCGTATTTTTGCTTTAGCTGTATCATATTCCCCTGGAGGCAAGCTGTGACTCACAGGGGACTCAGAAACCACAAGGATGGGCCTCTGAGAAGAGTCAGAGAAAAAACCCCAACATTGAAGAGAAAGAAATTAAGGCAAATTCCTCCTGTGCAGTGTGCAACAGCACCATAACCCATGGTCCCAGGGGAGAAAGCTACTTTTTTACCTCTGTCAACCCTTCCAGAAAGGAAAGGTCTCCTGTATTCAAGGCCATCGTTTTGATGGACCCTGTTCTATAAAAATCTTCATGGTTTGGGGGCCGGACATTACAGGAGGTTTCCTCTTCATCTGAAATCAGTCCATGTTAAAAAAATGCTATGGTGGTGTTAGTGTCCCTGCAGCAGTGTGGATGGAGGGAACAGATGGTCAAACAGACAGTGGCTAAAATTAAGTAAATTTTACCTTTTTTTTCTTTCTGTACTTCATTTTTCTTTTTATTCATCAATCTGAAAAATTGATTATATTCTTTATCTAAAATTATTTTGTTCACAAGCAAAACAAAAAATATGTATGTTACAGGACACATTTTCAATACCCATTTCGGAAACTCCCCTGCCTCCTTTATTCCTAAACACTGTAAACATACCCTGGTATATTTATACGCAACGATAGCAACCCGAGATCAGTGCTTAAAAATAAACCAGACATGAATCGCAGTGCGTGTGCGCACAACAGGCATACCAGTCTATAGCAGGGGCTGAAGAGATGACATTAGGGGAATACTGTCCGTTATATTTGTTTGGTTTTAATCCAAATTGTTAAAGCGTGAGGTGCAGAGGGTGATGAAAAGTTTAGTTTAGGCTCTTTTTTTCTTTTTTTTTTAAATAAATGCAATGGTAATTATCACTGAAGCGACTAGAAACAGTCGCCATGTTCCATTCTAGACGAAATGGCCAGCGCTCTTTTCCAAGGGTAAGCGCACATCCAGCTACCCCCATTTTCAGCATACCCAGTCAAACCCCAAAAGCATCGCCAACTTACAGGTGCTCCTTGCCATCCCTCTCTCAGAACCCAAATCTGTGACTAAATTGCAACAGATCCGCGGATGGACAGGAGCAGCACACGTCCCCTAGGCCTCTGAAAAGCAGATGGCATTAAGGTATCATCCTGAAGGCAGCGGGTATCTGCAGTAGCTACAGGGGAAATGTGCATATATGCATAAAGTAAGAGGCAAGAGTAAGTAAAAATGTCAAAGGCTTTTTAGCTTGTTATCAGTATAGGTGGATCTCTGTTTCCCATTCTCTCTTAAATTCTCTTCTGTGACAAAAGGAAGGTATCAGGTTTACTGCTGAATTTTCCCTTACACACTGAAGAACTCAAAATTTTTGATCAGAGTTTTTGTACAGTTCTTTACGGCTTCTCAATTTAGGCACCTGCACCAAATGAATTTAGACAGACTGTAACGGTTTCTTTGCTGCAGTGTTGTACAAAGCTAAGCACCACGCTTCATAGCAAAATGAAACCAGCTGCCTCACTCACAGAAAAAGTCTAGATTTGCTTGCAGGAGCTAAAGCAGAGAGGACGGGAGATGGCATACAGCAAACTTGATAGAATAAAGGCACAAAGTTTATTTTGCTTACAAACCCAAACATCAAGTGATCTCTAGTCACATACCAAAGGAGATAGGATCAGAATGAGCCACAATGGGAGTTTTTGTGAATTTTAAAGCGGCATGAGTCAAATACTGAAAAATCAGCATTTCAGCTGCTGGAAAGTTGCCTGCATGGCAGCAGGCGCTAGGAAATTTGCCCATCTGTGAGCTCAGTGGCAAAAACAAGCTGCTGGTGCACACGAAGGTTTGAGGAGATGAAAGCTCACAGCCCAAGGTTCAGAGAAAGTGCTACTGTGATAAACTACTAATTATGTATGAATACAGCACTGATGGTATTGCATGCGTTTTGAAGCACAGCAGTTCCCCAAAGGAAGTGTTATCCAATTGTTTCTATACCCCTCAAAGACAGACGTCTCCCTGGCACCTAGAAAGTAATATATATCCCAGGGTGCTGCTTCTCTGAGTACATTTCCTTCCTGACCCCTGAAGAGGGCTCCCGATCAGGGCCGCACACATCCTACTGCAGAACAGCCGAGGAATATTTCTGGTCCCACCAGAAGCACGTACTGAGTGGCCTGGCAGTAAAGAAGGCTGGAAAAGACCACATGTGCAGCTCCACACATTTTCCAATAGCAACCAATGACCCTACAACAACTTTCTCCAAATGAAAAAGAAACCATCTACAGGGCAGCCACAACAGAGAAATTGGATTGTAACAAAACAGCCCATGATAAAAATATACGAGGAGTTTTCACTATATGATTCAATATAGCAGTAAGGAAATCACACTTTATTGGCAGGCCACTGTTCAATTAACCTTTATAAATAGATGCACTTAATAGATTTGGCTTGTTTATGTAAATGTTAACGTAAAACAGATTAATACATTGGCTGAATTAGAGGGCTAAACCGCTCCAGTTTAAAGTAAGTATTCGGTGTATCACTGGCGCAGTACCACATGCAGTTATTAAATGCCCTGAAGTCAGACCAAAAGCCAGACTGAAAATTTACTGGTAGAAAGATCTCCTGTGAATTCCAAATTACGTTAGTTAATATCAGTGCTTTCAGTGACTACATAAACAAAATTGCCCCAGAAGTTTTATGCCATTTTAACCTACTTGTCTCTACCTCGGATAGCATTTACGTTTGTATCTAAATTCCTTTTATTGCTGAACTGCCTAAGTAATCATTTTAGCAGCAGGCAAATGCCTAAAAGTGCAGTAGTGACTTCTAGTGGGGGTGTTAAATCCTTCTCAAAGTAATTCAGACATACCTGAATTTCCACAGTGCAATAAGGCAACAGAACTTGTGTCCACAGTGAAAGTGTTTTCAAGAAAATATAAGCTGATCTAAACCTGCTGTGTATTCACAATCAACAAAACCTCATTTGGAAGCTAGGAAAAAAATGAGGCTTACGATCCCGCTTTCTCTTATTACTTCTCACCAACATTTCAATTTCCAGTTGAACCCTGGAGTTTGGAACGCGAAAGTCCCGTATCAACGACAAGCCAGAGGCAGGCAGCAGCGGAGACGTCCCAAGCGTCCTTGTGCTAGCAGCACAGCCAACTTGGTTTTACATACGCGAAAGTATCTGTGATCTAAACTCGAGTACTTCGAGGGGCTTTTAGGGAAAGCTGCCCGCGCTAGTAACCACACACCAAATTATCTCTGGGTAAAGACACAGACTTGCGTGTTATATAGGAAGACCAAGTACTCCACTACGACCCTAACGAAGGTGGGAATAAACCGGTACAGAGAAGAGTGCTCCTGGAGGTGCGTTTCCCCAGTATGGACAAAATAGGCTTTGAGCACAGATTCGCTTCACATAACTCACTCATCAGTGGTAGCTCCTCCATCCCAACAATCTTAGCTGGATTCAGCCGGCCTCGAACCGAAGCTTCCGCTTCTCCTGTCATTTCGTCAAGCCAGTCTCCTTCCTTGTGCAGAAATCCTGGAAGCAGAATGTCTGTTGCTCTCATGAGTGCACCTACGCTTAACGAGGCATAATGAAAACTACACGCTGGGAAACGTAAGCAAACGATGCATCACTTTTTCTCCCAGGTGCCAGTCTTTGATTACTCCATTCCAAATGTTGTTGTTATTACTTGTCAAAAAGTACCACAAACGTTTGGTGTCAAGGTATGGAATAGTTTTAAAATGCCAAATTGTCTTCTTGGTTGATTCATTGACTACGGCCTGCACCGGCCAGGTCTTCTCCCGTGGAGAGGCAAGAGATTTGATCCAGGTTTTGCAGGAAGCCCAGCCATGTTGGTTGCAGAGGGCAATTTCACTTTGAGCCCAGAAAATGCCTCCTCCCTACATGCCTACTAACACCAGAACTTCGCACACTTTGTGGCCAAAAAGCAGCTGGAACCTACGGCAGCAAGCACCTCAACCCGTTCAGGTAGAGCTATATATTTTTACTGAATGATCCCCGCTGTCTAAAACGACGAGGGAATCGTTTGCCATGTAAGTCAGTCCTACGGGGTAAGAAAGCCCGTGGCTAATCAGAGGGTTAAAGATGGGAAACTCCTTGGGTTTCCCTAGGCATACGACGGCCTGGCTACGGACATCCGTCACTACAACGCGGCCCTCTTTGTCAAAGGCCACAGCTGTCGTGTACATTTTGGCGGGGAAAACGAGGTTCAGCCCGAAGCTGTCCATCTGGCCGATGAGATCCATCTCCGCGCTGAATATCTTCACTCGGGTGCTGCCGTCGTTCGGTCCTTGGGCTTTGAGGTGCTCTATTACCACGACGGCACCCGAGGTCTGCGAGACGGCAACCCCTCTCGGGCTGACGAGCCGAGATCGGATCATCTGACACTTCTTTAGCTTCCCCGTCTTGAAGTCGGCTGTCAGGCGGTAGAGAGCCCCCGCCTCTGCGTCGGTCAGGATTACTTCGCCCTCGGGGGTGGCATCCAAGCCCCAGGGCAGACAGAAACCTTCCCGGACAGCCAGGACCCCCCTTCCCTCGAAATCGAAGGCCTTCACAGAACGGTCCCCGCCGTCGGCGACCACCACGTGCCCGTCGGGCGTGACCGTCACATCAAGCGGGTACTTGATGTCGTTGCCCGCATCCCCCCGCTCCCCGAACCGCTGCAGGCAGGACCCACCAGGCCCGAAGACGTGGATCCTCTTCTTGCCGTCGTGCGCCACGGCCAGGCGCCCCGACCTCCGGCACGCCGCCACGCCGGTGGGGTTGACCAGCGACCCCCAGCCCCCCAGCGACAGCCGCAGCCCCAGGCCCGCGGGGGCCGGCGCGACCTCCCCGCCGCCGCTCCCCCGCAGCCCGGCCGAGGGGCCCAGCTCCTCCAGCAGCTGCAGCAGCGGCAGGCAGTCGCTGGTCTCGGCCGAGCCGCAGGCCCGCCGGCAGAAGGGACACTCCAGCCGCCGGCCC
>Ga0065711_1046660_pt1 | contig 12764 bp, 8 predicted proteins | sample Hoacrofraction12_FD_59098 | JGI IMG/M metagenome (GOLD analysis project Ga0065711, IMG submission 59098) | Hoatzin crop microbial communities from Cojedes, Venezuela - Epithelial fraction 12 v2 (version 2) | ecosystem: Host-associated > Birds > Digestive system > Esophagus > Crop | place...
CAGGAAGTTCCATCTGAACATGAGGAAGAACTTCTTCCCTCTGAGGGTGACGGAGCACTGGAACAGGCTGCCCAGGGAGGTTGTGGAGTCTCCTTCTCTGGAGATATTCCAGACCCGCCTGACAGGGTCCTGTGCAGCCTGCTGTAGGCAACCCTGCTTCGGCAGGGGGGTTGAACTGGATAACCCTCAGAGGTCCCTTCCAACCCCAAACATTCTGTGATCTGTGGGTTCTGCAGGTAGCATGCTGCCCTCGGCTATTTTCTACTCTGGAATAAGGAATCCCCATATCCAGGCAAATGCAGAGTCAGTGGAATGATCCAAGTTTGATCACACCATTAAGGATATCCTGTCATTTACAAAATAGGTTTGAGATTGGTTTGTTTGCTGCAGCTGGAAACCTTCATTTCATTACACAAATTATTTATCTGAAAGCTGCTAAGAAGGATTGTGGTCTATAATTAGAATAATACCCCACAGGATTACGTTCACAAATGTAATTATATAATCATTTAGAACTAAATTGTGCCATGAAACTACAGGGTTTTTCAAAGTGGTACTGGCATTTCTGGAGGGCTGTTTTTGAGATTTTCTATTGTAAAGCAGTTGCCATAGGCCAATTAGAATGATTTTCAGTTCAGCAGAGAGCTCCCCCCACCTTTCTCTATCAAAAGTTTGAGATTAATCAAGATTGGGGTTTATGTTCAAATATCTGCTTTAATTCAGAACCAGATAGTGGCAGTGAAATCTGATGCAGATGTTCAGCTTTCAGGATTTAAGGTGCAGTGGTGTAAATTGGAGTGTGTCTGTTGAAAGTCCACAGAGGAAGGCTGCTTTACACAAGCTCCTTTGGCACTTTAGTATGACTGGTACTTCAGCATTTCATTCAGAAGCAGATGATCACTTGGTGAAATTGTTCTTCAGGGACTCTCGTATCACAGCTCTGTGGCAGGGAGGCTTTGAGCTTCGTTTGTGTCCATGATGCTCTTAGAAGTCAGCAGTGAAAGGGGGACGCTATTCCTCGCTGTCTGATACCAACCTGGTTGTCCTGCCTCCCTTGAAGAAACGTTGCACTGTGTTATTATCAGGTGCTGCAGTATACACCATCACTGTACTCCTTGCAGCGGTGCTCAGGATAGCCTGCCTTTGGCTTCACAGTGATGTCGATGTGAATACATTGAACTCTGTTTCCATGCCCGAACCTGTGTGAATGTGCAGTTCATGGATGAACACTGATACAAAACTATTTCACACTAAATTCATTTCACTGGTTTTCTGCCTGAAATGGTGGAACATAAATATGAAACAGAGCAGTTTTAATGGCAGCTTTTATTCTTCAGGTTTGCAATGTCTTTTTTAATATCTTTACTCTGTTGACATGACATCAAGTTGCATCCTTTTTTACATCGGTTTCCTCACTTACAGTGCCTTGTCTCTCGCAGAGACAAAACAGTACCAGAAAGTTTGCTTTATGTAGCACAATGTACTGAAACTCCAGAAATAAAAGATGTACATTGCCCTGTTTTATTAGGAATTAATCTACTGTCCTTTCAGGTTGCAAACCCCTGGTTAGTGAGCCAATGGGCAATAGCAGGGTAGGCTAATAAGGAACTGCGATGTTTGCAACCTGAGAAAGGCAAATATTTCACTGAGCTCTCCAATTATCTCTGGTAGCCTCATACACTTCTAATGAGCATGAGGTAATCAGCCTATATCTTCCAGTGTATTAACAAGAGCCACTTAAAATTCTCCAGGATTCCTGTGGTGAACTGCTATGTGGACTCAAATGGGCAAATAAAGAGGTTGTGCAATTGCTACTCCAAGGGCTGCCATACTCTTCCCAGGGCTGGTTGTTTCTGCCTGTGGTGTGTTTTGTTGATGCCTTTATTCTATGCAAACTAAACAGACAGTAATTTTGGAATTGCAAGGGTGCTTGAGCAGCAGTGTACTCTGGCTGCTGGGAGCCTACAAAATCATTCTCCTCCAAGACAGCATCTCCTAACAAGGACTCCTCTGTGTTCGGTTACTAGCTCACATCTCAAGCAGTGCATCTGGGCAAGAAATAGGATGCCAGAAAATGCAAACCTGCAAACACCAGCAGTTACTAGCTGGGCTTTTACCATACCATCCCATGTCAGGAAGGACAGGAGGATCTCAGGAAGCACCAAGCATGGCAGGATGGTCATCTACTTTGGGAGGCACAATCCTTTCCCATAACCTCCCATGTGAAGCAGTCTATGGGAGCTGGGACGAGACCTGGAGCCGTAGAAATAGGAAACACAAGAGAAGTGTGTGAAGCAGTAGGAATAGCTAGAGGTGTTCTGTTTTACTATGTACTTTAACATCCCGCAGACTAAAGATGAAGAATACAAATAAAGTGTTTGCTTCTGAGCAGGAACAGCAGCTGAATTTATTTGAACTTTTTTAAAGCAAGGATGGGAGAAATTGTTACTCAAATGGATTTTGCCTGTGAGGTTGGAATATACACAGATTTGTTAAAACCCAACAGAAACTTGGAAAGGAAATAGAATTTGAGAACATTTTCCAATCCAAAAGTCTGTGCCATAATGAAACCCATTTACAAGCAGATGTTTATAGGAAAAAAATATCAGTCATTTAAAAAATGTAAATTGACAGCCAGTATCCTTTCTAATTCCGTAATCTGCAGCTGTGCTATATTCAAACATGCATTTTGGATGCTCAGGAGATCGGTACTGAGAGATGTTCTTCCACTTTTAGTACCTCCTGGCCTTAAAGTTACAACACTTGATTGTATCTGCTTGCAACTCATATTATACAGTTTTGTAGCACAGATCAGTTTAGTATTTTTGTAATCACACTAACACCCTCAGCTGAACTGTAAGTTCAGTTGGGGGACAAAACACTGAGAGTCTGTTGTTACTGTGTGAGAATCAAAATTGCACAGCTGAGTTTTTAACTAGTGTCTTTGTCTTGCACGTAATTAGCATAGAGATAGCCTAAAACAACTGTCACGAACCAGGAGACTGAATGGAAACGTCATTCCTGGTTTGCAGTCATTCAGTGGCTAGTGTGAGGCTTGGGTGGTGTTGCAGCTGTCTGTGGGCAAACAGCACGGCAGTACCAGCCCAGCCACCTCCCTTCTGTCTCTGCTGGCTGAGTGGAGCCCTGGGAGTTTCATTTCTCACAGAACACTCAGAATGTCAAAATTCTCTCCAACGTACAAGTAAAAAGCTTCATGCAGCAATGCAGCATGTCCAGGATTTGCTGCTGAGAAAGTTCAATGCTGAGAAGTAGTGGGAGAGAGCTGGGAGTGCCACGAGGCACCAGCTCAGAGGACTGGCGTTGGAGCCAGCAAGGGCAGCAAACTGGGGAAAGTAAAGGGAAAACTAAATATTAATATGAGTGAAGTGTTGTGCCTGTGTATAAAACCTCAGTTGTAATTTTGTGATACCTGTTCTTGTGGTTTATGATGGCATTAGGCTCTCTTAAGGTTTATTATGTGCAGCTGGATGTACATTAGTCTATTTATTAGTCATCACAAGGTTGTTGACATTATTTCCACAGTGCTTTTACATTAAGAGCTTTCTGAAATGATAGATTTATGTTAGAGTACCGAAGTAATTTCCTCATATCAAGACAGCTTAGAAATATGGGGACCTAAGCTGTTGCTGTAATGAATTTTCTGCCTCTCTCAGGGATATTTATCCAATCTGTTCTGTAAACAGAGAAATTAGTTCAGAGTTGTGCAAATGCTTTAATTACACTTAGCTGGATTAATGGCTGAACTCTGAGGAAATGGTGTTTCTTCAGACAAAACAGTTTGACCAGGTCATCTAAGTACATTTTAAATTCCGCCTGGTGACTCTGGACAAAGCAGGCCTGTGTTAGCTGGGCTGCTGGCGAAGCAGTCACTGGCCCTGAGCAACTGGATTGGGAGTTGAGGATCTGTGACACAAAGGGCTGTTTGGATTTAGAGTTCATGCCATCTCCTCTCTTCAAGCTCACTCCTCTTGGACAGAAGTTAATCTTCAGAAACTGATCCAAATTGTGGCAGTTTCACAGTCTCTTTCTTCCCACAGGAGTGAATGCTTGGCTCCAAAGGTTTTATGGTGAATATTTGCTGATCTAAATTATCTAAAGGTGAACGTAGAATACCATGTTAAAGGCTTCAGGTCTGGTTTCCTTGACTGTATTGTGTTAGTCTGAGCAGCTTGCTCAGAAATTTGATGACTTTTGGAGAAATGCCAGATGTTTTGTTGCTTTGGTGGCATCTGCATGCCGTCCCCCTTTGAGCAACCTCAGCTATGTCCTGAGTGAAATACACGTCGCCCTACGCACTAGGGATGGACTCCAGGCAGCCTGTCCCAGCCACAGCTTTCTGCATCCTCCAAAAACACTCTTTGGCCCTGAGGGCCCTGAGAAGGATTGGGTTTATAATCCCACCTTGTGCTAAACTCCTCATTAACTTGCTACAGACAGCTCTGTGCTCAGCATGCTCCTTTCAGTATTGTGTTGAGGCATTTCTATTTCATTTTTCACCTTTCTGAAACCAAGTACATCTTGGACAAGGGTGTATGTCCCACTGCGGTGCCGGGACCGAACAGCGACAGCTCTAAACACTTGATTCTGTTTAGCCCCCAGGAGCTCAGCATCCTCCTGGTCTGCCTGTGCACCCCTCTGAGCAAGTGCATGCATTAGTCCTTGGCAGAAAGTTGCTCACTGGTGTTGACAATAAGCCCTGAGTGTAACGGAGCTGCCTCATTTCTTTTCAGACTCCAAAATGGGTATAAAAGCTAAAGTTGATGAGCATGGTTCAAGGGCTTGTGGACGTAAGGCAAAATGACACCTTGCTCTGGCACCCTTCCTCGCCTTCTCAGGGTTCCTTGTAGAGGAGCTTTCTGTGCTTTCCACAGATGTGCAAAATGTCAGCACTGTCACCTCTGTTATGTCTATAGGCTCTAAAATTTAATTGTCAAATGGTAATGCTCAGCTTTTCTTTCTTCTTATCCACTTCTACGCCACTGCAGCTCACATTCTTCCAGTCTTTTTGCCATTTAGAGGTAACAGCTTGGCTCCTGCTTATAATTCCCACTGTCTGAACCAGAAATATTGGAGAGCTGTGAAGTTCCTCTGGTTTGCTGGAGTTCCTGAGACCAGAATTCCTTCTAAACCACAACTTCAGCATGAATGTCTTCATAGCTTATTTCAGCAGTGTCCTTGAAATTTATTCTAATTAACTGTCTCTGATTAAAACGTGTCTGTTATAAACATTATATAGACAGGTACATATTAGGCATAGGAAACTGGAAGAATTAAAAAAGTGGTTGTATGACAGAGGACAGAAAAAACGTGCACATACTATCTATAGACCTCCTATTTCATGCAGTGTCTGAGAAGCTGTGTTCATAAAGTAGATACAACTTTAGCACATCCACATACCCACTTCCATACAGAGACAAATGTTGACTTTAATCATTAAAAAAAAGAAAACAAAAACTTGAACTTTTGTTTTTCTCGGTATTGTAAAGATACTGTTGCTGCAAGGACAGCTGCGAGCTCTGTTCTGTTGGAGGTTTGAAATACCCCTATGCACAAAACGGGAAAAGGCCAGGATTGTCAGATCCTGCTAGAAAGGAAATCGGCTGTAATCGAAGTGTGGCACGGCATTACATACCTCACCTCACCCTGCAGATGGTGGCAGGCTAAACGGAATCATAAATTCAGCATGTGTCAATTTAGAGTTCACTGCAAGTTGGCCCTGAGTCTCTCTTGATGTAAAATATTCCTGATTTGCACTGATTCACCTTAGGAGAGGGAGTCTTCCCCAGCTTTTTAATATTAACAGTGAGTGGAAATGCCATCAGCATTTATCATTGAAACTTTGCTGAATACATTACACTGCCGATTTCAGTGCTCCTTCTGCAGAACAGCAGAGGAAGGGAATCGTGCTAAATACTCCGCGGTTGTGCCAGGAGGCTCTCAGTGCTCCTGTCGCCGGGAACAGCTCTCCCCAGGAGTGGAAGTCTTCTCCACCGTCCCTGCAGTGCCACACATGGCCAGGCGGCCTGGACCAGTGCTGGGAAGGTGCCCAGAGTCACTTCTGTGTGCCAGCTGCACCAATGAGCAGTGGCTTACACCGTGTGTTGGGAAACAGGCTCAGGCCTGTGTTTCCTAGAGCTCTTTTTTAAGTATTTTGAACAGTGTTGTAGCAGGTGGGGGTTTTGGGCAGGCGGAACAGTAGCAGAAGTTGGTTATTCCCACAGTCAGTACACAGCCTTGCTGCCACAGGGCACAGAGTGAGCAGGTTGGTCCTCCCACCTTCCAGGGTGGAGCGAATTCAATGGTATCACCACATTGATTATAAGAGATTAAGAACATGATGCTTCCCCATTGCTTGATGGTTTGCTCATTCAGTTCATCTCCCTCAGTGCTTACAAGCATACATCTGGCTTCTGATTTGGCTTTGTTTGGGTTCGGCTCCCTGATCTTGGTTCCTTTCAATGTTTTTTTTGCATTAAATTAATAATCCTGTTAGTGTATGGTACTTTCTCACCTTAAGAGTGACAGTATAATTCAGCCCTAGGAATGCCAGTAAATATTAAAACACAGCCCATGGCTTCATTACAGGGAACAGTGATCAGTGATAGGACCCATGGAAATGGAATGAAGCTGCATCAGGGGAAGATCAGATTGGACATTAGGGAAAGGTTCTTCACTGAAAGAGTTGTTGGTCACTGCAACAGGCTCCCCAGGGAAGTGGTCATCACACCGAGCCTGTCAGAGGGCCAGTTATGAAGAAGTTAGTCATATGATTTAGTTTAAGGTAGTCCTAAGAGGAGCAGGGAGTTGTACTTCATTATCCTTATGGGTCCCATCCAACCTGAGATATTCTATGATTTTATGATTCTACGAACAACTGGATCTCTTCTTGTCTTCGGAACTTTTATTTTCTCTGGGCTATGGCAGCCAAGCAGCAGAGTTTAAGCTAGTATAGAGAAAGGAGCCAGCTTTCTTTGTGCTGTATAAAGCCCATGTGGACATTACATTAGCAAGAGTTTCTTGGTGTTCCCCAATTTTGACAGAGAACCCTCTCTGGGAATAGCAGAGATAACTGTCATCCATCATGTAACTGATGGAAAGGGGGGGCTCGTGCTCCTCTCTGTTATGTCGGCAGAAATAGGAGCAGTTTAACACAAGTCAAAGGAACTGCACTGGCACTGACTGGTCAGAACACAGAACTGTCTGAAAGTCATCTGCACTGCTTTTTGTCCTGGAGCAGTGATGAGGGGAAGGCTTACAAGTCAAAACTCATATGAGGCAAGTAGAGGATTTTCTCAGCACTTCTTTGGGTTTAGAAAGTGTAATCATTTGTATTATTACTATAAAACAAATATTAGGAAGGTTTTGCCAGTTTTTAGTGACCTACTGAAAACTATACCAGAAGATGATGTTAGTGAGAAATAACACCACAAAAAAATAAAAAACATTGCTGTCCGTTTGCACAGAGCCAGTGTCAGGAATAGCTAAATATCAGTGTTCATAGCAAAACTGCTATTTGTTGGTGAATCAGTTCTTTGCATATAAAGAGCTCTTGGGGATTTTGCTCCCATGCATGTTTATTTATGAAATGGAAAGCAGGCAGAAATTTTGAGCAGTCCCATGGTATAACCCAGAACTGAAATGTAAAGATACAATGAAAAAGCCAGTGATGCTAATAATAGAAATGCAAGGTCTCTGAGGGTGAACGTGATCAGTGGGGAATGCCAGTGCTATTGCAATCAGGAAAGAAAGGATTCTTCTGCTTCACTTCTCCCTAGAAGTTTAGGAAAGCTTCTTCTTTGTTTTAAACTTATGCTTCGCAAAATTTGGTGGCAGTCACAACCTGAAAGAGCAGTGCAGAAACAAACCACAAACACAGCAGGGGTGAATGTTTGGGGGCAGAGTGAACCACCAGTTTTTGGCTTCATGACATCCAGGGGCAGCTGACAAATTTATTCCTTCTAGGTTGGCTTTAACTGTGCCAGCTTGCGCAAGCCGGAGGGCTAGCCCTCTGCTACCTCTACAATAGAAAACTGTGGCTTCCCCTAACTGATGACGTGAACAATGAACAAATTCACTGGCCCAAAGTATCCTGCAACGCAGCAGCAAACCAGCACAAACACAGTGAAGCTCCCCTGTGAGGTGCATTTCACCATCCCTCGTTCCCTCACCATTGAACTAAGATCCTTTGGTCATATTTACGTCAAATTCTAGTGGCTTGTATCTTATTCATATATCATATGAATTCATATATCATATGAATAAGATAATATTCTTATATAATAACATATCTTATTCTATATCATACAGCTTTGCCTCTGGGATTGCTTCTGTGTTTGTTTGTCTCTCTGGCAGTGTTTAATGCCTTTTTTAAGCTTAGTTTTCTCTCCTTTCCCCTCTGTTCCTGTTATTTCTTCAAGGAGTCTGCCATCTCGCTCCTCCAAAAGTGGCATAAGCGCCTTAGCACGCTAAGCCTGCATGGATGGTTGCTCCTGTTTCACCGAGTGGAGGTGGAGATGATAGGGCCCCTCTTTCCAATCCTATTACCTCCTCGTACTCTTCTTATAAAAAGTGGGCAATGGGGGCGAGTTGGCCGCGAACAGTGCTGTGCAGGACATCAGTACAGTCATGGTTTAACACTATCATTCAGCAGGTATAAGCCACTAAAGCTTTCAGCAAAGCTGTAAGGCTTAACCCAAAGCACTTGGAAACAAGATAAAAGCTTAAGCATTTCCTCATCTCACATTCGCACCTGAAGATATGTGTGTACTGACCTTTCATATTGCTGGAATGAGTGTGTAGTGAAAATCCCTCTGTAATTTAGCGCTACAAGGAGTGCAGTCTGACTCATCTCTGAAAGAACAGTTTGTCTGCCACTCAGGGTCCGGAGTGGCTGAGTGTATTATCTGTCTATAAATAAAAACACCTAATGAAATTCGCATTCTAGTCACGGAAAGCAGGCGTATTTGATCCACGTGATTATTTTGTCCACGAAATACAAAAACTGAGGAACTGTGAAGCGGCTCTCAGTTACCCAGGTCTACTCTTCACCAACTCCTGCTGTTGTTTCAGTCACACTGAGGTGAGGAGGAAAGTGTTATGCAGCTTTGTGAATATTTCACACCAATTATTTCACTTTTGTGGGCATTTCTGGAGGGTTTTGAAGCTCACTTTGCTGGGACATGTTGGACTGTTGTTCCACCAAGGACTCCTGGCTGTGCAAAGTTGCCCCTCTCTCTTCTTGGTCCTTTTGCCAAAGTTACAGCTGTATCCCTGTCCACAGAGAAAATGAGTCTCTCCATCTTTTACAAAGGATGGTATGTTACTAAATAAGGGTTTTTAAATAAACCTTGGATGGTTTTGGTTCTCTTGCCCGTATCCTCACTGAGCACTAGATTTTATGCCTACTATACCTCTCTGTCCAAGCAGGACTGGCAAAACAGTCTAAAATTCTTTTAAATATTTTAAAGTGTCGTGATGACGTATCTTCATACAGTTACGGAAGTTCAGCCTCACCAAGAGATAGAAAATCTCTTTGACATTAGTCAGCATCCATGTAGAAGGGAATGAACTGGCTGATTAGACTCTGTTCTCATTATCGGGGTATGAACATTGGCAAGAGAAGCAGAACCTGGGCCAGACTGGGCTGTCTTCTGTAACTCTCATTTCAGGTAATAGCACCACATCCAAAATCAGTGTGGCAGGCGCATGGTGTTCCTGGCATTAGACAGTCTGCATGGGGCTTAACAGTAGGGCAGAAAATACGGAATGACATCCCATTACTTGGGCAGTGGCAGGCTCAACAGCCAGCTCTGGTGTCATTTGCTCTCTATAGCCAAAACTTTTGTTTACTTTCTAGGTTAAATAACTTTTGGTAGCAGCATCCATGACAATCTGTTGCCTACAAGTCCTTGGCTTTTCTAGCAGTGGAACTATATTGGACTAGTCAGGTTGTCTTCTGTGATACCTGTCAGTTTAAATTGTATGACCTTTTAGCAAGCTCTGAACCTTACCTGTCTAAGTCAATTTAATCATGTGTCTTTGCAAGGCTTCACAATTTCAGAGTTCTTTCAGCTGAGAAAACTAATTGAAAAAAGTTGGCAAATACTTCACTGAAGAGTGAGTAAACTTGGAGGAGAATTGTATCTTCTTCTGCATGGATTTTCCTATATTGTTCAATTTAACTTCCTTTAGATGCCTTTTACTGAAAATGTTCACCTCTAATGCAGCCATTTATCCTTTCTATCTCTGTATTTGACTGGTTCTCAGAGACCAAGATATGTGGAAAGTAAATTAAATATTTTTTTTCCTAATTGGATTGAGTTGGTGCAGTTGTTGTCCATTTCCTTCAGGCTTCACAACACGGAATCAACTGTTTCCTCTTGGATTTTGAGTCTCCAATTTTCAGTCACAGCACCAATGTTCCACATTTCACCTTCTCATCCCAGCAGTTCCTGTTTGCTTTTTCCAAACTATGTCAGTATCTGTATTTCTCATTCTGAGGAGAGATGGTCCCTCTGTGTGGTACCTTTTTGTATAAGAACTTCAAAAAAACCTCTTCAGGTCCTGTTTTACTTACTGTAACAACGTCTCGCTCTTCTCTGGGGCTTCTGGCTTGTGGCTAGCTCTAGTGGTGGCACAGAGGGGAGCATCTGCCATCCCCTGCCTTTGCACAGCACCCTGGCTGCTCTTGCACTCTGCTGTTCCCACCAAGGGCGAAGGTTTGGTTTGGTTCCTCCATGGCATATGCAACGCCTGGCTCAGCGTGGGGGTGGCGGAAGTGAGAACAAGGAATTTGCAATGTCTTATGATCCAAGAGCACCTACTACAGTGCAAATAGGTGCCAGAGCAGATGCAACTTCTTTTGCTTCCTTTCACCACTACAGCCTTCACAGGGAATCCTCCTGCTCTATCTCCAGTCCGAATCACCAGTCCCAGTATAGGTCACTTAGAGTCACTGCACATTTATCAAAGGTGAATGGGGACACAAGAAAGGTTTAGACTCCAGTTACTAATGGTGTCACCAGGCCACAAAGAGCTCCTGGCTACTTCTTTTCTTGGAAAGTGGAAATGCGTACCAAATCATTTGCCACCCTGGGGGGGTCAGAAAATTTCCAGCCCTAAATGAAAATACTATGCTATGTCTTAGGAGAATGTGTTGCCCCACCCCCTGCCTCTGTTACAGGCTGGGAACACTCTATTGGAAAAGAAAAAAATGTTCAGAGAACCCATATTAGCATCACGGTAGAAATATCCCCATTTTAACCAACCTTTGCAACAACCCTCATACTTTACTACCCTTGTAAGAAAAATTGAGATGTTCATTCATCAGAGTTCTAAAATCTAGAAACCCAAATGTATGTTGTGGAGGAAAAATAGGGGAGAGAGGCAATCAACAAAGTGCTTAAAAAATTTTTCAAAAGTGAACAAGAAAGCTGTTCTCAGCATCTACCGCAGAGTTGCCTTATTATCTTTGGGGCTGAGCACTTCAACAGGGAAGAGGCTTATCTGCCCTGCTCAGCATTAGCAGTTACTGGTATTCCTGCGCTGACTGACGCATCAGCTCTCAGTTACAGGATGGAGTTATCATCCAGTCCAACATTGCTCAAAGCAGGAGGTAACTAGAGACAGGGCCAGGCTGTAATGCTCCTGTGCCTGATGAGTTTTCCTACAGTTTGAATCTTCTTTTCCGTTGCAAAGCAAAGATGAGCCCAGTATTTCGGAGAACAGTACACAGGAACGTATCAGAGGAAGGCAGTGACAACTCACCTGCTGAGGAGCCCATCTCCCAGCAAAGATCTAGCAGGGAAAATAGACTCAATGTACATAATGCAACCTATATTTTTCAGCTTGTCTGTGTACGGAAGAAAGGACCCAAGAACATAAATCCACTCATAATGCAATCTGAATCTTGGAGTCCTTGTTTCATAATTTATCAGATCACATTTTGACTTGTAAGAAATGTCCACGTGGGTGAGACTGGGAGAGCTGCGGCTGTAATGACATGCCGCACTTGTGATTCCACTCCCTCAGCAATCGCTCAGGAGCCGCTCAGCAAAGTGAATAAGAAAAGGCCTAGTGTAATTGACAGTAAAAGGCCTCTGAATTGAGTTACTCCTGCTTTTCCTTTTAAAGTTTCTGATTAGAGTGTAATTGCTACTCAGTAACATTCTTCAGCAAAACTGCCCATTTTTCCTCATCCATGTATTTTTGGTTTTATGATGCCAGTGTTAGTCAGGAGCACCTCAGTAATTCCATGCTTTTGGACTCAGTGCTGCATAGGCCCCTCCTGTTTGTAACGAAGCTGTTATTTCACAATTCCTAGTGCTCATCTGGTTTGACTTTAGCAGAAAATATGGGTGTTGACTTAGAATTCATTGATAGCAACAAATAGGATGAGATTATAATCTGTCAGCTGTGTTCAGCACAGGATTTGTTTCAACTGTCTGACAGATTTTACACAAAGTTCCGCAGCCAAATGCATGACAGGCAGTGCCTCCGGCAGGCAGCACAGAATCACACAGAATCACAGAATGGTAGGGGTTGGAAGGGACCTCTGTGGGTCATCTAGTCCAACCCTCCTGAAGAAGCAGGGTCACCTACAGCAGGCTGCACAGGACCTTGTCCAGGCGGGTGTGGAATATCTCCAGAGAAGGAGACTCCACAACCTCCCTGGGCAGCCTGTTCCAGTGCTCCGTCACCCTCAGAGGGAAGAAGTTCTTCCTCATGTTCAGATGGAACTTCCT
>Ga0065711_1046661_pt1 | contig 12764 bp, 4 predicted proteins | sample Hoacrofraction12_FD_59098 | JGI IMG/M metagenome (GOLD analysis project Ga0065711, IMG submission 59098) | Hoatzin crop microbial communities from Cojedes, Venezuela - Epithelial fraction 12 v2 (version 2) | ecosystem: Host-associated > Birds > Digestive system > Esophagus > Crop | place...
AAAAAAAAAAAAAAAAAAAAAAAAGAGCAGGCCTGCTTGCCATCAAGTTTTGATGAAAAAATAAAATTGAAATTTAAGTGTTCTCCCCTTAAGAGCTGTTAAGAGATTGTATGCCAAACATGTGAAGAAGAATCCCAGCAAGCTTCATCCACAAAATGAAGAAGAAATTGGTTAATTTTCTTCAATAATAAATTTTCTTCGCTAAGAAGAAAATTAATCAGTACCTCAAAAAATGTGGGAGAAATTTGCTTTTTTTCCTTTAAATTCAAGACTTCAGAAGGAATTTCTCCCACACAAAATAACGTCACTAAGGGAAAACTTCTTACAAAGAAATCAGACCATAAAAGCACATAATAGACCAGTAAGAAAAAATGCCCATAGGAATTCTTGCCTTTGACAGAACTACTATACTACCTAATAGGATATTCAAATGTATCAAGCCTAATTGATGGCTGCGGTGATCTTCAGAATGACAAGTTAACTATACACCTATCTAGAATCTAGTATTGTTTGCGTCAACATATTGCTACTGTAATAGAAGAGACACTCTACCATTTCTTAACCGGCAAACTCTCTCTTTGCCTCTCCCAAGTCAACAGACTGCAAGACAGGGACCAGAGGGGTAAAGTCCCTCCCACTGTAAGGGAAGACCAGGTTCGTGACCACCTGAGGAACCTGAACACACATAAGTCTATGGACCCGATATGATGCATCCCAGAGTCCTGAGGGAATTGGCTGATGTCATTGCCAAGCCACTTCCCAAGATAACTGAAAGGTCACGGCAGTCAAGTGAAGTCCCTGGTGACTGGAAGAAGGGCAACATTGTGCCCATTTTTACAAAGGGTAGGAAGGAGGACCCTGGGAACTACTGACCTATCAGCCTCCCCTCTGTACCTGCAAAGATCATGGAACAGATCCTCCTAGAAGCTCTGCTCAGGCACATGGAGGACAGGGAGGTGATTCGAGACAGCCAGCATGGCTTCACCAAGAGCAAGTCCTGCCTGACCAACCTAGTGGCTTTCTATGATGGTGTGACTACATCAGTGGACAACGGAAGAGCTATGGATGTCATCTATCTGGACTTCTGTAAGACCTTCGACACAGTCCCTCACAATATTCTTCTCTCTAAATTGGAGAGATATGGATTTGATGGGTGGGCTGTTCAGTGGATGAGGAACTGGTTGGAAGGTCGCAGCCAGAGGGTAGTGTTCAATGGCTTGATGTCCAGATGGACACCGGTGACAAGTGGTGTCACTCAAGGGTCCATACTGGGACCAGTACTGTTTAACATTTTCATCAACAACTTCACGAGATTGAGTGCACCCTCAGCAAGTTTGCCAATGACACCCAAGCTGAGTGGCATGGCTGACACGCCAGAAGGACAGGATGCCATCCAGAGAGACCTGGACGAGCTGGAGAAGCGGGCATGTGCTAACCTCATGAGGTTCCACAAGGCCATGCGCAAGGTCCTGCATTTGGGTTGGACCAATGCCTGTTATCAACACAGGCTGCGGGATGAAGGGATTGAGGAGACCAGCCCTGCCGAAAAAGACTTGTGGGTGCTGGTGGATGAAAAGCTGGGCATGAGCCAACAATGTGCGCTCGCAGCCCAGAAGGCCAACTGTATCCTGGGCTGCATCACAAGCAGCGTGGCCAGCAGGTCGAGGGAGGGGATTCTGCCCCTTTACTCCGCTCTTGTGAGACCCCATCACTCAGTCCTGATGGGGTCCTGCATCCAGCTTGGGAGTCCTCAGCACAGGAAAGACATGGAGCTGCTGGAGTGGGTCCAGAGGAGGGTGACAAAGATGGTCAGAGGGCTGGAGCACCTCTCCTATGAGGAAAGGCTGAGAGAGTTGGGGCTGTTCAGCCTGGAGAAGAGAAGGCTGCAGGGAGCCTTCCAGTACCTGAAGGGGGCCTATAGGACCGATGGGGAAAACCTTTTTAGTGAGGCCTGTTGCGATAGGACAAGGAGTAATGGCTTTAAACTAAGAGAGGGTAGATTTGGACTAGACATAAGAACGAAATTTTTTACGATAAGGCTGATGAAACACTGGAACAGATTGCCCAGAGAGATAGTGGAGGATCCATCCCCGGAAACATACAAGGTCAGGTTGGACAAGGGCTCTGAGTAATCTGGTCTAGTTGAAGATGTCCCTGCTTATTGCAGAAGGGTTGGGCTAGATGACCTCTGAAGGTCCGTTACAAACGGTTGCAAGGGAAAGAGATCTAGAAAAAATTAAATCTCATACATTAAAATTGCATGGCTGAGTGTACACATCTGACACTGAAACAGATTTTCAGTAGTTTTATACATCAACAAAAACATAGTAAAATATCTGACTTCTAAGGCAGCTAAACACATACTTGCTTTATCATAGTAGACATTTGCTTTATCATAATAAACTGATTTAGGTAACATACATCACTGCTTAGTCTGTGCACCATCTGCAGGTAGTCTTCATTTGAGCCATGTCTAGAATTATCAGCATGATGATTAGCTGAGTTTCCAGACAACTGACTTGAAACTTTATTTTCATGGAGATTCCTCATCGCAGCTGTGACAATGGGACTGGATACTGAAGCTGAAATACAAAAGATATGAGTAACTACACTGTACTAATATGTTCACACACTTGTTAACTCTTAAGTTTCAGAGAAAACACCGTAACAGTGGATATTAATGAGCTGGATGCAAGGGGTCTGGAATTTGAACAAGAATCCAACTTTCTGACTGAATCCTTGTGCCACAAAAATACCTTGAATAAAATTAGATATCTATGAGTTTAATTTTAAAACCTAAATTCCATGTACAGATTAGTCAGGTTTCTCTCCACATCTATCCTAATTACAGTCAGTATCATATTCTTACTGGCTATAGAAAACTTTGTTTTTCTATATATAATTTGTATTCTTACCTTTAGTAACTTTCAAGGTATTTGTGAGACATACAACATTACATGCAGAACAGCTATATACATTCTAAGTACAATGCTAAATTTTAAGAACAAATGAGTTAAAAGAATCCAGTGAGAATTCTACTTACCAACAAAAAACTGCCTAGATACTTTAACAGAACAAAGAAATCCATTCATTCTGAAAGTCATTTTTGCCAGTTACTGCATATATTGTGCATAATTCTAGCCAACCTGGACTTAATCTAGTTGACACTACAAAGGTTTGGTAACGCTAAATAACCTGGCAGAAGAACTTACACGTTGGCAAAAACAAGCTTTTTGCTAGTACAGATAAATGATGTCCATAGCTAACAAATAAAAGGTTTTGGTTTGTTTTGATTTTTTTCTGTTGTCGTGTCTACATGACAGCTATGCACATAGGAGAGCAATGCAATGTGAACATGTGTTTTACCTTTTCTTCTTCCCTTTTATTTTACTCTTTTTAAATCAAGTATATACTACCACTCTGTACAGTCAGAAAGGAAAGCTTCAACATACTTGTCAGCTCAAAGATTTGCATTAAGTGGGTGCTTCCTTCAAGTAAATTAGAAAGCTGTGAAACATGCACATGAAGGTAAAGCTGACATGAGACAGGAGAATAAAACAAACATCACAGACTTACCTTGCTGCATCTGAGGATGTGGTGTATAACTTGGAGGATGTGAATATGGCAAGTATCCTGCAGGACTTTGAGGAGCATATGGACTAGGCACTGGACTGTTCTGCTGTGCCAAAAATCTGTTACCAGAGCTTGTCTGTGGTGGCACAAACCGGCTAAAGATAAAATAAAAAAAGAAAGTTGTTAAAAGTTGGAAAAGCAAATTTAGAAAATTTATTATTTCTTTTGGAATATTATACATTCAGAACACTACAACTTCCTTACAATACAAAACTCCACCACAATCAAGAATCTGCCTCAAAAGCAGTATTTTAAGCTATTGATACCTTCCCAAACTCCATATTACTTGAGTCACAGCTTAGGTACTGCAATAGTAAAAGTAAAGAACAGAATAAGACATATTCATAAGACCTCCACCTAGAAAGAGGTAACAATGACACAAATATGCATTAAAGCAAGATCTGCAATTTCCAGCAGTTAGACCTAGAAGTTTGAATAAAAGTGACAGCTAAGTTTTAACTAACATCTAGGTCTTTAGGACTACCAGGAGCCATCTACTCTAAGTATGATTTTTTCAGTAAGATTTCAAAGAACTTAATCTAGCAGAACCATACTGTCAAGATATAGGAATGTGATATGCGGTTAGGTAGGACCTGATCCGAAGTCCACTGAATACAACTTATTCTTTCCCTGGCTTTATCTTAGACTGATCCTACAGATAGGAAGCCATAAAAATAACACAAGGTTGTGACAATAATACATGCACACTATAACTTACATTCTTATATAAGCTTTTCAAAATAAGAATAAACCAAAGAAATACTTCAGAAAGTACATTACACAGTTTCACAACCCTCAGTTCTAGATAGTAACTCTATGAAAGTAAACTGCCATAAAAGAAATAGCTAAGTATTCAACATAAGGATTTTAGAAGGATTTTGAGAAGACTTTGTAATATTCATTGTAATATCCACAACTCAAAAAACCTTCTTCAATATTCCTTTTAGATATCAAAGTAAAGAAACTTACTGGCTTTTGTACAGATACAGAGCATTTTATTTGCCAAAACAATTACATTAACTTGAAGTGAAATGTGAAGTAAGTTTATTTTAATAATGATATCTAGTAACTGAAGATGAAATCTGTTAAAGGCCAGTAACTGCATGCAGAACTCTTTCCTCCAGTTCAGAGTACTTTATTATATTAATAAAGGCCTGGATTATAGGCATATGCTACCTGCCAATACTCAAAAGTCTAAAAATGAAAGTTGATGAGGATGCTGCTGGAAGACTGGCCAAACTACTGGGCCTATCAACCTCTGAGAGGGCTTTTGTATAACTGTTATAGCTGTACTCCATGCTTTTACAAGCCTTTTTTCCCACCCTCCTGTCACACTGGTACTGTTATACATGCTGGAACACATTAGCCTCTTCTCTCCTGATCCTCTTGCTACCAGTCAGCCTCTGCCACAGGTAGAAAACACCTGGAGGGGTGGCAGGAGGCACAGAGGCTCCTTAAGCAGGAAAGAAATTTTGCTAAAATTATGGGAGGGGGAGAGCAAGGAGAATCATGACTAACCCTCAGAGTACAAGGCTTAATTCACTGACAAAAAAGATGTTGCTTTGCCAGCTGAAGAAACTCACCCTGCTGTCAGACAACTGCAAAATTTGTCTTGACACTGATCACTTTCCACTCACTTGAAACAAGAACTGACTCTGTCACTGTAGGACGAATTTGCAGTTCACTGCCTCTCCCACCCCATTTAAAAGAAAGAATTACCTGGAAGGGCTATGTGAGATAGTGGTTTGTTGATAATTGGAAGATGCAGGACTCCCACGCATGGAATTCTGAGAAATATTAAACTGCGGCATCATCATCCCTATTAAAAAGAAGATAGCAGTATTACTTCACACTCATTTCCTTTTCAAACAATGAAATCTTGTTTCAGAAATTAATATATACAAAGAGATTATAAACTTTACAGACATTAACATCATATACCCACAACTGTTAGAAAACAATTCTATGCAAGATATCCATTTTATATCATGATATAAAAAGGTGTTTCCTAAAGCACTGTTAATTCAGTTATAAATATTAACAGCAGTTCCTTCCTCTGTTCCTTAGAGCTTCCCAAGTCAAAACCTACTAGTAAATAGAAACATTTTATAACAGGGCATATATTCCACACACCAGGCTAGTGTGTACAGTACTTATTGTGCCAATTAGTAAAAGATTCGGAAACTTCACAAGTCAGAAGAACACAGAAAACTTATCTCCCTTTTTTGGAGCAAGTACAGCAAACAATCATCTCGGGCTGAGTGCTGCAAGATATTCTCACCGCTCCCATAATGCCTTAGTGATTCTTTTCTACCCAGGCACAAAAGCCTTCTATTCCACCTCCACGATGCTCATAAGCAATGTTATCAAAGAAAGTGCTGAAATACTTCAATTGCAAAGCAGAACCACTATCTTAAATGTAGAGTTCCATAGCCTGTAGATCCCCAGTCATGCTTTGGAAATTCAGGAGTTGTACTAGCTGGCAAGCCACCAGTAGCGACGTGCTTGAAACAAACCATTTAAGAGGCATTTGGACAATGCCCTTCATAATTTGCTCGAACTTTCGGTAAGCCCTGAAGTGGTCAGGCAGTTGGACTAGATGATCATTGTAGGTCCCTTCCAAACTAAATATTCTACTCTATCTCACACCATTATTAGGGATAATTTAAAGGAATCTTTTTTCCCTCTGTTTGACACAGGTATAAAGAATTCACTAACAACTGCATGACACTGGAAGCTGAAGTGATGCAGAAACACAAAAACTTAAATGAATTTTAAGTTTTTTTTAATGACAGAATTTAATGTCTTGCAGATAAAACTGTCAGAATTCACCTGCACACTGCGACTTGGGAAGCCACAGCAATTGATCCACAGCCATGGCTAAAAACACTCCAGTAGTACAAATATTTTAAACCAAAGGTTAGACACGAGGCTGACAGAAGTCCCCAATCCTGAGTGTTCAGGAGCTGTCAGTCCCTCACTCGCTTTGAGAAACCCTCCCCATTACCCTTTATTCTCTTCCCCTCTCCCCAGCAGAGATGTGATAATCCCCTAGGAATGCAGCCCTTACTACCTCCCGGTAGGTGTGAAGTGCTGCATTCCAAGTACATTAGCACACGAAAACTAGCCCAGAGCAGCAGTTGAAAGTTCCACGTTGTGCTAAAAAAATATTTGAGATCTCCATAGTTCAATACAGAGGACATTCCATTATCCCGACTAAGAAAAATGGACTCCTCAACTTCTGTAAAATTTGTTTAAAGGGACACTGGCTGCCTTGCACAGAGGCAAATGAGGAGGAAACTCCAGGGGTTTTGTGTTGGAGGCAGGGCCTGGCATGCCCACTGCCCACTCACCTCACTGCTGCTCTCAATGCAGCTAGGTACAGTATTTTTGTCAAACTATTAACCCTTACCGTTCATGTACAGAAAGCTGACCAGAATGTGCCCGTATGAGCAGGAACTGTACAGATGAAGTTTCATTTTATGCTTAAAGCACAGACGTCACTTTTAAAATATTTTAAAAATATATCTATTTATTTTCTCCTCCCTAAATATAAAACACTTTTTGAAGCACAGGACGTAGTAGATTTTGGTTTAGAAGAATGACAGAAACTATACAAATGAATTCATTTTTAATACCATTTTAAAAAAAACCTAGAACTTATTTTGTGATGGACAGCTGTCACTTCTCTCTCTGTTGAAAGGCGGTGGGACATGGGAGGCACAATCTAGGTAACTTAAAAGAAAAACGAAGAAAAAACACCCACCAAAACCAAAACAGAAAACAACAACCAACCAACCACAACAACAAAAACTCCAATGTTTTCAAAGTCTCCAGGCATGTAACAAGTATACCTGATAATAATGTAATGAGAAAGAAGTAAAAGTAAGTCCCAAACATTCCGTCTAAAAAGGAGCTGAAATGAGTCTGCAGTCATTAGTCAAGATTTCTAAAATGCCTCCTTGTACATTTTTACATTGTTGTCATATCACTTAAGAAGCAGATTTATGGCTCCACTGTGCATCTCCATACGCTAAATATTTAAGAATTTCTTCTAAATGAAACCTTAATTTTGAATGTTGGTAATGTTCAGGTTGGAGAAAAACATCACCCTAGCAGTAACATTACTAGAATGAGTTTCCTTAACACGCAGTCCCAGTCTTAATCATATTTTTTTTTGCTTGGAAAAAAGTGATACGCATAAATCCATTTTAGCATTCCTACTAGATGCTGAAGAATGCACTACATAAAAACACAACTCAAGGTCACAGAAAAAGTCTTGTACAATTAAACTGCATTATAGCATCATGCAGGCTTAAGCTAGGACTGTCACCAACAGGTGATTTTTCAGTATAGCTATACACTCTTACTGAAAGTATAAAGCTGCAAAGTTTTACCCTTTTACAGTCACACATGCACTTGAATTCTTGTATAAATGAAAAAAGTTATCCGAGTAATTGATGTCTGTGGAAAGAAGCATAAGATTTTAATCCCCCAAAATATACAAATTCTGATAAATAGCTTAAAGCAAATATTTAGCCCTTTCTGAACCCTAAGTGATGCTACGAATACAAACCTATTGCAATATACTATTTCAGCTGATCTTCCAACACATATCTGCTGACAGACAAAGCCAAAGTGTTGGGAGGGAAAAGAGAAAAAAATATTATGAAAACTGAAACCAAATAATTCTTAATTTTAAATAAATATTTATAAAGAAATCCACTTCATTCATACACTGCAAAATGCAAGACAGATGTAGCTGCAAGATGGCACCCAGAACTTTCTATGTCACCTGATGAAAAAGGTCTAAAATAAAATTAACATTTTGCCCTTCTACAAAGTTAGGCCTGACACTGCATGGTGATGTGACTCGGTCTGTTCAGACAACCTGGTAACAGGAAACAGTAAGAAAAATCTAAACATCTAAGTTATATGAAGACTGTTTCGACAATGGGACTGTTATCAAAAGAGAGGGAATAAGAGTTTGAACACTGGTGCTACAATACCTGAAAAGAAATATGCCAGCAACGTGGGGGGCAGGTGGGCGATGCCTGCTCAGAACACAAAGTGAAAGAAGTGTCCACATAATACATCCTTCTTCCATTATTTGTTCCACATAACTAAAAACAATTCTTGCTCTAAACTTAGTGTTGAACTACTGATCAATATGAACTTGGAAAAAAATATCAGCACAGAATTCTGTTTGTGCTTAACATATTCACAGAATTCAAAACATAGTATTTAGCTTTCTGAAGACGCCTTTATTTCCTGACAAACTGTACTGAACTGCTAGATCATCTGCTAGAACAGTTAATTTCAAAAACTATGTCTCCCTTTTGCATTGGTAAAAAATAACTTTAGTCTACAAAACTGGGGGAAAACTCTAATTCAAGCATATGCTCTTTGTGGGACCACTCTGCAAACTGACAGGACAGTCACAACTCTTACAGCTAGAAATATCATACTCTGCCACAGCTACCACTAAACACAGAATCTGGAGACTGTTTTCAGAGCTTAAATTTCAGGATATACATATCAATGAACTTGCAAATATTTAGCACATCCTTTCACATTTTCATTCCAGGAGATTTCTGCCTTCTTCCAAGGAACATTACGTGTTCAATCCTTAGCAAGTTCTTTCCAAATATTGTATGGCTTTTTACTCACTCGCCTACGTGAATGAACCTAATAATCTAATTTTATTATTCTTCCCCTCCAAAAACACCCCACATTTTCTGTCCCCTGTGGACTCCAGTAACAATTCTATCTACACCTCTACAGTGCTAGCAAAGCTTTATCCTCACACTGCGGAAACTCTGGAAATTCTCCTACTCATTTCATAGTTAGGTATTTAAAGAATATACTTCAGTTGCAAGTCTCCAGATCTACAACTACAATCTGTCCATTTAATCCTTTGCTTGGTTTCTCTCCTTCTTCATCCTTGCTATCCAGCAGTACATCTCACTACACCTCAGCAGAGAATGAGCTGTCAAAAGAGTAATATCTGGAGGGCATCCCAAACTGCTGAGATGAGGAATGGCAGGGAGGAACTGTTAAGTATGGTTCATTCGACCTTATTAGCTCTTAGAAGATGTCAAGGTACATAGCTTTATATCACTATCAAATACAAGGTAAGGCATAGGTATCATAATTGCACTCCGTATGTATTTGTGCGTAGTATCAGTCCCCTAAACTTACAGAACAACATAAAATGCAATCAATAAATAATCAAAAATCCTTACCGCTTTGTACCCCGTATCTGTTTTGCATGCTTTTCTCCCTGAAAACATTAGGATTCCTTGCCAGGATAGCCTGCAGCAAGACTGGTATATCTCCCTCTGGATCATCGCTGCCAAGGTTATCTTTCAACTCTCTGGAATTACGGAAGTAAGCAAATAAAGAGCCAAATGCATTTCAAATGATAAGAAACCATGAGTCAAGTACAAAAAACACCAAAAACAAAAAAACCCAACAAAAAATAAAACCACAAAAAAACCCACCAAAATGAAAGAAGACAATTTACTATTAAAATATAGAAAAAAACAAGTCTGCAAAGCACTGTTCCTTGCCTCTGCTTTTTTTTGTCTCTAAGGAATGGCATAAGGTGTATTCCTACTAGTCTTCAAGCTTATCTTCTGTTACTTATCACTTAATTATACATGGCTGTCAGTTTCAGACTATTATGAAAAGTTTCTTATGCCCATTTTTATATTGTGACCTTCTCCATAAAAAGAACGCTTTGGCATAATATCAAGAAAGTACTATTGTAGGAGCGAAAATAACATATGCATGAATGTATAACATTCAGGTTGCAGCCCAATGCTTTGAGAATCTTTTATTTTAAAATGGGAAACTGGCATATCTTTGACATCACAGGATTCCCTCTGAACCGTAAAAAAAATCTAATGGATTTTCTATAAATGCATCTATGCTTTCATTTATTATTTGCTTTGAGGACTTTTAAAAGTTATTTCCATTTGATGAAGCCAACTGATTGGAACATCTAGGAAAAAGACAGGGTTGTCAACCTCAAGACAGTTCAAAGAACAGCATGGGGAAAAAAAATTAACAAAAAGAGAATACACTAGCATACTTGCTGGTTCAATTCTGAAAATATTTAAGTACAATACCTAATCAGAATAGACATGGGTCTTACATGGGTATCTCAAAAAAATTTTTTGTGTAATACTAGGTATATAATTCGTCTGTGTGCATTATTAACCAAAGTGGCACACAAATGAGTACTTCACAACCCACACCACCAAGTCTATGCTACTAACTAGCAAAAATGGAATAAGCACCAGATCTATAAAATAACCCCCACAGTTATGCATAAGGGCTGTCGGATAACTATTTACGTTCTGACTGAAACATTTGACTTTATACAGCAGTCACCTATCAAGTAAGCCTAATGAAAAACCTATATCTTCTAATTTTCAGGTTCTCACAAACATCCTTCTCAATACAGTTAATTTTGATTTCATGGACTAAGGATGGTGATCTGATACAGCTGAAGTTCAAAATACATACATGTGATCTGTTGACACCTGATTGAGACTGTGGACAAGCTGTGAAACCAGATTTTCATCTCTGCAAGCCAGAAGGCAGTTCACCTCTTCAGCTATCCGTCCATTGAAAAGCAGACTTTTTGTTGTTGTAGCAGGTAAAGGTGATGGAAGAGGCAGCTGGTTCAAAACTGTTATCAGAAACCAGAAAGGAGTTCAGAATCATTTTAGTAAACACAAGTATACAAAGATGGACACCTTCACACGCTTTCATGTGGTTAAGAAACAAAACTTGACAACTACATTTGAAACACAGGCAAGATTTCTGGATTTTTTAAAAACATGAATACACATAAAGGCTGGACTCTGTTTTAAACAAAGTAATGCAGTCAGGTCCACAAGTTATATTTCTATATTACTGTAAATATTTAACTGTGCTGAGGCAAGTATTATGACTAAAAATGTACTTTTAAACATTCCACTATATGAAGTTATTTAATATGCTATAGCAGCTTGCTCTTGGAGCCAAAAGTATGGGTAAAGGAAGGAAATGCAAAATCTGTGTAGTTGCGTGCAGTACTGTAAGTGCATTTAGCATATACTTAGGAGTTTTCTACTCTGATCTTCATATTTAATTAGTGTTCCCACTTCATATGGTCAATGTAGGTTAAAAAAAAAAACTAACCAACCAAAACAACCCACCAAAAAATCCCCAATCCAGTAACCAATTTAAGTCGCTAACTAAATTCTTAGTTTATTCTTCTCTTGTTGTATTTATTTCTACGCAAGTAATTTTCTCAAGAAAAGACTACTATCATTGGTTGGTATGATCACCACATTCTGTCAATACACCTATTCACAAATCTTGGTAAAAAGATTTAATGAAAACACTCATCACAATATTTCAGTCAGATTATAAACAAGCACACTACACTTTCTGAGGGCATTCTTAGGTCTACAGACATAACGAGCAAGTGTACCATATAAGAAGCCTTGACCAGATGATTGGCAGAGCTACATGGAACAGAGGAGAGTAAGCCAGAAGAGGCCGAAAAGCTAGCTACATAGAAAAGTCACTTTTATGGGTCCACAAAAGCAAGCCGACTCTTGACTTCAAGTTCCCAGCCTGATTACAGTTCTGCGATAAAAGTTTTAACTGTACCATTAGAAATAGCTTCAGAAGAAACAACTGAATTGAAATATACTCTTTTGGCTCTTTTACTTTTTGAAATTCTTTATTTAAATAAAAAGGTGTGGGGGGAATTCCAGTATTATCCCCCCTATTTATCCTTACTGTATTTAGAAATACATAGCAATTTAAATAGAAGTGTATAATATATTAAAATAGATAGTTTTCATTACTTGAATCAGATCACCTTGAATGTGCCAGAAACTTGGAAAAATCAGCAAAATCGGCAAAACATATTTATACCAACAGTATAAATTCAGCTAGTTAACTAGCCTACTCTACCGCCTCTAGTCATCATGTCCTCCATGTTTTTAGAGCAACAGGTCTTCACAGAATCACAGAATTACAGAATAGTAGGGGTTGGAAGGGACCTCTGTGGGTCATCTAGTCCAACCCTCCTGCCGAAGCAGGGTCACCTACAGCAGGCTGCACAG
>Ga0065711_1046662_pt1 | contig 12764 bp, 5 predicted proteins | sample Hoacrofraction12_FD_59098 | JGI IMG/M metagenome (GOLD analysis project Ga0065711, IMG submission 59098) | Hoatzin crop microbial communities from Cojedes, Venezuela - Epithelial fraction 12 v2 (version 2) | ecosystem: Host-associated > Birds > Digestive system > Esophagus > Crop | place...
CCCCCCCCCAATTATTATAAAGGGAAATAATACAGAAAGAAATACTAGATCCCATATGCATGGTCCTACTGTTCAGAGGATTCTCTTCTCTGGCTGGCATTTTGCCTGAATACATTTTTTCCAGGTCATCAGATTCCCAATTACACTCATACAACAAAGGAGCCCTCTAGATCCCTTTAAGGGACCGTGTAGGACAGAAAACCCAGGCAAAGCAAGGCTATAGTTTCATGTATGTATAAATACGGGGAAGAGCACAGCTGAAAGGAAACATCTTCTCTTCCCCCACTCTCAGCCAGTCATTCCTGCACTCGGATCAGTCCTTGTCTCATGTTCACAGCCAATCCCTGGCACTGCAGGCTAAAAACATACTTGCAACTACAGGCTTCTGGAAAGAAGTAAGGCAGTGAGAAGGTTGAGTAAGTAAAGACCTTGGTATAAAGACTATTCAGCTATGTTTTTGGCACTGGGGGCTACTGAGCCTTGGGTCACTCTGCTCCTGTTCAGTCAGGAATTATTTCTGGTTATGTAGGAAATGCTAGACTCAGGAAAATGCAACAATAAAACACAGAGCAGCTGCTTCTCTTTCACAGTTTTTGCTCCAAATGCTGGAATTGTCTGTATCCCTCCCCCAACAAAAAAAGGATCGCGACCACAAAGTCTTTCTGTGGGCTATTTGCGTGCTTGCTAGTGCAAAGACTTCATGTCTCATATGGTTTGACACACTCTTTTGCCGGTGCTCAGTTTGTACTATCATACAGATCTGGTGATGGGAAAATTAAGCAACGAGATAGCTCATGAAACTACAATGAGCAGATTCACAAACTAAAATATCATCCCTGATAAAGTTAGGCAAAGCAAACAGATACAAGAACACTGTAATGGCTGTTTTAGCTTGGGCAACTTTACAATATGCTTCCTCAGTAATTTACTTCTCATCCTTTGCAGCTGGAAGGAAATATGGCTTTCCTCACTTTCACACAGTACTGTCAAGCTACTCAGTGAACTGTGTTTTTGCCAAAATGATTACTCCTTTAGTAGTCATGCAGTAAGTACTTCCAAAAGATCCAAGCAATTCAGTAACTCAGGATGCCTTAGACGAAAACTGTGCAATGATCTCCTTCTTGAAATATCAAACCAATTCCTAGTTTGCCTCCACAGGTAAAGCACTGATGTTTGTACTATATCTCTCAACATATCCTTTAAGAGACTGCTCTACTGAGAGATGATCTTTGACATTATTTAGCAAAACATCCCTCACTGCAAATATAGGTCAGGAACATCTAATGAAAAGTCTGCCTATGGCAGCACAATATTTCGAGACATGAAAAGTGCTGTTTCATATGCAGAACCCAAAAAGACTACTAACAAAGAAACCAAGATTCTTATTTACGTTTTCATAGATGATAATTAGGATGCTTTTACATGAAATGACAGACTTGAGTACAGTCTTTGAGAACACTTCTCTATTGTGCAGGTCCTCTTCTGGACCATAAAACAGGTAACAAATGGAAAACTTTGAGACAGATATGATCTTGCTCCTTTATTGATCACGACACATGAGTAATGCAGATGAAATGTAGGGGAAAAAGTCACCCACCAAAATAAAAAAATAAAAAAAATTAAATATACTGAATCATGAGTAAAATCAGAAACACACAGAGTTGCTCATATGCTGTCCTGCAATACAGGACACAACTTAAAATGGTTACATTTATAAATACTTTAGATCTTACATGAAAAGGAAGGACTGATTGTAATGAACAATGCATAGGTGAATTTAGACAAGTACTGTCTTTTAAAAGCATCAATTTAAGCCTGAAGAAGTTATTTAAAAATTCAAGGTTTACGCTACACCACAGTGTCCCACCTATGGCTCCAAGGCTTGCCGTAACATCTGTCCCATTTCCTAAAAAACCTTGTGGTGGAGCTGATAGAGGCTATCTCTTGCTTCGGGGCTTTATTTTGATGGCCCATACCCTCATTCTGCCCTTTGTCCTGACACAAATCTGTTGTGTATATGTATAGGACCACATCCAGACCACATTCATCTGTTTTGCCCTTTGATGACTCTACAGCAGGTCACCTGGCTTACTCTCACATAGTGCAGGCATCTCTCTGCATTTGAACCATGCATACTGATTTACACTGCAAGAAAATAAAGCCATCCTGTGAAATTTTACTAGAACATCTTGTTTTCATCACCTTAGCTAACAACTGAGACCTTACTCAGAGACTTAAGAAGTTTTTCACATATTTACTACAAAGAAAAAAAAATCAACTGTACACATCAAAAATACACTTCCTTTAAGAAATCCACTTAAATTTCTTGGCAGTTATATGAAGATTGTTTTAATGAGTGCACAGACTTGTGCACTATAAAATTAGAACTATCTTGCTTACATTCACTGCATCTTGATGCTGACATTAAGTCCCAAGACAATAACTACATAGCAAAACAATATTAACTGATATACAAAAAAAAATTAATAAAGAACATGCTTTGCTTGCAGCTATTCAGTTGATGTGGAAAACCAGGTTATAGCTGATGAGATGGAAAGAACGATCACCATAGCAACAATTTACCACTTAACAATGAAGGGGGAAGGGTGCATCATCCTCTCCCACTTGCACATGTAAACAGTACTAGTTCAATATTCTCAAGTTCAGCTATGTGTTTTGTTCTTTCAGCAAGAAATGCATTGAAAAAATGTATTAGTACTACAGCATTACCTTCAGCATCACATGTTAGTCCTAATGGCAATGACAAGAAACCCAGTACCAGTAAAATAAAATAATGATGATTTTAATTAAAAATACTCCTTCGTAGCATAAGCTATCATGGAAAAGCTTGTCTTGCTGAGGAATAAAATATCCCAGTGAAGTAGTAATGAATGAAAAATATAACTTGCTTGTTTTCATCAACCTAATTCATGTATTAAAAGCAAACCTAAATGATATTATCAACTCATTTTAAAATAAATAAGTTGAATAAAAGAAATCAACGATTACATATGTACCAATACAAGGTTATCTACTACTGCTCTGGCTAATTTAAAAATATTATTTAAGCGTGCTTTCCTAATTTTCTTTGGAGTTATTTGTCCTGCGTCTCAGAAGGAATGTGTATAACTAAAATACACTTTAACTGTTTTTCCTCTGCCTGCTCCCCTCCCTGCCCCCTCCCCTCCATGCACACAAGAACACCTTGACATCTGTAACTTGCATCACCTCAAAGGTTACTTCAGTCATCTTCAGTATTGTCCACACGGTTCAGATACATTAAGATGAAAAGAGCACAGTGAGGAACTAACTACTCAGCAGCCACTGAAGTAAACTAAATGACAGTGGAGTTTTCAGTAGCTGTTTTGGGTACTCAAGCCTCTGAGGCAAGCACTAAGCTCATCCACCATGTGCTGGTTCTGGCTGGGATAGAGTTAATTTTCTCCATAGAAGCCGGTATGGGATTTATGTGTTTTAGATTTGTGTTGAAAACACTGTTGATAACACAGGGATGGTTTAGTTATTGCTGAGCAGTGCTTACACAGAGTCAAGGCCCTTTCCGCTTCTCACTCCACCCCACCAGTGAGTAGGCTGGGGGTGCACGGGAAGCTGGGAGGGGACACAGCCGGGACAGCTGATCCCAACTGACCAAAGGGATATTTCACACCGTATGATGTCATGCTCAAAAATAAAAGCTGGAGGAAGAAGGAGGAAGGGGGTGGACATGTTCGGAGTGATGGTGTTACTCTTGATGGAGCTCTGCTTTCCTGGAGATGGCTGCACACCTGCCTGACGATGGGAAGCAGTGAACAAATTCCTTGTTTTGCTTTTCTTGTATGAACAGCTTTTGCTTTACCTGTTAAACTGTCTTTATCTCAACCCACGAGTTTTCTTACTTTTACTCTTCTGATTCTCTCCCCCATCCCACTACAAGGGGAGTGAGCGCGAGTGGCTGTGTGGGGCTTAGCTGCCAGCTGGGGTTAAACCACACCACACTCACTCATTATTTTACCCGGGTACTTTAACCCCATCTCTGCAGCATGTACACTTCATCCACAAAGTGTCTTAGTAAAACAGAGAAATATAAACTGCTCACATTTTACACTATACAGGGATCAGGAGCAAAGCATTATGAAGCTCAGCAATGCTGTGTTTAGATACCCGGAGTAAAAACTTTAATGCTTAGAAATGATGCTTAGATCCTCTCATAGTGAATGGGAGAGAATCTGATGTATAGATTAGGTACTGGGCAGCACGTTAAACATCAGGAAGCTTAAACTTGTCTAAAGCAAATGCTCAGAGACATATCAAAATACATTCTCTCATCTGGACTTAAGTGACTCTGTGATAATGATTTTCAGGTCATAAAAATTTTCAAGAATTTAAGCTCTGAATTAATGCATTTAAATACAGATGAGTGGCTTATTGTCAGTATTCAGAAAACACTGCCAAAGGCAGAATTTGCAGTACTGCACAACTTTTGTGTCTGCTGGTAATTAGGACACTGAACAAGGAAATGTGAAACCTGAATTGCAGGTGTGTGTTCCCAGTTTGAATCTGTACTACCTACATACCAGGAGAATGATTTAAGCTGCCAAACTGAAGAGTTCTTTTGTGGAGATCAGACACCATCTCTTTAGCTGGAGGTGGGCCACTCTGCTGCTAGGATTACAAAAATAGTTGGTCCAAAAAGGAATTAAGAAAGAGGGGAATGTGACTTGAGTTTATACTAATGTACATAATTTGGGGGAAAACCAGACAAAACAAGTTAAAAAAAAGTGACGCTACAACAGAAATATGCAGGGTCTACACAAAGCAACATTGCAGGGCGCTAACAATGATATGAGATAACTTATGCTTTTTTCCCCAGCAAATTTTTACTGCACTATATACTGTATCTAGGACATGTGACTAAACTAAGAGCAGTGAAAGAAACATTCCCAACGCTGCGTTTAAAATATAGTGCCACAACAGAATTAATGGCTTTAGGTAAATGGCCAGCATAAGAGAGATTTCAGAGGAAGTGTGCTGAACATTAGAACTTTTGACCGAAGGTTATCCATGATAGCTACACCTAAAAATGATCCCAAACCAGGTAAAACTAAAAGACTTTTTTTGCTATGATACACAGAGAATACAACTCAATATTCAGTTACAAAAGAATGCAAATCTGTTCAGAGCTGGCTAATTACTCCGGAGCCAGCTCAAAAGAGTCAGGAATGATGCACCCTAGTAGAGAAAAAATGGTAAAGGAGCTCTGAAAGCAATGTCCCTGTAAGAAGGAGGTGCCAGACTAGTCCTGCTGATCAAAGTGCCTTAAGAAAAAGACCGGGAAAAAAAAAAAAGCAGCTACCTAGCAGTACTATGACAGAAACATAATGAGGATTTTCATGTACAAAGGGTTTAATCACTTTCAAAGGCTAAACAAAGCACTACAAAAAACAAGACAAAGAGACAACATAAAGCACTCATGAGTGTCAGTAGCATGGCTGCATGGAAGTGCCCCAGGGGTAAAGGGATCAACGGTGCTCACGCTGTCACACAAAAACTGCATGCAAATAAGTCATTATCTGTCATGGCACTCAGATATCCAGCACAATATAAATATAGATATGGCTGCAGCACAGCAGCTGAGATATTCCAGAACAAACACAGCCATGTTAGCTGTGCTTGAAGCCTGTTGTGCTTTTCGACAGACCAGCATGGGCGCAGGAGAGGCACGGCACTGCACCTGGCTGAAGAACATGGCAGGGGCTCATCCATGTATGCAGACGCTGCTCCTGCCTGCCTGGCAACAACGTGCTGCCCATCACTTGATACCCGGGAAGATGGAGAACGGAAAGGCAGAGAAAAACACTTTTCCTGCTCTCCTACTGCTGCTAAGTGACCGTCTCTGCCACAGAGCAACAGTGTTTAAACGCCCTGTGATGGCAGGGCAGGGCCCATGTCACCGAGGCACTGGGCAGCGGTGGTCCCTCACTCGCACTACTCTGCGGATACACAGAGGTAGTCGGTGTGCAACGCACATGCTCATCCAGCCTGATGTTTCCCGTCTGCGTTATTTCCACCCAGCAAATCCCTACCCACTCTCAGCTGTGGCTGAGAACCTTTGGGAGTCAGGAGTGGGCTGCTGTCAGCAAGACAATCCAGCCTACTCCCAAGCCCTCTTGTTCAAGGACACCGAGGAGCCAGCTGCCGACAGGCTGAATGGTCACCCCCACTCCCGAGTATATTCTTGACAACTTCTAGCTTTTGCATCGCCAAGACTTTGGCACATGATCTTACAGCGACAAAGGTAAAAACTTGAAAGAGAAATACAACCCCGAAAGAGAGATTCCTGTGGCAGATCTTCTTTCACTTACCCCTTCTCACCCTGCATTTTCATGGAAGGACAAGATGCAAAAGAGGAGAAAGATTTAGAGGAACAGGTGCACATCTCAGTACCAATCTTACCAGGGTCTACAAATAACCTAACAGAAATAGTGACAGAAACATAGAATGACAATGCAACAAATCTTTCAAAATGAACAAATTTAGGACAGCATAAGCAAGCGTCTCCCCAGTTCCCTTCGTTATTTAGAACTCCTACAGTGGAGAGAACCTGCAAAATAGCCAGCCAGCACCCACCAAGGCTAGATGGGACTACAACTGACAGGTGAGACAGTAAGGCTCCATAAAAGAAATGTCACCCTCAGAAATGTTATTTTATAGAAAAAGTACTGGATTAACCATGGAGAAGAAATAATTAGAAACTGTTGCATTTGTGTGAAACGCGAGGACAGTGCAGCAGAAAACCCTACAATAATTTGTCACACGCTTAGCAAAGCCCAGCAGCAACACAGCCGCAAGCATAATTACTAGATGGTGCTGCAGCTGTGTGTTTTAAGTGCTAAAAAAGTTGCTCAGAAACACTGAAAGAATCAAAGCTGAGGCGCAGATTATGAGTCTAATGCTCCTAGTCAGCAGAAACATCAGTATCTTTAATTGTGGTTTATTCTTTGGGGGTGGAGGCAAAGAGGGAATGTACTGTGTTCGTATACAATGAGGCAACTAAGGTGGTATTTGTGAGAGGAGCAGGAAGCAACTAAGCTTCCTACTTACCCAGGATGTGTTGAGTGCAGTTGCTGACATTGCACTGCCTCTGAAAGGTCTGTTAATAAATATTTGCTTAGTATATTGTAACTTGAGCATAGGAGAGAAAAAGTATCCCTCCATATTAGAGCACTATAGACAGCCCTTACAAACCTCACATACTTTTCACAGCAAAGGAGAGAAAAATACTGCTCTTTCTCTTAGGAGGAGTAAGCTCTTCACAGAGAGTATCTACTGTATACATTGATAAGAACTACCCAAGTTTCTCAAACTTCCCTTACAGCCCTTATGGAAAATACCAGGAGGTTCACCCCACAACATAAACTACTCCAAGGAAGCCAATTATTTATATAAGTTTACGCTTTCCAGAAACAGAGGAAATATTTCAAATGACCCCAGCTTATATGAGAAAATCAGGACAAGTTACTATACATTTGGAATAATTTCATCTGTACGAATTTGCACAAAGAAAACAGTCCTTGTCCTCTTTATTACACAGACTATACACTCAGGACCTGCCCCTCTCATTTACAACAAGACGTAGTTTGCAATATATGGAGCAGAATATTTGACTTCAAGGTCTCAGGCTTAGTTACACAAAGTGGGACTTGGGCACCTTGAAGAAATAAATCCTTTAGTGCCCCAAAGCAGAATTTGTGTTTACAACCTGAAAACTGCATCCACCAAAAGCTTAAAAGTTTCATCAGAGACAATAACGTGCCTGAGCAAGTGGTAAAATGTAATAAAAGAGACCTTTTTTTTTCCCCAATCAAATTTCTTTTATTTATTCTATGCAAAAAGATAAAGGAATATGAACTACAGTTTTGGAAGTAAAAGATCTATTTTTCTAATAGGTTTCAGTATGAAAGCTTTCAAAGTGGTTCATTTTAAGATGACGAAGTCACATCCGCACACCACAGACTCTCTGCTTCTGGAGTTGCAGGACAAGCAGTAAACATTGGGACCTCAGGAAGCAAATCCTGAGTGGACAAACTACCACGCAAGCGGGACTTCATTAATATATAATATGATCCGAAAGATAAATCAAAGCAAGTGAACAGTAATGTTAAAATCACCTAAGAAAAGTTTGAATTTAGAAGTCATTAGAAGGATGACCTGCATAAAAGTACAGAATAAACTTTAATGAGATGCCGAAAACGTAGCCCTCTCATAGCAGAGTTACATGTTTCATCTCAGCACAAAATGTTTTCCCACGATTAACAATTGCCATTTTTTCTTGTTATTATGGGCATCATACTCTGCCATACTATGGATATTTACACTTGTTTGGCTTTTTAGTCAAAACATTTATATTTAATTCTGAAGTGATTATTAAAAAGAAAATATGATAGTGTTGGTGGGGTCAGATAGATCATCTCAGATGACTAAACTTCCTTCTCAGAAGCATTTATTTTTTAGTTACTGTTCAACACAAAACTAGAGTGAATACATCTCTAAAACACACTAAAGTTAAGCTCTTTTTCCATCAGCCCTAGATGTACGCCAAACACATCTGCCAAAAAATGCGTTGAACGTTGACACAGGATAAAAATCTGTAACTAAGTGGAGCCTCTAACCCAAGAGAATGCTTTTCTTAAACTTCAGTCTAGACATGATTAATCAAACTTCTGCAAAAGCTAAACATGTTGTCTCATTTAGCAGTTAAAGAGACAGCTACTGAATGGGTTATTCTTTAAAGTTCAAGTACTATTGATTAAGGTTTGATTTTCATATTATTATATTGCGCATTTTTAATTTGATAATATAGCTTGCTAAAAACTTGCTTTTATATATGAACAGATACCCAGGTGCTACAAGGTGTATTTTGCAGAGCTCTGAACTGCTTCAGGCTTTTTTTTTTTTTTTAAAGTGAGACAGCCTTCATTACAGAGCCAGCAAATTTATGCGGTGTGAAAACAACATGATAAAATATTTATAAAGACTACAATATCTTTAAAATAACCAGAGAATGTGAAATTATAAGTCTGCATAATTAATATGGTTACAACAACTAAAATATTTTCTAAACATATTTTCAGAAATTCAAATAAAATTCATTAATAAAATTCCTCGAAATAAAGCATCCCCAAATGACTAAAGAACTTCAATGGCTTTACCACGCTTTTCTCCATAGTCACTGCACTTAAATTCAGGGCTAAACAGCTTCTGTATCTCCATGGACACATCATATCATTTTCCATGCAGGTAACACAGGTGTAGGACACTGCATCCAGCTCAATCCAGGGGGTTTGCAGACACATTCTAGAAAACTAACAGGATATTTTGGGCACAGCAGAAAAGTGTCAAAAAGGCAGCCTGAAAGTGTCCTTATTTGCTCTGTAAAGTGCTCTTATTTTGGAGGGGAGTTATGCATAAAGCCATGTGCAAGAGCTATTACTCATGGTAAACACTGTGCATCTAGTTCGAACCCTTCACACGTGCTTTGGTGGCAAGCATCCCTATCAGCTGCTCATTCTTTCAGTACCATTATCAGAGATGGATTCAGAGGACAGAAAGGCATCTCTGTTACACATATTGCATACAACAATGCTACTGAATTGTGAATTCACATTAGGGCATTTAAGCCAGGCTACTGAACTGAAGAAGATGGATCTCTTAACTAAAACTGCAGAGTTTGTTTTTTTAAGCACTGCACTGGGTGTGATGAAAAGGCACTTTGAAAACAACTAACTTTGGAAACTGCACATAGCACTTGCAGGGCCAGCAGGATTACACGCATCCTGCCAATCAGGAATTGGTGTATTTTACTCTTTCATGATGCTAAGTGGTGCACAACAAACTAACACCTCCAGCAAATGTCCAGTTAGTGTACACAGGTAAGCTTTCTTCCCATGACAGAGATGCAAGAGACTTCTTTGTCCTGACAGGAAAGTCCTTTTTGAAGGAAGGAAACCTGACTCTTCATTCCAAGCTCAAGGAAGAGATAACAGGAAGAAAAAGAAAAAAACAAACCAAAACAAAAAGCCTCATTGTTTATCTGTCCCACTTTCCCAGGATTATGACTGACCCAAAGTTATCAGAAGACCCTTCCCTAAACTGCTATAGGAGTTTTAGTCTTTCTCTGTATCATTTTGCACACAGTACAATGAACAACTTCTACAAAATGTGGGGTTCCCATATAACAATCTTCTGAATGCTCCCATAAGGGTGCTAAGCACTCTCCATTTCTCAGCTAGCTTCCTGTGCAGAAGAGGACAAGTGGGTGGTGAACACTGATGATGCTGTTGTGAGAACAGGAAGACAGTAATCATAGGATATGCAAAAATAAATAAGCAACATACTGACTTGCCAAAGTAGAGCACTGGGTGGCAGAAAGTACATACAATGTATGGTGAAAAGGCAGAATTACACTGGATCCGATTTTATATGGAGAAGTTTATAACGTCTGCTTTGCATTTACAAGTAAACTCAGAAAAACTGTAAATTTATCAAGACTACTTCTAGCTGCACATGTAAAGAAACAATTTGGGGTACACATCTGAGCTGAATACAGATGTAAAACGATTAATATGAAAAGATTCAAGTCAGTGCAACAAATGAAAAAAGAAAAAAGGTACGTCATCCACCCATCCATCCATCCATCCATCCCTTCCTCTCTGACTTGAGAGCATGGTAGAGAAAGTCAGGAGGAACAAGAGATGAAAAGTGTGTGTAGAGAAGTGAAGGGCATTTTTCGCTATTGTCTTAAACTTGCACTTGGTGTAAAAGGTATTTATCACTTCGGGTAACAGAAACTTTTGCCAATATTCATTGGCCTTGCAGTTTCATGACTTGAACTTGCAAGAAAAGGAGGGATTCCCAAATCATTGATTTGTCTTCAGAAGAAGGCATGATAAGAATTTCATGTCTGATATTTTTCAGAAATCCCTTAAAAAAGGCCATACTGGCATTCATTCCCAGTATCAAAAAATTTCTGCAGGTCAACAGTAAAGTTATGGATACTTTTTAAAAGCATTTTTAGTGCACAGCAGTACCGTAAGGGCACCCATATGCATGAAGTTTCCTATTTTTTATTTATATTATCAAACAATATTCACTCACTCTAGACTATTTGGTAGGAGAAGAAACAGAAGAGACAGTACACTTCCCTGAACTTTGAAAGCTGATGATGCCACATACTTCTTTACATAAATACAAATATAAATACATTTGGCTAAGGGTTTCGGCTCACTTGTATGACTTCTGGCATAAAATAATGGAAAACAGAAGGTGGAGGGCTAAGTTTTGAGCACAATCAGCAACCGAACAGACAAACATACATCTGTGTGCAGTGCAGAGAGCCGATGATAGCACAGAAAAGATGGGCTACTGTATCAGCTGTTAGTGGACTATATTCCTGTCAAATGCTGATAAGCTCTACTCATGCATTGCCTTATTTAGGCAGACTTCTCTGCTGACACACCAATGCACAGTAACAAGCGTGTATGACGTTTCCAATACAGAGAGGCTTCAACTCCTTTTACTAAAAGCATAACAAATATTAAATGGCTGAGTGTCATTTTCTAAGGCATACTGAAAAAGTCTTATTTGCTCATTTAAAAACACATTTCCAGTTATGAAACTTGCATTCTTAATAGTACTTAACGTGGAAACACAATGTAGACTGAAAAAAATGGTCACACAAATCGCATACTTTTTCATAATGCGGATATTTACTCTCTATTTTTAAGACTAAGGAATTTACTGGAACATATGAAAAGATGTTCAACGAGCCTGTAGTTTGGGAATTACTACTTTAAGAACAAGCATAAGTTCGCAGTTTAGCTCCCTAGAAGTAATTCAACCTGAAGATCAAACTTCTCGTACACTCTTTACCTACTTACATACCTGCATACTACTACTACTAGCACACTGCTATGCTAGTCAGGATAACTCTTCTCCTGATTACTTTTAGCTATGTTTATTCTACGATATGACACATATGTGAAGAGAACATTTTTACTAATGCTAAAATGTAACATCTGTTACCTTCGGAACCACTTCACTGGTATCACACTCTCATAACTAGTAGGTTTGTCCTGTTTCTTTGAAGATATTTAACAATAGGCTGCTGTACTGAAGTTAGGAAATCATCATTGCTTTCACTAATGATACTGGTGTCCATTAACTCATATATTGCAAATACACTTACAACTAAACTGCTACTACCAAGATAAATTAGCAGAGAACATACTGTTAAAGTGTGCATCTGTGAAGTTTTGTCATCATGTTTCACTTACTTGCTGACTTGTAAAATCAAGTAATCCGTGATGGGTCTCTTAAGTCATTAGCATGAATTAACAAGATTCTGCTGTATATTATTTCACAGCTACTGCCAAAAGGTCAGCTTTTGAATACAAGAGATCCACTAAATGTCATATATTTAGTGTCCTTTGGAACTATGACAATATATTCTATTAAAACTCACTCTCTATTGTACAATGCCATTAATCATGTTAACTAAAGCACTGAGAATCACAGAATGTTCGGGGTTGGAAGGGACCTCTGTGGGTCATCTAGTCCAACCCCTCTGCCCAAGCAGGGTCACCTACAGCACGCTGCACAGGACCTTGTCCAGGCAGGTCTTGAATATCTCCAGAGAAGGAGAATCCACAACCCCTCTGGGCAGCCTGTTCCAGTGCTCTGCCACCTTCGAAGTGAAGAAGTTCTTC
>Ga0065711_1046663_pt1 | contig 12764 bp, 11 predicted proteins | sample Hoacrofraction12_FD_59098 | JGI IMG/M metagenome (GOLD analysis project Ga0065711, IMG submission 59098) | Hoatzin crop microbial communities from Cojedes, Venezuela - Epithelial fraction 12 v2 (version 2) | ecosystem: Host-associated > Birds > Digestive system > Esophagus > Crop | place...
GCTGGGTTACCCAGTGAAAGGGATGGGGTGCAGCAGAGGGTGCTGGGGGGTGTACAGGGGTGTTGAGGGGGTGCACAGAGCCATATATGGTGTTGGGGTGCCCAGTGAAAGGGATGGGGTGCAGCAGAGGGTGCTGGGGGGTGTACAGGGGTGTTGAGGGGGTGCACGGAGCCAGAGGTGATGCTGGGTTACCCAGTGAAAGGGATGGGGTGCAGCAGAGGGTGCTGGGGGGTGTACAGGGGTGTTGAGGGGATGTACAGAGCCATGTGGGGTGCTGGGGTACCCGGAGAAAGGGATGGGGTGCAGTAGGGTGCACCAGGCAGCACGGGGTGTTAGGGTGCCTGGGGAAAGGGATGGGGTGCAGCAGGATGCACCAGGCAGCATGGGGTGCTGGAGGGTGCGTAGAGGAGTTGAGGGGGTGCACAGAGCCATAGACAATGCTGGGGCGTCCAGAGAAGGGGATGGGGTGCAGCAGGGTACACAGGCAAAGGGATGGGGTGCAGTAGGGTACACAGAGCAGTGTGGGATGCTTGGGGGTGTACTGGGGAGTTCAGGGGGTGCACAGAGACGTGCATGGTGCTGGGGTGCCTGGGGAAATGGATGGGGTGCAGCAGGATGCATAGGGCAGCACGGGGTGCCCGGGGCAAGGGATGGGGTGCAGCAGGGTACACAGGGAAAGGGATGGGGTACAGTAGGGTGCACAGAGCAGTATGGGATGCTGGGGGGTGTACAGGGGAGTTGAGGGGGTGCACAGAGACATGCATGGTGCTGGGGTGCCTGGGGAAAGGGATGGGGTGCAGCAGGGTGCATAGGGCAGCACGGGGTGCCCAGGGAAAGGGATGGGGTGCAGTAGGGTGCACAGAGCAGTATGGGATGCTGGGGGGTGTACAGGGGAGTTGAGGGGGTGCACAGAGACATGCATGGTGCTGGGGTGCCCAGGGCAAGGGATGGGGTGCAGCAGGCTGGTGGCCAGCTCTCCACGTGTCCCTGTCCCTCCGCAGGCCTCCATCCGCTGCCACCCTGGCGCTGCGCTGCATGGACGGCGTTTTCCTCTCGCCCGACGAGGATGAGTTCGTGGGCAGGATCGCGGAGGAGCTGGAGCAGTTCATGCTGCAGGGACAGCACCGCAGGTGGGTCCCCGGGGCGCGGGGTCCCTGCCTGGGTGACGCGCTCCCCGGCGGCGCGCACAGCGGCACGCTGTCGCTCGTGTCTCTGCTTCGCAGCGGTTCTGCGGGCTGAAAGCGGCGGCGTTTGGAGCCTGGCTGCAGAGCTCCAGCCCCGCTCGGAGCACCCCGGGGGGGTTCTGCCGCGCGCTCTGCTCCGTTCACGCTCCTCAACGCAGAGTTGCTTTGGATGCCGGTGGCTTTTGCTCCAGCCCCAGCCTGGCCTAGCTCGCTCGTCAGCCTATGAGTTACTGTGAATAATTTCGTAATCAAACTGTTTTGTTTCTCCTCTCTGCTGAGGGCTTCCTGTGCACCAGATCCGCTTCCACAGCAGCAAACTCCGTTGCCTTGGATTGCTGCGTTGTTTTTCTTTGGCCGGGCTGGGTTTACCTGGGCCTAGTCCCTCATCCAGTGGCCTTTGAAGCCCTTGAGATGGCCGAAAAGAAGGTGTTAGACAGGAGCAGGAGTGGGGTTGCTTAGTTCAGCTTCCTGCCAGCTTGTGATGACCTTAAATACTTGTTTCGTTGCTTTTTTTAAAAAAAAGTTTGGCAGAGAAAGTATCTATGCAATTGTGAAAAGCTCAGGAACAAAGCCAGAATTACAAAAACATGTTTAAATGCAGTGAAACTGAATGTGGCGTTTATACATCCATTCACATTCTTTTAATTGCTGGTTTCTGGAGCGCACTCAGACTGGGAGGAAGGGGACCAGTAACACCCTTCTGCTGGTGCTTTCCGGCCGTTCCCAGCAGGGATCTGGGCAGGAGCAAGAGTCCCAGCCAAAGGTCCAGGGACCAGGCAGTGCCAGCCACCCTGCGCTCCCCGTGCTACGTGCAGAGCGAGCGCGTCTGTCCAGACCTCCAGGGTGGAGAAGGGGTTTGGGCTCTGCAGTGCTAGAAAGTCCTGCTTGGCTTTGGGGCTTGCATTTAAACCCTGCTCTGGGGAAGAGGTTAATAACTTCTTGCTACGCTCCTGTCCTTTCCCTTCCTGCAAGCTGCTGATGCCCCCGACCCCTCTCTCATTTCAGAGTGCTGCTGTTCCCCCCCCTGTCCAGTCGCCTCAGGTACCTGATCCATCGGACCGTGGACAACGTGGATTTGCTGAGCAGCTTCTCCGTGGGAGAAGGATGGAGGAGGAGGACGGTCATCTGTCACTCGGCCGTGAGGTACGGTGCGGTAGATGGAACGGGGGTTCTCTTTCCATGGCCGTCGGGTTTTTGTTCAGGCTTAGGAGAGTGAAGTTTGCGTGGTGCTTCTCCGCAAGGAGGAGCGTGTCTGTTATTGACAGCATCTTCCAGTCGTGTTTCCTGTCTGCTGGTTTCTGTGTGGATTTGATGCTTTTCCTCCTCTCGCTCTCTTTTGCAAATGTCACGTTCCTGGGGTTCCTCTGCTCACGCCTTGCCGTTCTCTCGATCCCAGGCTGCCCGGCAGCGAGACGAGCGACCAAAAACCCAGCAGCAACCCAACGAGACCGCAGCGAGCTCCGCAGCCGTGGGGCCGGGGGGGCCGAGGCGGCAGGCCGCGGCACGGCGGGGAGGCACACGGTGACAGCTCCCGAGCCTGCGTGGGCTCCGGCAGGATCAAGAGGCCGCCCTGGAAGAAACCAGATAAAGCCCTGTACGTCCCCAAGGCGATGCGCAAGAGGGCAGAATGGGGGGAGCGGGAGAGCCCGGTGGCGGCTGGCACCGAGTCAGGTGGGGTTGTGGCCCAGGAAGGAGAGATCTGCCCCAAAGCTTCAGTCAGAGCCACCCGGGAGGAGCTGGGCGGGTCTGGAGGCAGCCCAGGGGGTGACTCCTTGGTCCCTGGCAAGCAGCAGGAGCCTGGCGAAGGGTGTGTTTCGGCAAAAAGTAACAGCGACAGAAACGATGAACGTCCTGTGCGCTGTGTGGATGTCCTGTCATTAGAGAACAGCAACGATTTCTCTGGGCAGGCAAGTCAGGAGAAAGACTGTTCAGATTCCCTTTCTTCTGTACACAATAAAAACCCAACCGAAGCAGAAGAGCAAGATCAGAGCTGTGACAACGCTGTTGTACCGGAAGGTAGCGAAAGCCTGTGCCGACAGCGAGCTGAAGACCAAACCAGCCGGGATGCCGGTGCAGCGGAGTGCAGCGAAAACTCCTCCCTGTCAGAAAGTCTCAGCGGTAGCTGCTGTACGGACCCGGCTGCAGCAGAGCCGAGCGCAGCGTCGCCGGTGCTGGAAAACCCAGATAAGAGCTGTGCTGCTGCCAAGAGCCCGGAGAGTGGCGGAAATGTGTCGCCGCCCGAAGAACTGGGCAAGGACTTTGTGCACGCCGGCCCGGCGGAGCGGGGCCAGAGTTTCTCCGAACTGGAAAGCCAAGATCAAGAGTGCCCGAGCGTCACCCGGGAGGAGCATACCCAAAGCCAGAACCCCCCAGAAGCCCCAGATGAGCCTCTGGCCACTCCTGAGCTGGTCCGTGGTGCCCCATTGGCTCCCGAGGACCAGAACGAGCACCGGGTGGATGCTCCCGTGCAGAACCGCGGCGGGAAGGTGCCCGTGGCAGAGGAGGAGGAGGAGGACGGGGAGCGTTCGGGCTTGGCCGGCGCGCTGTGGCGCGAGCTGCGTTTGTCTGCGGGCGATAAAGAGGAGAGCGCAGCCGTCCGCGGGCAGAGCGGCCTCGAGGACGACTGCACCGCGGAGCTCTTTGCGGAGGTAGGGCTGTGCCGTGGGTATTGCCGTGGGGAGCGATTTTGGGGGGGAAAGGGTGGCAAGGAGCCGGCCCGAGGGGAAAGCGTTTGTCCGTGGGAGGAGAGTCCCTGTGCCGGGCTGCCCCGGGCGGCTGCCGAACCTGTTGGCGGGAGCGTGGCTGCAGGAGTGGTTTGCGGGGACCAAAGTGGGGCCCTGGAGGGTTGCCTTTTGAAGTGAAACCTTGTCTGATTTATGGGTTTTTTTGTTACTGTTCTCAGATTGTGGGTTATCTCACCGTGAAGGACATCAGCATCGAGAAGATCAGCTTTGATTATTCCAGCTACGGAGACGCACAGCTCAGCGAGGGGGATTTTGGCCACGTAACTGAAATCTATGACTTCCCACCGTCGCTGAAAACGGAGAATCTGTTGGAAGTGTTCTCGGATTTCCAGTGAGTACCTCTCCGGGAGCCGGAGCGCACCGGGGGCGTGGAGGGAGCAGTGGTCAGGCTGGAATGTGCAACCTGACAAACGTTGAATTCTAGTTTTACCTTCGTGCCCTTACATCTAGCACGCTTTCTGTGCCTTAAAGGACACTTTCCTGCAGTTTATGCATGATTTAAAACATGACTGGTTCTTCAGGGCTCTGCCATGCACACAGTTATCTACGTGCAGCCTTACTCCTTCTGCTCTGGCTTCAGTGAGAGCTGTGGGGTGCTTTCTAGGAGCTGCTTTGTTACTGTGTTCTGGTACCTGAGTGGAATCACATGCCTACGTAAGTCTTTGCAAGAAAAAGGGCTCAATTCTGCTGCTGGAGATAAGGTTTATTATGTAAATACGGGGAGCAGGGCGTTGTGCCTACCTACGGGAGCGACATGGGGTTTGTAGCAGGACCAGAACAAAATCCAGCCGTGCCGTAGTGGTAAACGGCGCGTGGTGCAGCTCGGAGTCGGTCTCGCTCTGCCAGAGCACGCAGACACGGGGTCTGTAGGCACCTCTCCCTGCCTTCCTCCCGCCACCCTCCTCCTCTCTTGATATTCCTGGCAGATTGGACGTGAACACTTCACCTCAGCGCGTCCCTTACATTAAAGAACAAGATCTACATTTTAAAGCAGCTGCTGGTCATCGTGCGTGTTTCCTCTAACGTAGTTTTTCCCCTCGCTGTGAGAGTGAATCTGAGCTGAACATTGACGGACCTGGTCTGAGCAGTCGATCGTGTTTGTGTGGTGTGTGCTGCAGGAAGAGCTTTCAGCTCCCTGCTCCCCAGCTCACCTTTTCCACTGACACTGTATTACATTTTCACATCGGTCTCTTCACCCTACGCCTTGGAACTCGCTCTTCTAAATCCCTTGCTTTCTATTGTAGATGCCTGAGCAGTCGGGTGGTGGTTGTAAAGTAATACATAAGTGACAAATAATATTTTTGTGTTCCAAGACAGCCCCTGAAACTGAGGTTGACTTTGGCCAAGGGTTTTTTCAGAGGCAAAGGAGAGCTGATGGGGGAATCGTAGATGGTGGCCTTGAAAGGGGCACATCTGGTGTTCTGTTTCTTCCTTCTCTTTGCCCTCATGTATAAACAGGTAGAATGCCTTGAAAAGCACCAGCTGGCTACGTAAAAATACTACGTACTCTTGATAACTGAAGGTGGCTGATGAGTTTTATTGTGTGTGGGTTTTTTTTCTTCTTTCTTACTAATTAATATTACTCTACTGTCTTTTCATTTTAGTGAGAGTGGCTTCAAAATCCAGTGGGTCGATGACACGCACGCCCTGGGAATCTTCTCCAGCCTGTCTGCAGGTAGCGTGGCTGGCTCCGTGGCTGTGACGGAGGGTTGTGTGGCTGGCTCCGTGGCTGTGACGGAGGGTTGTGTGGCTGGCTCCGTGGCTGTGACAGAGGGTTTTGTGGCTGGCTCCGTGGCTGTGACGGAGGGTTGTGTGGCTGGCTCCGTGGCTGTGATGGAAGGTTTCTCGGCTCTTGCAGCCTGGCCCTGTGCTGACGCGGGGGTTTGCAACGTGCGGCTGCCGAGTCGCGCACTTGGGCCGAGCTCTTGCCAAGGGCAGTTATGGTTCATCACGTCTTCCCTCCTGCACGCTTCAGACTTGAAAGGCTTTTAAGGCTGGAGAAGCTGGAGTTGCTGTGGTGGTGTGTGGAAACTCTGCTTTGCAAGAACAGCAGGTTTTTAATTGGCCTGGATAACAACCAGGGCACCTTTTCTTTGGTGAGCAACTCACGCTGCATTTCTCGAAATTAATCTGCTTTGCTACTTCAGTTTTTTTCTCTCTTGTAACCCGACAAAATTCCTGGGGCCCTTGGGCGTGCGCTGGCACGCGGGTCAGGCACCAAGCCCAGGTCAGCGCCAGCCCTAGAGAGGTTTCCACATCCAGCAGCGTACATAGTCCAAAAGCTTATGCTTTTTGCTTGCGATTTAGTCTAATAAGGACAGAGTTGTCTTTTAAAATGTGTTTATATTTTCTTGGGACTCTTCCTGCGCGAGGAATGGGTGAGGTAAGCCTGAGGCGACCGGAATGAGTTTAGCTGTTTTAGTACAACTCTTGAGATAATGAATAAGCTGCTGAAGCTCAAATTATTCATTGTTGTTACACCATGTACTGATTTTTATTAAAGCCATCAAAATTCAGCCTGCTAATTTCAGCCATCTTTGTTCTTTGCAGCATCTCAAGCCCTGGGGCGACGTTACCCTTGTTTAAAGATCCGACCCTTGATCCACGCAACAAAGCAGTCGAAGACCAAGGCACTGCAGCGACCAAGTAAGACAATCTCTTTTCTTAATTATTACTAATGTTATTTCTTGGTTTACCAGTCTTCTGTATCCTTAGTGGTCACAAGGACAAATTAAATGGGGAAATATATATTAAGGACCAGGTGTTTTTTTAAATTTTTATAGCTTTATTGGGATTGCAGGCCAGCGAGCTGTTGCACAGAGTTTTCAGCGCAAGCCTGCAGATGCGTGGGCTTTTTTTTAACAATGTTTTCAACCAACCTGTTTTATAGTTATGTTCAAGCTTACTGCAGCAGTAATGCTGGCTTCTGCCTGTTTGCAGCAGGCATGTGTGGTTGGCACGGGTGAATGTAAACACAAAACCAAATTTGCAGAGCAAGACTACATTGCAGACTGCTTACAGGAAAGATAACTGCAGCTGGTACCTGCGCTTCAGTTTTCAGTCTCTCTTTCTCCTTTCCCTATGAGGACTGAATTAAAAAAGCATCAAATCCTGCTGCTTTTTGTTTACTCTCCGGCTAAGTGGTTTGCTGAAATTCAGGCTTGGTCTTTCTTGTGCAGTTTGCTTCGCCTGTGTGAAGCTCTAAGTGAAGAGTTGTGGTGTGGGGTGTAGCAGCGGCTGCAGGAAGGCAAAGCGCAGCGAATGCCGTGCGCCTGCCCGGAAGGGTTCTCTGCACGGGCAAAGGTGACAGGCGAGACAAACCCGAGAGCAGTTACAGTTTGTGGTTGGCATAATTTTATATTCAGTATCAGGTGAAGGAAGAAATTATTAAGCTTAGCCATTAACATTGTTTTATTTATTTTATTGCCTTTTAAAATCATATTGTAATCAGTTATACTTGCCACAGTAAAGAAATGCCATGAATGGTGTAGCAGTAGAGACTTTGCTGAACCTACAACTGTACTGTTATTTCGACAGTACATTGCAGTGGAAACAAATTTCAGTATTAATGCTTTAAAGGGACACTGTCACAGGTAGAAGTTCCTGAGTTCTTAAGACTGCTGGATTTTAAATGAAACGTCGAAGAACGGGATTTGAGTTTGCGCTCTCCCCTTCATCCGTTTTCATTCCTGGTTCCCGATTCTTGGGGCTGTGGCCTGTCGGCACACTCCTGAATCAGGTTATAAGCTCCTTCTGGGGAACATTATATATAAAATCTGTTGTATTCAGTTTAAGTAGCAATTTTTTTTTCCAAATACAAATTTGGATCCTAATTAGCTGACAGTGTCTCTTTTTTTTTATCTTTTTGAGCTTTGTTAAGAAAGTGGCAGTTTGAGTCTGCCCCTTTTTCTTTTAAGCTGCTGATGGGCCGCCTTTATTAATAAAACTTCTGAAAAAGCAAGCAAAGCCCCCATTGCTAACTGGATAATAAATTTGCAAACAGTTGCTGATAAATGATTAGGTGATTGCCAAATCCAGACTACTGTGGACTTGGTAAAGTTTTGGTGTAAGATGAAACTGTAGCAAGCCAGGTGTCTACCAGAAAACGGAGGTTACTGGCCAAAGGGCTTTCCCAAAGCATCCGATAGATTTAGCTGTTTTTTAAAAAAATGCAGATTTTTTTTTCCTTGCTGCTTTCTAAGGATTTAAACTGCTGGTTTTGATTAGTCTAAACTGAGATCAGACTTCCCTATGCATGGATAAATTGGTTGGAACTGTGTGCCTTCATTTTGTTCTCAGAGATGGGACTTGCTGAATTTTGCCAGGAACGGTTAGGAAGCCGTTCCTCAAAGCGAACAGGGAATAATTCTCTCTACCACTGCAGAAGAGGCCTGAAGCTTAATCATAGCCAAATAGCTTTTGAACTGTCACTGAGAGATCTTGAAGTGCAAAGCTGGAGGCACATCTTTCTAAAAGAAACAGCAATTTACTGGATAGGGACAGAATGATTTACTCATGCTCCTGGGCTAATTCTGCAAAGGAACTAAGAAAATAGAAACCAGCCCTTCTGTCTGCCAGCCCTGTGGTTTAGCCACAAGGCTCTTCCGGAACGAGCACTGACTTCATGTTTTTCACCCGTTTTTACCTAGAGCTCCTTCACCTCGCGAAAGAAAGACCCCAGACCGACACCGCCGTGGCGAAGAGGCTGGTGACGCGGGCTTTGGGTTTGAAGCACAAGCAGCAGGACGTCTCGGGCGCCGAACTGCTCCTGCCCGAGAGCTTGGACCAGGAGGAATAACCATCATGGCTAAAAAAAGATGTCTAGATGAGCGTGGCTGTGCTATTAAACCGCATGCAGAACAGTGAGTTGCCACGGGGATGGTCTCTTATGGATTAGCACCATCTTTTGTTTCTAAAGTTGGAAAGGAAAAAAGTTGACTATTAATGAAATCTTGAGCTCAAGAGCCAGGGCCTGTGAGGGCTGCTGTTCGCTCTTCAGTACGGAGAGCATCTTGCCCTACCTTGTTTCAAAGTGTCTGTTACTCACTGGGGCACCTGCAGAAAGTAAGGCTGCTTACAGAAAAGCCTGCTGTGTAATTTAAAAAAAATGCATTACAGTAAGGGAATTGTATCTTGTTGGCCAAAATTCAGCTGTAAGCAAGAGCAGAGCATCTGCAGGAGACCAAAAAAAAAAAAAAAAAAAAAAATCTGTTTAACAGTTGCTTTGTTGTAATGTTATTGTTAAAATATCCCACAAAACTGACAAGCATTGAATGCAAGTGGCTTTCAGGGTTTTTCCTTATTTACATAGCATTTAAAGATCCTGACTTGCTTTGTTGCACTGCTGGCAAGGAAAGTTGTCATACACCGATTGGAAAAGAAAACCAGAACTTGCCAGTTCTGGCTTGCCCAGAGCCTGGTGTCGAGAGCTGCCGCGGGCCCCTTGTTGTGGCAGCAGCTGCAGAGCACCCAGCACATCTCAGACCCTGCTTTTACTACACAGTCCGGCATCCTGAGAACACGAGGGAGTTTTCCACCTTACAGTAGGCTAAAAACCTTTGCTAGATGCCACCATCTGGACCACTGGATAAACAATAGAAATACTCTGACAGGCATTAGCAAAAGACTTCCGCATTCTTTAAGCCTCACAACACCCCTGTGAGGTAGGTTATGGAGAGCACACGCTGGACACAGCCAGCTCTAAGTACGCAGTTACCTTTAGCTGCTTGTAGAAGTCTTCCGTACACACACAGAGGGAGAAAAAACTTCCGTACCAGGAATTGTGAACAAGGCCCTAAACTTTCATGGAGTAGAAATACACAGATGGCATATAAAACATTTGTCTGGGTAAAATGTTTTTATTCAAGTAGCTGTGTCTGAAAATCTGTAGCAACGTGCGTCCTCAAACAAACAGAGGAACACACTTAGCACCATTATGAATTTACCAAGTGTAAAACTCCTTTTAAAGACGACTTACATAGGTGGGTCTGCAACAGCACAGGTCCAGATCCCTGATGATGAAAGCCATGAAGTCACCTCTGTAAGGTACAGCGATGATACAATGCCTTAACTAAGTTAATCCTTTCAAGAAAAGACAGAGTGAATATCCAGCTTAGAAGGTAATGTTTAGATGTACGTAGAATCTACTGGGTGAATAGCTTACTGCGTAATGGAAATTCACAGTCCCGTGGACTCATCACCAGGAGATCTGCGCAGTCTTCTGGATGGTAGAAGGGAGGTGTAGCTCGTGGAGCCCCGATGCACGCGTAGAAAGCAGTTCGGCATTAGCTGCTCCGCTGCGGAGATTGTGTTGGGAGTTGATTGTTGAATACAAGAGTTTCACTGCGGTATTAAATTATGCTTTGTACTGTTCTGCTCAGAAATAGCTGCTCCAATTTTTTTTTTCCTTTCCTGTGTTTCTTTGCTAAAATGGAGTAATGACACGGCAGGACTGAGGATTAGCTGTGTTCGAGAAGCAGCGTCACAAATGGTGCGTTCGAGCTTGAGTCAAAGAGCTTAGAGATACCGAGATTAATGCCTTGAAGAAACGGGATGGCAAAGACACCTTTAGGTTGTTGGTACCCAGACAAAGGCAGATGATTGTGCTTGCTGCAGCCTGGACCTACATCTGTGAACAAAGATGGCACTGCAAAGTGGAGGGAGAAATCTTTACGGAGAAGGTTGGAATGGTGAAGATACGGAGCCAAGTAGAGTTGAAGAGCCTGCCTCTAACTACCGCAGTAGTAAGGGCTGGAGTTACAAGAGACACGTGGTGCTCTGAGCACCTGCAAGGGGAAGGAAGGCATCTTTGGGAAATAATTTACCTTGCTAATTTAGAGTTTGATTGTTTGCTTGATTCTCTTTTTTGTGCAGTGGTTAGGGAAATCACTGAAGCAGGAAACCTTGCTTCTTTAAATAGTGGGGTGGGAGGCGATGCTCTTCTATCTGGTGGACACCTTGTTATTTGTGAGTCCGCTGAAGTGATCAAACTTCTGTTCCGTTTCCTCACTGAAGGAGCCACCTGGGGAGTTCACAGAGAGAGCACAGGGTTGAGCAGGAGGGAGCAAAGGCAGCGTGCGACGCGAGGCCGACAACACGCTGGGGGTTTGTGTGAGCTGCAAAAGATGCTGTGAAAACGAAGGGCTCAAAGCAAGGACTAGAAGAGCAGAGATTTTCCTGGGCTAATTAACTTAAGCATTAATTAAATCTTACCATAACTGGAACAGTCAGGAATTCCCAGGAGTACTGGATCTAGTCTCTTGTGTATTTGGAAGATCAGACCACACGCTACCCCCTATTTCACTGCTAACCTGCGTTGCTTCAAAAGACAGCGTGGGCTGACCAGCAGGACCTGGCCTCCTCCTTGAGGCTGGCGGTGAGTGGGTTCTGTTTACCCTTCTGAAACAGGACCATGCCCTTGTGTTTTGCTAGTTGAGAGACAGTTGAAAGCTAAATACGTTTATTTTTAAGTAGAAATATTTTCAAGCTCGGCTGGAGAGCCCATCCAACACTTAAGTGCCTGTTCATCCAACTGAAGTGGGTTTGGCTTTTCTGAACTAGGTCACAGTCTGAAGCGTGACACGTAAGTATTTTCTTCAAAAAACTCCAACAAATCAATGAGAAAAAGCAGTGGTTACATGGACTTTTTTCAGGAAAAACACTCCTTGAAGAACTTGAGCCAGCTCTGGAAATTGTCTGCACCGCTGGTTTTATTTGGAGGTTGGCAGGCAGTTGCTGTTAAACTGTTTTTAACAAAGAAAATAAATTATCTTACAGGGCCTCCAACTTAATTCCATTTTTAAATGGTCTTGACGCTTTACCGTTAAAGCAACTTTAAACCGGTTTGGCTTTGGTATTTCCAAGACCAAAAAAAATTCCAAATGATAATGTTTTACACGTAGTCAAGCAAATGCACAGTTTTCCCCTCACATTCAAGAGGCCAGGAGAGCATTTCTGGCTCGAGCAGAGGGCTCTTCTCCACACATCACCCTTCTGGTTTGCCTCTCAAGAAAAGAGAAGCTGTGGGGTCTGAGGAGGTCTGTCCCAGGCTGGTAATAATTTGAGGCTGGGAAGAAGGTGGAGTTGGTTGCCTGGGCCTACTCAGGCGCTCTGAACAAGTCCTCAGATTGCACGAGAGCTTGTGCACTGACAGTCTGGGGAGGGAAAACTGCCCATCTCCTCATAGGAGACACAGCTGGGACGTCTGTTGTCCCCGTTCTACCCCGCCCGAGGGGTTTTGTTCAGGTCTCGCAGAGCTGTTGTACCAGCGTTGTGCCTGCTGCTCCAGCAACACCTACGAGGTGGCATGAGGAACCATCCCCCCATCGTACTCTTTGCAACCCGACCCTGTAACAGAGACACTTTGGTGTCTGCTGTTGAGCAGCCTACGGCAAACAGCACCAGGGTGCAGCCTGGCTCAGGATCTCATCTCTCCAAGCACCTACACAAAGCGGTAAGCGGCACCCGAGCGCGTGGCGACGGCAGCGGGGGGCACTGCTAGCGAAGGGTCAGAGACGCAGCCGTTGGGCGACGTCGCTCTCACCTATGTGGCAGTTGTACATCCAGATGCGCTGCCCGTCGTACCGGCTCCTGCATTTCATCACGTTATTGGAGTAGTCGGATTCAGCGACTTCGTAGTTTGGGTTGATGACAACCTATGGAGCAACACAGCATAAAGTTATTTAATGGTAGACTGGGTATGACACTGACTAGTGACATTGAGGCAGAATCAGCTTGTTTGTTACACCATAATACATTTTAACAGAAAATCCTAACTCATTTTGCAAGGAGACAGAAACTACTTCATTAAAGCCAGATCAAGATCACACCTTCCCCC
>Ga0065711_1009911_pt1 | contig 12763 bp, 6 predicted proteins | sample Hoacrofraction12_FD_59098 | JGI IMG/M metagenome (GOLD analysis project Ga0065711, IMG submission 59098) | Hoatzin crop microbial communities from Cojedes, Venezuela - Epithelial fraction 12 v2 (version 2) | ecosystem: Host-associated > Birds > Digestive system > Esophagus > Crop | place...
GCGGCCCGTCCGGAAGCGGTGCCTCGCTGGCGCCCGGGAGGGCCCCGGGTTTGCCGGCCTCAAACCCCGGCCTAGCCCGCAGGGCCGGCAGGAGGGAACTCGGGGTCGGCCTCCGGCAGCGGGGCGGTGGGCTGCGGGCTCGTCCGCCGGAGCCGTGCCAGAAGCCCTCGGGAAATCAGCGTCGGACACCGAGGTGTCGGAACAGGAGGGTGGGAGCGGGTTGGGAGAGGCATTACGGGACAGGCGAGGTGCGAAGAGACGGCGGTGATGTAAAATCTGCCGCTGCCTTCACTGCAGTGCTCTGCAAGGCCGAACTTCAGGACAGGGGCAGGGAGAGAGGAGGAGGCGGCAGCCGAGACACGAGGCAGAAGTCCTGCTGGAAAGGTCGCGGCGTATCGAAGTGCAGATGTCAGATCCAGCTGTGCAGATGAGGTTTGCCGTGCGTTTTACAAGAATGCAGAAATGCAAGGCTCCCTCCCTTCGGGGCTTCCTGCGAGGAGGGCAGGTTTGCAGGTGTGGGTACCGGTGACAGAAAACGCAAGGTGAAGTTCACTGATGACAATATCAAAGTTAGGAGTGGAAGAAGCAAACGAAGTGAAAGAGGCTTGAATAAAGAGAGAAGTTAGCAAAGAAGTGTCTTGAGTAAGCACCTCTCCTGCAAGTGAAAAACTTCAGGCTTGGAAAGATTCACTGCCGCAGTTTGGGAACAATGCTAGGCCTTTGTATCTCGAGAGACAAAAGGCAGTGGGAGAAATCACTGAAAGGTTTGTGCAGCTGAGGATCAGGGATACAGAGGTGTCATTGTTAAAGGCAGAGATGAGAAATGTCAATACAGGTACAAAACAGAAATGAGAATTTAATTTGGCAGTGAGAAGAGCATAAGGGATAGGTCTTTGCTAGTTCCTCAAGGCAGAAAATGAAAGGAAGCTGGAATTGTGACAACCAGAGATACCTACATAACCGGATACCTTAGACGGTGAAGCAGTCTGCAGTATCCAGTGGCTCATTTTGATCCATGGAAAAAAAGTGACCAACATATGGAAAGGATATTTACTGGTTGAACAACAGGTTTTTAAATTCTCCCATGAAAATGAAACAGTGAAAATAGTGGAGGTAACTACATATATCAAAAGCTTTTTAAGAACAGGAGAGGCTGCCTCTTCAGCCAAGTGGCTGAAAAAGGAAAGTGAAGAAAAGCGGACAGTATCAAGTCTCAATAAAGCTTCTAAAGGAGAAAAATAGCAGATCTTAGCTGGAAAACCAAATAGAAAAGGCAGAATGAACTGACAGCAGTAGTAATGTGGGAAATAAAAGGTGATGACTATAAGCATGAAATGCAGACATAAAAAGGCTGCCACAAAATCATTTTTGAAGAGTGTATGATACTGGACATTTTAAATTTTTTTGACTCTCATACTTTCATATGTACTCTGCTCTTCCTATGCTAAGATTAAAGTCTAAGGTCAGACTGGACTGTCTTAGGATTTGGCATTTTTTTTCTTTTTTTTTCTTTTTAATTTGAGAACTTTGTCCCACTCCTGTTCAATCCATATAAAAACTTTCTTGAATACTTCAGCAGTAAAGCATCAAAACTGAGCTCACAGCAAAGGTTGCTGCAGGTTTACACCATCCTTTCCCTTAACAAAAAGTGTATCCCACCTCTTTTGAAAACTGTGTATTATTTCCCTCATGGCCAGATTTGTAGATGTGTGGTAGTTGAGGCAAGTCAGTTTTGAAATGTCTGTTTTCCGTAGCTTGATTTCTTTGAAAATAAGTGCAACAGGTTTTTGTGTTGATCGGGTGGCAGGAAGTTACCCAGGAAGGGAGACACACCTCAGAGAGAAGCAAGTATGACAAAAAAAAGCTATCATACTAATTCTACACATCTGTTACTTTCTACAAAATCACAGGATGTTTATTTGGATCCTTCTGATCAACTTGACTCACATTTTCCATCGATGTTTGCAAGCCAGCATCCTTTGGAAGAACAAACTTGTAATGATCATTGAATTCTGAAAAACAGCATCTCAACAGCAGACAGATTTACCAGTTTGGTGGGAGTAAATTAATGGTACTGTACTATTTCTAGAGGGAAAAAAAAATCTACTAAGCAGTGAGCATCCAGAGATGCTTCTTCAATTTGCCAACCTTAACTGCAGACCAAGCAAATGCCCACTTTGCTAACTACAGTGTTTTCCCCTACACTGGTCTAATCCAAGACAACCTGGCTTAATTTTGTTGGCAAACATCAGTCCCTAGGAGAAGCCTGCACTTCTGTGATCTGACAAACAGGCAATGTGACTAAATTCATTTTGGTGAATATTTCCAGTGCTTTGCAAGGCAGAAGAAGTCTCTTCCAAAAGTAGTTTCTTACTGACAAGCTTGAGAGAGTGAAACAAGAAGGGTGATAGAGACAAAAGGTGTTTACTTCATCGGAGAAGTCACATTGCTAAATGCTAACCACAGCGGCTTTAGACACAAACCGCACGTGTGCAGATCTGGAGAATGTCACAATCTGGTATTGCTAAGAAGCATGAGCTCTGCTTTTTGCAAAAGCCTGAAATATCAATAGTCTTAGTGCAGATTCATAATTAGCATTTCTCAAAAAAAAAAAAGCAGCTCTGGAGTGGCTTTAATTTGTGCACCCATACAAAGCAGCAGCTATAAATGCAGATGAGAACTTGACGGGTTTCACGTACTGTAACAAAAGGAAATGGCTCTTTGGAGGTGGTCTGTAGAAGAAAGCCACATGTGCGTGGACTTCACGCCTATGTCACCTGCACAACCTGAAATTTGTCTGCAGTTCAGGCACCATCTCTTAGCATGTAACTTCCTTTTCCCCTTGTGCCAATTCTTTATTGTTCTGCTCCCATAACAAATGCTAAATCCAAACCGTGAGACTGCAGGAGGCAGAAAGACATGAACTTCAGATGTGGAAGGAGTGAAAGCAAGTGATGTTTCCACTGTGGGGTCAGAGCTTACAAATTTAGTGACTAACCATTTAAGCCCAAGTTCCAGCTCTGTTCATCCAAATTCTACCAGGAGCAGCTGACATAAAAGAGTTGCGCTGCAGCACACTTGAGGGAAGCATGGCCCGGTAACCTGTCTCAGAAGCAGCCAGTGGCAGATGTTAGGAGGAGAGTAGCCCTTTTCTTAGAGAATTATGTTACCCTTAGCATAACTACCCAACTTGTGGCGTGGCTTTGGAAAAGGTACGGCTTAACAGGCTCGGTTTCCTATGTCAGGGTGCGATTCCGTCATGCCCTCTTCGTCAGAGAAGCTGGTTTAAGGCGTGGTCTATTTTCCCACTAGCCATTCGTTCCTAGTGCTGTGTCATAGCTTATCACTGCTCCAGTGGTGCTGATGCAGATGTTTCAAGAGCCATATTGTAAACTGGATCACAGAGTTAAAAAGGAAGGTTAAGAAAAAAGATCAGTTCACTGATCTAGTTTATAGGCCCACAGAGAGATGCATCGGCACAACTGCAGGGATTAAACTGAGGCACTGTGGCAGGAGTCTTTCAAATTGACTTTGCTGATGGAGAAAATTTAAGAGGGAACTAGACTTGCACCCCAAGACTGGGAGGAGCCGTACCTGGCATACTCTAGCATTTAGAACAGTTATTCTACTTTTCACCTCTCCCCAACCCTCCACCCACGGAGTCCCGTGGGAACAACCTGCTGAACTCCTGCTCCCTCATTGTGGTTCTTGCTTCAGCCTTAGTAAAAGAGGAACGTGTTTTTACTTTCTTAACACATTAATGACAAGACCTGCAGCTGGAAAACAAAGTGTTTACATACAGCATCTCTGCTCGGTTGGGATGCCATTCAGAGGCATAAATCTCTACCCATCGGTTATGTAGCGCAGGAAGTGTATTTATCTTCAGTCCCTCCTGTCAATAAAATGGGAGTGACACCATCTTGCAGCAGGGACCTTTACTGGGGAAGCAGCTTATTGAACAGCTGTGACTGAAGTATCCTCAGAAACACACCTAAATGAAAACTTCTGTCTTCGGCAGAGGAAAACTCTTCTTGGAGCTTTTGAGTTCCTCCAAACCCTGAGAAGGGGTTGCAACTCCATTATGCATGGTTAGAAACACCACATTCCTGATCGCTGCAGCTGTCATGCTTGTGATACTCAGGTAGCAAGCATACTTGCCAGGCTTGGGTTGGGTATTGATAAGGAAAAAATACTTTAAAGATATTGACAAATCCATCTAAATGCTGTTTAACTTATCCTGATAAGGTAGTGTCATGGAGAACTTTACACCACCTTTGCTTGTCTTCCTTCCCTAGGTCTCGGGCTGGGCCATGTTTTCACAGAACCAAGAATTAAGTAGCAGGGTGGCTGTGCTATTTGGAAAACAGGACTAAGTTCAGAGAATACATGAAGGTGATAGTGTTTAGCTATTTCACTCCCCCCCCCCCTCCGTTTTAATTGCTTTTCAGCATCGTTCACCTTTAACGCACCTCTGAACAAAAGGATGTTGGCTCCCCTCTTCCTCTCCCCCAGCAGCTTCCTACAGCAGGAATTTAGTCTCCCCTTCTTTTATTTCTCTTGCTAGAAAAAACTGAGTCCTCCTACTTTCAGCTTGCTGCCTTTCCTGAGGTTACTGTGAGAGCTTTTGCTCTGCTAATGGTGCCTCTCAGCTTACCTCATGTTTGCTGTTTGTTTTTGGGCTCAGCCTGCAATAGTAATCAAGGCCAAATATTTGCTCAAATGAAGTGGCTCTGTGGTTCTCATTCCGGGGAGCTGGCTGAGGACAAAGTGAAACTAGCTTGAAATAGTCTAGTATGCCCAAGAGATGCTAGGAACAAGGGATTTTTCCAGTGCTGTAGAAAGTCTCATTGTAGCTTTGTTGTGGGAACTGCAGGGGAACTAACTCGTTTATAGCCTGCCACAATTAAAGATACCACTTTTGTCTGCCAGAAACCAACGTTGGTCTGGTCAAAGCCAAACTTTGGGACCTTTCTTTTGGGCTACAACCAGAAAGAAGACTCGATTTGAAATTGTGCAAGCGTTCATTCTCCTTGTTCTGCAAGACTGAAGCCCACATTTTTCTGATAAGAGGAGGCTACATCCTTTGTGCTTGCGAGTCAGCGGCAGGTCTTATAAACACACCCACAGATTCTCAGCGTAACATATTGCAAGCTCTGTGTGTCTGGAGCCAGTGCATGCTTTGCTCAACAACCCCCCTTTCATTTCTGCCAAGATTCCCTCCCACATTTGGGACTTTTTTCCTGCTCCCTTGAGAGCCGCTTCAATCCTCCCAGCTCCTCCGGCCTCCCACTGTCAGCATGGACCGTTCTGTACAGCTTTGCTGGTCTGCTCTGCCTTCGGAAACATATGGGCCAGTGCAGGAAGCGGGGTACAAAGAACATCCGCGTGTTGCCTTTATGCTCAGCCCCGTGTTTGAGACAGGTGGATGGACCACAAGACTGAAGTGACAGCACTGGCACAGAAAGCAGAAAATTAGCTGGGACTTACGGAGGCATTAGCTTTGTGGGATGTGAGAAAATACCGACAGAGATACATGAGGTGCCATCACTGCGGGAAACCACCTTTTAGCCGAGGTGCGGATGAGCTCCATTTAATACAGTCACCTTCTTTCCCATTTATCAGAGCATCGTTTCCTGGGATTATTCTGGAGCAAAGAAAGTAACTCACTGGGCACCATACATGTTTGCATAACACACAATTCCTGTCAAAAATCAATACTTCACTGAGGAGCAGCAGGCTGCTGAGCTGCCCAACTGCATGCTAGCACCTGCTCTGCAGTATTTCTCAGCTACCAAGAAACAGGAAAGTTAGAGGAACCAAACCTACAGGACAGAGGTGCTTGGGGGCTTCTTGTGAAATTCCTTCATATGAGGTGGCAGCTTGTGTTGGGCTGGGATGGAAGGAATCCTGCAGGCATTGCTGCCTTCTGCATCGGCTCAGAAAGAAAAGAGGTTAAAAGGTTTGGTTTTTTTTTTTGTGGAAGAGAATATTTAGATAATAGTTGAACTTTGAGTTACGGACCCAAGTGTGATACAAATCAAAAGCACAAAAGAAGATAGCTGTGCTCTCTTCTACCTGGTGGGTCAAGGCATTCAACCCATGGTAAATCCTGTCCACTCCCTCCTTGTCTTTTCTGTTTACGCATGGAATAAAAGCATCCTTAAACCTCTTGCTACTCTGTCATTCTCCTGCTGACAGCTGCGTCTGAGACTGAGCTTGAAACACACACCTGTACAGAAGTTTGCGGCTAATTGCGAGACAGCACAGAGGCCTATAATTCTTTGACTCTTTATGGAGGAATGTACATGTATAAAAGCCTTTTGAATTTTCATAAGCCGCCCCTTAGATGTGGGATAGCAAAACACAAAAAGATGAAAACAAGATGCTCGCCCGATGATTCAGCTTTCCTGCAAAGTTTCTTCTAGCAGCCATCATAACCCTGAAAATAATCATCCCAGCCCCTTTTTCCTGTGGGCTAAAAACACATCAGCGATGAGGATCATAATTTAAGTTTTTTGTTCCCGCTAGGAATGCATGAGAAAGAGCTCTGCTTTACATGGAGAAAAAAGAATCATATGCAGGAAAAGAAGGTATGTGTATGTTGGGTTTTTTTTACTTAAGGAATACTAAATCAGGTTTGGCTTTGCTAGGGGACATACCAGCTGTCTCCAAGCTCGTTTTATTATGATCTCTCTTGTACCTTAATTGAGAAAGCAGGGTGTGGAAGTTTCAACAAAAGCTCCCCTTTGTAGTGTGTTAATTAGGCACAGGAGTTAACAGAACCCCTCAGTTATAAACAATTACCTTTCCCCAGGCTTACTTTCATTTTCATGCTACCAAGTTTTTACTAATTTTCTATGAGTTTTCAGAGTGGACAAGAGTAATTTCTAAAATTAGTCTTCTAATTAGCAAAGAAAAGAAAAAAAAAACCCCAAGCAGGAAAATATGTAAAGCAGGAGGAAAAAAACCCCTATAATTAGAAGCACTTAAAGATGCCTTTTTTTGTGCTTCTTCAGGATACAGGAGCCCAAGGTCTTTTCAGATCACTGCAAAGTCTCCTTTAAAACTGAAAGTCTAGATTATGGTTCCCTGGAAGTGACTCTGGGTGAAAGTGCCTGGGGATGGGAAAGAATCTGATATGGGCGTGTATGCCCTGAAATGGGTGCTGCCCTCACCCCCGCGGGAGGAGGAAATGGAGGAAAGCAAGAGGGGCTGTGAGCTGCAATTCCTGCAGACCTTCTCCATCCATTCCATTTGCAAAGCAAAGTTTGGCTTAAGAAGAGGGCCCTGCCTGGCCCGCTGGATATCTTTTTGCCTGCCGGTGTCCTGGCTGGCTGCTCAGCATGGGCCCAGCCCCAGAGACGCACAACAGCTGGGAAGCAAGAGGCCTCTGCCCTCCTCCCTGCCAACGCTACGCTTCGTCCGGATGGCAGCCACCTCGCCTCTTGGCACCGGGCTGTCCCGCAGGGGAGTGCCAGCCGCCCCGGCACTGGTACCCCTCTGCCTCCCTCCACCTCCCAGCAAGGGAAGGAGGAAACCCAGGGGCTCAGGGCAGCCCTTCTGCCTCCAGAAGAGGCAGTCCCAATGGTGGGGAACCGGACTATAAACACAGCTGACATCTTAACACTAAATGTTTTACACCCTGAGTTGGCATGAAACCTTTCACACCGCTGCTCTCCAATTCTGTTCTCTGTTGAATTTCTGGAGAAGGGTCGAGCGAGGCACTTTTAACCCACAGTATCAGGAGAAGCATGTTATGATTCAGTCTCCAGTTGGTGTCACACTTCTCTTGGCGCCTGTGATTGATAGTGCTGTTTGCCCAAGACCTTTACAATGTAGAAGGCACCCGGATATTCAAGCATAGATGAGGGACTACATCTGTGTTCCCTGAAGGCTGCCTTTGCATCCCAGGAGCTGCCCAGAAAGCAGGGGAGCAGTGTTTATGTAGGACTGGGGAAAGAGTAGCTCAAGCTACAGTCCCAGCAGGGTCTGTGTCTCTCAGCCTGCCAGCAGACCTGGAAAAGACTGTCTAGGGAAAAACTTGGCGGCATCTTCCCAAGCATAGCAGTTCCCACTGGGAACAACATTGCCTCACCTCTCTGGAAGAGACTGAGCATAGTCTGATGAAGATAGGCATTGCCCCCTTTATTGCTGTACATCAAACCACAGTCCTCCTTTCTCATTGCGCTGCAGTAGCACCGACCGATTCTCAAGCCAAGATCAGCTGCTGTTGCTTTCCCCAAAGAGCTTTCAAGCTCAAACGGACCAGACAAACTCAGTGTGAGAGAGCAATCGGAAGGGAAGAAAGGCCAAGACTGGCCCCAATGCCTGCAGCGGGTCCCAGGCAGGAGCTGGGTACGAGATACTACACCTGCTGACCAGGCAGGTCAGGGAACCAAAGACCCCATGGCAGCGCAGAGCTGCCTCACGTATGATGGAAAACGTTTGAATTTCTGTAGCTGGGGCCCACAGGAAACTTTTGGGAAGTGTGTGCTGGGTCCAAGACAGGAACCAAGAGAGTCAGTGTTTAAAATATGCACTGACAATGAATTGCTTCATTACTTAGAGAAAAATTGAGAAGGAGTGAAGGAGTAAAACTCAGCCACGTCAGGAAACAGGCAAATAATTGTCTGACGAATACAGCAGGCCTCCTAACTGCTGGTCTAGGGCTTTGTTGCTGCTCAGCCCACAGTGTCTTCCTCATCACGATAAGCTTCTCCTCCCAGGAGACAGCAAGGTCTCCTCTGCATTGAAGTATTCCCTATGGGAACGCACTGCATCTCAGAAAAGGCAATATGCCCTTGGAAGATCATCTTCCTAGAGAGAGTAATGATGGGGGAAGGAGGTCGTTTGAAAGCTCACATGCCAAGCGTAAGACCCTGAGGACAGCATCCTTCCTCAACACCGACAGCAGGGGCTGCACGGCACAGCAAAGCGTCCCCATGTGCCCCGGGTCCTCAGGGGCTGTGCAGGGCGCAGGAGACCCCGCAAGAGGAGTGCCACAGCCGTGCTGGACTGGGGCCAAGCTCAGCAAGGTGGTGCGATCCCTGCCTGCACGCCAGCCAGCGCAGCTCCTGCCCTGTCATGCAGTCCCCTGCCTGGGTGCCTCCTTCCCTGTTGGATCTCACCCCCTGGAAAAGCAGCAAGCAGAAACGTCTTGCGTAGGGCTGCTTACCATCTCTGCTAGTGTCTTGTTTCGTCCTGCTGTACTGTTTTTCTTTTTCCTCCTACACCCTCCCCTGTACATAGACTCTCAATTGAAAAATGAAAGTGCCTCCCTTCAAACTGAGGAAGCTTTTGGCCCGTGAGCTGCTGAAGAAAGGCACGTAGATGTGTGAGCTGTGGCCCTCCTCCTGCAGCACTTTGTGAAGCAAGGGAATAGTCTCAGGCAGGAGGCTTTCTGCACTTTGGACAGTCCAAGGCAAGGAGTCGTGCAGGGCAGAGCACCCGCAGGAATTGGACCTTGTGGCCTGGACTCGCACATCCGTGAGCAGAGACATGGGAAACGCTGCCTTCCTGGAGCTGGAGTGGGGAGGGGAGCCCGGGAAGCCGCATGCAGGGAGAGCCTGGCTTGGGAAGGTGCCCGGTCTCTCAGAGGGAGGCAGGTAACGATCATACGACTATTTATGGCTCTTTTTCGTGGCGACAAGCGCAGCCTTATATGGGCAAGAGCTCTCGGCTGGAGGCAGAGCTGCGGAGGTGGAGCCTCAAGGGGCACCCCTGGTGCTTGCTCCCAGGCTATCTGCCTGCACAAACCACTGACCTCCTTCCCGGGAAAAACCCTGGGAACCCTCGCTGGATCCAGCTGTTCAAATTTCGAACTAGAAAACGCCCCGGCTCGACTCCTCTTCTTCCCCGTACCTCCTGCTAGCTGGAGCTGTGGTGAAGGGGAAATGTCTGCGTTTGTAATGCTGTAGGTATCCGGGAGTGCTGGCTTGGAGAGTCCCCCGCATCCAACGTGGGAAACCTATTCCCATCTGGTTGGGATAGTACTGAGAACCGGAACTAAAAAAAGAGAGGACAAACAAATAACCGCCCCCCCGGCCCCCGCAGCGTTGCTTGTCGGACGCTAGCAAGTGTGTGAAAGGCTGCGGCTGGCAAATCCGATGCACAAACTCTGTTGCAGATCCTTTTGCCTCTGGATATGCTTCGGAGTCCCCAGTATCTCTCGCTGAGCTGCCAGCACGCACGTTGGGTTCTTACGCGTCAACCCCATCCAATCCACCCAGCTGAACTACGCTGGAAACTGGTTACAAATAAAACCGAACATAAACATCCTAAAAATGTCGCTGTCATCAGATAAGGTTGCTATGCGCATAACATTCCTGACACGAGTTCGTTAAGCCAAGGACATGAAAAGTTAATCCACATGCATACAGTGGCTGGGATGGGGGGGTATGGTGAGCGGGGATTGAGGCTGCAACTCTGGTTTTGGGCCTGTTGCCAGCCCTAGGACATCACCCTGGTGTGACTCAATTTCTCCCGATGGAAGATGTCCCAGCACCCACCTCCTTCTGCGAACGCTGCTGTGTTTCAGGAAGGAGCAGCAGGCAGGATGCAGGGATCAGCCACGCCGCTTCTGAGCTGCAGAAGGCTGGCCTTCCAGGGGACAAAGCACGCGCTGACCACCAGCCCTCAGCAATCTTTACCAAAAACAGTCATATTTAGCACTCCGGGAGGCTGTTATCTCTGCTTTATAAGAGAGGAAACAGGCGCCAAAAGCTTCCTCTATAACACACTTCTTGTAGTCATGGCTATGTTCAAGTCTCAGAAATGCAGAACGGAGTGGGCTAGATGCTGCCACACAGGCTTACCAGTTCTTGACACCCAGGCTTGCATAAAGGTACGTCAGCTGCCAGATGTAATAGCCTTCCCTGCCATGTACTGAGTTTTTATAGCTTTCAAGCCACATGTTTGAAAGGAGGGCAGGAGCTGTGGGAGTGGTTCACAGGTGGGCATGATTTCAGGTGATCCCCCCCTTCTCCTGAGCTTACCACAGCAGCCAACCTTTGGCTGCTGGCAGGCTGTCTGTGGCTCCAGAAAGAGCAGCTGTGCACCCTTTCCCTCAGGATGAGTTATGTGGGTTAAGTTAAACCTGCAAGGGTGGGACATCATGTTCCTCCTCAGCCTCACAAGGGTCCGAGTTGGGGCTTGACAACTGCCCAAAGCTAACCCACGTCTGAGCAGCCCCCAAAGGAAGGAGCCCTGTTCCCCTCCCTCCTCTGATCTTCACACTCCCACTGCCAGTCACAAATGACACAGCCAGATGATCCAGCTGGAAACGAACCAAAAGAAAGAGAGATGTTTCCAGCTTGATCATTTCCTTGGTTCATTTAACTGCTTGGGTGCTAGAAGGGTGCTGGAAATGCACGGTCGTGGGCAGCCAGCCATAGGCTGGTCAGAAGCTATGAGGGAATCGCAGCTCAGGAGAGCCCAGAAAGCCTCCTTTCCAGTGGTACCGTGGGTGAATTTACTCCAGCTGCGTGGCTGGTCACAGGGCTTGTTATAGCATCCCACATGCAAGTGGTTGCAATCAGTATCTGGATTAAGGAACGTCTATTGCCAAACATGTAGGATTACCGAAATCACAGCATCGTTTAGTGTAGGAGGTAACTTTGGAGGTCTCCAGCCCAACCACCTGCCTGAGGCAGGACCAGCCTTAGTTGATCAGCATGCTCAGGGCCATATCTGGCTGGGTTTTGAAAATCTCTGAGGATGGCAAATGCATAATCTCTGGTCTTGCCTCTTGTCCTTTCGCTGACAATCTGCCTCTACCTTCGACATAACCCCCACTTGGGTAGCAGAAGACAGTGGTTAGATAGGCCCCCTCACAAGCCTTCTCCTCTCTTTGCAAGCCAACGCAGCTCCTTCAGCCCCTCCTCAGGACGCTCCAGCCCCCTGGCCAGCTTCACGCTCCTCCGCTGAAGCTGCTCCAGTTTGTTAACGTCTCTCTTGCAAATGCAAGGGACCATCCTGAAGCAGCCTGAGGAATTGTCCATCTCACATCCTGGAGCAGAGCAGGTGCTTCTGCCTACTTGTGAAAGGTTGAGTCTTTGTGACTGCGCTTGTTGGGGTGTGCGTGCACCGCCCCAGCCCGTGTCAGCGTGCGTACATGGTGTCACACAGGGAGCCGGTGCACCCGCCTCTCATGTAAATATTGGCTCAAAAGTTTAGGTCATAAAGATGGATGAGAATTCACTCAAGTCCGGGAAGCTGTGCTGGTTTCTGTGAGTGGAGCGGTGCTGCAGGTACACTGCGTGGAGGCCATCTGTACAGGTACCCAGGGACGGCTGTGCACCGTCCTTCTCCTTCTCCTTAGCAGGCGCAGGCCCTCCTTCCTCTTGTCATTGGAGAAGATGTTTACAGTCAGGTCTAGATCTGGTCAGGTAGCTTCTCGGTTACTCACCTCTCAGTTATTACTCTGCTTCAGTAGCCGGAAGCTCCATGACACAGGGTGTACCAGGCGGCAGCTAGGTCTGGCAGACAACAGAAATCATGTTCTGCTCTGGTGATGTTGCCTGAGGGCAACGCATCACTGCCATGGTGTCATAACTGTGAGGCACAACCTTCAGAGCATTAAAAAGAACACCCATTAGTCAGTGGGCCAGCAGGTGATGTGAAAGGAGGCAAGTGGGAAGGAATCACAGAATCACAGAATCACAGCATGGCAGGGGTTGGAAGGGACCTCTGTGGGTCATCTAGTCCAACCCTCCTGCCAAAGCAGGGTCACCTACAGCAGGCTGCACAGGACCTTGTCCAGGTG
>Ga0065711_1046664_pt1 | contig 12763 bp, 9 predicted proteins | sample Hoacrofraction12_FD_59098 | JGI IMG/M metagenome (GOLD analysis project Ga0065711, IMG submission 59098) | Hoatzin crop microbial communities from Cojedes, Venezuela - Epithelial fraction 12 v2 (version 2) | ecosystem: Host-associated > Birds > Digestive system > Esophagus > Crop | place...
AAAAAAAAAAAAAAAAAAAAATGCAAAACCACATATGTCTTTGGCCTCTCTTCCCTTAATCTCCTCTAGTGAGACCTATAACCCCTATATCTGGACTAGAAGTCCCTGTATGGTTTAGGTCTGGGATAACTGTAAAGCAGGGTGGAGATACTCTTTAACTGATGCCATGAATGCTATTAAAACTCAACATAGGATATAGATGTGAGAGGTGAAGACATGGGAAGAAAGCTGTGCAAAAAAGCCTTCAGATTTAGGGTGCAGAGCACCCTGGGAACACAGCACAGCAGTAAAGAGGTCAGGGCAGAGAAGAGTCTTGGCACACCCCTCACAGCCAGCATCTGCCAGTGACTTTGCTAATTCATCAAAATAGCCAGATGAAAGCCAGGGACTAATCTCACTGTACGTAGAGATTTAACAGCTCTCTGAAGAGAATGAAATAAACACAACTGCTGCCTTTCAAAGCTGTTCTGGTTTTTCTCCTTACAAAGATGATAAGGCCTCCAGGATACCTGAAGGGATTCTTGAGTCCCCATTTCTCTTAAATACAAAGAGTTTCCCGTAACACAGATGACTGGATAAAGGGTAGAATTACAGGCTAACTTTCTAATCATCCCTTTTGCCCACAAGATATTTTGGCTTGGCTGCACACCCCTATGGGATCCTGTATAGTTTCTATCTAGGTGAATGTGGAGATGCCAGCAAAGAATTCAGTCCTTTCCCTGTTGTCATCAGCAGCTACCAAGCTCTAGCAATATGGACATGCTACCCATCTCCTGTGGTGCTCTGCAGGAGACAAATTCTCTGGGAAGGACTCTTCAGGATGTCTGTTGTTGCACGCAACACTCCATTGAGAAACTGTGGATCTAGATGGCCATCACATTCTCAGAGTACAAACTCACAAAGAGCTGGGCACAGAGCAGGTGCACCAGGAATGTGTGCCCATCAAGAGCATTGAACCCTCTGCTTTTCTCAGTACTCAGATGATGAACCTGGACCTCATAACATTCAAGTCTTTCTTTGTTCCTGAGAGCTGTCAACAGTTTAGAGCAGTATTTTAAGCAAGTTATGCAAATGAGAAGAAGAAGAGAAGTCCAACAAAATTTCCCCCACTGTCCAATTGCAAAATATTTCCCCACTTAGGTTCCAACCACTGAATACAGACACCAGGTTTCTATGGTTTTAAAACTAAATTGGCTCTGGAATAAAGCAGAGCCAGTCACAGAGGCTTCACGCAGGTAGTTGATGGCACCTGACAGACTTACTGAGGCCTTCTCCAACCTGCAGTCCATGCTCCTGTCCTCCAAAGTCACTGAAAGCAGCGCTAAGTCTGGGGCTCTTCCCTTCCTATCCTGGTGACCCAGAGGCTTTCTAACATGAAATTATTGTCACCAAGCATACACAGCCCTCATTAATATTTACCTTCACTGCTGCTGCTTCCTGTTTCTGTGGGATCCTTGTCCTGTTCAAGGCCTTCCCAAGACCAATCAGAAAGGCACCTTGGTATCTTTTGAGCACAACCACAATAAATAAGATCTGTAAATAAATAATCTTGAGTGTTGAACTGTGACTACCAGTCAGTTACCGTGGGGTCAACCCGTTATATTTTCTGCTACTATCTTTGACAAAGTACACAGCCATGAACACGTTGCTTTTATGTTGGTTTCCTGTATGTGGATTTTAGTGCGCTCTGGTGAAGAACAATGTGATCTTTAAAAAAAGATAAAGCTATAGCCAAACAAGCTTGTGGGATACAGTTTGGACCTTTCCAATCTCACCACTGTTCCTGTCCAGAGGAGCAATACTACTGCCCTGACTGATCACGAAATCCAGCCCCCAAGAGCCAAGTACGATAGAGCAAACACTGCAATTGTACAATGTGAAAAATACGGAATTATACAGCAGTCAGGATAAGAACACGAGGGGAAAAGTACCAGAGGATATGTATGTCTAGTCCATTAAATATAGTTTATTTAAAAGCATTTTACATTTTATTAAGGTAAAGCAGACAGGATATAAGCACTATAAACTTTCCCCTGAAAGTGAGCATTGCTGGCATTCCACTTGCTTAAATTATTACTTTTTCAAGGGCTGATTAATCCTTGCCCCTCTTAGTCAAGAGAGGAAATGGTATGTTGTGTGTTTTACTTCCCAGGCCAAAGCAAAATGATGCTTCTGCAAGACTGGCTCAGTCTTTCACAGCTTTTTCTTTTCCTTTGGGAATCTATCTCTGTGCTCCTGGCACATGATTACATTTTCTTTCATGGGCAATATCTCTTGCTTGAAATCTCTTCTGACAAGTCATATTTTTTGTAAGAAGCATGATTAAAGAGACTAGCTTTTACATTTTATTAGGGAAACTTAATTGCAACTTATTTGTCTCCAACAGACTGGAGGGAAGAAAAATTCCCTTAGAGAGGAATTTGCAATTTTAGATGAAAAATGAACAGGTCAACAAGCAGAAAAGATGGAATACCAAGGAATATGAGTATTTTTTTCATTAGGAAAAGCCATTTTGTCAAAATAGACGTGCTTTGATGGAATATGCTTTCAGCGAAAGTAAATCATTCTGAAATTAGACATTAATTTGGACTTCCTTGGAGTATGTCATGGAGCTTGTAATTTGTTTTAATTACTTTCTTACAAGCTAAAGCATTTAAATAATGCTAATGCTACTTTTTAAGTCATTTGTATTTCTTCATGTAGAATGTGTAGTATTGCATTTGGACTATACCAAAACACAATCTGCCCACATAGTCACTTTGATGTTTCAGAAGTCAAGAAGTTGCAGAAGTTGCATTCTGCAGATCATCTGAGGTTTTAATCATTTGCATCAATCCAGGATAATTTATTTAAATCCTCTCTGGAATTCTGACAGGATGGTAACTGCATTCTTGACAACTTTACTTGTAAAGTTCTGCTCAATGTTGATTCTGAACCTGGACCAAATTAACGCATTATTCCTGCTCCAGACCCCAGTTTGGTCTTTCTGTCACATCATTGCATCCAATGGCACTGTTGAAAGCTCTTCAGCTGAGTTCTTCGCAGAAGTAAAAATCTGCCATAGGTCAATACTGTGCTGATAGGGTTTTTCTCCTATTGGTTGACACTTTGGGCTCCTTTTCCTCATTACTAGGAAACCTATCCAAGTGAAAGGTATTGGAGGGTGAAGTCCATCTTCACGTCTGCTCCCCGCCGGCACAGACACTGAGGCTTGGGTTCAGACATCAGTTGGAAGGTGCAGGTATGGGGACTGGTAGAGGCAAAAAGGTGTAGAAGGAGGGAGGAAGAGAAAAGGAGAGAGGTTTGTTCCTCTCTCCTGCAGACCTGAGACATGTTTTGTGAGGCTAGTGGGACCGGGGGACCACAGTCAAGTTACTCCTTCTTATTCCTGGTAAATCATGTTCCCGGCAAATTACATTCCTGGCCTACAAGCCAGCCACTCTCAAGATCAGTCAGAGGCAATGGCAGAAAAGTACACCTTAGCTACTGTACCTCAGTGTAATCACCACTGTTTTTAATTTGGGTATTTTAAGACTCTGGAGAGCCACCAGAATGAGTTCTATTGAATAACTCTGAGTTTAAAAAAGAAGAAATCCTTTACCCCTTCTTGCTTTCTGCCTGCAGGGCAGGTGCAAGCTGACATCTCCATGACTATAAATTGCTGCCGGAGCCATTGAAGCCTTCTCTTCAAACCAGATGCTCCTCTTTTCTGCACGAGTAGCGGAACACGTGCCTGACCATCTCCAGATATTTCTAAAAGATGGATTTCTTCATCACTTGTTTATAGCTTTGTGTGTTGAAAAAAACCAGATTTAACTTAAAAGAGGAAAAAAATATCTGTGAGTCAACATGCATCCTTTGGAGGCACTGGAGAGACCTGGAGAGTTAAAAAATGTCTCGTTTATTGCATGAAACCATAAAGCCAAATTAAAGAGTTAAAAGTAAAAAAATCCTAGGGACACTTCTGAGTTATAAGTAAAGAAGGATGCTAACAGAAAAGAAACTACCCCAGTAAAACATTTCAGGCCATTATCCTGCAGCTGCTATTTTCCTAATAACAGTTATGTCACATGCTTTTCAGCTATGTAGGAGCTCAGTCCTTCCCAGGTCACCCAAGGATAATGTCCAGAGACTTTGGACTCCGTTTTAAGAAACCATTTCACAGGCAGCATCCTTCCTACTGCAGACTTATCCCTCCAGTTTGCCTGTGAAGCAAGTTTTGCATCTGTAAGGAAAAAAATGAAAACCAGAGGAAGTTCCCATCGATGGCCTGTCATGAATCCGGGAGCTCTGATAAAAACAGCAGATCACCAATGAAAGAATAACAAAAATATGGTCCTCAGAGCTGGAGCACTTCCTGTTGCTTTTTAGCTCACCCACTGAAGAGGGAGGAAATATCTAACATTGCAAAACAATTATTCTTTTTCCACTGTCAGGGACCCAGGACAACCGCATTACTCATGCAGAACCATGAGCAAGCTGCACAGGTCCTCCCAAAACAAGTGGCAATAAAACTTTGCTCCTCATCGTGCCATCTCCTTAGTTGATGACACATCTTTATTTGCTTCCATGCAGATTTATGTGGGTTTCCTAGGCCTCTCTTCCCTTTCTTTGATGTTGATCACAGACAAAATTATGTCACTCTTGGCCAGAGGCTGAGACCAGGCAGAAGTGCAACCGCAAGTGAATTTTATCGGTAATTAATGATATGCTGGCAGTGGATGGTTGGCCCTGGCATCCCCTTTGCCCAGGCCAGTGGCCAGGCTGGAGAGAGCAAGAACTTACATCCAGTCCAACTGTACTTCATTCACTTGCCTCTTTCCTATTCAGTCCCATGTTGCCACCTGTCTTCCTGATCAATCTTGTTCAGCCCTATACCCCTCCTACATGTAAGAGTACATAAGCCCTCTGCATACCCACTATTTCACAATGCCAGACACCTAAAGCAATTTTTGTCTATAGGCTCCTGCCTACCTGTCCTGACAGGATAGGTAAAATAAACTATTTTTGAGTTGGCCAAAATCTGGAAATATTTTGGATGTTCAGGTCAATCAAGTGCCAGTATCACTGTATAACTACTCCCCACCATCAGGTTCTGTATTCACATTTGTTATTTTAGGATTTATTAAGAAATATAGTATCGTACTTATTACAAACCTTTTCAAAAACTGTGAGCATCCTTCTGCTATTGGTATAGAGGAGATCTCAACATTACAGTAACATGAAGGAGCTTTAATTGGTCATTGCTCCTGCATCCAGCTTTGATTGCCTGGGCATTTGCCCAGAAGTTTGCCCTTAATAAAAATAAAAATAAAAAACAGTACTGGGTACTTTCTTGTCCTGCCGGCATGATCAGTGGCATGATGGAGAGGCCCCAAGACCATGTGTGTGCTGCAAAGCCCATGTTCTGCAGGCAGAGGTGTCCCCTCTACCTCCTGCAGTCACTGCAGCACATCCCAGTCTGCACCAAACCATTGCCATTCAGCAGCTTCGGGCCTCAGTTTCAGTTGCTTCAGCTCACTGGATGGGGTCCAAGAGCTTGTCACACTGCCACAGCTCTGCTGAGGAAGTTGCATTTCTTCCCCTGTGCCAGCTTGATCACAAAGCTTTTTTTCTGTATATATTTGCAGTGATTTAAGAAGTAAATAATGGGGAGGCACACGAGCTGGAGTGCTTGCATGCTGTGTGTGGGATTGGTGGATACGAAGCACATGAAGGAAATGAGTTATCCACCCACACACAATGAAGGCAGAGATTTTATTTCATTGTTTTTTTCTTTTTCCTCTAGCCCAGGACTTGCCATCGTAATGAAACTTTTTTGCACTGGCTTGATCTCCAAGTCCCCCTGTCTCTTCTCTGTGTGTGCGTGTGGCTGGATCCCTTGAATGTTCATTCTGCTGCAATGATTTCTAGGCAGGATGTCCAAAGATAAATCTGGCTTGTGGCAAGAGTTAAAAAGATTACAGTAAGGCCTTGTTTACAAAAGAGAAGGATCAGCTGCTGTTCTTGGAGTTTGTTTAAAAATTCTTTTTTTAACCATCCTTCTTTTTGTTTAGGTTTGTTTCCCTTGTTAAATAAATAACCGGTAAGTTCTCCATTGATCACCTCTGTCCTGTGTGCAAGTGTGAGGAGAGGAGAGAGGGAAAAGATATTGCACCTGGTAATGGACTTCCTGGAGAGGCCAGAAAATTTCTAGGAAAACACTGTTAAGCACCAGGGAGTGGCAGAGTTAAATGCAGTCTGGAGCTGACTAACGAGGCTTAACTGTGAACAGGTGAGCGAGGGGTCATAAGAAGTAATATGTTAGTGAGGATATTCACACCCAATGCACATCTAAATTTTTTATCTTTCTGCTTTGGGTTCTTCCAGAATGCAGCCTGAGCAGTGGCAGCTGATGACCTAAACTTCCTGTGGAGCCATCTGACTCCTTCCCACAACAGCAGCCCCAGGACCAGGAAACCAAACAGCAGCAAGGTCTCTGGTATATAAAATAGCCTGGCCAAACATGAGGGTCTTCCCAGCCTTTTCAGCCTTGTTACCCTGAAGGGCTGATGAAGCCTCGCGGAGAAAATAGGGATGAAGAGGAAGCTAATGCTGACCTCTGTTGACAAACTAATAGAAGAAAAATTCAGACAGCTTCTAGCTCAGTCAGTCCTTAGTTTGAAGATCACTTCCCACTGTAATCTTTCATCCTCCTGCAAGCCTGTCCTTCCCTAGGTTCACTCTTTACAGGGACCGACAGCAATGTCTGGTGTTTCTCCAGCTCATACCGAGTGCTCATCAGTGTTGCCTCCACGGGCACATGAGCACAGCTCTCCCATTCATTGCCCTGGCTGTATGGTGAAGATGGAGTCATGTTCTGGGGTTCAGTCTAGTTCTTCAAGACCACCTGGAAATGCAGCACATAGGACCATATGTCCCTTCCCAGTTGTGGAAGCCATTTTCTTAAAACACGCAAAGATGGCCATGAATTCAGGCAGCTAGATCTGTGATTTGACATAGGAGAGAACAAACTGAATCTCAGTGCAGCCCTGTTGGGGGGGTGGGGGCAGGGGCCGCGGTTTGGAGGGGAGGAAATTTGCTTTGCTTAGCTTGGATTTCCTAAAATAAAATAAAAGTAAGGGACGAGAGAGAAGGTGAGTGGAATTCATTTTAGGAGCACAGCATGAATGCATTTGAAGGTGAAGTAGGTGTTGTTTTTCAAGAAAGCAGTGATGCATTTCAGGACCTTGAAGGCTGGTTTGTTGTTAGAGCCATAACTGACTGCAGAGACCTGAATGCATTCATCGGTGTATATGACCTCTTTACCAACGCTCGTCAGGAAATAATAAGCAACGGGGTGCAGGTCCTAAACAAAACAGAAGCTGCCAACATTCAAATTCCTCTCCGGAATGAGAGCTCCACCTTCAAAGAAGGACTTTATTCTGCAGTGCCTCTCTCCCGAAAAACAGTATTGCAAAACAGAGACAGTCCTGCATGGAGCTGGCTTGCATTACATTTTTTGCAAGTTGAGAAAAAGATCTGGAAAGACTGGGTAGATATTTTACAAATTCATCTGGTCACATAACAAGAGATCTTGAAGCCTGACAGTTCAAACCACGAGAGTTAATGTGCTTTGATCAAGACCTTTTTCATTTTTAGTTAATAGTTTTCTCAGTTGACCAATTATTCAATCTTTCAGTGCCTGCAACAGTTAAATAAGTTTTAAATTTATACAGATAATGCAAGCAGCTTGAAGTTGAGGAAATAGAAGAATGGTCAAATATCTTGCTATCCATTCCTCATGTAGCCTATGGACAATTATTTATCCTATTCTATAATGTCCTTGTAACAGCAAAGTAGTCAAACCGAGACATGCCTGAAGAGCTGCTTTAGGGTCATGGCACTTCAGACCAAGTTTAGCACTGACAAAAATTACATTTTCCCAGGAAGCCTAATGCCATTCCTATTTGCCATGCTGCCAGATCTGAATCCTTGCAAAGGCTTTAGAAGGACTGAAACAATGTGTTAACCTCATGCCAGCCCTTCATCTGGGGTTAACATCAACCCCTAGGTTTCCTCACTCAGTGCCCACAGTGACCAGTCAGTCCCCTACTAGTGATCTCCTTTCAAAGTGTTGCCGAACTGTTTTAGCACAACTACTTGTGAAGTCCACTAAAAATATGGTAGCCTGGGTTTTCCAGCTTCCCTTCATACTTCTTCCCCACGTGTTAGGACAAGCAGGAGAGGGAGGCAGAGATGCTCGGGGCACTTTCTAGTTTTCTATCTCTAATGGCACCATAATGAAGCTGACAGAACTGTTAGGATTAGTTTAGTGGTGGAATTAAGCATCTGGACAAAAATTGGATATGATGGATTTTCCCCATTAAGGTTTTTTGGTCTGAGCCCAAGATAAATGATTACCAGTGTAATTACAGGGTGATTATGCTAAGTTAATTAATGGTATGTAGCTTTATTTGCAACGTATTATCTTTCCCCAAAGATTCAGAGAGCTCCTTCTCCTCCCAGCCCTTCCCTCCTTTAGCAGCATATTTCTGCACAGACATTGGCATACTCTGGAGGATTTCATCTGTTGCTTACTCACAGAAGCTATAAGCAGATGTATTGACTTGAGGACTCACTCGTCTGGCCTTTGCTCTGGAAACCAGTGGGGCTGTGTCTGCCCCAGAGTGCCTCTCAGAGTGCCTGAGGATGTGGCCATAAGGTGTTTCTCATGGTTCAGGTCTGATCAGCATATGGAGCTCAGTGCAGCTGCAGTTCTGATGGGGACAAAGATGTGTCATGAGCCAGACCCTCTTTCCATTTCATAGGAGAGAACATGGATACCCCAGGCTGACGGAGACCTGAAGGCAGCAGGTAATGAAGCTGCCCTGTTCCCTGGTAAATCTGTTCTTTGTATAAGCATGAAGAGGGAATAAACCAGACACACATGAGCCAAAGTGCTCAAGAGGGAAGCAAAAGCAGCAGCAAAACCAGATCACAAATGAAGGAACAAAATCCCACTGCAGTCACATTTGAAAACTCTCTGGGTATTCAGGCCAGTAATGTCATGCACATTAAGTCTGAAAGACTGTCACTTACTTCTCTCAATCCTGCCTCTTCCCAGCAAAGGGTGTCCTACCCATCAGGCAATCCTACACAAAAGGAGGGTTGAGAACGCAGCAGGTGTGTATGTGCCTTCACCCTTGGAAAGGCACCTCTTATACAAACACACCAGGGCCCAGAGGAGGTACCAAGACCCCCTGTGTGTCGCCTGTCACTGCAGGGTGAAATTCAGGGTACCTATTCCCATTATGCACTCAGGGAGGAGAGGAGAGACCAGGCTGTGAAGGTAACATCTTAACCATGCAGCAGTCTTCAAACTGCTAGTTTCAGGACAGGCGATGCAGAGGGATGAGAAAGGGCCTCTCTAGTGAATCACTCTTCTTCCGTCTTCACTTCACTGGCTTGTGCCACTGACTTGAGTACCCAGCTCGTACTTTCAGGTTTTGCCACATAAGAACAGGAGCTCTGAGTTTGACCTTTCTTAGGCACTGAGTTTATCTCTCTGCAGGTCTTGGTGGTTCTCTTGCCTCATTTCAGATCCTAATGATGAAAAGCAGCAAAATACATACATAAATATTTATCTCATTTTGCTAAGGAGTCAAGAATTACATAATTGAACAGTGTCCGCTTTGGTCAATTATTAGAGACATTAAAGAGCTAAAACTGCTAAGCAGAAGTCTCAAAGCACTTTAAACTGAATGCAAATAGATGGTCCAGTAAAGAAGAGATACTTAGTCAATGCTCAGATATGTAAGCGTAACAGTGTATTAGGCATCAGAAAGGCCACTTGCACAAACAGTGTGCAAGTTTGCGAAAGAGATTATACCATGAGTCATGACTTTTTCACCGTGCATATTTCCTGGTATCTAGCAGGGGAGGTTGGCAGCCTGTTACTACTTAGCTGTTATGGAAAAACAAACATCAGATAATAAGTATTAAAAAATAAACCTTGCTGGAGGTTCATCAAAGGAACTTTTCTCTTAAAAAAGCCAATGAGGTGATTTCAGACCTTCAGTCATCTCAGTCTATCATGCTTCCTTAGCAAAGGTGTCAAGCTTCCTCCTTTATTTAGAAAATCACTTCATACCTTGTTGCCTCAGGGCTTCTTTGCAAACCCTTTCTGCTAGCTGTCCCCAAAGCAAGCCAGCTCTCACTTCAAAGGAGTGGGTCGCTGCCATTTTGAGCTGCTCTCCCTCTTCCTTCATCAATTGCTTCTGAAAGTCTTGGCCTAAGTGACTTACCTGCATCTGAGGCAAAACTAGAACAGAGTCCCTGGGGTCCCATCCAAATGCCTGCCCTATAAAATCATCCTTCCTCTAGGAAGGTCAACAAATCCCTTTCCTGTGCTCCAGAAATGATGGGGTATTCCATTAGCCTTTGCATTGCCCAGCTACCTGACTCCGTTAGGAAAACATGTTTATTAAAATGATAAACCTGGATCTAGTTCAGACATGAAGCTGCAATGCCTCCATCAGCCACTCAGTTCTCTCCTGAATGTTATCTGACTTCCCTGTTAGGGCACTGCTCGCTCTCCAGCCTGCAGACATTCATCCATGTCTGATTCCTCCCATCCTTGGGAAACATCCAGGTTTCCCCTGCAGCGTGGAGTGAAAGCACAGCCCAGAGGCAAGGGAGAAATGAAGTACCCTACTCCACATCCTTTCCTGGAAGCAAAGACCTTGAAGGCCTCTAGCTGCTGGGAACATGTAGGGGGAATTACACCTCTTGTCACCTCGGATTTGGGTCACAAGAACAGCAATCATGTGACTCATCCAGAGATTACTGGAAATTATATCCAGTGGTGTTCAACACAAGTAAGGAGCACAAGTCTCCAAGCTAGGAATTATGGCATTAAAACTGAAGGATGTGATGTGAGAAGAAAGGAGCAGACATTCACAAACATATCCCAGACAATGTAAATCCTATATCTTCAGTGTCCCTAACTCAAGGCAGGAGAGAAAAAGCAGTTCTCTGCTTAGTATAAAGAAGCAGAGCTCTGTGTCACGCTGAGGAATTAACCCATTTCCAGTATATGAGGATCTGGCTTGACTTTGTGTATTCGATTCAGACTCCCGGAGTGAAGTCTGCTGTGCTGTATCTTTCCTGTCTCACAGGGAGTCTCCAGAAACCATTACGGCTGATGACGCAGGTGTACCACACAAGGACAGAGGACATGTAGAGCAGGTGTGGGCAGGTGAACTGGAGCCCCCAGGGCTTTGGAAGAAGAACCATGATTCATGGAATATTTATTTGGATACATCAGATTCCTGAAGGGTGAATGATGGACAGATTGGCAGGAAATAAAAAAAAATCAGTATCTATCAAGGGGGCTTGTGAGCTCTACCACCTCTTTGGGTAGCCAGATACACATCCAATATCGAGTGTAACTCTTGGATGATGACAGCTCTTGATCCAGCTTTGGAGCAAATGGCAAGGTCTCTCAGGTTGCTCTGGAGTCAGAGGGTGAAAGTGGACTCATTTCTCCATAGGTGTGAAATACATAGCAGTATCATGCTGCTGATAGACTTTTCCACTGCCTGACTTCAGCCTCACCCTTTGCTTCCTTTCCGTCTGAGCCATATAGCTGGGAAATATTTCAGAGCACAAGACAGGCTCATGTCTTTTGTGTGCCTCAGATTTTCTTTCCAAAAATTCAGATTAAATAAACCCCTCTTCCAAGAATTAAGTCCCAAGAAGGCCAAGAAGGCCAAACATTTCTTAAACATGTCTGACGGGTCTCTCTATGGGGAAACTATAAAAGTTTTAATGGTACATAATATTCTGATTTATATTCACCCGGATGTTCATACTAACCAGGAGAAGTACTACATCACACCTTTAAAACCTTGAAGAACTTGGCTAGATATGTGCATAACTAAGCACAAGTGATAAGCGTACCGATATTATCTATGCCTTTTTCAATTTTCAGTGAATGCCTCTGCTGTTCATTGCCGCTGGCATGTGATATTTCAGATACCTCCCTTGCCCCTGTGCAGAAATGGCCCAATGGCCCAATGTCTGGAGGATGGAAAGGTAGGCTGGCTAATTTCAGTTGAGGATACACCTGAAGTTTGGAACTAAGGGACTTCCTAACAGCAGGCTTACCAAGGAGCTATGATCTGAAGTTATCTGTCTTGTTTCCAGACTGCTGATCTCTCCAATGAACAGTCCTTTTTCTCCCAGGGCTCAAGAGTGTAATTATTACCAAGGCTCAAATTATCGTGCGTCAATAGAGCCATGGTGATGAACCGCATGAGTGCTGCTGGGATCAGAGAAATTAGGACTGGAATGGACCTCAGGAGGTCACTGCAGCCAGCATTCTTCAGTCTGTGGTCCATGGTCTGGTACGCATCAGGCAGTAGCCAGGAAGCTTTGCAACAACTTAATTTTCCAGCATATACACTCGTTTCCACATGTGGGGAGCAAGCAAGGAGGAGGTCAGGGAGGGGGGGAGGAACGACGACAGTAACACGGTTCAGTTTGCAGTAGGCTGGAAGTGCAGTCTATTGTAGAAACACTTCACTAGGTGAACTGTGGTTCCTCCCAGATCAGAAAGGTGAAGTCATCCTTGGATTAACTGGGAGTTAATCAGCGGCACTGAGTCTAGTTCGAGGCTGGTAACTAGTGGTGTCCCTCAGGGGTCAGTACTGGGCCCAGTCTTGTTTAACTTCTTCATCAACGACCTGGATGAAGAGTTAGAATGTACTCTCAGCAAGTT
>Ga0065711_1046665_pt1 | contig 12763 bp, 11 predicted proteins | sample Hoacrofraction12_FD_59098 | JGI IMG/M metagenome (GOLD analysis project Ga0065711, IMG submission 59098) | Hoatzin crop microbial communities from Cojedes, Venezuela - Epithelial fraction 12 v2 (version 2) | ecosystem: Host-associated > Birds > Digestive system > Esophagus > Crop | place...
GGGCAGCGTCCAGCTCCGCCGCGGGGCTGGCGGGTGCGGGGCGAGGATGATTGGGGGGCCGGAACGCACAGAAGCAGGAAGCGGACGGGGAAGGCGGAGGGACCCGCAGAGCGGCGGCGCTTCCGGCTGCCGTCGCTACGCGACGGCGGTAGCGATGGCGGGCGCGGCGCTGGCGCGGGCCGCGCAGCTCTGGTCGCTGCTGGACGACATGGCGGAGAACGAGCCCCAGGCCTACCGCCGGCTCCTGCGGCAGCAGCGCGCCGAGGCCGAGCGGCTCTGCACCTCGCCGGAGCCTCGCCTGTGCCTGCGGGCCCGCCCCGCGGTGGGTGCGCGACGTTTGGGGCTTGGCCTCCCGCCCGGGCGCAGGGAGCCGGGGCCGAGGGCGACTGCGGGGCCAGAGGGGGACGGCGCGGGCGGGGCGCTCAGCTGCGGCTCGGTCTCTCGCAGGGCGTTGCCGAGGGGCCGCTGTTCATCAACGTCTGCAGCTGGAAAAGGGTCCCGGCGCCCAAGGCTCCCACGGACCCCACGCCTGTCAGCGCGGGGCCGCTAGAAGAGGTCTCTGGCGAGGGAGGTACGTCCCGAGGGAGTCGCGCCTCGCCCCGGATGCATTTCTTTCTGCAGGCGTGCGCTGCGTGGCAAAGGCACGCAGACTCTCGCTGTGACAGGGTGGTGCCGCGGCCAACTCTTGGCTCGGGGTGGGGGCGGCAAGGCGAGGACGAGACAGGCCTTATCTCATCAGGGACTCCAAATGCGTCCTTCCTTTTTGAAAAGAACTGGAGAAACACAAAAATTGTACACATCTAAATCCTGAAAAGTCCTTGTGCACTAGGAATCTCTTTGACCACATATGTTGACTTGAATCGCGGTCCCATGCTTCTCCCTGAACATGCAGACTGCCGGATCAGCACAGGGAGAGCTGTCACCTCGAGATGAGCTTGACACAATTAGCTTTCTGCCCAGAAGCCACAAATCTATTTCCTTTGCCTTTAAGTCAAGTGATTATAAGCAATATGAGCAGATGGTATCACTGCAATAATTCTGACACGTAACTTATTTTTTATAGACGTTTACAGCATTATAGATATTGCATATAACCCAGATGTTCTTCAGAGGGGAGAAGAAAACCCAGAAAAAATGGAGCATTTGATCCATTTGACACTTAAATTCGTTGAGGAACGATACAACCTTATTCTTTCTTATTTGTACACCATTGAATCATTCAAATTGAAAGGAAGCCTGGAAATGATGCAGCAACGTCTGAACGGCAGGCAGATGCCAACTCCACATCTCAGTCTGAACAGAAAGAAGGGTACGTAGAGATCTGCTGTCACTTTTCTTTGAGGGCCTGTCAGATTCTCCAACAAGTTTACTTAAGCCTCATCTCTCTAACCCCAATTCTTGCCGTAAGCATAAACCAAACACTTCTAAGAATTCAGAATAAGGCAGCGGTATTCATACCAGACATTAGTTTAACCCTGCTGGCCTATCTGCATTCATCTCTGGTGTTTTACAACTGAGAAACATGATAGTTTCCATGACACTGGAACAGCAGATTCCCTTTTTCCTATATCCAGTAGACATGGGAACTCTGCTAGGGTTTGATCCCTTGAGGTGCCAAGTTTCTTTTGCTCTAACCTGAATAGTAGTTAACTATTAGTCCGAAAACAACTTTTAACCCATTGGCAATAAAACCAAATCATGGTCGAAGGAGAAACTGCAAGTAACAGTCTTTAGCTGACAAAATTGCAAATTACAATTAATTACAGTTAAAACTTTCGTGATATATTTTTCAAGTGGCATAACATTACAGTTCTTTAGCTGAGTGGTACGTGTGAAAAAAATTATTTTTCTTGAAAGAACTGACACTTGCTCAGCTGCTACACACTATGGAAGCTGAGAATTACAGCAACGCTCCTGTGCTGCTGAAGGAAGAAAGTGTGACACAGTCTACAATGCATCTGATAGAGGAAATTAACAGTACCGAAATGTCAGAGAAGCTGAGTACCCCTGGCTATGAAATGATCACCGTGAAGGATGCAAACAAGAAACCAATCAAAATTGAACTAAAAATTGAATTGCCTAAGGTTAGCTCTGTTTCTGAGTGTGATCTGCAAATTTCAAAGGTAAGATAGCAGAAAGAATAACTTTGTTTTCTGTCTTGTGTCCAATTCCTAGAAATGATCACTGCTAATTCATTATCAAATAGTTAATCAAGTATTTTAAATTTCTTGGTTTAGGATGACATAATCATTGAAGTCCCTGAAAAATACAAATTGCAACTAGATCTGCCAGAATTGGTAGATGAAGAAACAACTACAGCAGTATTTAACAAAGGAAAACGGGTATTGTTTATCACAGTGCCAGTTGCCAAGACAGATCCGTGAAGACTGCATTCTGTCCAGTTCATGGTCACAGATGACAGAACAAAACAAAAGCCCAGAATGAGTATCCTAACTTTTAAATCGTGATGAGGGGTTTTTTTATTGACCTCCTAATGTTCAGGGGTGAATACCTCAAATGCCTTTAGAAGATACATGTAGAAAAGGAAGTCTGGAGGAATACTACTACCACCAAACTTAGGAAAAAAATAAGTAAAGATTGTAAATATTGAAGTACTCCTTGAATATGTTAACACCTGTAGCAAAGAACCATAAATGCATACATGCTTTCATTTTGCCTTAAAGTACAGCAATAACAATTGTGAAGCCTTTGTGCTAAATAAATTGATTACTGGATTCACATGCCTAGAGCAGCTCTTGTGTATTTAATTCTGGAACAACCAGCAGAAATGTGTCATATACAGTTCTACAAGTTGCCCTGCATGCTGCTGCTGTTCTCTTTAGACAATCCTTGCTGATGTTAACTGCAATAGACTTTATAGTCTTTTTAGTCACTGCATATGCTTGACCTCACTTCTCACCAGTTTGGTAATCTCTGAATGAGACCATAAGCCAATAGACCTATCCTGTACTGTTCAAAACAGCATACAGAGATTCAAAGCTCAGGGACGCATAGTGCGAAGCTAGCAACCAAAACCAATCTTGGATCACTTCAACTAGGAAAACTATCTGCATTAGTTTACACTAATACACAAACTACCAAGTAATACAAAGCAACAGAAAACAACTTCAAGGATTACTAAGCATTATTAGAATTACTTGCGAAAGGGACAAAGAAAAGTTTAAGTGATGTTAGTTTCAAGACTGATTTGATAATATGTCATTCGTACAGCTTCTATGACACATTTGCACTGCAGCCATGTTTCTGTACTGATATTCATCAGATCAGAAATGGAAACAGACAAATTGGTTTTGAGCTGCAACTGTACAGTACAGGCTTACAAAAGAGCAGTAACTCCTAGCTTTTCCCATTCTTTGTTTCAAAGCAACTTAGAAGGCTGCATTGAAATACTGTTCAGTGGTTATAGTTGCAATTTCAAGTTGAAATTCTATCACTGCATGAGCTGAGCTGACCTGTTGCAGGATGTAAGCAGTGCCAGAAGTCACTATCAGCATGCCAAGCACACGGACTGCATAGGACTTTTTGAGCTGCAAGTGTTCCAGAGTCTGACAGTCATTCAGAAAGCGTTTCCATAGGATAAACTATTTAGTGTTCCAAGTGCAGGAGGAAAGTGAAAGATCTCTGTAGCAGGAATTTGAAGTTCTGGTGAACATTGCAGCAAGGGAGCCAAGAAGATTAAAGTTCACTGCTGCATGATGGTAATAAAGCACGTATTATTCTGAATAATTTGTGATTACAATTTAAGGTTAATAGCATGAGTTTCACTATCAGACTGAAAGGCTAACCAGCTCTGATTGTGCTATAGCAGTACAGTAAGCCACATACGACTGAAGAGAGAAGCACTGGAACATGTTTTAGTAGCTGTCAATTTCAAACATTTAATAGAATGTAGGTTCACTAGAGCAAGTCTGGAACCAAGATATTTTAGATCATTAAAGAGCCCCCAAAACCTTAATGCAGTCTTTTGCCTAAGCCAGGCATGAAAACCAGGTACCACAGCAACCACACACTAAATAGTTCTCACAAAAATATTTAATTTCCACAGTATTTTCTTTCACTATCTTCAGTGAATTTTGTAGAACTTTACAGGAGACAGTACATAATGCAATATACAGAATAACGGATCAGCTTTAACTTTTTCTTTTTTTTTTAAATTTTGCCCCCACCATTTAGTTCTCGTGGTCACTTTGTCATTACTGCACAGTCATCCTTTTTACATTAATATTTCCATGTGGAAAGTGGAATTTAAGTATGTTCAGCACTGCACCCCTTTCAGGATGCAATGACTGGGGTAACTGGACACAAATCCAACAAACTATTGAAGCATTTTACATACAATATATACATGGATAGCATATTCCGCAGCTTACTGAGGCTGGGACAACATAGACAATGAGGAAGAACTGCAGTACCAGTGACTAACTCAGAGCTTCCTATGTTAGAATGTCTGAAAAAAAAATTCCAAACATTCGAGTCATCACATGATTAATATCCACTGATGGGATTATTAGCATGTGTGATTTGCCTATATTGGGTTCCAACACACAGATTCTCTTGAACATTCTGCAAAACAATTACTTCCATGGCATCACAGTCTGATACTAACTTAGCAAGAGTAATAGCAATTAAAGTGTTTTCATACAAAAAGCACTTGTAAATGAAAGTCCATGAGAAGACAGCACGTTCCCAGTGGTATCCAAGAGCTGTGACCCCACAGATATCAGTGCTCTTTCATCTTACTTTAAAGTGCTCAAAAGGGATCACATAGCTGAGAAGGTCCAGACCAGTGCCAAATTCCAAGAGAGATTTGGAATGCTAGCACTTGGCCTTTGAGAAACTATTCCCAGGCGCTTCAGTCCCTTCGTGCATCTGTCACGCTCAACCACCCCAGCAGGAGAACAGGTTAGTAAGGGAATTCACCTTCTACTAACGTGTACATCTCAGTTGCCATCTCATCTGAACTCCTGTCAAGAGATGTTTGTAATTCAAATTTCTGAGAACACTGAGGTCCTGAAATTGCTTGGTATGCACCCTCCTGTTCACCCTAGTTTAGTAGCAGATGGCAGTATGCATACTGCCTGGATCATTTTTAGATCTGGGATGCTTAACTCTGTTTTGGAAGAGTTTGCAAGTTAACTAACTGTATAAAAATACAGTATAGCTGTAATATTGCTCTGAAAAGCACTTTTGCAAACTTTTTCTGTACAGACTGGTAATAACATTACCAGGTAATATAATACATAATTAAAATAAAAAAGGAACTTTTTTAATAAGTCGGAACACTAAAGTCTAAACAGCTTGTTTAAAACAAAACAGTGTGACCCAGGAAAATTTTGCTTCCATGGTTAAGTTATAGCAGCATGGTTACTGGCTTTTCAAGGAAATTCTTGAATTCAGCAAGCCACTGTGCTCCAACTGCTCCGTCTACAACACGATGGTCACAGCTAAGTGTAACAGACATCACACTGGCCACATCAAATCTGAAAGAAAAAGGTTAATAGCATTTGGTGCTTGGTAACAGATGTTTCTCCCTGAGGACTTCTAAAAAAGATCACATTGGAGACCAGATCATATTCATTCCTTTTCTACAATTAATAAACACATTTGTATGTTCCCTTTAGGACAGGAAGCCCATCTTTGTATCACAAGAACGGCCCCACACAACCAAAGTATAAGAGCCATTTTACCCAGTAACCTCCAGTTTCTCCATGTGTCAGCAACAGATACCTAGGACTCTTAAGAACTTTAAATAATCTTAAACATTCTCCTGGGTCTATGCTAGTTCAAGCTCCAAGCAAGGCGATATTATATACAGGAAGCTTGAATCATCATCCATCCCTCAGGTTTTCCTTAAATGCAAATTTAAGTAAGTTATTTAAGAGGAACAGATGCCTAACTATTGCGGACCCCAGACTCCTTTCTACAGCTTAACCTTACCCCTCAAAGAAAGCAACAGCCTTTCTTGAACTTGCAAAGAAGTTGCAAGAATAAATGTATGGCAGATCATTCATTAGTCACTACATTTCTCCTTAATGCCTGCATGACCCTTTTATACAAGATTTCACTGTACTTACTCAGAAGGTACTGAAAGCAGTATGTCAACAATTAATTTTTTTTTTAAATGACAATCTAATGGAAGTGTTAGAAAACTAGCCATTATTTCAAAGTTTAAATTCAGAAGCTCAGTATATGCAGGATCACATGAATACTTACCCTTTCTCATTATCAGCTGGCACCAGCCTTTTCTCCGAGGAACCAACTGCAAGGATGCAGGCTTGAGGTGGATTGATTATGGCAGCGAAATTCTTAATCCCATACATTCCTAAATTGGAAATTGTGAAAGTACCACCCTACAAGAAAAACACATTCATAGTCAAATTCACAAAAGCAATCTCGTGGAGTATTAATGAACATGGCTGAAACATCACAAAATAGGCTCTGCTCATTCTGAACGGAAGTCACGGGCAGCGATGTTTAACAGCAATCTGAGTTTCTCACCTGAAATTCGTGAGGCTGAAGTTTGCCTTCTCGGGCTCTAGCTGCCAAAGAAACCACATCTTTACTAATGGAAGCCAGGCCCTTTATATGCGCATTAAACACAATAGGGGTTATAAGCCCTGCAGGAGTACTAACTGCAACGCTAACATCCACTACGTGATTTCTGCAAGACACAAAGGAGATGCCAGTTACTCTAGCAAGTTAACAGATAACTCCAAATATTAATTTTGCAACAATTATTTCACCTTGCACACTATCCATAGAAGCAAGGTTCTTAACACTTTAATGAAAACCCATCAACCTTTGCATTATACCTGTTCCCCTCCCTCCTCAAAATCCCAGCAGAAGGTCTGCTATTTTGCCATGAACTCTCTACTGAACAAAGAAAGTTTCTGGCTTCGACCGTACCATAAACTTACTGCCTAATAACTGTGTCCATCCATGAAGAATTTGCCTCAGGCACCTTCAAGCATGCCAAAGCAGAAGCTTTAATTATGAAGTCGTTGACAGAAAGCTTAACGTCATCCAAGACCTCCTGCAAATAAAGAGATTTGAGGTGTCAGTTTCTCTCTTGCACATTACCTCAATTAATTTGGATAGTCATTGCCATGCAGCCTTGTTTAGAGAAAATGTTAGAAAACAATCACACTACTTGTAAGCATTAACATTTGAAATGCCAAGGTAATTTAGGAGGTGAATACATCATCTTCATAATTTCAGAATGTACAATCTTTTTTAACATCTGTTTTTTCCCAAACTTGGCTTAGAATTATTATTGTGTTTAAATTTTCTACCTTTTATACTCTTAAAAACCTTTATACCCTTTTGCCCTACTTTCCCGCCAGAAAAACTGAACAACACCAAGCAGAGCACAAAGCGGCCTCTTAGGGAAGTCAAAAATCAGTGCACAGTACCTGGGTAAAAAGTCTCATTCTGTCAGAGACAGTCCAGAACCTATCCACAACAGGTAGAAAAGGCACTGAAAAGACTATTTTTTCCAAGCCAAAATGGCATATCACCAAAAAGCAGGGTGGGCAAACCTGTGAGAGAACAGTTTTCTCCACACACACACTCTCACCATGCCTAAATGTTTTACCTGATTGAGTTCTTTCCTTAGCACCAGTACTTCTCCCATGTTTATATCAACAGAAAGGTAGTAGTGAGGTATTGTTTGTTTAGACTGCATCAACCGCTGAGCAATGACCTGCAGATACACAACAGAAGCGATGAAAATAAATCATTTGGAAAATTCATGACTGCAAATTATGATCTCAGAAAGGAATAAAATATTTTTACCCTCCGAATGTTGCTGATAGGGATATCTGTGAAAGTCCCCACTGGTGCTGCTGCAACTGCAGCAGCTTCAGGAACTGCCTCTAGAGCTGGAGCCTGCAATCAGGAGAAAGACAGCGTAATTCACAGTACTATCCAAGTATCAATTGTACAGAGTAATTCAGTACGTGGGACAAGTGCTGAGGCTAAGTTGCCTCTTGCTGAAGAGCAGCAGATATTTCTACTCTCTGCCCTCACCTCTACCACTACGTTCTTTCTAAGTCCTATATTCCATTATTAAACATAGTACTTGAGCGATTTAGAAATGCAACACTGATATACACTTCTATGAAGCTCCCAGAATAGTGAGTCCTGCTAGATGGTTGCTTTACGTACAGCAGAGAGGTATGCTAGAGGGCACTCCCCAGTTGCACTCAGCCACATCCCTTCCAGCACTACACAAAGCAACACTTCCACCATCTCTTGTAAAAAGACAAGCAACGGTATACGAACAGGTTTGTGGCAACAATGACAGCAGGCTGTTGGTTTGTAAGTCTGGCTTTCATGCTAGTTGCCCCTTTTGAGCAATGTTAGATCAGTTGGGACTGGGCTTAACTCAATCCATAACAATGTAGCAACCAAATAAAGGGTTGGGAGCACACAATTTTTTTTTCTCAGTGAAATACCAAAGGGACAAAAAAAGCAGGAAAGCTTGAGTTGCACTTCTGACATGTTAAGCTTTACAACCTAACAGTCACCATAGCCTACACAGTGTCACAACCCAATCAATGCAGCAATAACAGTTCTATACAGTAATTGCATTTCTACAGAGCACTTCCATCACTATAATAAAACATCCATTCCTACAGATCCCAATCCTACTCACTGGAGCAACCTTTGGAAGAACAAATGACTCCACGTCTTTCTTTGTGATTCTACCATCTGGTCCAGTACCTAAAAGGGTCAAAGAAAAATGTAAGAGGATTTCAATTATTTGCAACACAGCATTGCTTCTAAAGGTAGCAGTTTTATTCAACAGACAGAAGTCACTTAACCTCTCATGAGGACAGCTGCATAGTCAGGATGTTCCTGACAGGGAGGAAAGAAAAGAATGGAGAAGTATGTACCTAGAGACACAGACACCTGATAGTGAGAGCAAGGAAGCAGAAGGGCAACCTACCTTTCACTTGGGCAAGGTCAATTCCTTTTTCTGCTGCCATTTTCTTTGCCAGGGGACTAATCAGGATCCTTCCTTTCCGGGGTGGTGGCTCAGCTGTGGGGACTGCTGGAGTGGAAGGAACAGCAGGCTGGGAAGGAGGAGCAGCAGCAGGAGTTGCCACCACCTTAACAGAAGAATCAAAACGATCAGCTTCAGAATGTTTCAGCAAAAGCTTTGAAGGTACAGTAAGAGAACAGGATCATCCAATTACAAGTCAAGAGAACAGCAAAAATAATCTGAAAGAATTTTCAGATTCAGAGAAGTTTCCCAGTGCTGGAAATTAAATCAGAAACTTCCTGGGAAGGAGGCCAGCTAAGGTACTGAACTATACACAAAAAAGGTGAAATAAGTAACTGATGCTCCCAGTTTTCAAGGATGAGGCATCAGAACCGACTCCAGCAACAGGCTGCAGAAGAGATCGTAATCAATGACTGTCTGCTCCAGTTTTTGGAGGGCAAACTAGAAATCACTTATTAGGTCACCTATCACTAACACATGTGTTAAGCCTTGCACTCACAGAATCATAAATATTATTGTTGGAGCCAGGGCTTCGCACTGTCGAACAAGCAGAACAGTTCAGATCAGACCTCTTAACGGTCCCCATAACTTCTCTCACATGCTAAGAATGGTCCTTACTAGTGGAGGAGGAGGAGGAGCTTGTGCCTTCATGTCAGTTACCGCAGTGTCCTGGTAGTCAGCAAAGGCTGGAATATCAGACTCTTTCTCCACAATGATGCAGAGAGCTGTTCCTAATGGCACATCTCTTGTTCCTTCAGGCACCAAAATTTTTGCCAAGTAGCCTTCCTCCTGCACTTCAAAGCCTGTAAGGGAAAAAAAACAAAACTGGTTTGGTGCCTAACGCAGCTGAAGAGTTCCTCTAAATGCTGCTTCCAAAGACTTTGGTAGTCAAAGCCCTGTGCTGTATTCAGTAGGCAAGAGAATCCTTTTCAGTGCAACCGGTAGGGAAACATCTCCATGCACTGTACATTACTAAGAAGGACTGATGAAGACACAGAAGTGTTTTTAGGAGTGCAAATGTTTAGCTCTCCAACAGAATGAGAAATTAACAAAATTTGTTTTAGTTGCCCCACAGCTTCACGTCCTGAGCAGCTAGGAGAACAGCTGGCACAGAAGCTACTCTGACTCCTCCCCTTTTAAGGGCACTTCATCCTTTCTTGGCTTTGGAGTTGACTCACCTATTGTGGCTTTATCTGTCTCAATTTCTGCCAGTAAGTCTCCCTCGTTCAGTTTCTCCCCGACCTTCTTCTCCCATCTCTGCACCGTGCCCATTGTCATTGTAGGTGACAGGGCAGGGAGAGTGACCTATGAAGCAAGAGAATGAGACTCTGGTAATCCAAAAGGAACAGGAACACTGTTTTAACTCCAGACTAAATGATGCCAACTTAAAGAAGTAGCCGGCTTTCAATGTATTCCTAGATATGGCTCCATTACAGCAAAGCACAGTGCTGTGCCATATTGCTAGTCTGGCTTCTTTTATCAAGGCCTAAGCAAACAAGCAAGCAAAAAGCAAGAAATCAATGTGTCAGAATAATTATTACCACCATCACATCGGGAGTGTGTTGCAGCTGCTATGTGCGCGGCTAAAAGTAAGACTGAAGCAAGTCACTTTGTGACAAACAGATTTGGCCCCTTTAAAAGCTATACAGACTTGTCTTCCAATAAGCACTCAAAGATGTTGTAGGTTTGCACATGCATATTGATGTGCAACAAACACAGCACATATGAGTACAGCTTCAGAGCAGAACTGGACAGATAAGGCAAGCAGTGGGAAGTAAGGAAGTTTAGTAGCTAAACCACAAGTCAGATTAATAAGCCTTTAATTAATTCTTTGTTCAATTACTAACTCTGCGTAACATCTCAGACAAATCAGTTTCCACATGTATCATCTGTGGAATGAGGTTTAGTATTTCAAATTTTGTTTTTCAAAGGAATGTTGCAGAAATACCCTGCTTCAAAGTGGTCAAATACAAAAGCAGTGGATATACGCTTCAATATCTAAGCAAGGTGAAAATATTATCCACAAATATAACTCATTATTAGTCACTCACAAACACATCTGATGCATTCATCAGAGTATCACAGACTTGAGTTCTACTCTGAGATATAAGGAGGCCCTTCGGGGTTTATGCACACTTAGCACAAGGTCTGTTTATACCAAAACTGTCCTCATAATGCAAATGTAGCATGTTTTTCCTAGATTGTATAACAATCCTGGAGAGACAAGTCCCTCCTCTACTAGCAGCTAGGATGCTAAAATAATTTTCTGAAAACAGCTTTCTGGGACCTCCCAAAACACCTGCTTTAAACATGCAACACTCGAGTAGCACATGCTCCTGCCATTATACCTAATAACTTCCCACTCCAGATAGTATTTATGACAAAATACCCTGAAGCTAGCAATGCCAAAGACAGAAAAAGAGTGCAACAAGCCTTAAAACATCAGCAATGCTCTCTTACCTGCATATGAGGAGGATAAGAGCTGCCAGGAGCCTGAGGAGAAGGATGAGTTGGTGGTGAAGGAGCTGCAGCTTGAGGAGGAGGCACTGAGGCTGCAGGGGAGGCAGATGCTGCAGAATCCAGAGTATAATTTTTAAAGGCATCAATATATTCAGGTCTAGAAGAAAACACAGAACCACAAAACCAGCCAGATGACTGTCTCTAAGCCTTTCACACAAGGCACCCAAGAAGCCCCAAGAGAGAAAATTCGACTCAAGGGTTAGCAAAATACTTACTTTTCTACTGTGATACATATTATGGCCCCAATAGGAACATCTCTTGTTCCTTCTGGCACCAGGATCTTGGCCAAGTAGCATTCCTCCACACTTTCAAAGCCAACTGTTGCTTTGTCTGTCTCCACCTTTGAGATAGAAAGGATAGCATTATGGCAACAGAAAAGACCAGTGAGCCTTCTAGTCTGATAGTGTAGGGTCACAATGCACAGAGCGCTGTTAAAATCACCCTGTGGTACCACCTCTAGGAAAGTACGTTCTCAACCAGGTTAAGTGCTGCTCCTGCTTAGAAAGAAGAAAAGCAGCAATCACCTTTAAAAGGCTGTTAGTCACTTGTTCCCAACAGCATCTGCTGGGATCTCTAATCTTGAACACAAGTTCTGTATTCAAGCGAGGGCAACCAGGGACAGAACCCAGGATGCACATGCAGCCCGTCAGAAATGCAGCCCAGTGTGTATCCCCAGCATACCTCTGCTACGAGCTCCCCTTCACTGATCTTGTCACCCTCCTTCTTTTCCCAACGTGCAATAGTGCCCATCTGCATCGTCGGGGACAGAGCTGGCAAGGCCACCTGTGAGGAACAGGGCAGTGTTACAACCCAGACAGCCCTGACAGTAAGGACCCACAGGCTGGGACAGAGGGGCTCAAAGGAGAGCCTGTCTCCCAATCCCCAGCAGGTCAGGACTGCCTCCAACCTGCTGGTGAGACCCCAGGGCAAACCAATACTGGGGTGTTGCAATGGGGCTGACCAAGAAAGGTATAAGGGAAAAGGACTAGTGGTGAAGCAGATGGTACCCCATGACGGTAAAGGGACTATGGGGCAGGGTGGGGGCAAGGGTATGAGAACTGTGGGAGTGGGGAGAGCAGAACTGCAGTTCCCTGGGACAAACTGAGCTGCCCAGCGAGGGGAAGCAAGACCCGAAGTGAGAAAGCACCGGGGCTGCCTCCGGGGGGGTAGAGAGGGTCCCCAGTGGCTGCAGGGGCACGAAGGCCAGGGGCGGGG
>Ga0065711_1046666_pt1 | contig 12762 bp, 8 predicted proteins | sample Hoacrofraction12_FD_59098 | JGI IMG/M metagenome (GOLD analysis project Ga0065711, IMG submission 59098) | Hoatzin crop microbial communities from Cojedes, Venezuela - Epithelial fraction 12 v2 (version 2) | ecosystem: Host-associated > Birds > Digestive system > Esophagus > Crop | place...
CAAGAGACCTTTGGCCTTCTTGGCAACCAGGGCACACTGCTGCCTCATGGTTAACCTGTCATCTACCAGGACACCCAGGTCCCTCTCCGCAGAGCTGCTCTCCAGCAGGTCCACCCCAAGCCTGTACTTATGCACGGGCTTGTTCCTCCCCAGGTGCGGGACCCTGAACTTGCCCTTGTTGAGCTTCATCAGGTTCCTCTGCGCCCAACTCTCCAGCCTGTCCAGGTCTCGCTAAAGGACAGCACAGCCTTCCAGTGTATCTGCCACTCCTCCCAGTTTTGTGTTATCTGCAAACCCTCTGAAAGTACTCTCTAACTCCTCATCCAAGTTACTGATGAGTAAGTTGCATAAGGCTGTGCAGAGTACAGACCCCTGGGGGACACCACTAGTTACAGGCCTCCAACTAGATTCAGCGCTGCTGATAACAATCCTCTGAACTCTGCCATTCAGACATTTCTCAATCCACCTCACTGACAACTCATCTAGTCCACACTCCTTGAGCTTCCCTATGTGGATGTTATGGGAGACAGTGTCGAAAGCCTTGCTGAAGTCGAGGTAGACAACATCCACTGCTCTCCCCTCATCTGCCCAGCCAGTCATGCCATTGTAGAAAGCCATCAGATTTGTCAAGCACGATTTCCCCTCTCTGAATCCATGGTGACTGGTCTTGATAACCTTCTTTCCCTCCACTTGCTTAGAGATGACCTCCAGAATGAGTTGCTCCATCATCTTTCCAGGATGGAGGTGAGGCTGACTGGCCTGTAGTTCCCTGGGTCCTCCTTCTTGCCCTTTTTGAAGATTGGAGTGACATTGGCCTTTCTCCAGTCCTCAGGCACCTCTCCTGTCCTCCAGGACCTTTCAAAGATGATGGAGAGTGTCTCAGCAATGACACCTGCCAGCTTCCTCAGCACTCGTGAGTGCATTCCATCGGGGCCCATGGATTTGTGGGTGTCCAGATTGCTTAAATGATCCCTCACACAATCCTCCTTGACCAAGGAAAGGTCTTCATTTCTCCAGGCTTCCTTTCTTGCCTCCAGGGCCTGAGATTCCTGAGGGCCGGCCTTAGCACTAAAGAGTGAAGCAAAGGCGGCATTCAGTAACTCTGCCTTCTCGGCATCCTCCATCACCAGGACACCCACCTCATTCAGCAGCAGCCCCACATTATCCCTAGTCTTGCGTTTGCTGCTGATGTACTTGAAGAAGTCTTTCTTGTTGTTCTTGACATCGCTTGCCAGATTTAATTCCAGGTGGACCTTAGCCTTTCTCATTGCATTCATGCATATTCTGACAACATTCCTGTATTCTTCTCAAGAGGGCTGTCCCTCTCTTTCTTTTGAGTTTTGCTAGAAGCTCCTTGCTCATCCATGTGGGTCTCCTGCCTCTTTTTCTAGATTTCTTACTCAGGGGGAAACCCAGTGAAAGACACACTACCATTCATTGCTTTCACTGATGCAGTACACTGAATGTTCAAATAGATGCAATGTGTTCCTCCTCAAAGAATAACAGACCTGTTGTCTGCTTGTGCTTATTCTGTTGCATTGTTCTAAGTAAAAAAGACCTTTGGAAAACAGCCAGATGAGCTTTACAGATTTGATCAACTATTGTGCTGGTTAACTGTGATATCATGAAGGTGTTGGTCATCAGACCTTTAATGGGTGACAAATTACAAGACTCTTCTGCCTGCGGTTGCTGTTCATAGCCTGACCCAATAATATACCAGAAAATTACATAAATATTATTTAGCATCTAAGATATTCTAAATGTGAGCATTTTTAAAAGTTAACCTGAATTGATTTTTTTAAAAAGTCAGATCAAGGAAAAATATATGCATGGAAATAAATAATTTGGACCAAGTCTGGCTTCTGTTGACCCAGTCAGAAGACTGTGTAACTCTGGACAAAATGAGAACGTGGCTGGAGTTGCAGATTTGCTCTCTTGTCATGGGAGATTGACGTGCTGCAAGTCAGGATGCAGCTCTTTAACTTTTCATGCTCATCTTATCCTAAACAATTTTAGGTTGAAAACTCTTCCTCCTCTTATATAGCAACGTCTTAGCCAATATGGCTTGATATCCAATGTGTCATATCCCACCTTAGGATCTATTTATATATAGAACACACTTCAGTTTCAGATTTTATCATAGAACCACTATATCATGGGCTTCAAGAAAAAGACAATGTTCACACAGTAAAGGAACAGCTGGTAGCCAGCTTTAAGTTTTTTGTAAGTTGGTGAAGTATTAGCTTCCCCTCTTCAGAATATCTCAGTGAATTAGTTCAATTTTGAATTACACTGAAGGCCAAAAAAGATATTAAAGATGAGCACATTCGCTAGGACTCACTTAAGTCAGCAAAATTAATTGGAGTATCTGACTTGAACCAGATGAAGCACCAGCCTTTAATTTTTGAGATTTGTGCTGTAGTAATTCTGGAGGTATAAGCTTTGCAAACTGTAGTGAATAGTTCTATATTACATATAGTTTGTTAAAAAAACAAGATATTTTGAGAAAATAATGTTACATTTTATCATATTTTATCAAATTACAGGGCTTTAAATTTCTTGGTGTGTTTTTCCATCTGGGTAGGAAGAAGAAAGAAAAAGATACGATTTTTCTTACTTCGTTTCTACTGCTGTGAAATGTAGAGACCAGTAACTAAAAAAAGAACTTCCAAAACATCTATTTTTCTGCGCAGTTTAAATGAACTTTTTTTATTATACTAAATCGAAAATCTGCCTGCATTTTAAAACTCAGAGACAATTCCAAACAATTAAATATGCACTTTAGGAAAGAAGACATCATCCAGGCTAAGTACACCTTTCTACTTCCTCTGCTTCACTAAGTGGATTTCCAATACACTTACATTTTTTTCTGCTGTTTTATTTACTTTTTTTGTACAAGGTAATCATTACGAGAGGAAAAAAAACCACCAAGCACCTAAACCAGAAATAAGAAGAGAAAAACATACCCAAGTGATCAATTAGCAGAAACATAGTGAGAACACAGCTATGAACTAACAAAGTTGCACTACAACACGGTCTGTTGCTACAGACGAGTTAATGTTCAATTATTCTACTGTCAGATGTGTAAGAAATCGGGCAAATTACATGCGTTTAAATGAATTGCTCTTTAACCTACAGAAAACAACAAAAATCACAAAAAATGATTATTTAAAAGTAAGAGCCATGGCTGCAATGCACAGTTATCCTATCCATTATTTCTGCTACTCTTTCGTTCTTATCTTCACATGAAATCATGCCCCAAAATGTCAAGTGTGAATAAAAATCTAATGGGTTGGAAAACATAGAATTACAAGGAAAAAAAACAAAATAATGGTACACATATACATACACAAAATTTTTCCAGAGTATTTTTTTTCTGCTTCTAATTTATCCATTTTTTTCTGCATTTGACCTGCAATGTTTTGGTTACCTTTTTCTTTGCTATTCTCACAATATGTCTCAGATACATGTTAAATTGAAAGAAAGTACAGATTTTATGGAATCTGTGATTTCACGGTCCTGTTGATCTCTAATTTTAAAATCTCATTTTAAATTGACATTCATTCACTAAACTTATTTTATACATATTGGGAGTAAGTCAAGAGAAAAGAAAAATCTAACTGGCAATATTTTTATTGAAATGCACTTATTCACAATTATGTGACAAGGTTCACGAAAGCTAAAAAAAATGTCAGCCTACCAGGTCCTAAAAATGTCCCTAGGCTATCCTTCACTGAGATTTAATAAAGCTATTAAAAATATTGGGGAGGAAATTTATATTTTAAATGTTTTTCTTTCATTTTAGTTTGAATTTCAACCTGTCCTTTAAGCTGGAAATGAAAAGACATTAAAGCACCGTCTCTTGATTATCATCAACATGTCAGTCACTTAATCTGGTAACTAGTTCTCTTATTTAAAATTCCCTTTTTAAGGTGTTGACATTGATGTTCTTCAGACAATTTTAATAAGGAAGAATTCAATATACTATGAGATACTGAGATTTCAACTTTTCGTCTTCAAGAATTCATACTGCCTGAAAAGAAAGTGAAAATATATTTTCCCTCAACCTCTCCTGTCCTCATATTTGGCCACGGATGTATAAGTGACAGATGGCAGATTTTCTTTTCTGGGCACAAGTAGAAAAGGTGGAAATACTTAAATAAATTCTTGTACTTGCAATATAATTAATCAGACAATTATAAATGTCTGCAATATATAGTGATAAAAGTAGCCACCATATGTTTCTGAAGAAGCATATAAAATCATATAAAATACCTGATTTGCATCATTTGATCAGTTAACTCACCTAGCTGCAAACAGGGAAATACCATATGTGATTGACTTGCCTTGACTTTAGGAAGGGCTAACTTTCAGGATACTTTTCATAATCATTCTAAAATGTATTGTCTGACTAAAACCACCATATTTAAATGCACACCTGCTTGAACATATCACACTCACTGGTTTCTTATCTAAGTGGACAAATAAGTAAAGTGGGCTCTTCAAAGAGTCAGAATAATTCAACATTTCCAGTAATGACTCTGATGATGGAGAGCTGAATATAATTACAAAATGTTAACACATTAAATGCTTAATAAATCACAAGTTGTATCGGAAGGTATTACTGTGATTCTAATCGAAAAAAATGAGAAATCTCAGATAAAAGAAACAAGAAGCAGTTATGTGATGTCATATGTAGCTAATGGAGCCTCAAAAGAAATACTGCATCTAGTTTTGGGCATAACTTTTATTTTGGTTTGGCCTGGATAAATGCCAGGTGCCCACCAAAATCACTCTATCACTCCCCCTCCTCAGCTGGACAGGGCAAAGGAAATGTGATGAAAACCCCGAGGGTCAAGGTAAGGACAGGGAGAGATCACTCACCAATTACTGTCACAGACAAAACAGGCTGAACTTGGGGAGAAAAGGGAGCTTAAATCATCACCAACCAAATCAGAGGAGGATAATGAGAAATCAAACCAGATCTTAAAACACCTTCCCGCCACCCCTCTCTTCTTTCTGGGCTCAACTTAACTCCCATTTCTCTACCACCTCCAGGGACGGGGAATGGGGGTTATGGTCAGTTCATCACACATTGTCTCTGCCGATCCTTCCTCCTTAAGGGGAGGACTCCTCACACTCTTCCCCTGCTCCAGCATGTGGTCCCTCTCACTGGAGACAGTTCTCCACAAACTTCCCCAGCGTGAGTCCATCCCACAGGCTGCAGCTCTTCAAGACCTGCCCCCGCGTGGATCCCTTCCATGGGGTGCGGTCCTTCAGGAACGGGCTGCTCCAGCATGGGTGCCCCACAGGGTTTCAAGCCCTGCCAGCAAACCTGCTCCTGCATGGGTTCCTCTTTCCATGGGTCTGCAGGTCCTGGCAAGAGCCTGCTCCAGTGCGGGATCCCCACGGGGTTATAGTTTTCTTCAGGCATCCACCTGCTCTGGCATGGGGTCCCTTCCACGGGCTACAGGTGAATATCTGCTCCACTGTGGACCTTCATGTACTGCAGGGGGACAGCCTGCCTCACCATGGTCTTTCATCTTGAGCTGCAAGACTGTCTGTTCCGGTGTCTCGAGCACCTCCTCCCCCTTGCTCTTCACTGACCGTGGTGTCTGCAGAGTTGTTTCACTCACACCATCTCACCCCTCTTTCCCGACTGCTGTTTCCTGCAGGTTTTTTCTTCCCCTTCTTGAATATGTTATCACAGAGGCATTGCCACGGTTGCTGATTGGCTTGGCCTTGGCCAGTGGCGGTTCCATCTTAGAACCAGCTGGCATTGGCTCTATCAGACATGGGGGGAGCTTCTCACAGCTTCTCACAGAAGCCACCCCTACAGCCGCCCCACTACCAAAACCTTGTCATTCAAACCCACAACAACATTTCAAGATTTTGGACAAGCTAGGTAATATCTAGTCATGGACAACAAAAAATAGCTATGAAAAGAAGCTGAAAGAGCTAGGCTTGTAAAGTTTAAATATGCAAAGATTAAAGGGCAGAGAGAGGATAACAGTTTTCCACTAACTAATGTACAGAGACAGAACTGTGAAAATTTTTTTCCATGTTCATGGAGGTTGTACTAGAAGAACGCTATCCTTTTTTTTTTCCTTGTAAAAAAATTCAGAATACATACTAGAAAAATACAAGGTTTTTTAGACTCTTCCAGGTATTAATGAGAAAGGGTATACCTCCATAAAAAGTTATGAAAATGGGTTAGATAAATATCTTCCAGAAGGGTCCAACTGTACTTGATGCTAGTTCAGTGCACAGACATGCCTAGGTTATCTATAATTGTCTTATTTCTAGCTGCAATTTTGCTGACACTGTAACCTAAATATTATCTCAATTACCAGAAAAGTGTTCGTTAAAGGAAAGAGATACTAAACAGTATCCACAAAACACCAAGGTTCATAACATTATAATCTGGGATGCTAATGATGCCTGTCAAAAATAGCCAGTTTTTAATATCTTATGGCCTGTTTTCATTTTCTTTTAATTTTGCTCAGCTTTAACAAATGTCATTTTCAATGATCGGATGGTGTTTTAGCAGATCAGATAAAATGGTTCTGTCTTTTAGATAAAGGCTAGGAGATTTTCTCCATTCTGAAAATATTATAATGAGTTTTGTTTTTAAACTGACTGCAGAGGTTTAAAGGCTCCACTTATTTTTGAAAAGGAATTTATGTAATGGAGACTGCTATGAATTTTTATCAGTTACAGCTCATTGCTATTTGATGGTCAAACTAGTTTATGTACTGGCATCTACACTAAGGGAACGTGTTTTTCCTGTGCCTTGAACATTTTTCCCTTACACCTTCTTTTCTTCTTGACATGCACTCACCACTTTCCCTTCCTCTCCAAAGCGGTACAGTGAAAGAAGCCATCACCAGAATAAAAGGCAGACAGAAGAGGGGAAACACTTGGATTACACTTGGAGACAGCATCCTTCACAGCAACCGAGAACAGCAGCTGAGATGATGCTCCCCAGTACAAGAGAGATAGACATACTGAAAAGAGTCCAACAAAGGGCCATAGATCTGATTGAGGGACTGGAGCATCTCTCTATGAAAGAAAACTGAGACAGCTGGGACTGTTTGTCCTGAAGAAGAGAAGGCTCAGGGGAAATCTCATCAGTGTATATAAATAGAATCATAGAATGGTTTGGGATGGAAGTTAGTTCCAACCCTGCTGCCATGGGCAGGGACACCTTCTACTCAACCAGGTTGCTCAAAGCTCCATCCAACCTGGCCTTGAACACTTCCAGCGAGGGTGCAGCCACAGCTTCTCTGGGCAACCTGTTGCAGTGCATCACCACTCTCACAGTAAATTTCTTATATCTGATCTAAATTTACCCTCTTTTAGTTAAAAACCATTATCCCTTGTCCTATCACTACATGTCCTTGTAAAAAGTCCCTCTCCAGCTTTATTATAGGCCCCTTCATGTACTGGAAGGCTGCTATAAAATCTCCCCGGAGCCTTGACTCCTCCTGACCGAATGACCCCAACTCTCTCATCTTTTCGTCATAGGAGAGTTGTTCCATCCTTCTGAAAAATTAACAAATACCTGAAGGGAGGGTGTAAAGGAGATGGAGCCAGGATCCTGTGGTGCCCAGTGACAGAACTAGAGGCAATGAGCACAAACTGAAACTCAGGATGCTCCATCTGAGCATAAGGAAACTTTTCTACTGTGAGGGTGAGTGAGCACTGGCACGTGTTGCCCAGAGAGGCTGCAAGTCTCCATCCTTGGAGGTATTCAAAAGCCATCTGGACACAGTCCTGGGCAACTGGCTGTAGGTGGCCATGCTTGAGTTTGGACCAGATGACTTCCACAGGTCCCTTCCAATTTCAACCATCCTGTGACTGCAATTCTGTGACAGGGAACAAAGCCCAAGCAGGGCCTGGCCGCCACCTTCTGCCCCACTGCTGGGAGCCTCCCTCTCCAACATGAACTTTGAGAGGAAGAAGGAAAAGGGATGCAAGCGTGCTGCAAATGTGACTCTTGTGGATTTCTTCTGAATTCAACTACAACTGGTTTTGTTTTGTTCTGTTTTGTTGTGTTGTATTTGTATTACAAAGTGTAGAAACTTACATTTTCTACAAAACTAGTCTTTTCAAGTATTACCGTATATTTTCTCAGGGTATAATTGCATGTAGACATCAAGTAAGAACAGAGGAGGACAACTATGGAATAACAGCTCAAATTAGCAAACAACAAGACCCTGATTCTCTTCATTGCTTGTTCAAATGAGTCTCCACGATATGGACTCTTGCCACAATCTAAAGAAACTTAGTCAAAGAAAAGTTATTCCCATATACTTTACTGCCAATTTCTGAGACATCAGAAGCAGATCAGATGAAAATATTCAGAAAGAGACTGCTTTTCAGAAATTCCCAGATCACTTAGGTGGACAAAATATTTCTTGGACTTTTGGAACAAGACCCTAACATAGATTCAGAATTCGTTTCCGTAATTCATTCTAGTAGACATATTTTTACTTATTTCCACTAATTTTTGCCAAGTGGCTGATTCCATACACACAATTTGTCTTTCGTTTCAGATGTTGAATTGTATTATTTTTTTTCCTTTTCGGAATCTCTCTTTTTAAAGAAAAAAGAAATAATATATCAAGCAACGTGTTAACTTCAAAATAAGAGGTTTAAAGCTGAAAAAAAGTGGTGACAAGCATTGACAGCAAGCTAACAAGCTATTTCTAAAATATTTTACTGTGTTTGAAAGTCTCAAAGGAATACGAGTTAAGTCTTAGAATCAGCAAGAAATTCACATATTTCAACACTTCAATAGTTTCTATGTAGCTATCGCAAAAAATTCAGTTTTGTCTTAGAGGCAATTGATGGTAAATGTGGAATAAATGCAGAGGCTTGAAAATCATCTATACTGAGCCAAAAATTCTATTTATACTGTTCTTAATCTATTTCCAGAATCAGGGAAGTTTGTCTCCTTATCAGAAAAAAACCCAAACTCAAATAACATTTTTGAATTCCACCACTCATTTCAAATATTTTTCTCTTGTGTAGTACATTTCTTGTAATACAATACAACAACAAGCTAAAGAAATACTGAAGTTACTAAAAAGTTTAAAAATGTATGTTAGTTATCCAGGTAAAACAACTTGTATTCTTTGAGATTAATAGTTAAAATGACAAAAACAAGTAGTCTCATATGAAATAATTAAAATGATATCTTACTACTTATAGCTGTTTAAAACTGGTTACTGAAATAAATCTTGTTTTCCATGTTCCAGTATTTATTAATTCTTTATTTTATTTATATCCAGCTGTTCAACATTATTTAGACTACTTAGATTAAAGATGTGTGAAGATCTGGTCTGAGTCTCTGTACCTTAGTAGTGGTATTCAGTTAGCGAGGGAAATCTTTAAAGCAAACAATGCGGTTTAAAGTCAAGCCTTTAACACATACTTGATCTCTTAGCTGCCAAGAAATATTTCTCTGTCTGATGAGCTTCCCTGACTTTTTCTTTTTTTTTCCACTTCAGCTGCAATCAGGGAAAAGCAATCTTTGTCAATCAATCAAGACTGAGAAAAAAGGAGTCATTGATAGGACATTAACCTAATGAGAAGGCAACTTTTTTTTGAGGTAACAGCAGCTGAGTTTTGAAAGTGGAAATCAAGATACAGTAATAACTGAAGCATGAAGCAGTCAGAAGATTTGGAACCTGTAAGAAGGTCTTGGCATTCACACAAATATGTAAAGAAAGTGACTGGAATGAGTGGACATTGAAAACCTTTGCTAAAACTTTTTCCAGATGCTAAAGCGTTGGTTTGTATTTTTTTCTTTTATAACCCTGATGGAGGTCTCATGTCCCTCTTTCCACCCCATACCCATCTAGAGCAAGGACATTAGCAAGCACTCAGCCATGACCCATCCCTTAATCCAGTACTCACACTGGTGGAAATAGACCTCCAAATCCTAACTTTTGTTTCCCTTAAAACTGCTGAGGAGTTTCTTCTTCTGTCTTAGAAATAGACTTGATAATTGAAGTCTGCTGAGTTGATACTAACAGAGATAGCTTTGACAAACATAGTTCTAGTGATTATTAGTTGCCTTGAAGTCCCTAGCGTTTGGTCTCAGTCTCACAAAATAAATACATCTTTTGCTAAAAGCTATTTACGAAACTGAAGCTGCCACACCTAGTTCTCTGACAGATACATGATAACAGAATTTCAGTGAAAAGCTTTTCACTCACTGACAGGGCTGAACTTTGTAGCCATTTGGATCTCAACACAAATGTGATTAAGAATGGAGGTAAGTGATCACAGACGTTCAAAAATCTCAGCTTCACCCAGCTGTTCCACCTCCTGTTTCCTGCATTATTGTTTGAACGATGTTCTTTTTTCTCCCTGCCAGCTATGTTATATTTTTAGACTTTAATCACATTTTAGCTATTGTTACATACATACTTTCTGACTCACTATCTTAATTTACTTTCTTTTTGGAGGAGTATTTAATAAATCTAGTTTCCTATTTTGACATCACCACTGTTTCACAGGTCTTATACAGAATTATTTTTAAGTGCCTATTTTTGTTATAATGATTAATCTTTCTCTCTTCAGCTTTTTCTTACAAATTGCTTTTAGAAATTTATGAAGAAAAATTTGTGATACTCCTCATGATGTATGTTTGCTCTCAGTATAGGGATATTAATGCCTAATCATTGAATTGGTTGGAACTCTGGCTTTATCTGTACTTGTAAACTAAATATGGACAGATCACAGCCTCAAATCCTTATCAAATAGACTTCCATATATTTATTTTTTTAGCACCATTTCCAGGATGTTTTTGGCCTGGAGTATCTAGCACCCTCTCAGGAAGTGCTTGGGCATGGACAATGCTTAGACTGTGTGGGTCAGGAATCATAGAATTATAGAATCATAGAATGATAAGGGTTGGAAGGGACCTTAAAGATCATCTGGTTCCAACCCCCCTGCCATGAGCAGGGGCATCTTCCACTAGACCAGGTTGCTCAGAGCTCCATCCAACCTGGCCTTGAAAACTTCCAGCGAGGGGGCAGCCACAGCTTCTCTGGGCAACCTGTTCCAATGTTTCACCATCCTGTATGATATTAACTCTATTGATTGTTATAGAGGTTGTTCATAAATTTATGCAGTGTTAGAGAGGAAGATTTCCCAGAGGGGTGATTGTTCTGACCCATTTTCTGTTCCTGGTACAAAGTCACCAGGGGCATTTGAAACAGTAGGCCATATTCCAAAAGTAACTCCTTCAGTGCCAAGTAGAAGGGAATAAACCTCTTTTTCCTTATTAGGATTACTGTGAGTTTCAGGTCTTAGTGCTTCCCAAATTCGTAGAACATAGACATTCATGAACAATTTAGTTAGGCCTTGCAAAATTCCTGGAAAGAGTTGTGAAATCAGTATTGCAATTTATTACCTGATTAATCCTAAATAACATCTCTGATGACAGCCTTATAAAATATTTATAGAAATTTAATTGTAATAGAAGTGGTCCAGCAGATAAGAGGATCTATCTGAAGTCCTTCTAAAGTCTGTGGAAAATCATATCTAAATTGTAGGACTGTAGGATAATTCAGGTTGGAATGACTACAGGAGGCTATGTAGTCCCACCTTCTGTTTAAAGTAAGGTCGTCTTGAGGTCAGACCAGGTTACTTAGATAATTTAAATAAAAAATACAAACTTGTTTTTCAGTTCGGTTCCCCTCATTTTCCAGAAACCTTTCAACTGGGATTGAAGCAAGAAACTAATTTTCCGTTTTCCTCATAACATTATTACTGCTTTTTAAAAAGAAGTCATTCTAAATACTTTAACTTGATATGGCTACTATTTTTACCTAAAGTAAAAGCAAAATATTATCTGTAATACAGAAGCAAAATCCACCTGTGGGGTGCAGGTCTCCATAAAGATACATTGTCTAAAAACAATTTCATTTATTTCTCATCAATCTCAGTCATTCACTGGAGAGTGTTAAAGTTAATACACAATGTTTTTGTGAATACTTATTTTAAGGATTGCTTGTCTATCAGGTAGTTGCTTGATTATCCATTACCTAAGGTAATCTCTTATGGTCCTGACTCTTAGGATATTTTCACTTGGGGAAAAAAAAAAAGTTTTAAATAAAGAAAAACATTTACAAGACTAAAGATCTAGAGGAGGATAAAATCCCTTCCTGCTGGGGTACATGGTGCTAGTATTTCAGTCAGTGAAGGACAGGGAACAATGCACAGTGCGAGGCTAATTCTGAATATATCCTTGGCTACAAGAAATACTACCATAATCCTCTGAGAGACTTGTGGCTCCATCCTCTAAATGTAACGTGTGCTGCTGTCAAGGACAACTGGAGATACTTTATTATTTGTGAATATGTATTTGTACCTGTAATGCAAAAAAAAAGAATCCATATGAAGAAACTGTGATTCACAGAGGATGTTTTGATGTTGCATAAAAAGCTCTAGCTTTGTTAATATTATCTCATTATATTGTTCTTTTGTTCATATAAAGCAAAAAGAATGGTTTATATATGCTTTCTGTATTCTTGCCTTTCTGTTTGCATTGACCACAATATAGTAATTAATTACACAAATAATAATTTTATAGCGGATAAGATACTACTTTTATATCTTCAGGTACAGAAGATATTTTCTTGACAGGAGGATATTGTCATAGAAATAAATTACTATTAACAAAAAAAAAAAAAAAAAGGATTCCTTTAAAGGGAGTTTATTCAAAGCAGAAAAAGATTTCCCAAA
>Ga0065711_1046653_pt1 | contig 12761 bp, 15 predicted proteins | sample Hoacrofraction12_FD_59098 | JGI IMG/M metagenome (GOLD analysis project Ga0065711, IMG submission 59098) | Hoatzin crop microbial communities from Cojedes, Venezuela - Epithelial fraction 12 v2 (version 2) | ecosystem: Host-associated > Birds > Digestive system > Esophagus > Crop | place...
CACCACCGCTCCGAATTGGGCTCCAGCCAGGGAGGCAGAGGGGAAAAAGCTTTTTACAGCCCATTAGTGCTCCCCAGAGCCGTTCAGCCCCTCTCGTAATAAAAGTGATGGAAGCCACAGAAACATTAAGGCTGGTCTGCAGAAGATGCCAGCCCGCCTCCCGGCTCCAGGTCCCTTCTCAGGGACTTCGCCAGAGCCATTGACCCTCCTGGCAGCCCTGGCTGCTGGAAGTCCCTCCGGGAACGCAGTAATAAGCTGGCGAGGGCTGGTCCCCCGTCCGTCCCGAGCTCCCCCAGCAAAATGTCCGTGGGAGGGTTCCAAGTGCAAACGTGTGTGTGCTAATGGGAAATGAATTGCCTCTTGCCCCGAAGCCTTGCAGCTTGAGGAAAATAACGCAGGGTCTAGGAATGACCTCATATCGCCTCCCAGGGAATGTTTTGCCAGATGAAGGGGGGAGAGGCAGCATCCAGACAGCACAATGTATGTATCTCTCTCCCTGTGTAAACATCCCTGTAGCTGCAGAAGCCTCTTAAAACCCCGAATGAGAGGAGAACAGATGCTTTGATCTGTGGATGTGGTTGTTATTTTCTAAGTGCGGATCCGTTCTTTTTTTAATTTTGCTTCAAATTAAAAAAATGCCTGTTGTGATCTTTTGCTTTTATTTCTTGGCTAGGGACTGGAGCAGGGTGCAGTAAATTTTCATTACTCCCCATGTAACCGTTTCAGCATGGTTGACAATTCCTCACCGGCTCTTCAGCGCCGCAGCACAATGGACCGAATCTTCTGGCTCTACATGAAGCCAAAGCAAATGGATTTTGCCCAGAAGTGCACGACGGGGAGTGGAGGCAGCAGGGAGGAGAGTCCTGCCACCTCCTCCCCTGCCCAAAACGCACGCACACACACACACACACACACACACACACACGTGTGTGCACGCGGCTCGGGCTGGCAGGGTTGTCCTGATGCCTTTGAAGAGCTTCAGAGAGGGCTTGCAGGGACGGATCCATGCCAGCCCCACAGCGTGGCAGCAGGAGCTGGTAAGGAGCCCTCGGGGCCGAAGCGCCGGGCTGTCTTGCAGGCGATTTAAGTGTGATTCATGGCCCTCCCTTCAGACTCCCTGTGTGATCTCGGGAATCTCCGTCTGCCTGACTTTCCCCATCTGTGTGCCGGGCAGGGGGACGGCCCTGCGCTCAGAGGGGCACCACGCCATGCGCAGCCCTGGGACCTCCATCGGCCCTCTTTCCGCTCAGCCAGGCAGCAAGCTTTTGGAAGAAAGCAAGATTATATGTAATTTTTTTTAGGGAGTTTCTGAACATCAGCAGCTCACCCCAACCCCGCTGCTTTGCCGTGGTGCTTTGCAACCCCCTCGGAGGAACCAGATGTGGGGCTCAGCCCCTGCACTCCCCCGGCACAAGCGATGCTGCCATCGGCCAAGGACCTGCCTTCAATGCCCAATGCAAGGCACTGGTTTAACTGGGAGCGCTTACCTCTGGGCACGAATGAGGAGTTTGCTCGTGCCCCTGTGCCGTCACATGGCTGCCCAGTGTTTTGGCATTTTGATTACATACGATACTGTGTATTTAAGACTGGTTTATGGGTGTTTATACTAATGCGTAAACCTGTAATTTAGAAGCTTGGTTATAAATCAACATCACTGAAGGTCTTGTCCCTCGTGCCTTGAGATTGGTCTCCAGATTTAGAAGACAGGTTAGAGAGAAAAAAAAAAGGAGGACTGTTTAGTTTTCCTCTGGTTATGATGATAAAGGATCAAGAATGGGATGCATGCGTGTCCTGCTCCGAGGTGCGGCAGCCGGGCACAGCGATCTGCCAGCGTAAGAGAGCAGAGAGTTTCCATTTTGACTCTGCTTTTACGACAGCCGTAACAGAGACTGGTGTTTACATGGCAAATCCCAGCCCAGAAACAAAAGCGGTGCCACGGCTGCCAAGCCGATGCTGGCAGGAGGGTGGTGGCATCCCACTAGCGATGTTCTCGGCTTGTGCCAGGACGTGGGCTGCAAGGACCAGAGCCCCTTCCTGCTCGGCACCGCATGTGAGGAGTAGCAGCCTTCATCCCTAAGAGCTCCTGGCACAGACTGGGGCTGGCAGGAGTGCCAGGAGCCTGCTCCAGCAGCAGTGCCGAGCGGGACAGCACGTTACCACTGGTGGGTCATGGTCCTCTCCCAATACATCCTGACGATGACACCTCTGCATTCGTATTTTTATATATAAAGTTCTTTTACAGCTTTAATAATAATTTCTGTACCTTTGCCCCTTCCCAGGCTGCTCTGGAGCCTGGCTGTGCCAGGGATGGTTTTGCTTCACTGGTTTGATTCAATATAGCGTAGCAAGATGTTCTGTGAGTTATTGGGGCTGGTCTTGTTGATGCAAGTGCTCTTCCACTAGATTTCTTATCTGGGTGGGCTGTGGCGGAGCCGGTTGTCGCTGTTGAGAAGCCCCTTTTAGCTATGGTGGGCTGGAAGCTGCCTTGCCCTGAGCTGCGGGCAGACAAGAGCCATGCAGCCTCCCTCAGCTCCGGGTTCACCTGCAGCCACCACCCAAACATGAATTTGAACGTTGGAGGCTTGTGCTGGGTATAATTGGCATGTCTGTGCATATGTCCTTCCGCTGGTGCCGGTGTCCTGCTCCCCTGGAAGGGGTCAGTTCCCATGTGGGTTTAGGACCCCGACGCTTAGCATGGGGGACCCGCTGGCAGCAAGCAGAGCTGCATGGGTGCAGGACGGCTCCGCAGGGCCAGGAGAGAGAGCCTTGTCCTTGGTCTCTGCCTTTGGAAAGACCCAGCATGCTGCTCTCCTGGGCTGGCTGCGCTGCATCTGCCCTGTGAAAACAGACCTGCTCTTGAAACCTCCTCCCTCAGGGAAGGTCCCTGTGCCGTGAAGGCAGCCCAAGGGTGATGCGTTTTTGTAGGGAGAGCAGAACTAGACCCCAGGACTCCTCAGCATCCTCCTGTTCAGCTGCGCTCCCTTCCCCTCCTCTCCACAGTGGGATGGCGGTGAGTGTCTTGGCTTAGCTGGACGTTTTCCATCTCCTCCAGCCCCCTTTATTGTATCTTTAGGAGTTATTAGGACAAAATGGGATAGGAGCGGCTGCAGGGCAGCACGGTGGGCTGGAAGGACCCCATGGGCAGGATGACCCCGGGAGCAGGCTGACTGCAGGGGCTGTGGGACCCCGCATCCCTGGGCAGGTGGAATCACCACACACCTTCCCTGCTCCCGGCTCCCAGCCTTAGCCCCTGCTGCAGTTCCTGGCTGGCGATGCCTCTCCTGATTCAGGGAGCGGAAACACCCCGGAAGAGTGACGGTGCCAGCAGCTCCCAGCGCAGGGACGGTCGCGGGGTCCCCCTGCACCCCCAGGATGCTGTCTGCAGCGGGCCAGGCTGCCAGAGGCTCCCACAAGCAAACAAAAAACCCCTTGAATATTTCAGAAAGGTCTTTTTCTTCCCCCCTCCCCCGTATTTCCAGTCCTCCCTCCCCACCTTTCCCTTGCGAACAGCAGAGCTGCTCTCCGGTCCTGCACCCCAAAACGCCGAGCCCAGCCAGGTTGTGCCATCTGCAAACTCTTTTTTGTTTTTTTTTCTTGTATATATATATTTTTTTTCCTTCCCCTTTTCTTTTCCACCCATTGCCTTTTCCCATGCCATACGCCTCCCCCTGCCCCCCCCTCCCCTCGCCACCACCCCAAGCCCTCGGCTGGCCGAGGGGCTGCGAGGCGCGGGCTGGGTCTGGGGGTTGCGGGGGGCTTTGCATTGATGCATTGATCGCCCATGGTCTCCGCCTGACCTCCCTGCTCCCAGGGAAGCAGTCTCCATGGCTACTGGCCCTTCTCCTCCAGCGCAGACTGTAAATTCCTGCAGGCAAAGCCCAGCCTTGGGGGTGCGAGGGGGGGAGCCGGGAAGGAGTAACCAAAGCCAAATAGAAAGAAAGAAAGGCTGGGAGAAAAAGGGCGTTGCTTGGATGGGGCTCTCCTTTCCACTCCCCTTTCTCAGGTCCTCAGCACCAGGGCAAGGCGCCTGCTTCCCCCCTTCAGCGCTGCTGCTCCTGCTGCTGCTGCTCTCTTGCAAAACTGGAATTGGCTGGGATTATTTAAGGAAAAAAAAAAAAAAAGGAGAAGGAGAAGGGATCAGAGCAGCCGCCAGAGAGAGGGCGATAGAGTCCACTTTCCTCCAACTGCCCTGGGTCTCCTTCCCTCACTCTCTCCTCTTTAGCAACACCAAGAGCCCCAAACTGAACCCAGAGCAGCTTTTTCCATCAGTTCAGTTCCCTTCCCTCCCTCTGTCTCACACACGGCAAGAAGAGAGCCCCTTCCTCCTCTTGATTTCCCTTCGCATGCTCAGCCTCTTGTTTCCTTTAAAGCACTGGAAATCCCCCCTTCTTGCCCCCACTCCTCCATGCAGACTGGGATTGCAATGGGAGCTTTGCAGATTGCTGGATTTTCCATCCTTTTCTTTCTCCTCTACTCTGGAAACACGCTGGCAAATAAAGCCAGTCAAGGTAAGAGAAAACTCTTCCCAGCTTGAAGGTTTGCTGTTTGATGTGTGGATTAGGCAGCTGGACCTCCTCTTCAGATCTGGGGTTTTATATGCAGGCTGGAGAAATTAGCAGCAATAACAACAAATAGTGGAGGGGATTTTAAATGTCGCTTGCAGATATTCTTGCCTGCTGCCTTTGATTGGGGTTGGGTTTTTTGTAAAGTCTTTAACGAGTTGCATTTCTTACACTTTATTTTTTTTGGTCCGGACTCTTTATCTCAAGGCAGGGGTTGCAGAGGCAGAAAATTAGGGGGTGCAAAGGTGTCTGCACCCATCTCAGGGAAAAAAATGCTGTTTGGAAGGGTTTAGGGGGCTTTTCTGATTTTGGGGTTCCAGTGTCTGTGAGATGGGGCTAAGTGGCACGGTGGTGCGGGCGAGGAGGGCTCGTTTTGGGCTGGGTGGGAGCGAAGGGACGGCGGAGCGGGTGTCTGTAGTGCATCTGTGTTTGTGTGTTTTACATCGGCGCGGGCTGAATCTCCGATGTTGTGCTATAGCGGTGTGGGCTGCAGAAAACTTCGGGTAGCTGAACACAGCAAAGCCTGCAAAACACGGGAGCGCTTTCCCTGTCTCTAGAAAAGAGAGGTATGTCCCATCGGTATCAACTGCAGGCTTTTCTGCTCCACCACTCCCATACTGAGCCAGAGTTTCTCCTTCACAAACGTACACATGTAGCTTTATGTATGGTCTATCTATACCTTAGGTTTTCTATAGCACCTCTATATTTAGCTCAGATTTTTCTCTATGTACACGCACAGGAGTGCGCGCGCACACACAAACACACACAGCCCTATGTGCATGGTCCTGTTGGCTGTCTCGGAGGGTTTTTTTTTCTCCTTAATTCACCACTATCTATACAATCTGATGGTTTTTCTTTTCTTTTTACATAGCACTTAACAGTATGTAAGATTTATCAAAACCAGATTTGGCTCTTGCTATTGTAGTAGCTGCGTGTTTATGCGTACAGCGAGATTAAATAGAGTGTGAATGAAATATAGGAGTGCAGGATATAATTAAAGATCTCTTGTAGGCATTAGTAATAGGCATATTTCAGCCACGTGCGTGGTCACCCTGAGCCCTGTCACCGACAAAGTTAGAAGGAATTTCAAGGCTATTGTCTTATCTGGCTTAAAGAGTTCTTAAAACAATAGGCGACTTTTTGGGAGGGCAATCTGGGCAAGCATGGGGGAGATTTTCCAGGGCAAAGGTTTGGTGAGAAGTCGTCCAGCTTCACGTAAAGCTTTATGATTTAGGCTTAGAAAGGAATGCTTAGGTTTTTATCCCCCCTCAAATTATCTTGAGTGTATGCATTGCTTTCATTTCTTATCATAATATTTATTTATTAAGGCCTTTTGGTTTCCAGTTCCATTTAAGCCTGAGCCAGAATTGCATTAAAATAGCAAAGTAAAATTCCATCGTGCAGAGACTTGACAGATCCCTTCAGGGAAGGAGAGGGGTGGAGTGGGGGTGGAGAGAGGTGAGCTCAATCCTGTGCCGGGGTGGATTGCCCGCCGTACGCCCGGGACGGTGCTGGCTCCTCCTGGCCCCCGGCGAAGGCACCGAGAAGACCCAGGGGGTCCAGCTGCTCTGCAGCCGGGGGCTTTGCAGCGGAGAGTCAATCCCCAAAGCTGCTGCCGGGGGATTCTATGGGGCGGCGAGGGGGAGGTGGCCGTGGAGGGGTGGGGGTTGGTGCCCATGGGGATGCGAGGGCTCCGGGCAGGGCTGGACCTGGTCCTTTTTGGATGAGGCTGAACTCGTGGACCCGGCATTACTGACTGCAGATAATGCTTTTCCCAAGAACCCACTATCGCCTGGTTTCTCCATGCATAAGCGTCGTTGAGCTCTTCGAAGCCACCCCATGTGCCTGGGCCATGTTTTAGTAGGATATTTCTGAAAAGCATCTAGTGTCCCCCCTGCATCTGTGGGGTGATGCCCGGAGGATGGGGTACACATCACACTCTGCCCTCACCAAAGCCTTTGCCCTTTCGGGGGACAGCCACCCTCTCCAGGTGACTGTCACAGGCTGGGGATGGCTCCTGACCCATCTGATAGGTTTCTTTTGCCGTGATAACGTCACACTGTGCATAGGGCTTGCTGGCTCATTCCTCGTGCTGAATTACCCCGGAAAGTTTAGTCTGTAGGGAAGGAAGGATTTAGCAGAGCCATCCGCCGGGCCTGGAGGATGTCTGCCAGAGGACCCGGCTGTCTGCTGGCTTTAATGGGTCAGCTTAGGGCTAGGAAAGCTTTCAAGAGGAGAACTGATGATATACATCCAAATAACACCGGGGAGGCTCCCAGCACGCGCTCAGCTGGGCTGAAGTCTCCCTGCGGTCCCCAGGCCAAGCTGCCCGAATGGCCCAAGCTGCTGACGTACCCGTGGCTCCCCTGTTTTTTGGACAGGTAATGCCACCCCCCGTCCCCTCCCGTCGTCCATCAGTCTGTCTCGCAGCCTGCCAGGCAGAAGAGCCTGTCCTGAGCTCCCACTCTCAACGGAGCAGTGCCCTCGCTGTCATCTGCCATCATCGGTCCCTCCCCGTGCCCAGGGGAGGATGAAGCCCAAGGGCCGGCAGATTGGCACCCTCCTCTCGTACCAGGGAGCGCCTGGACCCAGCCTTGCCGCACTGCCCTGGCAGCAGCCCCGTCACCGGAGACGCGTCGCAGGATTCACCACCTTATCCTGCAACCGAGTCGCACGTCCCCTCGGAGGGTGCTGGGGGAACGGGGCCGGGAGGGAGCTGCAGCCTCTCCCTCGGGGACCCCAGCACCCCAGCTTGCAGCCCCTGGCACTCCCGCAGCCCCCGCCACCCACCCACTGTGGGGTCCTGAGTGGGACCATGGCCCCAGCCAGCTCGATGGTCACCTGTGGGTAAACCCAGACCTTTTGGCCGGTGCCGTGCGGCCTCCCGGGGACGGAGCCACGATCCCGCGCGAGGGGCTGGGTTCGGTGTGGATGCACCTGCGGAGTCTGCGCCGCCAGAGATTATTTTTTTATAATTTTTTTCTAAGGAGTCTAAAATTTTCCAATTGCAGTGTGGAGATGCTGTTTGATTCTCCTCCCATCTCCGCCGAACCTCCTCCCCCTTGGCCTCCACTTTCCTCCCTCTCATGCATTCACAGTGTGCGACTGTTGTGCCTGTCCCCTCCACCCCTCTGAAATATGAAATGTAAAACTGTAAACATTTCAACATACAGCAGTTCAAAGGAGATCTTTGACTGAGGGCGTCTAACATGCCTGTACTGAGATTAAAAAGGGGAGGGGGGGTTAGGAAGGAGGGAAGAAGAGTTTTTTTGTAACTGCCAACAGGAGTATAAATATTCAGACACCTCGAGTCTTCCAGTGCGGAGATGTATTGCTGTCTCCAAACTGCTCAGGAGTTTTTATTTTTTTTTCTTTTATTTTTATATAGATTTTTCCTTTGCAGACGGTCGCACCGGAGTAATCCATTTAGGAAAAAAGTATGCATGAATAACCTTAACCTTCACTTTCAAAATTATAAGTCCCCCGAGAGGCTTTAGGAGAAGCCTGGGATGGCAAATAAAGTTTGCTCTGTCTCGCAGCGCTGGAGGAAGCCTGGCCAGCCGTGTTTCGGAGAGGCCGTCTTCCCCACTGGAGATCTTGCGATTGTTGCTCCCAAAGCCGAAAGCAAACAAACACATATTTTTAAGGCAAGGCTTGGTCAGCCTGATAAGCCAAAAGAACAACAGCAACAACAATTCCCGGGGGAGATGAACATGCTCTTGGCGTGGAGCATCAAACCCTCCTTGGAGAAAATGCGGCTGAATTGAGCCGAAGAGACTGGGGTCGGCATGAGGAGGTGGGATGGGGATGGCGGGAGCGTTTCCAGCCCAGAGGATGCTGGATCTGGTGGTGGAACTGGGATCCGTTGGGATGACCCAGGCTGGCGCAGGGGAGGGGGAGCTCAACCCAGCTCTGCCCTCACGGGATCGGGAAGCATCAATGGAGGGGGAAAAGCCCATTTTGGGGTGCTGCGAGCTTTGGGGAATCAAAACCTGGGGTGAGGGGTGCAGAGCGGGGTCTGGGCATGGGGCGATGGGGTCACCAGGCTGGAACCCCCCCCCAGGTCCTCGCTGTGACTTGCGATTGCTCGTCCTTTATCCGTGCTCCGTCATTCCGCAGGGCCAAGCGCTGTGCCTGTGTCTGCCGGGTCCTGCCTGCTTTCCGGAGAGCTGGGTGGGTGTGGGGGGCGTTGGGCTTCCGCAGAGGGGCTGGCGCAGGGTCTCCATTGCGCAGTGGGATGCAGACATCCCCTCCATCCTGACCCAAGCGTGGGTACCCACACAGGGACTGCCGGCACGCATCCCCGGCACAGCACCCCCATCCCGGCATCAAGCCATCGCCGAGCCCCCGAGTTAGGAGCTGGAGTTCAGATAACGCATCTTTGGCCAATTTGCAAAAAGCTGCCCCGCAGAGCATCCTCCTCCCCTCTCGCCAGCCCCCGGCCCCCATCCCCTCCCGGCGGGATGCCATCGGCAGCACCAGGGCTGCCATCGGCCATGCCCTGTGCCCATCCCACCGCGGCGCAGCACGAGTCGCCCTCACGAGTTCCCCGGGTGAACAAATGATTAATAAACTGCACCACAGTGTCTGAGGTGGTTATTAATACCCTGGTAAAAAGAGCTACTGAAGTTATAAAGCTTTAATTTGGCATTAAGGCCAAGTGGAAACTCCGTGCGTCTGCCAACAGCTACACACACATCCCTATACAGACAGGCTGTTAATATATATGCCTATATAAAAATAAAGAATAAAATTAATTTGAAAGAAAAAGCTGAAGCATTTGCAGAAGAGAGAAAAAGGATGGTGGTTTTGTTTGTTTAGGGGTTTCCTGGCAAGTTTTTGCTGCCCTATCTCGGCCCCGTTGTCTAATTTATTGGGACCTTCAGCCTATGGATAATCCCATCTTTTATTCTTTATTTTTTAAAAACAAAATAAGGAAGTGAGGAAAGAGCCTCAATCCAGGCTCTAAAAATATACGAGCTGTTGCTTTATCCCCCCACTCGCCGTCATGTATCGCAGGCAGTGTGACGCCGCAGGGCAGGGTGCAAGCGTGGGACCTGGGTGCCTGCGGGCTCTGCCACTGCCTCCCCCAATGGCCTCGGTCAAAGCCCTTCGCCTCCCCAGTGGGTGCGCGTACCGGTCCCGGGGGGTTGGCGGTCCCCCCGCTTTTGGCACGCTCGAAATGGCAGTGGCGTTGAAACTGTCTGCCTCCGCTGCCTTTGAAATGGAGAATAAAGCTGCAGCTGGAGCGGAACGGGGCCCAACAGCCAGCGCTGGAAAATCCCACCCACAACGGAATAAAAAACATCGCCCGAGGCGCGGGGCGAGCTCCGCAGCCTCCTGCCCTTCGCCGCAAAGCCCCCGGCACGGTGTGACGGCAATGCCGAGGACGCTCTCGCCCTCTGATGAGCCCTAATTAGCCCCAAAGCGTGGTGGGATGGGGAGGTGGGGCTGGGTGGGGAGCGGGGACCGCCTGGTGTGGGCGAGACCGGGGGTCCCCGACGGGACTTGGCGTCTTCATCAAAATTAAATTCCCTGCCTGGTGCAAAATCCCCTGGTTCTGGGGATTTGGGGCACGATGCGCCCGTCTGTGCCGTCCGGTTTGGGCCCGTTTCAGGCAACTTTCGGTGAAAAAGAGCGTCTTTGATTATTGGTCCAAGAAGGGGAGTGAGAGGCTGTAGGGGTGGAGGTCTGCCGGGGGTCCTGGCTGGCAAACCCCCCCAAAAAACCCCACCTGGATTTGGGACCTGGCCTTCAAAAGGTCCCCACGAGCAGGGGAATGAGCAGGGCACACCCCAGCGAGGAGTCTGCAAGAGCAGATAGGGATGGGAACAGCAATAGGATTCTTTTTTTAAAAAAATCTTCTCTTCGCTTGGCTTGGAAATGAAATCTCTCGCACCTTGGTGGTGGCGGGGAGCACCTGCAGCGTGGCCGCCGGAGGTTTCTTGGATGGAGGAAATTCTCCCGCAGGAAAAGCAGGCTGTCCCGACGGCAAACCTTCCCTTTCATGGGAAAACGCCGCTTGCGTTGACAAAAAATGCAAAAATTTAGTTTTTCAGAGGGCTGTTTTTAAATCTACTACATCATTTCTGAAGGATAATTCTTAGGAGCCAAAATTTTGGTATTCTGAAATTAGGATCCTTGCCAATCTCGGGATGGCTCCTGGGATGCTGAGGAGGGTATTTATTCACTCTTCCCACACACACACTTTTTTTCCCCTTTTTTTTTCTAATCCTGTAACCTTTCAGAATGTCTCCAGCTTTGGAAAAATTACAGAGTGGCAAATTTATAATGTTTTCTTTTGTACTTTTGCTGCTGTGTAATCATTCCAAACTTAGAGAAGTTTTGAAATTACAGAATGGAAAAAAAGAGATAGAAAAAAAATAATACACATCTGCGAGCAGGAAAAGCACAGCATTGTATTCAGTGCTGTGCAGACGTTGTTCATTGTCTTGAGTTTGAGGGCACAGGAGGAAAAAGAAATACAAAATAAAACCAAAACAAAGGGGAGATTTTTGGAAAAAGGCTGGGAAAAGGTCAGTGATGTGATGACTGGTGGGTGCTTCGCGTTTTGGGTGTTTTTAGGGGAAGGAGACGGGGGTCGATGGATGGTCTGTACTGTTTGGGTGCTGGTTCCCAGCTGTACGTCAGGGTGGGTGCCCGGGGTGCTGGGACCTGGGAACTCTCACCTTGGGACAGTTGACTCGAAGTATCGAGATGTGATTTATAGCTTGGGGGACAAGAGCCGAGGGAGGGCTCCGAACCACGCAGGGTTGGGACCAGGGTCTGCAAATTCAGTAGCTCTCTGGTTCAGCATCGGCTTCGTTGCGGTTGAGTCCCCGCGCCCATCGCTGCCCATGGAGCGGCAAGCGCTTGACGTCCGCCCCGCGTCCCCCTGCTCCGGTGCCACATCCCTCCCACCACCCACCCGCCAGCCCCAGCGAGGGATGCTGGAGCCAAAGGCGAAGTCGCTGCAGCCTGTGGTGGCAAACGGCGCTCGCTGGCCATGGAGACGCTTCCTCCTGTGCCAAAGGGCTCTCGAAGCTTGCAAATGTGGTTCGGAAGGAGTGAGCTCTGCAGTCCTGCGGCTTTTGCAGGTTTTTTTTCACCAGTGATTTTTTGTGCATGTTTTTAGGTTTGTAGGATGAGCCTTTTGCAGGTGGGTCAGGGGTGCGGTGGGGTGGCAATGGGGTTTGTCCCCAGATGTGAAGTTTGTCTGGGGAGGAACCAAACCTGAGCTACTCTCAGCTCCCTGAAGGGACAACAGCCCTCCAGAGCCCCCGTGGGACCCCCAGTGCAGGGCGGGCTGCGAGCCTCTCCCCGGGGAAGCCGTTGGGTGCTGGGGTGGTCACAGTCCAGCGGCACCGTGGCCGATGCTGTGGGTGCCGGAGGCAGCGGTGCCGGCTGGGAGCTGGGTCCCGGTCCCCCGTGCAATCCCCACATCATCCCCGCGGCGGTGGGTCAGCCTCCAGCCGGTGATTAATGGCCCAAGGGAGGCCGTGGTGGCCGCGGGCCATGGCTAATGTCAAATAACAAATATGAATGCGGGCTGTAAATATTTATACAATGCGCAGGCACGTGCCGCCTCCCTGGTGCAAAGCTCTGCTCCCCCCGGGTGGGTGACTCACGTCTCCCGGCACAAAACTGCCGGGGTGGCCGGGAGAGGGCTCGGGCCGGTGCTCCCGCGGCCATGGCCCCCGTCCCGGCGGGGCTGCTGGAGCTGCTGCCTGCCCGCGGCTCGCAGGGATGTCTCATGTCCTTGAGGACGTCCTGGAGCAGTTCTGTGCTTGGGGCTACTGAAAAGCAGCTTTTTAAAGGCAGCTGAGAGCTTCACAGCCTGAAGGCTCCTCTTTGTGGGGTACAGGGAAGCTGGAGGGACCCTCAGATCCCCCGTCCCTGGTGGGACCCTCCCTGTCCCCATGGGAAGCGGCGGAGGCGAATTTCCCCGGGAGCAGAGCTGGTGCTCCCCACTTGCCCGTGGAGTCGGAGCGGGGAGCCCGGGGTGCTCTGGAGCCCTGCCCGTACCGAGGGAGCACAGGCGATGCTCAGCCCCCGTCCCCCCCCAGCTGCCTTACACCACTGCCAGGCATTGAGAGCCGGAGAGGGGCACGGGCCTGCTCCGGGGCACCCTGTCTCCCTTAATGCCTGCGGAGGGAAGGCAGAGAGCAGCCAGGTGAGCAGCCTCTTGCTTAATCCTCT
>Ga0065711_1046667_pt1 | contig 12761 bp, 9 predicted proteins | sample Hoacrofraction12_FD_59098 | JGI IMG/M metagenome (GOLD analysis project Ga0065711, IMG submission 59098) | Hoatzin crop microbial communities from Cojedes, Venezuela - Epithelial fraction 12 v2 (version 2) | ecosystem: Host-associated > Birds > Digestive system > Esophagus > Crop | place...
GAGCTAATTCAGTACTCCCCCACCAGGACTCCAGTGGCCGTATTTTTAATTTTTTTTTCAGTTGCCCATTGGAGATGAATTGTGATTCACTTTAAAAAGGGATTCTTCTTGTAAATCGATCAGTGTTAGACCCATTTGACCTACTACTGTCTCTCTAAAGATTGATGAACTGGAACACAAAAGTGAAATTCTCTCAGTTTAACTGTTCCCATCTGAGTTCCCTGCACTGTGAGATACATTTTTAAAGAGGCTTATGGAGTGATTGCATCATTGATTCAAATTCTAAGGTTACTGCACAAAGCATTTCCATAGCCGGCAATAGGCAAGACAGCCACACAAACTGAAAGCGGGCCATTAGTAAAGACAGTCACACGACTGATTAAAAACTGCTGTTATTATCTCAGGGACCACAGCAGGAATTTGTTAGGCCTTTTACTTCAATACTGGTCACTAATTAAATGCAAAACAGCAACACTAATTGAAAAAAAAAGTGACATAGAAAATCACTTGCTGGATTTGTATTTTCCCCTTTCCAAGTGAAACCCCTTCCTTGCAAATGACGAGCATTTTGGCCAAGATTAGAAGGAGAGGCTGCAGGTAACTGAACTTTCACTTACCAGAGAGTACCACTGCATCCAAAAAGAAAGATACAGACTTTTCGTTTAGAGCTATTTCAGGCAAATCCCACTTGTTTTCACACAGCTATTTGCTGCCAATTTAGTCTAACACTTGTTTTTAAGGCAGAGGTGAACTCCTGCCCACCACTATCCTCCCCTAAAATTCACAGACCATGCTCAAAATTCCCTTCTCTGCTCACAGACACTAATAGGTGAACACCCAAAGGACGTCGTTGAGAGAGAGCAGTCACCCTTATTTTACCCTCTCGGTCCTTTTTCTAAGCTGATGGCTTTGAGCAAACAGTATAAATACTTGGGTATTTATCTGTTCAGCTTCATTCCAATTGTACAATTTTGAGGAGGTATTTGTGAGTACGAAGTGTTTTATACCATTTGTATGTCAGAAAGACAGCACAACTCACTTGGTGTACTGACAGTACTGCGTGAAACAGAATAAATGGCCAGTGGAGGGTGTGGTTTATCATTTTGAGCTACTTTTGCACTCCAGCCAAAGACAGTTGGTTTCTTAAACCATGATTCTGTCTAATTAAAAAATTTGACTGCTCAATTGTGCAAGAATTCCTAATTATTCTCTGCTTGCAATGGCACCATCCAACTTATTACCTGCAAATAGCAGTATTGCATTAATAATCTATTGCCTTTTTAACCTAAAGGTCTCAACATCTGATCTTCAAAAATATGAAAAATTTCAAATTTAATAATGGAATATTCCAATGATAGTCACCCTAACTGGAAAGTATTACTTTCTGAAGCTTCCTGTGCTCTGCTCAGGAGGATTTAGGGTCACATAGATCAGTCAACGACAGCGTGTCCTCTCCCAGCAGAGACGCAGAAGTGCAGGGAGAGATCCAGAGCGGGCTGGCTGTCGCACGACGAGCCAAGACCCACATGTTGGCTGTCAGCACTCAGGCTGGAAGCCCGACTGTCGCACTGAGGAGCTAGCAGGCTGGGTTTTAGCCTTGTCGTTGTTGCTCTGTGCTTGGATCTGTGCTAAATTACCTGAGCGCTCTGAATACAGTGCTTAAGCCTGCAACAGTCTAGACACAGCTGTACGTTATCTGGGACCCCCTGGAGCTTTCTTCCACCAGAGACCTCTGGCCAACCTGTCTCCTGAGCCCCACGTCCCAAACCGCAGAACCACTGCCATACCCTGTCTGTATGTTGTACAGTGTCAAGCAAAAGCGTTTCAGAGTGAAAGCAAAAATGCAGTGGTTGCTCCCCTGGCACAGCAGACCCATACCAGTATCTGCACAGTGACTGGGCAAGTTTCAGCTGAATTCGCACAAGGAGCAGGATTTTTTTTTTTTAAACATCTCTAAGAACGATCTGCTGAGCACCTTGTAATAAAAATAAAGACAGACCAGACTTGACAGGTTTGCAATTAATTTTCCATGCCTCTTATTTACATCTTTGATTCTGGCAGTCTTCCTCTTCTGAACAAGAAACATTGGCTCCCATTCGTTGCTCCTAACATAGCAAAATCCATAATGTGGCAGGTGTTTGCTACTCATTTCATTGACACGAGTATTATGTTTAATCAAAAGCTGAAGCAAGACAAAATGAATAAAACAAGATAAAACAAAGTAAAGCCTGAAGCACCAGTCTATCCTCAAAGCTTCGCAGTTTGGCATGGCGTTGCTGTGTAGAATCTCAAAAAGTAAAATTTCTCTGCCCAAGCCACACACTGTATTGTCAAACTGACCCATGGAAGCTCTACAGAGACATCTTAACAGACTTCTCAGCTGACGTCCTACCTACCAAGCAGTACCTTATGCAGAGATTTTATAAAGTCTCCAATCCCTTCCTGTTATAAGTATAGCCTGCTTAAAATGTACCCCTCTTTCCCATCACCCAACCAAATTACTTCAAACAGGACAGCCATGAGTCTAGCATTAGGAGAAGGCAAAATCCAAAAATCATTGTGAACCAGCTGTCGTCTTACCCTAGAAATCTAACAGAGATGTCTAGAGAAGATAGGAATAACTAAACTTCAAAACAACCGTTGGACGATGAATTTGCAACAGAAAGGCAGTGACCCAAGGACCTGAAGCAGAAGCTCAGCCATGCTTGTTAAATTACGTTGTTTCTAACTGCACTGAGATTTGAGAAAATATATTCTGAAAAACAGGATCTTCAAACTTGAAAACCAGCGTAACTCGGGAGTCACTTAGACTTTAAGCATGAGAACTGTGAAAGTCTTATTTAAGGCACAGTGCTATACAAATAATTATGCCCACCAGGGAATCCACCAGTGGAACTTGTGCGGGTGCTTGCTCTATTACGTGAGACCAAAAAAACTGAAAGAGTTTATGACACAGAGCAGCTCTGGAGGAGAAGGCCATTTATCCCCTCCTTTAGTAAGATCAGCTGGCATGTCTTAATAAAGCAGGTCCTCCTAACAGCCCCTCCTCTGTATCGTGTAGCCTGACAAGAGCTACACGTTATCAGAAGCAACACTGGATGAAAGACGGAGGCCCCGAGATGTCCCTTTTTCATCATGTATTATTTGTAAAGCTAGTCAAAAAACAGCAAGCAATTTAGCGTGGAATTTTGCCAGCTCTGATATTCATAGCCCATGTGATCAAAGAGCAGAATTTGCCAGTCACTGGAAAAACCATCAGGCTCGTAACCTCACTTCCACCACCAAAGACAAAGCCTGCAAACATTACTATCGATCAGAGTGGAACTATTTTCATCAGGCTGCACTGCACTGGACATTAAACAACTGCAGAGTCAAGGCCTACGTAAGCTGAAGATGGGACAGGTAGTTCCAAGTATTTAACATTTCCAAAACATGAGTAATTTTCAAAAGAAAAAACAACCGAAGACAGCATGAAATCACACTGAAAATTAAAGAAAAGGATATCATAAATGGATTTTGTATAATACTGCAGGTTGTGTTACAGCTTATTGACATATAAAACAAATTAAAATAGCTAATTCATCTTACTGCCTTCCACTGATAATTTTTTAATTAAGTCACTTATCTTTATCCACATATTTAAGCACGTAGATCTCACATTATTCATCTCTTAAAGAAAATCAATGTTGTCCTGATTTGCTACAACTCAAACAAGCGAGCATATTAGCTAAGACAGCCTAGTAGAAAAATAATTCATTAACTTCATTAACAAGCCCTAAGAAAATGCTATTGAGCACTTTTTTATACTCCCAGAAGTCTGAAATATGAACCAAAACTTTAATGATGTTCAGTATGACCAAAATATGCACAATGGATTAAAAAAAATGCTTAGAAAAGGAAAAGGCAGAAAACTATTAAAAACTATTAGAAGAGTTGAATGAAATGTTTTAGAATGTTCATCCCTAATACTGAATTATATTATAAAAACTTCTATCAGAAAGCTTCGTAGTCTATAATGAATTAAGAGGCTGGAAGCTAATCTGTAGCACTGGTTAGATGTAAGCGCCTAAATGCCTACGCTCTGTACAGTTTTGAAATATTTGCACATCAAAACCGACTCTGGTTTTACATTTGGGAATCTAAAGCTTTATAAAAGACACCGTGAAAAGAGTAAACTTTGAATCGCAGTTTCTTGAGGAAGCGGCCTTTTTCTAGTCATCTTAAGTGTCCTTTTCTTCTCAGGGTGACCTTAACTTTCAGATTTGTAAAATGGTTTCTTCTTGTGTTCAATCCTACTGTGTAATAAATTTTAAAAATGACTATTTATCTTCTTTAATATATTAGTCACATGTAGCAGGAGAAGCCTCTGTGGGAATTTTTGCTATCGAATTTGCGCGAGCTTAAGTCAATGCTGATTTAGAAAATATAACTTACGCTTAGTAACAAACAATCATGAATATATTTCTTGGAGTAACATCTTTCCATTCTCCTCCAGCAGCGTGTTTAGTTTATCAGTTGCTATACTATATATCGGTATATATTTACGGTGACCAAGGCAATTTGAAAACAATGCTTTTATGTTGCCTATCTTTTTACACTTTTACAAGCCTGAATCACCAACATTTGGAAAACAAATAGATGTGATGGTTCTGAAAAATGTAAATGAAATGCAAATTAGCCAGGCAGGTATAAGTTATTTTTATTTCTGAAAAGTGAGAATCAGTGCATCACTCAAAAACTGACTGTTGCACATATTATATTTATCCAAGTTTAAGTATTTTTAGACTTTGCCTTTCTAATCATGACCTCAGCTGCTTGCACCATGTAATGACAATAATGAATAAACATGCTGTGCTTATGAAGAACTAGAACCTAACAAGCTGATCAATTGTTAATTCTATAAAGTGACTAAAACGTGTCTCTACTATCAATAAGTAAATCAGCTTCTATTTGTGGGACTAATGCACCTTGTACGTACCCTCTAGCTATCCTGCCCTTCTCTATAATAACGCAGTTATCAGTTTGGTCATATTTAAGTACAAGCTGAATGAGATTTGATAGTAGTTCTTGTCCTGAGGGTGGAAAAATAGAAGGAAAAATTGTTTGGATATTTAAAGAAACACACCACATTTGTTTGGAAGATGCAGATTTTCCATTTGCCCTTCAATTAGTTATACAGAATTATTCATTTGAAAGCCAATTATTTTGCAGATTATTCTCAAATCTTACAGACTATTATCAGACAGGCTTTCTGGAGAAGAAGGCCTTTTTATTATTAAAGCCCTCTTGCTCTAAGCCTCTGTAACAAAGAATTTGAACAAAAGACAACAATGCTCATTAACTGTAACAGAAGATGTTTCTTCTGTAGAAAAAGGCATATAAAACAAGATCAGTTTGGCTTTAGCCAGTCTTTATTTTTCCTCTTAGATGAGGAAAATACAGAAGGTGTATCAAGTTTTCAGCCATAATACAATTATGTATGTTCCAAGTATGCTAATTACAAATAGCTGCCAGTCTCCACTGCATTTCCAAGCAAGATTTAACAGCAGTAGCTTATTCATGGCTGAAGATTCTGTTCAAGAAGAAGAACGTGTAACACATGCAAAAACCAAGAGTTTTGCTGAACATATCCGATTTCCTTTTCATTCCTGCAGCCGTCCGCAAAGCCGCTGGCAGAACGCAGCCACCCGTTCATCCACTCAACGCCACGACTCGGCTCCGGCTGGGGTGCAACCAGAGAGCGAGCACAGCCCGACGCGTGTCGGAGGTGAACCACGCACACCGGCAGAGTGAGCAAGGGTATTTAAAGTTGCTGCACCTTTTTTCGGAGTTATAAACTAATTATCATCAAAGGTTTGGGGCTTTTATGTCTATTCTAAACCAAAATATATACCACAAAAATACATTAGAAACATCTACAGGAAGGAAATGTTCTGGAGGGAAATGCTGTTAAGTATGTGGATAAGCTCAATACCAATTAATTTCTGAAACTTAATGAGTCAAATGAACCTATTCATTTCTCAGGTGGAAGGTTACACTAATTCTGCCAGAAATTGCTCGGCTTCACCTCAGATCCATCCCACCACGTCAATTTGGTGCAGTAAAGGAGGGAGAATCCTTTTTACCCAATACTCTCTTAAATTAAGAGAATCAGTGCAGGTTTTTAGATGTAACTTTTTCCAACAAAATTCGGTTCTTTTAATGGTCCCTGAACAGAAACAAATCTATAACTAAACAAAAGCAGAATGAATCATTTCAGCAGCACACCAAAAATACGCAGGTAATTTAGAACTAAAATAATCATTTTGCTTTTTCCCCCTTCAGCCCCAGTTAAGCCTATGCACCCTACAGCTTGTAAGTATTTCCACAGTTAAACTGCTACTCCAGTAGCACCTTTCAGCTAAACAAGGCAATGCCAAATACACTCTTACATCCTTCCAAATAATGGATATTAATTCGAAGGTTTGGAGACACTCTTTGACTGAGGAATGTACGAGAATACACACATACAACAATCTTTCTATATTCCACGGAATTACTAATCCTTTTTTTCAGATTCAACGGCCTCGTTTATGTGCAAGTCCACTCACTGCTGTAGACGTGCGTTTGGGGAAAATTTTATAGCACTTGACTTCTAACCGCGGTGCTTCAGTCATTAAGCTGACAGTGCTCGGTACAAATCGCAATGCAGCCAGCGTTCAGGACTCCAGCGCAGTCAGGATCAGTCTTTTACAGCCACCTGTATTCACGCTAGGCAAATTCCAGCGAAATCAGTAAAACGCTCGCGGAGCGAGGCACAGCTGCGTACGTACAAAGAGGAAAAGGTTTAGCCTCTTAATAACACCGCCAGCTGACCAACGCTAACTTCACCGGCCCCCTGCCTCCCCGGGGAGGACGCAGAGCTGTGGCCCCAGAGCCGGGTTTCGGAGCAGCCCGGCCCCAGCACCCTTCTCCCTGCCCGGCTGTACGAGCGTGGCTGACGGGAACCCCTTCCCCGCGTGCTCGGCAAGGCACAGCCCAGGAGCCGACCGGAGCGGCGTGGGCGAAGGCTCAGCCGGGTCCCCTTGGGAGCCCATGCATGCAACGCGCAGGCGAGAGTCGCGTGGCACGGCGAAGATTTCCTTCACGCTCCATCGCATTTTCTAGGAAGGGGGCGACCGGATAGCCTGACTGCAGCCCTGGCATTGCCACGGTCCCTGGCGATGGCCAGATGAGGAGACGACAGCAAAGGGGAGGAGATGACCTCTCCTTCCTTCCTAGTAACCCCATCTGCTGAGCATTTGTGGGGAAACTGGAAGGAAACCGGCAAGGAGCAGGGACTGCCCGAATGCCCAGTGAAGGGACCGTCACCAGCAACTATAGATTCGCTATTTCCTTTTCAGAATTACAGGGAACGAAGAGTCCCAAAGACTAATTTAAGTAGGGCACATTAACCCCATGGCTTGTGTCTGAAAGCATACTTCCCTTAAAGACCTCAACCTCGTCTGTTTTCTAGATTAAACAAAAAAGGAAGTTTCATTTAGGAGTCTAAGTTAAACGAATTTTGCTAGGAAATTATAACACAGATGCATTATATTCATTTCTGAAGTAAGGCATTTCTCTTCCTGTCTCCAACATTATTAGCATGTTACGGTGGCTTAAATTAAAAAAGAAACATTTATTTTATCACCCTGATATCAGCTCACTGCAATATAGCATTTTTGAAACAGGAAAATATCACAGCTTAGCATCATAAATTCAATACCACAACAAGATAAATCCTTCCTATTAATGTAAACCTCTGTACTTCACAATATATCTACATCTGCAATGCACTTCTATTTGCTGATCAAACGATCATAAACACACATACTTCCCAATGAATAATGGAAGCAGCAAAGAAATCCGAGGGTACTATGTTCTCTAGACTAAAACAGCAACAGGCTGGTCCTTCAAACAGATTCTCTCATGCAGGGATGCTCCCACTTGCATATGACAACATAAAACACCATCGTCCCCACAGCTGGAATCTAGGTAACACAGCAAATGACATCGTAGGATACTCACTCCTTAATTACACATGCACAGAATGCGTGCTGGAAGCTTTATTAACTCGCAATATATTTAAATCCCAGAGATGCACGTATTGAAAGACTGGGTACCCTATCAATTCAGAATTTCCAAACGTCTCACTGTATACCTGAGGTGACACCGAAATGACTCCAAAAAATGGAAGCCTGTTTAATTTTGTTAAAAAGAAAGATCACTGACCATTCAACGCTGCCTACAACTCCATTTTCTCATTTTACCCTTCACACTCAGATTCTAACACTCTGAAATTTGCACCAAATAGGAATATGGCACGGAGTTTAGGAGACACCAGCACACGAATTAATAACCTGAATTATGCAAACATGAACCTGAGATTTGCAATTTGTTTTAAAAAGCTCAAAGAACTCGTGTTAACTGGTTTATCCACATCTAGGCATTACTCAAATGCTTCTGGTTTACTCCACAGTTTCTTGCAGCCTAGAAAAAAGCCTACGAATGCTCTACGAGCTAAAGCGTCAGAGTTCTGCTCGCTCCTTTTACCAGGTTAGTCGCCTCCAGAACCAGCAAGCCCAGGCTGACCGCAGCTGCACCGTGTCCTCCAGCCCCGAGGGACGCACCGCACAGCTGGGTCGTGCTGTGCCAGCGGCTGGCTGGGGAACAGGAGGGGCCAGAGCTCCGCGTCGAGGGTCGGGGACTAAGTTCTTTCAGCAGACTTTTACCATCATGTAACATCAAGGCTGGGAGTGCTGCCCATCAGTATCTTTACCCTTGCTTGCAGTATCTGGCAGCGCTTATAATGCGACTGTTATTTTGAAGGAAGGAGGGAACAAACTTGTACTGATGCTGTGCGGGGGGAAATATCCTCTAAGGAGAAAAGCCTGACCCCACCAGAGTTTTTATTCCACAGATGTTCCCTGTAAAGTGCAACTGAAATTGAAACACAACAGAAGAGGCAATAAAAACAACAGGTCACCTTTTGAGTCACTGAGATACCTGGTACTACTTTCCTTCATTTGAGCTCTACTCTGGCACAGCTGTCCCAAGTCCGAGAAAATCAGCCTTTTAGCTCACAGCCTTTCCAAAATAATTGCTGGAAAATATAAAATAAAGCAAAACCGGTGAAATCCGCAGCCCTTTGTTCCTCCTTATAAGCCTCTTTAGAATAGCAAAGAGGCTTCAGTGACACGGACCAACAGAAATCCCCATAGCTCGCAAGTATTCAGGATGCTTTGCCGCTGCAGAGCAGCTCACATCGCGCTGCCTAACCTCAGGTGAAAGTGTGCTGTGATCTGATCTGCAGGGCTGGCACTGGCTTCAAAACAACCGCTGGCATCACGGTTATCAGATTTTTCGAAAAGAAAAAGAGATGCTGAGGGAGTTCTCCTACTAGACCTTGAGGGGACGCAAGGAGTCCCAAGGCCATAAACTGTGAGAGTGAGACAATGAAAATCCAGTACCTTGGATGAAAAGTGTGCATATGTGCACATACATATGTACATATCCACACACATATGTGTGTGTGTATATAAATATATATATATAGGAGAGCTTTTTATTCGGCATATGCTTCCAAAACCCAGGACAAAACAGCATCCTCAAGACTCTCCTCGGAAGACTGGAATGAGGCTTAGCAGTCCAAGGTATCTTGTTGCTCCATGTTGATAGTGAGTTAAAAAGGATAAAGTATTTGTCTTAAAGTTTTATTAAAGATTGATATTCCAAACAAAATGACTTTTTGCACCCACTAATTCAAGTTTAGATCTAGATTCAGGGCTTAATTTTTCACTGGCCAGCAGAGCTAAGTGGTATTGCAAGAGCACAGTAATTTCAAGATTTTGTAAGAAACTTTATTCTAGATGACCCTGAGAATTAACTGCTTTCTATCAAGTACTTTACTGTTCACCTCTTAAATATACCTTTTTTCTAACACTTGAGGATTACTGGCCAAATTCTGCCCTTTTCACTCAAAGCCCAGTCCTTAACTGGGCAGTTTGCCCGAGAGAGGACAGCAGGTGTTGGCCTTAGATTAATAAAAGATTGGCATGGGGAGGTCAGGAGCTGCTCCACACGGTACCTCCAACCGGTTGCCAACTCAGATCTCATCCAGAGCCGTCACATCTGGAAGGCAATACCAGGTAATGTCTGCACGGTGAGATGTATCACCGGGAGAGCCAGCGGATTTAATCTAGTTCTTTGGAAATTATATAAACCTCAGTGAAGTCAACAGGAATCTTTTCATGCAATTTAAATCACATCCCAGAATTACCAGAGCTGGAGCAGCCTTCTAGGCAGCTGAGGAAAGGGCCCATGGAATAAGTGGTATGGACCCAGACTATCTCTGCACCCTGGCAAGTCAGAAAGCTCTTCAGTATTGGACTGAAATCTATCACCAAGCCTCTTGTATCATTTTGCCTGTGTTTTTCTTCGATAATTAGGAGCTTTTAGCTATCAGTACATCAAACCTGTTCCTTCCACAAGCACTGAAGTCACTCAGAAAAATGATAGCAAACATCAATGTGAAACTAGAAGACAAAAAAAAATCTGCTACAGCATCATCTAAACATAAGATAGTAAGTAATAGCTTTAAAAAAATCTGTTTTGCACAGATGAAAATCATTACAGTTCTCTAGAGACCCTCTCTCTCTCTCTGCAGTAACCCGTGTCATTTCCTAGCTAGTAAAAATGTGCCACAGGATATCAAAAGACGGTTAACGTTCTTCTAATTTTAATATTCCTCTAATCCAATAATGGCTTGTTTACTGCTTTCTAATTTAAAGGTAATTCATTAGACCTATCCTGTCACGTCTTGTTGGCATCGAAGGCATACGAGTCATATGCATCTCTGAGGCATGTCGGCTGTACTGCTAATATTCTATACGGTTCCCTCCACGTGAATGGCTATCGATGCAACGGCACTGATGAGGGAGTGCCTGCATGTATGCACGTATAAATTACAAACAAAAAAAATTCAGTACTTCAGGGATGAACTCTGGACCCAAAAATTTACTTCAACACTAAGAACTCCAGCAAACAGAAAATGCTTCAGCTAATGCAAGCGATTTGTGTGCAGATATTTGCGACAGTGCCACAAAGGGTCTCACACCGCCTGCGGGGAAGCCCCCGACTGACCTGCGGGCGACTTGAACGAGTCTCCTGCGAAACGGCGAAGGGTAAGGAAACATCAGACAGAAGAGGCAGCCTGAACTCAGAAACGCCAGAGCGTTCCGGAGCCAGACCGAGCCTGGCAACACCTGCTGTGATTTTGCAAAAGCTACCCAAGAGTGAGGAGTTTTTGAGTAACCCTACAGCAATGTAACAGAAGCCGAAGCCAAGGGCTTCAAACCTGCTAGACCTTGGCAGCACGGAGGTCCTGGGGTGATGGCGAGAGCCCAGCGGGGGCCGCGAGTTCAGCGGGGAACGCGGCTTTGCTGCCTCGCCAGCCACCGCAGCGCCCACCGGGCTGCACGGTTCCCCCCTCGCTCCCCTGACACAGAGTCTGTGCCTGCCTCCACGTGAGCAGCTCTACTCCAGGCAATAAGGCAAAGGAGGCAATTTACTACAGGTAAATCCACTGTGTGCTCAAAGACGTTGTTCAGGTGGCTTTCCTGCCACAAAGGCTGAGAACTGCTTGGCTGTTTGTATTCTGCCAGCCACCAGCTCAGTCACATCATCCCTCCCTACAAGTACCAGGGAACTAACATCCCCATTTTCAATCCTCTCTCCCCAAGAAGTGAAACCTTCGCTCAACCAGACCAACCCCGCACACGCAGCTATTTAACGAACCGTGCCTATCTCGGAGCAGGGCGCGAGCCTGAGCAACGCAACGGAACCGTGCCAGGAGCCCACCCCATTCGTCCAAACTCGCGCTGCTCCCCAGGAGCGCGGCAGGATCCCATCAGTTCAGAAGACAGTTTGGGTCAGTACACGTCCAAGACCATCGCCTCATTGGCTGTCGATGATGTCATGGCCGTGCATGAGCCCCTGGTGACTGCAGGTTTAACATCACGAGTATCACCACATCGTCTACATAACGGCAACGAACGCGAGTCGTAGAGGAAATTACTGGAGCAGAGAATAAAGCAACTTGTTGAAACGGGCAGAGTCACATCTCTTAAGTGAGTATTTCCAGCTTTTTTTTTTTTTGTCCAAGTGAAGTTGGTGGGGCCAGGGAACAGCACACGCCTCGCTGAAAGGAGCAGGTATTGTTACAGCTCTGTTTTAAAGAAAGTAAATCTTTGAGATCTCCCACTCAGGAAGTGTCAGTGGTGGGAAACCAACTGGTCTAGGAAATAAAAGTATTTCAGGAGCTGTAAAACCGACAGCTGAGATCAAAAATATTTTTTAAAAGGGAAAAAAAAATTAAGAGGGATATCTACCACAAGCTAAGCTATCCACAGAGCGAAGTCTGCCAGCGACATCCCCATCGCCAGCGCAGCGACGGAGTCAGCGAGTGACACGCACTGAGTACACAGACACCTTTAACCGCAACACAAACGCTCGGAGTGCCAGGGGCTGACCCCCCCCATCACCCCCCAGCGCCAGCCCAGCCGCGGGGTTTACTACAGGCGTACTCCAAAGCGCAAACATCCCACTCCCCGCCGGCCAGGGGGGGTCCGCCCGGGGCACCCCACCGGCCCAAGCAGCCCCTTCGCGACCCCTAAACACCAGTTACACCGCACGATAACCCGCGTTTCCCGCACCGCAGCTTCCCCACCCCGCGGAGCTGCGGC
>Ga0065711_1046668_pt1 | contig 12761 bp, 6 predicted proteins | sample Hoacrofraction12_FD_59098 | JGI IMG/M metagenome (GOLD analysis project Ga0065711, IMG submission 59098) | Hoatzin crop microbial communities from Cojedes, Venezuela - Epithelial fraction 12 v2 (version 2) | ecosystem: Host-associated > Birds > Digestive system > Esophagus > Crop | place...
TGGTGGTGGTGTTTGTCTTTTTTTTATGACAGTAATACAGTTTTGTTAGTGTGTGAGTATGTATTTCAGCTCTCTGTATTTTTCAGGAATAACATGAATTAGGCATGCATGTTTATTCTGGTATCGAAATATTGATTTAAGGAGATATTAAACAGTCCCAAATTTGTCCATTTGAGTGCTATTTAGTAATTACTCAAACATATACTGTTAAGTAATTAAGACATATAATATAGTTCTTAATTGGTAGCCTTAAACTTGGTTCAATAGACACTGAAAACCTCTTCTACCTTCCACTGCTAGGCAGTTTTAAGTGGTTTTGCAACACAGCTGATAAGATGGCAGCAAACCCCTTCTCCCTACCTGAATATACCGCAGCAGCTACACTTGCCAAAAATCTTCATTTCTAATGGCATGCCAAAGACATTTTGTGTCAGGTGTGATGGCCCTGATGCATGAACCATGGGGCAGTATCCCAGGCATAATCTTCTCTACTTACTGTTTCATGCCCACCCATCAGGAAATTCAGTTTGTCTGATGTTGTTTAACCAGCTCATTGCATCTCTTTTCCATTATTTTCAAAAAGATAACAATGTATTGGAATATGTTATCCTCCAAGGAATACTCATGAAAGACCTTTCTTTTACATGTAAACCGATTGCTCAATCTGCTATATTTTAACTCTCTTTGTTTCTGCAGATTAATTTCCAGTTAATCTGAGTTCGTTGTTCCTAATGAGTTATGACTGAAAAAGATTGTTTTATTTTTTCTCACTGGAACTTCAGTTCACATATTTTGTAGTTGGAAGGCAAATTTAGGGAGCGCCTGAGGGATCACAGGCAGCCTTCATTATTGGTGCATGACCAGCTTGTAGCCAACTGCATCTTTAATATCTAAGGAGATTTATGCATTAGAGCTTGTTTTCTTTCTTCTTGTTTTTAATAATTTACCTTTGAGAGTCTATTTACAACCATGTTGGTGTGTGAATATCTGTTTGTCTGTCAAAAGTTAAGATATGTATAGAATGCAAGAGACACATGAATTTTTTATTTGCTTCTTAAGGAAGCGAAGCTGTAAACTGGCAGTGCTGAGTAGAAGAGCCTTCCTTCAGTGAATCCTAATAAACACAGGGGGAAACATCAAGCTGTGTGCCACTACAACTAGCTCCCTTAGCAGGAGATAATATTCCTTGTTGAAGCTAATTTGCTGCTAGGAGAGACGACAATTTGGTTTTGTTTTTACCTAAAAAAACCCCACACCAACCCACACTCAAACTTTCTCTAACTTTTAATTTGCAGTTGAATTAGCAAAACTGTGTGCTGTTAGGCACCAACTGAAAACAGGGTCATGAATAGCACATCAAAAAAGGGGTTGTATACAATAAAATATTTCTGTGAAGATTCACTTGAAAACCATTTCAGCTTTTGCATGCACTTATATGTTTTGAAAAGACAGTAGATGAATACTTTTCAAAATGTTTTTCAAAGCTGTTCGGAAGGCGTTTATTTTTAACTGTGGATTGCTTCGTGCTTTGTGACATTTGTCTCATTTGTTACTGTTATATTAGTTAGTTTGTATCCTGTAATTAAGGAATAAATATAGTTGCTAGTGTATACCTATGAACACTAGTATGTACTTTGTCATTGTTGAGCTACATTGCAGTAACAAAACAGCTGATTTTTTTTCCCCCTCTTTTATAAGCAATGCCAATTACAGAGCTTTTTTTTTTCGGTATTCAAACTGACCTAGCTGCTAAAAGGTAGAGATAATTTTGCATGCAAACCTACACAGAAAGGCTGTCACTGGCATTCGATACTAAAAAATATCCTGATAACCAGAAATAGCACTGTTCTGTATTAGAAGTCCACTGAAACTCAGGAGTTTGGAAGAGAATAGGCATAGAGGAGTGTAGAAGTATGCCACAGAGAAGAGGGGTGAAAGCATGAGGTGATGTCCAGATTGCTTTCAATTTAAGGCTAAACTTTAGATTGGTGGAGCCCAAACAACACTGTGATAAGGCAGGTGCAGAATCATGTCACCTTTGTATTAGAAATTGTTAGGCTTGTCCACAGTCCGGATGTCTAGAAAGTGAGGAAGTAGTAAATAATGAAATAATCGAAGCCACATGAGAGAGAGAACTAACCCTTTGCAGTAAAACTGTAGAAAAGGAAACTTAAAGGATTGATGGTATAATTCAGGAAGAGCAAGTGCTGTGGAAACCACTATACATTGAATCAAAACTCTCTTTGTCTTTATTTACAGTTATCTTCCATCAGCTTTGAAAAACTGTGATCAAATTTTTTATCAATATTAATTAAAAAATAAAGTATTTTTATGAATATGGATGAATATGTATTTATTTTGATTTCAGCACATAACTTGAAAACATCTGCGAGTATGTTCTTGCAAATGATTTATTTCAGGCTTTCATCGAACTCTGACTATATGTACAGTAGTAAGTGATGTAAGAAGCATGAAATGGTTAAGAGTCAGACTGCCTGATGGAGAGTAGTCACAAGTACATTCCAGGTGGTTTGGTGCTGAGATACCCGATGAGGGGAAGGCGTTGCATGCACTAAATGACGGTGACAATTGAAATAGATCATTCTAGTTCTTATTATCACAATATTAATTTTGGATTGGTATGTAGATGGGGAGAAGATACGTTAAATTTCAAGGAATGTGGCATAAAACTATTTGGGTGGGTGGGAGATTCAACTGGGGATGGAAGGAAAGAATCCACTAAATACTAAGTAGAAATACTGGAGCTGTCACCAAGCAGTTACCAGACTACTACAGCAAAGCTAAGAGCGGGTAAGAGAGGGGTTTTTTGCTCTAGAATAACCCTTTTATGTTGATATGAAAATGCTTCTGAAGCTGTATGTGAGCAGTGCTGCATTATGCTGAGTTCTGAAATGGCCAGTCCAGGCCCCAGAAGCCCCAGGATGTGCTGGTCTGGTGTCCTGCTGGGCTTTCTCCCTCCTGCCTCGCAGGGTGCCCGTTTGACCACGGCAGAAAGTGCTGGGTGTTAATGCTCCTCTGCTGCAACCTGTCCCTGTTGTAGCAACAGGTTGTTTGGAAAAAGCTCTGGTATTTCAGGTTAGCTCTTAGTGGATTTCACCTTGCTGTCCCCAACTCTTCCTTTATAATCTGTGGAAAGAGACTGTATGTGAAGATACACTCAAAACATTTACCTTCTGGAAGAAAATAAACTACTAGGATATGTGCATTTTGGAGAAATAATGGGCAGACCCATCTGACCTCTTTGCGCTGCCTGTGCTGCGTGTGTTGGAATGGTGGGGTTTGGTTGTATGTAGATATGTATGTACATGAAGGGATGGGTGTAGGTAGATGAAGACAGGCACTCTCACATACAGTTAACAATATTTTGTTATCTTACTGTTCTTCAGGAAGATCAAACCTTTATTTTGAAGAGCTTTTGTTTGAATCATCATTGGTAGCCAGCATATTTTATGAACTGCAATCTGCATTTTCATATAGTTTCCCTTCAACTAGGATTTGTAGAGTCTGACTCCAAGTGAATTTCCAGATACGATAACTTTAGAGCTTGTTTAGTCCAGTCTACTATAGTCTTCCTGTTAGAAAATATGACAGAATCTGTGATCTAATCATAGTATGTCAATGGCTAGTGGGCTACTTGTTCAGCCATGACATTTCTTATTTGCTTTCTCTCGTAAGATTGTGGGCATTTACTTTCATTACAGCCTGTGAAGTTGCAGTAAAATGAAATCTCTGTCAAGTGTGATTGAATGTGCAGAGACAGAACTGTCCAAAACCAAAAAGGATAAAACATTGATTTTCTCCTTTAATTCTCTTTTCTCTTTCTGAAAGGAAGGGTGTTTATCAGTGCAATCGGTTATGTGATGGTACAGCAAATGCAGTTCTTGGTCCAATTTTCAAGTGCGTCCACAAGTAACATCACTGTAACTGTGGTATCCAGCATCTTTGCAAAACAGTATCACCCCTTAAAGAAGGGGCTCTATGTAGTATTTTACCTCAGTAACCTCTTGAAATGGCATGTGTATGCTGAAATATGCTGTCCCTTGTTTGAGTGGATATTCTGTTTTTGGAGGCATTTGGGAATCTCTGATGACCAAATACTGATATAATTTATAGAAGTCTTAACACTTAAAGGTGCTTTACGTGGGATTTTCTTTTGGAAGTGACAGTTGTTCTCCATAGTTCTTTCCTAGCACGTACACAGTAAGGTGAATTGTCATTTTCATTTATAAACATTTGAAATGTCATTTCTGAGGCATATATTGAACTGTGTAGTACGAGTCGGCCCCAGGTTTCTTAAGGAAAGTTTACTGATGAAATAATAACTGATATATTGTCTTGGATATTTACAAAGACATCCACAAAGATATCTTCTTTGTATATGTGTACATAGATGATTATCCTAGTTTTTAAGGCATGATTAAATTGTGTAGCAAATAAAGTCAGCATTGACATGGAAACCATTTATCTTCTGCTCTGTGCTTAGTAAGTATTGACTGTTCAGCTTTCTAAGCTGAAACATCATTAATGAGTATGTGCCATGTTAATTCTAGACATTTGTGGATCCAGTATCTTCTTTACTGTTATTACTACTTGTTGGACGTAATGTGTTGGGACTCCCAAAATGACCTGAAGCCCAGACCTACAGCACTTGTAGGCAGAGGATATTGGTATACAGTGAGCTGGAGAGGAAAGGGAACAATGAATTTGTAGCTGTTGTGAATATAAATAAGAAAATTATCCCTAGCATTTATCATGTCTTTCTGTGACATTAGGTGAAATTCCATCATGATTGATTTCAGTGAATTTCTTCATGATAAATGAATCTCAGGGAAGGCGAAACTTAAGGGAAATTTAGGATCTCGGGGAAGAGCTTAAGGGAATTCGAATATTTCTCTTTTTTTGAGAGAGCAGGCAATGTAAAAAGAGTTATGAAGGTATTTGTGCAAAGAAGTGATGAGTGAGTGTAACGGGTTTACGTGCCCCGGTGCTGGCAGGGGGGGCTGCAGGGCCCTCTGTGAGGCGAGGCCGGGGCACACAGCTGGACACAGCTGGTTCCAGCAGGGCCTGGCCATGAGGCTGGTGGTGTCAGTGTAAAAGAAGTGCTTAAGAGGGGCAAAATGTTACATGGCAGTGAGGAGTGAGGGGGAAGAGTGCGAGCAGCAGGGCCAGACAAGGAGGCAGGGAGGAGGTGCTCCGGCCCGGAGCAGGGATTCCCCTGCAGCCCGTGGAGCAGACCCGCGCTGGAGCAGGGTTACCCCGAAGGCCTGCAGCCAGGCGCCATGCTGGAGCGAGTGGAAAGCGTGAGGAGGAAGGAGTGGCGGCGAGGAGCAGTGATGGCCTGACTGCAGCCCCCATTTCCCCCATCCATCGCTGCTGCATCGCTCGGGGGGTGTGGGAGGGCCTGGGGGAGTTGGGAGTGAGGGAGTGAACTTGAGCCTGAGACAAAGGGAGAGAGGTGGTTTTCTTTTTAGTGTTTCTTTGTCACCGTCCAACTCTATTTTAATTGGCAATAAATAAATCATCCTTCTCAACAGGACGGGGAGTGAAGCAGGTGACAAGCTCACGGGCGAGCGAGAACGTGGCTGGGTGGGTGTCTGGCAGCCAGCTGAGGTCATCCTGCCACAGCAGGGGGTCGCGATTGACCCTCTGGTTATTACCCACTGTTGGTTATGCAGGTTGGCAGTGATGAGATCGCAGGGAGAAGTCACCACACCATCAAAAGGGACTGCAGGGCACTGGAGCGATTGGTTGGAGGATCAGGGGCACAGGTAGTGTTTTCCTCAGTCCGTCAGTGGCAGGGAAGCAGCCTGCTGTAGGTGACCCTGCTTCGGCAGGGGGATTGGGCTAGATGACCCACGGAGGTCCCTTCCAACCCTAACCATTCTGTGATTCTGTGAGATGAACCTCCTTTGCAAAAGGAGGACATCTTCTAGGCTGGATGGATGGAGGCAAGATCGTGGCAAATGGTCGGTTGTTGGATTTTCTGGGTTTCTCTAGTCAAGGGATGGTCTCTTACATTTATAGTTTTCGGTTTGGTAGTTTGTCTAACCCGTTGACTCAGAGACTTTAGATTTGGAGTTTTAATCTATAAATTCAACTGTTTTCCATTACATTTCATGTGTTTTGTGTATTTAAGTGATCCAGACTGCTTTGGATATTTCAACAAAAATAGCTGAGGAATCGTAGCTTAAATTTTAGTAACTAAGTTTCCATTACTTGAAGTGCCTTGTAGGGGGAACATGGCTTCATCCCTCCTGACTGCAAAATACATGTTTAAGCTGGGCTTGCAGTCTTAATAGAAAAAATATAAACATGTTGCTGCTGAAAAATTTGCAACTTTTTCATTCACCATAGATGCAAAGCTATGTCAATTTTCATTCTTCTGATTATCTAATAATGCTAATGTGTAAAAATAATATGATAAGTTATGTTCCCTCTAAGATTTGCTGAAGATGCTTGAAATATTGTTTGCCAGTCCCTGTTTTTTTTTCTACTCTCATTGGACATAAATACTATATCTGTACAAACAAGGTTATTTTTGTTATTCTTTCCATTTTTCCTCAGTATATAGACACTCATGTTCATTTTATCTAATGCAGGAGGCGTTAAAAGAAAACAACAAAAGAAGAGAACTGGAGGAGAAAACGAAGAGAGCCAAATTGGCAAAAGAGAAGGCAGAACGAGAGAAACTGGAGCGACAGAAGAAGAAGCAGCAGTTGATTGATATGAACAAAGGTAAGGCATCATTTTCAATAGAGAGATTTGTTAAAAGAGAAAGAAAGGAGCAACAAACTGAAGGCTGTTGCTGATCAATATGAGAAATACTTGCTGTCTCTTCTGAAAGCTGAAAAAAAAGCTTAACTTTTTCAGTGAAGATTGTTTTGTTTTAGCCTACCTATTCATGTAATTCCATATCTGCCACTTACTATGTGTAATGTTCCTTTCAAGGCGCTTTTGTGAATTATTAGCTTGTTTTCATTTGTAGCAGTTAATTGATTTTTTCATATGGATTTTCTTCCAAGAAGTAGTATCTTACTTTGTTGTTAATTTCATTCTGTAAACATCTCTATAATCAAGGTAGTGTGGCAATTAACGTCTATCTTTTTGGACGTGGAGGCTCCATGCTATAATGGATGTCCTCCTGACAGTCCTATTAGAAGCTGGAAAATCTGGTTGAGCTTGGAGCCGAAGTACAGAGTGACATTTCAGCATGAGAAAAAGCAAAGTGTTGAGCTTGTCGAGTGTAAGAATATTGTATTTTGCATGAGGCCACCCTAAGAGAGAGGAAAGTAAAAAAGCAGGAGGAATCAGGTAGTCCTGATACTTATGGTGTGCAGATTTCCAGAAAATTGTGAAATACAGGGTTTATTCTTTACCTGTTTGACTCTAGAAGGCAAGTAGAGGTTGTAGAACTGAACATTGGATTGTGCAAGAGATCACTTGAGGCTGCAATTTTTTGTTCTGTTCCCATGAGTTTGTGTTAGTTTGCTCATTTGACCCATCTGTAAAACACTTGTCCTTTTTATCCACTGAACAGTCTAACGGGTACTCATGGAAAAATGCTGTTTTGTTTTTTGGTTATGATGAATGTTATGGAAGATGATGTGTTTATTAACTTTGTGCAAGGGTGATGTTGCAGTAAACCATATAACTATGACAAACTATCATAGTGCTGTGCTGGAGACTGATGGAATGAAGGTAAGTTTAGAAGTAGCATTCCCTTTCAAGGGCATATATACAGCATCTGTGAAGTCAATTTACACAAGAGTGAAAGATATTGGAGAATTACTGGGCAGGGCAACCAGACCCACTCCAGCATTTAAGAGGATGACTGTGGAGGTGAACACAGAGCCATGAAAAGGCAACATACTGGTCAGAATTTCCATCAGTGATAAATCAGTAGTGCAAAAATAAGGTCACGTAGTGTCGTGTATATTTAGAATGCCAGTATTTCTGACATATCAGGACATTTCCCATCACTAGTGAAAATCTATAACTTGTGCGTGGACAACCAGCCCTCAAGGAATGTTAGCGAACCAACATCCCTTTCCTGTTTGGCAACCACATTGCTCTAGAACCTGCAGCTAGGCTTTTATCACTATATCTTACAAATACATCATCTATTTAAGCATAACTTTGTCAAACTGAATCATATTTACAATGATTTTTGCAGGTGGTATTGCTCTATCTTCATTGGTACATGTATACAAGTGTCACAACTTTGTGCTTTTTTTACTGCTCAGCAATTTTACAGTTTAAATTTGGTAAAAATGAGTAACCTGTATATAAATCTGCAAAAACAAAGAAGTGGACAGGTGGGAACAAGTTTTATTTACAAGCGAAAAATCTTTAGTCTGTGATGACTTTATATGTACTATTAATTACATTTTAAGAAATCATAAGTTAGATTTGCTATTGTATCTGCTGATTGTGATAAATTGTTTTTCCCAATACTTTATTTTTTGTATTCTGAGGTTGAAAAATGAATTTGTGTTAATGTACTGTATTTTGAATACCATGATAGAAAACAAATTATTTGTGTAGGAGTCTCTTAAAAATTCTCATGTATTTGCCACAAAGCTTCAGAGTTTCTGGTGTTTTTGAAGTGACTTGCCTAGGGCTGGTTTGGAGGCTTTCTGCAGTGGTACCACAAGTCTGATTATTTTTGGCCTTGCTTGCAGTGGCAGTGACACTGCATGGAATATAGCGTAAAACAACTCTGTTGCTTTCTATAGTTGACAAACTTAAATTTCATACCATATAAGGATTCTTCTAATAATTTCAGTTTCACTATAACCAAAGTATAAAATTTACATACATTTACTGTATTTTATGAAGTGAAGCTCGTGGAGATGTCTGATGAGACTTTTCTAATCCATTCTTTCAGCATTTGACTAAAGTTTCTTTAATATCTGTCATCTGACCAGAAAAAAGTCCTTTGTAATATGGACAGGTGCTTTCCTGTGAATGGGCGAAGAGCCACCTAAATATCCCATCATCACCCTCCCCTCTACCAGTGTGCTTGAAGATATACTAAGGGAGGTTAGTTTAAATTACCACTTAAGACAATGTAAGCTAACATGTTTTATTAGCTGTGGAAAAAGGATGAGAAACCCACGTGGATACTATTGTCAGTGAATTGGTCTGTGTTTAAGGGCTGTAGCTAACAGTGCGAAGTTACACCTTCTTAAATTGCTTCAGCTCAGCCGGTGAGAGCATACAGGTCTACAGCCATTAATTAAAAAATGAGTGGATAAGGAGTAGACCATGCTTAGCAGTAACATAGATGCCTCAGTATACTGATAGCCTTTTGCTTTTTGTCATGAAAGACTTCCCCTTCAACAAATACAATAAAAATTTAGTTTTGTGTTATATTTCTTTTTTACTGAAACTGCAAATATGTGAATAACAGTATGTGGTTAAATGCACCAAAACTGTCATTTAAATAACCAATGTTTCTAAACTAGTGACACAGAGTTACTGTAATACTTGTAAAATATTTTTTCCAATGTTTAAGTATATTGAAATATCCCTTTCACATATTACAACTCTATTGCCATGGTAGAAGGTGGGGGGATAGCTTCATCCCCGCTGGGTTCCACGACATTGATGTTCAATTAACTGTTTTTGCCAAGTAATGATTTTTTTCTTGATACATCTACTTCTGTATGCTCATTGCTGCTTATATAAATAGTTTGCAAATTTGTCTAAGTGGATGTGACACAGAAGACTTGGAGGAAGGAGGCAGATGTCCTCTCAAGCTGTCATTTGGACAAGGTGATTTTCACCCAAAGGGTGTTTTAACCTAACTCGCGTTCCGCTCTTTCTCTAGCTAGATCTTCAAGAAGAAAATCTAAATGCATTGATACAGCCTTTCAGAGCAAAAAGGTTCCTTAATTTTACAGCCTTTTAGTGTGTAGTTCTGTAATAAGTATTTTTTTGCTCTTACTTGGTTATACAGCTACAACTTTTTTTTGTGGCCACTGGAGAATCCAGATTAGAATTAATTAGAATTAGTTAAATATTACCATTCATTTCCGTTTCTTGGTGTAACTGAGAGAGCAGAAAACTGCAGTGTGGCCAGAATCAAGGACTGTCCTGTATAATTCCTAGTTATGAAGTAACCTCAGATTTGCTAATACTTTAAAGACCAGGTTACTCCATTTGGTGTTTTGTGCTCTGTGTGACTGAGATGACATATAAATACTATGTGTAAACTGATATAAATTCTACTAACCGTTCCGAAATGTATAAAGATGAAAGTAAAAATACAGATAATCTCTTAACCTGGTATAAATTTTGAAGTGATTTACACTGGACAGCATTGTACAGACTTAAGTATTTCTAAATCTTAAAATACATCCACATTTCAAAATATAAGTTTTTTCATGCAGAAGCTGAAGTGCACTGATAGGTGAGAAAACCAACATATGCCTTCTAAAATAAAAAAAATTCAGTAGGAACTTATGCAACACATACACTTCTCTTTGCCTCAAGAAAACATTATTATGTTCGTGTTAATTATTTTTGTAAATAGTCACAGTAATACATACAGAAAGGCGAAGTGGTTCTTAGTTAAACGGGACTACGATCTTTTGTGCCTGTGGTTTATCTTGAAGTCAGTTCTACTGGAAGTTGTTTCTGCAATTGTAGCTGATGGATTTGGCATTATTTGGGATAAAATTGTTGGTACAAATGAGCTGTTTTGGACAGAAAAGGCTGTGTGATGGCTTGAGTCAAAGGCAACTGTTGTGACTTTCTATGTAAGCAGTAGGATGGGCGAGGCATTATGTAGTGCTCAAGTTATGGAACACCTCCAAATTTCTGAGAAATATTTTCAGAGTTTAACGTCAGTTTTCCCTATCTGTGACAAGTTCAGGCAGTTTTGAGGAAGATATTAATATCCATACAAAAGTGTTTTTTTAAAGACTGATTAAAAATTGAAATTAAAAAATCTTATCAAAATTGTTAGAATTCGTTGGATTTGGCTGAGAGGAGTAAATGTTTGTTATCATGGATTTCTACTGTTATTTGTATTAATGTTTTTCAGAATAGATTTTTAAACTGTTTGTAGTGAAGAAGCTTATTTCATGTATCGTTGATTTGAAACTACCCCTTGAAACAATTTACAGTGAGACCTGTTCTTTAATATTAAAGCCTCCATTTAAATAATTCTTACTATTAATAGGTATTTCCCGTTATATAGTGCCAGATCATCTCTCGCTTCGATCTGTGATGCAGTCAAAGCCATAGCAAAATGTTCTGGCAGCTGATACACTCTGTTACTTCCAGAGAATACTACTGTGGGTGCTCAGCTCCACCTCCTCCTCTGTTGGAGCTGTGGGGCTTGGCAGTATTTGCTCCTTTCTCATGTTCTTTTCACCCTGCTGTTATTTATGTGTCTGTTTGTTACGTTTCCCGGACTAGAAAGGTACTTCTGTGTGCCTGTTTTCCTGGTGAAGTATGGAGACATACAAAGACCTAAGTGACTTACCTGCACACCCAGAGACCCCAAATTTCACAGGCTAAATCATGAACCATTCGTTCTCATTACAGGAGAGGAGTTGTGTAGGAACAGGGCTCAACAGTCCGTTCTCTTCTTTAGCCTTCACTAGCTCTATAGAAAGAGAACATTCTTTATAGCTGTTTTTCAGCAGCGTTTCCTATTTTTTGAAGGCTGTAGCAGACTGCACTATGATACATTTATACGTAGTCTTTCATGACTTCCATCTGATTTAACATCTGCAAAATTCTTGCAGCATTGCTTCCATGTGCATATCTGCATGAGAGAAAAAAAGAACTGAAGACAGCTTTCTAGGAGCTGAAAAGCATATAACAGCAATTCTGATGCAAATTTTATTTAATCAGAAACAGTTTTGCTCTTCATTATATCTGATTACTATGGCAATTAAAATCACCTTTTAACTACCAGTATTAGGATAAAAGATAGAATGAGCTTCCGCAGTCCCAATTAGAATTGAATTAATTGTTTTGAAGACATATTAACATTCTTCCCTAATGCAGATGAAGATAATGGAAATGAAGTTCTGTGATAGTGGTCGATGGATATTCCTACTTTCCCTTTTCAAGTGCTCTTATACAAGAATTCATATGCTATTTATTCAAGCTGGTATGTGCTCATATCAGCAATGACTCTGTTGTGTTTCCTTGAACTATTGTTACACTTGCATTGACTGTTGCAGGATACAATTCAAGGTTATTTTTGCTGCAGTTTTCTAATGATTCTGTGCTTTCCTAATTGTTATGTCTTCCTTCTATGTCCTTTAGCATAAGCAGAAATCCATATGAAGTTTTTTACAAGATACATATTCTTTTATGAATGTCTTAGCCTTAATCCTTTGAATTTATATGTTGGCTAATGATTGCATGTGGTACCTGGAGCGATAAAACTTGGGGCTTATTTACATTCTACAGATTATTAGTTTATGGTGCTGGATGACAATGAGGCAAGTGTTACAATTCCTTTGGGAAGTCATTATTTTTCATATTGATGTCGATAGTCTGTTTCAATATGCTGCATTCCTCCTGAAATACAATATTCACAGAAAAAAATTAGACAGAGGTTTACATTATGCTTAGAGGTGAGCGTCTGTAGAACCAGGAAGGGGGTTGATTTTTCTTCTTCAAAGCTTTTATGCAGAAGTTGCTCCAAATTTTTTAAGATCGGTTTATGCAGGAGTTTGAAGGAGGCTTGGGGGGGGGGAATGTCAGAATTACAG
>Ga0065711_1046669_pt1 | contig 12761 bp, 8 predicted proteins | sample Hoacrofraction12_FD_59098 | JGI IMG/M metagenome (GOLD analysis project Ga0065711, IMG submission 59098) | Hoatzin crop microbial communities from Cojedes, Venezuela - Epithelial fraction 12 v2 (version 2) | ecosystem: Host-associated > Birds > Digestive system > Esophagus > Crop | place...
AGAGAAGAGAAGAGAAGAGAAGAGAAGAGAAGAGAAGAGAAGAGAAGAGAAGAGAAGAGAAGAGAAGAGAAGAGAAGAGAAGAGAAGAGAAGAGAAGAGAAGAGAAGAGAAGAGATGAGATGGGATGGGATGGGATGGGATGGGATGAGATGAGATGAGATGAGATGAGATGAGATGAGATGAGATGAGATGAGATGAGATGAGATGAGATGAGATGAGATGAGATGAGATGAGATGAGATGAGATGAGATGGAGAACTGGGATGGGAAGTGGAGAGTGGGAGACCAAGGCTTGCTGCTCCTCCAGGGCCACAGCTGTTGCTGCTGGGAAAGGCCACCATCCTACCAGTGGTTGTCCTGTCTCCCTCAGCAGTAATCTTTTCAGGCAACACAGGCAGCTAGACCGTGCTGTTGTCAATAACTGCTGCTTTAGCAATTGTCTGCTTTGTCTGTTCCTCATTTTGATCCTATGTGAGTGTTTCCAACTTCTCTGAAAGGACTGTTGAGAAGTTACTGGGTATTCAGGTCCATGTAATATCATTGAGCTATGAGGTTTTGTTGCCATATGAAGATGCTTAAATATTTGACCAAATTTAAAAATATGCCCCACTAAAGTAGAAATCACCCTACTGCTCACCAGTACCTTCAGGCCTCAGACTGTCCGACAGAGTACACATCCTTTAGAGATGAAAACACTTATACACTCTTGATCAACACTTGATGAAACTGCAAATATAGCCCATTCAACTTTTGCAGTCATTTCCAGTTCGGGCTTTTATTAGGGGAGAATTTTTTTTCAAATGGACAGAGAAAATAATGTTACACATTTGGTTGATAGATGAAGGTATCTGAGCCTGTCATAGATGTTCAGTCTGTGTGCTCTGCTCTTGGTGCATTTTGTGCCCAAACAACTGGGAAAAAAAACAACTTCATACATTTTTTTTGTGGCAGGAGAATGTGAAACAACTTAACTCTAGACTTTCTAATAGGAAGAAATATTGAGAAAAAGAAAGAATACTGAAGCATACGCACATTCCTCACCAAAGAAAGCTGATTTTCATTAATGACAAAACAGTATATATGGTTTGTAAAACGTTTGGTTTGAATACTTTCTAATTAAAGATGCCATTCTCTGTAGGGATCATCATGCTCTTTTTTAATCTGCTTATAGGTTTTATGACCTTTTTCCACTTCTAATATTTATTTAAAGAAACATGAGAGCAAAGGTTCATCTGCTTTTTATTCATCCAACCCAAGTGATCATTTGAATACATTAACTGGCCAAGGTAGGAACTTCTTTTTAGACTGATCCTGATTTCCACAGATAAATCTTCACCTACAAGTTGTACACGTTTCCCTTGATGTTTATCATCCACAGGATGTGGTAGATAACTTGAATCTCATGGTATCCTTTTTGATACCTGGCTAAGTAAAACTGTTTAAATAAGTGAAAAAGGAATACAGAAACATTTCTATGCACACACACGGTCTTGCTCACAATGCAATACCAATGATCGTCTTGGGAGAAGCCTGTATTCAGACATCCAGTTCCCTGAATATTCATGAACAGTAAGAAGTGGTGTGAGTGAGCTAACCCACCACCATCAATTTGTGACCCAGCTGCCTAGACTGGGGCTGCATTTAGCAGCATCTCCATCTCAGCATTTTCTAATATGCTCATCACTGTGACATGCAGTGCATTTTTGGCTTGCTGCATTGCTGCGAAGGTGTACATTCCTTGTTATGAAAGACTTGCTGACATTTATGGTTTTTGCACCGAGTGGAATAAGCAGGCACATTATTAGCCAGATCCCAGTAAGGACATAACAAGGGAGGAAATCCGACTCTCTCCTCTCACAGCGTTCAGCTCTTTGGGGATTCATTTATTTATTTCATCCAGACCTAAGCTGAAGCACAGGCAGTTACTTGAGGCTTGTGACACAAATGGTTTGCAAGTAATGAACCAGTCTCTCCCTTTTCAACTTTTGGACCAAGTGTAAGTGGGAATGAATGTTGTTTCCCACCTCTTTTGGCATAGCATGGCACCACAAATCATAACTTTCCCACTCCCCATCTAAGGTCTCTTGTAGGTAGCTGGCAACAGAAATAAGAATCCTAGGGCTCTTTACATAATTTCTCACAATGTCAAAGGAGCATTAACAGAGACAGAAATCATAATGGACTATTCTTTTCCAGCTGTGCTGGAAGTCAATATATTCTCTTCATGCATTAACAGTGGAACACGAGGATACTCAAGAAATCCATGGATTACAACTGTCAAAAAGAAGTTGCTTTTAGGAATTGAAGTAGAAGATTGCTAAAAGTGGACAGACTAGTTAGGCCAAAGGAAGAAATTACTCAAACCTTATTCCAAAACCAACAGGGCTATACAAAAGGCTTTAACAGGTTGGCAGACATTAGCAGTGAAGGCTCACTAGGGCAGCCAGTGCATTATGGCTTCCTTGGCTCCAGCAGGATTGGTTCCTACATGAGACTCCATAGTATATCTGGAAGCCCAGTTTTAAATGGGCCAAGCAACGGGTCTGCTGCAGCAGCTTCTTTTGCAAAAACAATTTCTCAATCCCAGTCAATTTTACCATTGAGAATGCTTCCTGACCCTCGCAGTGAATTTTCATAAGATCATAGAAGGCTTTGGCTTGGAAGGCACCTGTGGAGGTCATCTGGTTCAATCCCCCTGCAGTGAGCAGGGACATCTTCAACTAGATCAGGTCGCTCAGAGCCCCGTCCAACCTGGTCTTGAATGTTTCCAGGGATGGGACCTCCACTGCCTTTCTGGGCAACCTATCCTACTGTTTCACCACCCTCATTGTAAAAAATTTCTTCCTTATATCCAGTCTAAATCTACCTTCCCTTAGTTTAAAACCATTACTCCTTGTCCTGTCACAACCAGCCTTGCTAAAAAGATTGTCCCCATCTTTCCCATAATCCCCCTTTAAGTACTGGAAGGCTGCTATAAGGTCTGCTCGCAGTGTTCTCTTCTCCAGGCTGCACAACCCCAACTCTCTCAGCCTTACCTCGCAGGAGAGGTGTTCCGTCCCTCTGATCATTTTTGTGGCCCTCCTCTGACCCACTCCAACTGGTCCATGTTTTTCCTGTGCTGAGGGCTCCAGAGCTGGATGCAGGACACCAGGTGGGGTCTCACCAGAACAGGGTAAAGGGGCAGAATGATCTCCCTCACCCTGCTGGCCACCTTTCTGATGCAGCCCAGGATTTTCACAAGCTTTCTTCTTCACACACACAAGCAAGTTCACTTCGCTTTTTTTCTTTTCTTTCTTCTGCAAATCACACTCAAAACAAGAGCAGAGGTTGAAAAATTCTTATAGGAAGGCTTTTGGAGTTCTGTTTTTTAGTATCTCCATTCACACAAAAATGGAGGAATTGTGTCTCTTTGACCAGTTCCACTCAATCACCTCTGCCTTGAAAGTTCAGCAAAGATATCACACATTTTATCCTCATTTTCTGAGTAATGCCACTGTCATCAGACTTTTACTTCTTTAACCCACTATTACCTACACAGCTTGGCTTTAATACCTAAATAATTTTTCATTCCAAATGCTCTGTGCCTTAGTCAAAGAGCATTCAAATCTTTCTTGAAGACTTATTTCCTTGTAAGATCATAAACCTTAATCTTCATCAGTGTATGGCATGTACATAACTCAATGTGACACACAGACAGATAGATAACATCCCAAGCTAACACCTCCCCAGAGACTTCCCCATGTAGTTTTCCTCTTTGGATATATTGATTGCAAATTTCCCCCCTGGGTAGTGCCTCTCGTTATTTACTCCTTACAGGGGGACAACCCTTTGTTTACTAGACAAAAAATAACATCATTAATGCAGAAAATAAAGAAAAACTTCTGAAGAAAATGAATGCAAGAAAATTGCTGTGGCTGTAACCTATATTTGTCATGGGTGTCACATACGTGTCTCACTACTGCTTCTTTCCAGGATGGCAAAAGTCAATAGCAACAACAAAACCACACAGTTGTGTCAGGCACTAAAGTCTTTGCATTTTATGATGTGTGTCTCTCTTCTCTTGGGTTATTAAAAATATAAAAGGCAATGTCATGTTTGTTGGGGGTTATTGAACTGGTGTCACCCAAAAGAATCTGGTCTTATCTGTGTGCAATTATTTTCCATATTTCTGTCTTGTCTCTCTGCACCCAAGGCATGTGCTTTGTGACTCTAGTCAAGTGAAACCCAGAATGTCAGCTGGAGGGGAGATAGGAGCGACACCACCACCTACTCAGAAATGCATGTCTGAGCTTTCATTTAAACTTGTCAACAAACATAAAAGCTTCTCCATCATTTTGCACCTTTTCCTCCTGTAAATTTCTCAGTTATTCTGTTCTGCTCCTTTTTATGCACTCCTTTCAGTGAAACTATCAATGGCTTAAAAAAAAATACCAACAGTCTATTTGATCTTTTAGGCTGCTGAAACAGAAGAACAGATGGTAGCGGAGACTAACAGGAGACCATTGCAGACAGTCCTGAAAAAAAAGGTGAAAAATATTGTTTAAACCATCAGTATTAACAGAAAAAGAAAGAAAAAAAGTTCCTATACTCTGCCTCTAAAATGAGCTGTTCACTGTAGAAACACATTCGCATTGTGTTACCAGTAATTTCATAGTGACATAGGCTAAAAGCAAGAGATACTCAGCTGACCTTTAGGAGCATGTTCAGCTGCACTAAATCATAAGTTTAAGCTCCAAAACAGATTAGTTAATCCAATGCAAAATTTCAGTGCACTAAACTGTGCTGGGCTAGAACAAAACAGAAGGAAAGGAGCCCTGTTGACCTCCACGACTGATCATTCACTAGCATCTTTAAAATAGTCTGCCTAATTTCTTACATTGTGCAACACAGCTCGGAAATCTTTGACTCCAAGACAGATTCCCATTACCTGAGTCCATTTAGAAAACATAGTAGAGGAAACAAATACCTGCTTTCAAAAAAAAACCCAAACCACAATTTACATTTGTACTACATATACCTGATCATTCTTCTTGTATACCCAGGCTTATCTCTGCCGTATTATTCCTGAGTGACAACTTCTTATCCTTATTTCTAGTTACAAAAGTCATTAAAGACCCGAAAAACTTTTACAACTCTCATTGAATCAGATAACTTGTTATGAGAACTTTTAAATCAAAGAATAAGCATTTTCTGACCAACAGAAGAGTTTTCTTGGATCATCTGTGTATTAGTGCCATAATTTTCCAGCCTCAATTTGTGACGAGGCAACATATCAGACCTTACACTGTGGAAAAGCATATGGCTGTTATGCATAACAGGAAGAGAAAGTAAAAAAGAAAGTTCAAAAGCTGACAACCTGGGAGTAACTCTCACTCTGTCTCTGTCATGAGACCATGACATGTATGAAGTATCATGGCATGTAGACCTTTTCTTTCCATCTTTGGAGTGACCTGCAAGAACATAACCCTGATACATAATTGATTTGTATTATTGTTCCTTTAATTTCCACAGAAGTTATTTTGCAGAACAAATTTAATCACACACAATGACCCAGGCTGCTTTCGCCACTTTCACTCCCTGTCAACTTCTAATCTGCATCCCTATTACCAATAAATACAAATAAGATCACTTTCTTTTAACTTTACCAGCAGAGACCCAGGGAAATAAACACACAACAGACAACCTCCAAATTCCAGCAGAGGACTCGCAAATATGTAACCTCCAGGCATCTCATGATTTCCAGGTGCACATCACCAACTAGCTCATCCTTAATTAATTAGCTAACTGGCCTGGTTTGTTAGAAGCAGTAGAACAGTACAGGCACAGCTGCAAGGTGGATTGCTTTGCTGGACTTCCAGCTCTATCTGAGATCAGAGAAAGCAGGCTAACTCCTGCTATGGAAACAGCATTTCCTACAAGTAAAGGCATGTCAAAAATCCAGTTACAGAATAAAGCCAGTGCTATCCTTGAAAAGTTCAGCAATAGTCTTAGTCAAAGACTAATGCACCATTTTCATCATCATATCTCAGTAATGAGACCAAGGAACACAGAAATTGCAATAGGAATAGCTGAATATCCTTCAGGGTAAAATAAAAACTCCCCTGCAGATGACTCACTTTTCTTTAGAATGTGATTAATGACAACAATTGTTGAGTATCTTCCTTATACTGTTTGTTTATTTTTTTTAGTTTTAAATGTCCACATCATCTCTTTATACATCACGATACAAGCTGAAGCTAGATCAAAGTGATTACCACTTGCATTAATGTTAGAGATGAACCACTAACAAAAAGGACAATATTACATATCTCTCAAGAAAATCTGTTTGGCGATCCACTAGAGCATGCGCATCTGAAATGAGTGTAGAGAAAGGGAAGTGCAAGGAAAGTTTTTAAAGCAACCAGATTTATGTTCATTATTCAACAGAGGGCATGTTGTTTAGAATTTTCAGGCACAGGATACCAGTGATTTACCCCCATTTCAAATCAGAAGCAATGCAGTTGGTAAAATGAGGTTACTTAACTGTAGAGGATGCAGTTGGGTAACATAGGAAATCAGCAAATTCAAACCAGTCATGTTGCATCATGTTTAATATAACCAGAAAGTTTTAATACGGGAGTTGGAAACATATTTAGATTATTTAACCCTTTAGGGATTTATTATTTTTAGTTACTAGTTATGAGAAAAACATGGACTTTGAGATCAAACAATATGTGACAACTGTTTTGTGTTTTTACCAAAAAAGATCCTATCAGAACTGAGACCTGTTTTTTCTGGTACTCCCAAGTTGTTTCTTTTCCAGTAAAGAAACTATCCGTTGCTACTTCTGGTTTTATGTTGATCTGGGCTGTGATGGAACCCAACACCTTCTATTTAACTAAAGCACGTTTTTGCAAAAGAGTCATTCTAGGAAGGAATACAGCCTTCCTTTTGAGACATCAAGGAACAGAGAATCCACCACTGTCCTTCATTATTTTTTCCTACTGCTCAAATATTCTCTTTATGTGTAGTTTGATTTCATTTCTATTTTGTTTTCTGGCTTCAGTTTATACTTTCTGACTCTTATTATTTTTTCCTCCACTAGATTAAAGAACCCTTTACCACCAGGCATTTTCTTCTCAGGAAGGTACTTATACACTGCAATCAAGTCACTCCTTTAGGAAAAACTAAAGAGACTGAGCTCTTAAGTCTCTCGGTATAATGTTTTTCTCTAGCACTTCAATTATTTTTTCAATGTTCTCTTTAAAATGTAGACACTTTGGCTGGACTCGGTATTCTGTTATAGGCTCTCACTACACTATGTACAGAGTAAATCCCTCCCTAATCCTACTTGTTACTCCTTCTTACATTTCCAGGGATTGAGCATTTTTGTTGTTTGGGGTTTTTTTTCCCACAGGAGTGTTCTAGGAGTCTCATGTTACATTGCTTTTCAACTCTAAGCCCTATGTCTTCTCCTCTGTGATTACTTTCCTGGGAACAGAGCCTGATTCTGTAAGCCTTGCATGCATTCAGTTTTCTAGGCATATAGCTTTGACTTACTGTCCTACTACTAAGGTTTTCTACTGCTACCTATAGGAGCAGTTACGTAAAATCAATGGCTACAGCTCAACTTACTTTCAACTCTTAGCATCTCTGAAGAGCAAGTATGGGTTTAGTTCAAATGTTTAGCTCTCGAAACTTCCAAGCAGGATGAGAAATAATGTCCTTTCTTAGATTTCTTAGAGTGGTATGTTATTTGAAAGCAGAAACAATAATAAAACAGGCCGGAAGAATAAAAAAGGCTAATAGATTCCATTGGGTGGACAGTGGAGCTCTAAGCTGAGGAATGGCCACTTATCGTTTAAAACTACTTTTTCGTGTGATTCTAGCAGATTTTGCAAAGACACAAATTAAAAAAGATCCATGTTGCTGTTCAATTTTCCTGTGGTTTTGTTTTGATTTGTTTAAACTCCTACACTTTGCCTTGGTGAAGAATTAATCAAAATCACTTAGTTCAGCTTCTGGTTTTCATGCAACATTGCTATCAACATTGACAATGCAGGTGGTAAGTAGACCAAAGCCTTGTTGTAAATATTCTTCAAATCAAATTTCTTAGTGCTTCTACTGTCGTTCATTCATGTTTTTTTTTTCCTGAATATACAGGTGAGAGCATGGCAGTGCTCAAAAAGGTCCCCTCTTCCAGGATTTTTCCTTGCTTTCAAAGTCATTTGAAAATCTACATTCACTGATGACACAATTCATCTCGTGCTCTGACAATGTTTGCAATTAACTCCAGAGGAGGATGAGATTTCTGTACATCTTCCAGGCCAAACTGCAGGACATTACAGGTAAATACCACAACAAAAGGGAGATACTTGCCCACCTAACTATTATTTTCAACACCTGAGTTAATGCCTGTTCTTGTTTCTATACCACATCAGCTCTACATGCTCCAAACCCGGGCTTTCTGTCTTCTGCAGCAGGTGCTCTATGCAGTCCATTGACTGTATAGAAAGCTAAGGCGCCTAATTTAAGCTTGCAAGTTATACGTATGAGTAAATTAATCAGGGCAAATCTGAAACTCTCCTCCTTCCCCCAAATACCCAACTTCTTTGAGAGTGATCAAATCCTGCAGTGGGATTTTTAGCCATTTCATCAGGTTTGGGACTCAGCCTGCAGTCTGTCAGAAATAGGTTTTCATGTCTTTTTCCAATATGTCATTTTGTCATCAGAGTCTGGCAAGTCCTGAAGAGACAGATCCCTGGCTTAGCCAGCAGGAGAATTCCCCCTCATGATACCCTCACAGTATAATCTTAAAATCCTTCCTTAAACTTGCGCTTTGGATAAAGCTATTTTCAACCCTGCCAGCAAGGGACACTGCAAAACAAAAAGAATTTCTCTCAAAACACTTGGTGGGGATATGTGTACAAGTGCCTGCTTGTAAAACTCTCACAGCCCTGGGGAGGGGGAAGCAAACGGAAACTATACATTGATGTCAGACAGAGTAAAATACATATGTCGGATTTCAGGCAGATTGTATTTTCCTGTCTCGTTTAATCTTTGTTGGGGGAGAGAATGGAGATTTGTGCCTGGATTGTTTGCTTTTCTCCTTGTCATTACCCATATAACAGTTTAAAGTGTCCCCTCCTTAATCTGAGGTGACTTACAGAGGTTCCCTATCAAACACAGACACTATACAACACTGTATTAGATTACACACTTTGTCAGAAAATTGGCACTTTAGATACTAAACGATAGCCTGTGCTCTGCAACCATGCTATCATTCTTGCTCTAAGATGTTGTCAGAGACTGTAAATTAAGAATGATTTGGCCCTGGAGTTACACGAAAGGGAGGGCTGCAGGAAATGGGAGGAAGATGCCTCAACTCACAGGACTTAAATAAGGGAAAATTCTGTTCCATCTGACCCAGGACAGGACTACCATCCCACCCAAAGTTTTAACCTATGCATTACTGAATGAGCAGCAACATTAGGATGCCACCTAATGCTACTCCCTGAAGACTCTGTGTCATGGGTGTCTCCACCCAAGGAAGCTGCATCTCCTACTGTGGTGCTAGGGCACCAAGCTATAAGAGATTCTGCCCAAGTGTACACTGTTTCACAGCATGAAACAATATCTCTGAGGACAGCTCATCTCCACAAGGCAGTAGGTCACTGCTCTGAGAAGCTGAGCCAGCATTGCCCAGAAATAGCACTGGACTTACTGCAGAAAAAGGAAGATCTAGTCAGCCAGCTCACCTCTCTGCCACATTCCCACGTACGTTTTAAGCTCAGGGATGCGAACTGAGGAATCCTTACACTTCAGCCCCTTGCTAGCCTGCTACTGAGGAGAACTCAGTAGTTTGACTTTGACTCTGCCTGTAACTATGAGAAAGACTCAGTCAGAAAATGAACAGAGAATGATGCTCTGGTGCAGTGTTTCTGGTATCTCCAACACCAATTCCATCCAGTGGTGAATATCCCACAGCAATTAGGCATAAAACTAAGGATGAATATCATTTGGTCTTGCAGCCTTCCCAAAAGGAGTATCTAAATGCTGTCTTCACATCTGTAGGTATGTTTATTTCAGGGGCAGGTAAGCATAGCATCTACAAACTTCTTTGCTATCCCTAAAAAAGAAGACATCCAATTTCAACATAATTATTAGGCTTGCACGGTGCAGTGGTTTCAGCCAGACAAAGTGCATGCAACCCACATGAATGATCTCAGAAAGCCCCAGCAGTGCTATGGTCCTTTGCTGCACAAGGACGCAAAACATCTGTAGCTTTGGTACAGCCACGTTGCTGCAGGACATAATTGTGTGCTAAATAAAGGCGGAAAAAACAGAAGGCTGTCTGCAAGAACACACAAGTCCTTCTTCAGACCTGAAACACTAGGAATAAGATTTTGAGATACTGACAAATAAGGAACATTTGTGTCAGGTGTAAATGAAGTTGTTTTGAGTAAAGACCTTGCAGAGGAGAGGGACCAGCAGGTCAAAACTCCCTAGTATGACTGCATTGCCCTTTCTTCTTGTGTTTGAGTAACAGTGAGGGCTGGCTGTGTGAGGACAGAATGACAGCAATGCCATTTTCCCAGCCCGCAGTCACATGAATTCAGGCTACACGTCTTCTTTTCAAGCTCAATGCAAAGGGCTGTGCAAGTGGTCGGTTGCCCTTTGGCAAGGCAGAGCTCCTCCTTGCCCAGCACTTGAGAGGGTGCAACTCGGCCGCTGTCAGTGCGGATTCACGCGGCAAAAGAGAGGTTGGAGGTCCTGCCAGGGAGTCGTCCTGCACAGGATCTCTTTCAAGAGCCTTCCTGCGGCTGCCAGCTCGAAGGGAGAGCGGCTGAAAGCAGCAGGCAGCAGCAGGCAGCCGCTGCCCTGGCAGCCGGCCCGGCTGGCCGGAGCGTACAGTTACAGTGCTCTCTGGTGGCAGCTGGATCGCTCACCCGCCTTGCCAGCCTGCAAAGAAACGGGGGACGTGCTGAATTTCGAGCCTCTCTTCTCCGTGTGAGGACGAGGTGATGAAGTCTAGGAGCTTAAGCAAATATACAAACAAGCACAGACATGCATTTTAAAATCCGTGGAAGAGTTGGGCAGATACAATTCCAATTAAAATTCTCAGCACAGCAGCAGTGTTTATTTTTAATAGCTTTGTGAAAAGCAAAGACTTTTCTGCTCTGTCACACAGGCACATCTTTTGTATGGAAAAGGATGCCACAAGCAAAAAAGAAATACTTTCTTGTCTCTAAGCGAATGCCCACATGCCAGTTTCTCCAGCATGAAGACTTGGCACTGCATAACAGAACAGTCACGCCCGTAGTGCCTGTAATCCACAGACCTCCAAACACTTTACACAGCTCTCTGATGAAGTTTAGCATGTCATAGTAAAGTAAATATTCGTATACCTGGGGCACAACTGTAGAGAGGCTAAGAGACTTCAAAGTTGAAATAGAACAAGAAATATTGGGTTTTGGTCTCTGCCTCCTACCAGTGATGCCAGACTTGCAAATACCAGAAGCCACATGCCAGATTTTCTTCCAGTTCAGTCACCAACTACAGGCCGTGGAGGGTTATCAACACAGAATCACAGAACAGTGATCCCTTCCCCAGGAAGGGACCTCTGGAGGTCATCTGGTCCAATCCCCCTGCTCAAGCAGGACCACCTGGTTGTCCAGGTCCATGTCCAGATGTTTTTTTAATGTCTCCCAGGATGGAGACTCCACCCTCTGTGCATCCTCTGCTAATGCTTGGTCACCCTCATAGTAGAAGAGTATTTCCTGATGTTCAGATGGAACCTCCTGTATTTTAGTTTGTGCCCATTGCCTCTTGTCCTGTCATGCATGTCCTTCCATAATGCACATGTATACCAATATTCCATATTTCATAGCATGTCTTTCCTACATCCAAACCTATCCATATTGGGCTGCTTTAAAGGAGATCCTACTGCTGGACGCAGAAGCAGCTGACCAACAGCCTGTTAGAGGGAGTACCTGTCCATCATGAGGAGGGTAATATGTCTTAGAATCATAGAATCATTGAACGGTATGGGTTGGAAGGGACCTTAAAGATCATCTAACCCCCCTGCCATGGGCAGAGACATCTTCCACTAGACCAGGTTGCTCAAAGGCCCATCTAACCTGGCCTTGAACTCTTCCAGGAAGGGGACATCCATGACTTCTCCGGACTACCTGTTCCAGAGCCTCACAGTAAAGAATTTCTTTCTTGTATCTAATCTAAATCTACACTCTTTCAGCTTGAAGCCATCACCCCTTGTCCTATCACTACATGTGCTTGTAAACAGTCCCTCTCCAGCTTTCTTGTAGGGCCCCTTCAGGTACTGGAAGGCTGCTATAAGGTCTCACTGGAGCCTGCTCTTCTCCAGGCTGAACAGCCCCAACTCTCTCAGCCCTGCCTCACAGGAGAGGTGTTCCATCCCTCAGATCATTTTTGTGGCCCTCCTCTGGACCTGCTCCAACAGGTCCATGTCATTCTTGTGATGGCGGCTCCAGAGCTGTACACAGGACTCCAGGTGATGTCTCACCAGAGTGGAGTAGAGTGACAGAATCTCCTCCCTCAACCTGCTGGCCAGCTTCTTTTGTTGCAGCCCAGGATACAGTTTGCTTTCTGGGTTGCGAGCACACATTGCTGGTTCATGTTGAGCAGCTCTGCGGAGAGGGACCTGGGTGTCCTGGTGGACGACAGGTTAACTATGAGCCAGCAGTGTGCCCTGGCTGCCAAGAAGGCCAATGGGATCCTGGGGTGCATCAAGAAGAGTGTGGC
>Ga0065711_1008803_pt1 | contig 12760 bp, 13 predicted proteins | sample Hoacrofraction12_FD_59098 | JGI IMG/M metagenome (GOLD analysis project Ga0065711, IMG submission 59098) | Hoatzin crop microbial communities from Cojedes, Venezuela - Epithelial fraction 12 v2 (version 2) | ecosystem: Host-associated > Birds > Digestive system > Esophagus > Crop | place...
TGCGCCCAGGGTGGGAGCCCGGCCGCAGCCCCAGCCTGGCTGACCTGGAGGAGCACCCCCGCCAGCCGCCGCCGCCTGCTCTGCGAAGCTCTCCAGGCCAGGCCGCTGCTCTTCTTCATTTATCAGCTTGGTTCCCTGCAGAGAGGCAGCAGCTAGAGGAGAAAGAGTGTGGGTTTTGGTCCAGAGAGCAAGAAATTTGCTTTTTGAGGTTGTTTGCCAAACCTGCATTCCTGCTGCAGCCTGAGCGGAGGGGAGGCTGAGATCAGAAATGAGAGGCATGGGCGGGTTTTGCTCAGCTGGTTGTGCTCTCTTTGCCTTGTGTGAGAGCTGAGCTCGCTCAAGGGTTGAGACGTCCTCTGCACCTTCACATCTGAACAACAAGCAGGGAAAGAAGAAACCACAAGGTTTCCTCTGCAGTCAGCAATACCCAATAAATTCACAGCAAGAGTAAGCCTTTAAACGAAAAAAAAAAATCCCCCAAAGCAAACATTTTATCCTACCCCAGTCTAATTGGAGAATAAACTTAACAACTAATTTTAAGGATGAAGTGAAAAAGAATGGGATAAAAGCCAGCCAAGCCGAGCTCCGCACCCTGCTGTGATCACAGGCAGCGGGCTGGGTCTGCAGCTCTGGGGGAGCCGCTGGCTCTGCTGGTCGGGCTCCGAGTCAGCGTGGCTGTGGCAGGACTCAGGCCCTTTGCTCTCCTGCACAACTGGTGGGAGCTGGGTGCCTGCCACCATGAGGAACCTCCGAAGCCAGGTGCTTGGAAAACGACGGGCAGCCGTGGCTGGGAACTGTGTGCCGGGAAGGGGTGGAGGACGTTGGGCACCGGGCTGGGCCCCGTCTTCCTCGTCTTGGATGTAGTTCCACTCAGCTTAATGGGATGTTTCCCAGAGGATAACTGCATACGCTGTCCCTCGGCTGCCAAGGAGCCTTAGCAGCGCCTCGGACAGGCATCGGATGATTTTGTGTGTATAAAAGGAAATAGAGACATTAGAAGCAGAGACATTAGAAGCACCGCTGCCTTGCGCTGTGACCCGAGGGGAGCCAGGCTGGGGACGTAGGGCTTGACCCTCTTCTTCCCTCTGTCCATGGGCTCAGCTGCCTCCGCCTGCCTGCGGGCTGGGGACCATCTCCTCATCTGCAGGTGCCCAGCCCCTGGCACAGGGGTTGCCCCTCACCGTGGCCGCTCAGCGCAGCCGCAGATGCTGGAAGCGGGGCTGTTGCATGCCTGGGTTTCCCTCAGCATCTTCAGCTCTTCCCGAATCCCCGCCGGGTCTCTGAGCGTCGCAAGACTCTCCCAGCCAGAGCAGACTGAGAAACCTAAGAGAGACGGCGTGGTCAGGGTGACGCTCCCGGGGTGCCTCGGGCTCGCTGTGGCTGGGCAGGTCACCCGAGGCGCTCCCCGGGGCTGTGCGGGTGCCCGGCTCTGTTTCCCAGGTCCTGCAGGCGTGGTGCCATGAGAATGTCCCTGGGGAGCAGTGGCACAGCCCCAGCGCGCGGGGACATTGCTGGCAGCCAGCCACCCCCTTGCAGCCCTCCCTCAACTTTGGAAACCTCCCGAAGGCAGCCTGCCATTCCCAAAATGGGAATGATTCCTTAAGAAAAGCTGAGAAGCCTGTGCTTGCTTATCTTTAAAGCACAGTTTACAAAAAAAAAAAAATAATCTGCTTTTGAGACCTGCTTCTGCTTTCCTCACTTTCCCTTCGTCAAACCATCCTCCCGCCTCTGCGCCTCCGGAGCAGCCCAGCCGTGGTCCCGAGCAGCGCTCCCCTCCCGGGCTGCCGGCTCCCCTCTTGTTCTGAGCTGTTGCATCACATCCAGGACAATTCATCGTGCGTTGGGTGCTGCTCCTAGATGGGTTCTTCATGCACGCGATAGTTTCGGGTCCTGTGGAGAGGCGACACAAAGCCCCGTGGACAGGACAAACAGGGCTCTGGCACTGTGGTCCATCCTCTCAGAGGGCTGGTGGCCCCTTTCACCAGCAGTGCTGGGGATTATTCTTAAATTAAGCCTTTTTGCTATTTTTTTTTCTCTCCTTATTGCCTTTCCCTGCTTCCATCTCTAATCCTTTCATCCTGCGTGTTTGGTTTGGTGTCAGGACTCCAGGCCCCCGGCCCTTGCCCCCTGCCCGGGATGCTCAGACAGCCGTGGGTCGTACCAGCTCTTGTCCCACCCAGAGCATCCCAGAAAAGCCCATTGGTGCAAGGAAAAAGCTGCAGTGCTCCTCCCTGCTCCTCCAGAGAGCCTGAATGCCAGCCTTCCCGTGGGCGTTAGGTCACCGTCGGGCGCACGCTCGGCACGTAACACGCAGTCTCCCAGTCCCCAGCCACGTGTTTTCCCCTCCGCTCCCGCCGCGGCACGGGAACGGGGAGGCACAGCCCCGCTCGGCAGGCTGGTGTGTCTTCAGGGCAAATACATCCTTCAACGGGAAGGGAAAGGATTTGTCTTTCTACATGCAGAAAAGATAGAAAAAAACCACCTCGGCTTATTATATACGAGAATACCTTCCTCCCTCACCAAAGGTCAAACTTAGATCCAATTTCAGTCAGGAGGGAGACGTCTGTCAGACAAGCACTAATCACTATTTAGTATTCATATTCACCTATTAGAAGCTCCATGCTGTAAACATGTCTATGAATTAACAAGGCATCTGGCCTCTCTTATACAATATGAGCAGCTTGGATCATGAAGTGTCTGCAGAAAATAAAAAGTGCCTTCCATCTGTCTCTCCCAAATATCACTGCTATCACCAAAGCAAACAGACCCGCTCTTCCAACGCACCGCGCGTCCCCCTCCCCCAGAACGTGTTAGTCAAACAAAAACAAGCGTTTCATGGAGAGCGCTTGACAGATCTGAAACGACTCTGAGGAGCGAGGCGCAAATTAAGAATGAGGGAAAAATTAGCTGAAAAATAACTGGGAAAAAAAGCTTCCTAATAACAAAGTCTCTTCTTAGCACTCTAAGTAATTACCCACAGTCCTGGCACTGCCAACACCATCGGGAGGTCAGCGCTGCCTGGCAGAAGATGCACGGGCGTGCTGGGACCCGCGCCAGGGCAGAGCTGTCTCCCAAGCATTTACCCCTCTGGGGCTCGCAGTGGAGAAGGTTGCTGCGGGATCACGATGACCCGAGGGCCGGAGGCTCACCTCCGTCCTGCAGCGGGAAAAAGGCAAAACCCTTGAGCTAACCCCTAAAGCTCACCTTGAGCCATCAACACTGCCCTGGGCGAAGACCACGTGCCTGACTGCGCGGGGGCAACTCAGCGTGACCCATCAGCTTCAGTGATGCCACCACAGCGGACTGCAAGCCCCATCCCAGGTCCACAGACTGGTTTTTCCCTCTAAATCAGAGCAATTCAGGTCGTGGCTCAGCTCCCCTGTTGTCTATGAGGAATATAAAAGAGCTAAAGGCGGATGATTTGCGCCTGTTCCCGATCCGCAGGGAGCAGGGGCCATTCCAGAGGAGCTGTGTCGGTGCAGGACATCAAGACGTGCTGCTGCCATTGACCAGGAATCGCAGCTGCCCCGATGGCTGTGGGGGGGAAGAGCCGGTACAGCCCCTGCGATGGTCCCTGCTGGGTCAGCGAGCGTGGTGGGACCGGCCGGGGGCTGTCGCTCCTGGGACAGCGGGACCAGCGTCACAGCCAGGGCAGGAGACCTCCCGTCCCCACACCATCCAGCCGCTGCCCTTTGCTCCGTGTTCCTCCCGTCTCACTGCCTTTCCTCCCCTGGTTTCCCAGCCCACTCCAGGTTTCAGCTCCAGTGCTTCCCAGGGAAACCCGGCTGCTGGCAAACAGGGTGGATTTCTGCTGGCTTGGCCCTTGCCAGGGGCTGGGTGGGCATCAGGGCAAAGGCAGGACCTGGGGCAGGGAGGTTGTCACTTCTGGGGGCAGATGCTCACCCGAGAGGCTCCCGGGTCCCCAGGACACTGCTTCTTGTGCCCTTGCTAAAGCCGGCGGCCTTAAACCAACTCAGGCTCCTCTGTCTCCAGGGAAGGGAGTGTCTACTCTAAAGCCTGGCTTTGTTTTCGGAAGATAAATTTAAACCAAGGGGAAGGAAGAATGAGCTTCATAAATCAGGCAGGCCTGAAAATGAGGCATGAAAAATGAACGAACAGAGCGTGGGTGCGAGGGCTGCCGCCCCGACCTGCCCGGCTGACGGAGCCCACCCATGGCTGCAGCCCAACGCCAGCCCTGCCTGCGGCACCCGGCTCACCGCCGTGCCGGGGACAGGCCTGTCAGCTCCCTGATGGGTTTTCTCTTAGTTTGCACCCACGCCGAAAACAACGTACTTGGATTTGAGCTTGAGCTGCCGGGGGTCTGACGGGCTGGGCGGGCTCCAATGCACATGCTCAGTAACGCCAAGATCTGCCTCCCTCCTTATCCCATTCCAGGTTTAAATCAATTTTTTTAATAAAAGGCCAACTCTTTGGATTGCCTGAGATGTTAAAGCATAAAAACAGGGGAGCAGAGGGAAGTAACGGCTTTCTGGAAGTGGTTCTCACATTCCCAACACACACTGATGACAGAAGGAAGAAACCTGTGAGGTTTCCAGACCTCCCAGCTGCAGACATCTTAGGAACTGGCTACATCAGATCAGCCTCCCTCAGCTTCCTCACTGGCCAGCTAGCTGCTCCTGTAACAGCGATGCAGAGAAGCCCAGCTCCTCCAGAGCGTCCTCTGGAAGGGCATCTCTCCGGAATGGGGCTGGAGCAGCCTGGCTTGGTGACGCACTAAGGCCACCCCGGCGTCGGGAGGTAGATCTGCACCTCTGCCGTAAGGCTTTGGCTTGCTGAGTCCACAACGTGCAGACCTGGTTCGGATCGACGAGAAACCCTCCTGACTTGGCAGCCTCCAGGCTCATGTCTAAGTGCATTGGTAATCATTCCACAAATACTTGTGCTTTGCAAAGCAAAAAGTCCCCAACCAAACAAACCCAACGTGGCTGCAGCTGCTGTGCTGTGACCTGAAAACGCAGGTTCTGAGAATACCCACCAGTGCCATTTGACATGCAAATATTTCAGAGAAATAATTCAACCCATGTCTTAGGAAGAAGTGGTGGGAGAGAGGCCGATGACTGAGAGGCAGCTCAGAGCAGCTGTTGTTGAGCTGGAGATTGGAAGGAGGGAAAAGGAAGAATCAAGGTGGGGATATCTGGTTTTAGCTTCCTGTAAGACAGTCTGAAGTGGCCCTGTCTGGGGGACCTGCTGACTTGAGAAAGGTCTCACTGAGCATCACCATTCAGAACATCACCAGGATCCTTCATTACGCCCTTCCACTGGACAAAAGCTTCTGTAAAATAAGTGTTTTCCTTGCCATAAGGATTTACCTACACGTTCACCACTTGCACTGCTGCAAAATCCTGACACAGAAGCTTTGCAGCAGCCAAAGCAGCCCTGCCAGCTCCAGGGCCAGGACATCACCCACGTGGTCCCACAGGGCCTCGGGACAGGAGCGGCTGCGGGTGGCTTTTCCCAGCCCCGGGCTGGCAGCGAGCCCCGGGGCTGCCCTCCAGCCATGCTGCTGCTGACCCCAGGCCCGGGCCACCAAAATCAATAGGGAATTTGTCACCGGCCTCGGTGGGGACAGGATCGGGCTCTGCACGCATAAGGAAACCCTTCGAGCATGAAAGCGAATTTAAAAGGAGCTCATCTCCGTGTGTTCAGAGACACGGAGCAGGGAAAAAGCATGACAGATCTTGGTATATTTTAACTGAATTATTGTCGACTGGGGATTGAGCTAAGACCACAAACATTATTTCACTTTCTAAAGAGGCTGCGCTGATGAATATGGGTTTCAAAGGAGAAAAGCTGGGTGGTTCTTGTTTCTAATCTTGAGTCATTCCTCCTCCTTTGGAGATTAAGCTTGAATACCACAGTATTTGGACGCCGAAACAAAGACTCCCGTCCCTTCCTATGGCATACGGGTCGGCGGGTAAATGCAGCACAGCTTAAACCACATATATCAAAATGCAACAGAATTTTGCACTAGGCTCTGTTAAAGATATTCTGTTTAATTGATTTTTTAAAAAAATCTATTATGCTGCTCTAGGCACGGCTATTGATCTGCAGTGCTGGAGAAGTAATGAAGAAGCCTTCAAATCAATAAGGCCAAAGTATATCTCAAACTGTATCTGCTCTACCAGCACAACAGGGATGTGGCCAGTGAAATTCCCTAGACAGGGCCGGGAGTATGAACAAACCTGTTCTGATGACTGCGAAGATTTATTTCTATTGGCATAAACATAACTAATGAAACCCCGACGACTCTTCACTTCCGTGCAAGCTGATAATATATCGCAGCGCTCACAATGAAATGAGCAAGAACACATTTGCAAAGGAAGAAAAAAACCCAACTCCCTCAACCGTGAGCTGTATTTTCTTCTTGGTGCCCTTGATTCTCCTCCATCCCCTTCCCCCAGCCAGGATAATATTTCTTCTTGGAGCTCTCCTACGGGTTTTAACAAGGCTTTTCTAAGTCTCCAAGGCTGGAGTTTCAGGTTTTCTTTTATCCCTCGCTGTCAGGATGGAGTAGGTAGGCAGCTAAAGTCACAGGCTGATAATATTGTTTGGGGCTAACAGCCTTATCTTATCTTGTTCACATTATTCATATTACCTTAGGTAAGCCACCTGGGGCCGAACACAAGCAAGATTCAAGGAAGTGACCTCATTAAAGTTCAGACACCTATTTACTGCAATAAGAACAGCTGGACCAAGGCAGCCACACTTTGAACCTGGCTGGCACTTTCCATCTGAGGCTTTGACTTGATCCCTTTCGCACTTCACAGCACAGAGCGATGGAGGAGCCGGTGTTAATCAGCTCCGCGCCTTTTCCTCCGAAAGGCTCGGGACTACAAAAGGGGATTTGGCTCGGGACTACAAAAGGGGTTTTGCCCGCTGGACGTTGAGCGGTTTCGGAGCTGCAGGGCGATGGCTGGGGTGCACAGCCCAGCGACCCCCGGGCACGGGCTGCACCCCGCAGAGCCTGGGCTGCTTTTGCTGAAGATCCCCCCTTGACGGAGAAGAGCCGGTCAGAACGCAGTCAGCTCTTTATTTCCCAGCTAAAGCCGATGTTGGGAGAGATCTGTTGGTTCTGCTTTCTAACCCAAACAGTCAAAGCAGCAGGTCTAGCCCAGGGACGGGCTTGGACCTGCACGAGTGCTGGCTTCTGTCGGGCTCAGGCGCTGGGGCTGGCGGGAGGAAGCCCCAGGTGGGTCTGGCTCAGCAGAGCCGTGGCCAGGGCAGAGCGACCGCGCTGCCTTCGTTCCGCAGGACTCGGGGGGCCGCGCGGCCGTGGCACGGCTGGGTGCAGCCCCGGGAGCAGACGCGCTGCTCCGCGCTGCGCCGGCTCCGGCTGAGGGCCGGGAACTCACAGAACACTTCAGTCGGTCTCAACCAGCAAATTAATCTAATTTTTTTTTTTTAAAAGAAACCTGAACCTCCAAAGTTTAAAAATATGGTAATGCAATTAGCGGCTTTGGCAGGCTAATGAAGCCACTTTAAACCCTTGCAAAAATACCATTAAAAGAGAATGCTGAAGAGCCTCTTCAAACTTTCCAAAATGAGAAGTACGTTCGTATTCAGAAGATGCCAATCTAGTCTCCTTTCTCCAAGGTTCAAGATTAATTAGGGACTTGTTTAGTGCATGAATGAGGAAACAAATGAACTCTTGGATCGCAGAGCACTGGAACCAATTTTTTAATCATTTTTTTTCTTTACAATTACATTCCTATCAAGAAAGTCTTCATTAGACTTTCTGTCACGGGGCCACATCATGTCAGGTAGCTATTACAAGTGCTTGGCTTTCACCCAAAGATTGAACAATATGATTTTTTTCAGAAATAAATACATCAGATATATATTTAGCGCAATATTTTCTCATTAAAATGCTATTGCATTTTCATAATAAATACATATGACCCTTCCTCCAAGACTCCTTCAAAACATATGATTTAGAAAAGACCAACAATATCTTCCCCTTTCCAAAATCAGCCAGGTATTTAAAGATTACCTTTGAGAAATATATTAATGCCTGATATAAGAAGCGCCATACAATAGAATGAGATTACTAAGGTAAGCAATAATAGATAGGAAGAGAGCGAATACGTTCAAGACTAATTGTTAAAAGAATGGGTTTTGCATGTTTAGTGAAGGAGAAAGCAAAAAGGAAACTGCTCTGGTTTTTTCAGTGTGTTACAACCCACCCTGAAGATTGGACTGGAGGGACTGGTTTGGCTAATCTCATCCAGAATGAGATGGAGATTTGGATCAAAACTGTACCGAAATTCAGATATTTTCTGCTCCAGCCCTTGTTCCGCTCACACTGAGGATCAACATGGCAGAACTCACTCTTCATCACTCCCTTACCTACACACTAGGCTGGTTTTGAGGTTGAGAATTTCTCCAGGACAAGATAAAGCATTAAAATAGAATAATTTGCAAAAAGTGAAAAAAAAAAGCCTTGTGCACTGTCATACTGGGGTAAACCTAACTGCTGTAGTCACGCTAAGAAAGGGAAGCCAAACTCCAACAATGTTGTGTTGCAATCGAAGACACCTACACCCCGGTGAGAGCAAATGCCAGAGATGCTGTGCCTGCAGCGCTGGTTATAAGCTGTTACATTTCAGGCAGTTCCGTTGCTGCTAGGTGAGCTGTATCCACGACACAGGCCCACCCCACGGTGTCGGGGGCTCCCTGGGGAGCAGCGGTGGCCTTTGCTCAAATGGCTTCTCCAGGGAACTCGTGCTTGCTCAGATACACCTCTCCTATTTTTTTCTACGAGTGATGAAGAGCATGAAGGCTCAACTCGTAACCCAATGCTCGTGATGCGGGCTGGTAAGACATGGGTAATATGTAACGATGACTGGCAGATCTACTTACTCCTTTCCATTAGTACCCATTTATCATTATCCAGACCTCTACCAGGGTGAATGGATAATGTTTTCCTAAGTGGAGAGACAAGGGTATAATTTTCATAGCCGATTTGTTCATTTCTACCACTCTTATGTCCTCTGAGCAATTGCAGATCAGATCTACGCCTCTCAGGACACCCTTCTATGGGCATTTATACATGAAGTAGCTCATCACCTCTTGACCACTCTCCCTAACCTCATTTCTGTCGGGCAGTGTAATAAAGTCCACGCAATAGATACTGCTGATGGCGGGGCAGGCTGCAACACACATTTCACTCGTTACTTCCTTAGCACAAGCAAAATTTGAAGATATACGGGGAGGAGAGGATTTTGCTCAAAGACCATAAGCACTTGCAGTACCTTTTCATAGCAATCATGGATAGGTGCAGAAATACAGATTTTTTGTTTTTACGGAGTCGACAGCACATCTCTAAGAAACCAGCGGCAGATGGGTGGGTGCAGACTGAACCCTAGGCACCCGAGCAGTGGAGAAGGTGCCTTTTTGCAAGTGTCCTACCACCACCAAACCTCCAGCTCAGGCCTCTTGCACAAGATGCAGGGAAACTCTGAGGTGGCTGGACACCAGATGTCTTTGTTTCAAGATCTGTCCTTACATTATCTCTGGAGAGCCACAACCCACTGGCTCTTAAGTCACTAGAAGAACTTGTTTGTTGGACTTTAACCAATTCCTGGGGGTTGGATTGTCTCCATCGTAAAATCTGTCAGGTTGCAGCCTCTGCCAAGGAAATCCCAGGCATCAATATCTATTCTCTTCCAGAATCGACGAGTAGAGGCTGTACAAGAAAATCTTCTATCTACCACCCTTAGCCAATGTTATTAGGCTGTATTGAAGACCAGATTCACTTTTGCACATCTTAACCACTGGGTAGTTGCTCTATAAGTCTGTCTCTTAAGGTAGAGAGCAAATACTGCACTTCCACTTGTGTTCCAACCTGTCTGAAACCATGTCTGAACACAGAGTGGAGAGGGGGAAATTTGCCCCAAATTGCCAGGGTGCCCAATGTCTCCTCAAAAAGGATGCTGCAGCTTTCACCTCTCATGTGAGTGCAGCGAGTCTGGTACCACCCAGTGATGCTGATGCTAGAGCAGTGCCACTTGCCCAGATCTCAGCAACCACACTGCAGCGGCCACACTGTCACGGGTCACTTATTTGCATCAAAATGACGAAAGACTTGACTGAAAGAAAAGACGAGGCATGCAAATCTACCATTCTTCTTGTCTCATTATAGCCCTGGGAGCCTTGAACCAGATTCAGCGCAACTCTGGAGATGTTTCGCTTTGTTATGAGTCTGAATTTTGCAGCTCAGATCCCCACTTGTCATAAAATAACTGCTTGCATTAAGTAACTGTTTGCCTTGTCGCAACAATAACACTGAAAGTCAGAAAAGGCTCTAAGAAAAGCTGATACTCCCAGCGAGGACAAGATTGAATGCGGGAGATTGGAGATCAGGCTAACCCTAAAGACCAAGCACAGGTTTTTAGTTTCTGGGTTGTTTTTTTTTTGTGCTGATACATTTTCTGACCACTGCTTTATTCTAAGGTGTCTGGATGGACAAAGGCAGTGCACACCCTGAGCGTGCCTTGCCGAGAGTGAAAGACCGCGTTGTAGAAAAGAAGACCCAGTGCAGAGGAGCTTTGCACTGAAGGTGTCAGGCATCAGTCACCAAAGGGCACGTGCCCAGAATAACCCTCAAGGAGACATCACTGTTTTGTGCACATCAGCTATCGCCAGGCTCCTGGCGTCTACCAGAGTGGCCTTTTCTTCAGCAAAGCCTGCGCTGCCTGGCTTTGTCTTTAAAATGCTGGCTCCTGCCTGCTGAAGTGGAAATATTGCATATCTGCCTCTGCGTTTCGCTGGGTCTCGCAGCATTTGATCGCACCGGGTACTGGCAGACCTGCAGCAGGTTTCATGAGCGGGTCCCTGAGCAATGGCCAGAGAGTGGCAAATCCTGGAAGTGGAGCACAGAAGGAGAATTTGCAAACTGCTTTGCTTTGACTCTTTGCAGTTCAGGAATATGGAGGGACATCTACAGCTGGACTCTAAATAACCAGGTTAACTACCCTCTACAAATAGACAAAACCTGCTGCCCTGAACCCTGCTGCTCTCACAGAGTTTTAATAGCTTTTACAATAAAAACCAGTGAGTCCCAAAGGAGAGTTCTCCATTTATTCAGAAAGTTGTTGCTAAATTCCTATACACAACATATTCCACTGCTGGAACACGCGCCTCTTCCCTAGCAGCTCTCCTTCCTGCCAGCCAGGTAAAGGCGAGGCATATAATCATCTGTGTAATCTGATTTGCAAGGTTAACTGCCCTCGATCATAAATAGGCAGGGATTTATGACCATGAAGGTGCGCTACCTAAGGCTTCAAGAGCAAAGTACCATGCTCACATCTCCCTTCTCTCCAACTTCTAAAAAAGGGAAAGTAGGATGCCAAGATCCAGAAATTACCATGCCGTAATGGAAGATCCTCAGATAGACTTGGTTTAATTATACAGTTCTATCATTTCCTGAGCGTGCCCCATCCCATTAGGAAATCACGGCAGTAACTCAGCTAACAGACTCGCGCTGTGCAAACAGCCGCCGGGGCTGCGGGCTCCCGGCACGGCGTGCGTGCGGTAACGCCGGAGTGCTAACCCAATGGGGGCCTGGGGTCCGCTCCTGCACAGAGAGAGGGGTTTCTTCCTCAGAGGAACATCCCTGGATGGAGAGGCAAGGCCATTTTTTACATGCCAGGAAAACCACAGGGCTGGTGGTGGAGGGAGCACTGCAGTCTGAACTCCCCAGGGGGAAACACCCTGGGGCTGTGGGGTCCTGGGGTGGGTCAGAACAGGGCACCAGGAGACGTGTTGCGCAGGGACAGGAGATAAAGGGTGTTAAAGGAAAATGTCACTCACCACAGAAAAAAAAAATAAAGTCATTTTTTGCACATTTCTTTTCCCATGCGAGGTACAAAACTGCACGGCTGGAACGCAGAGGCCGCGGCTCTGTTCGAGTGTGCGAAGCGCAACACAACAGCGTCAGGGGCTACAGAGCGAAGGCAGGCGTGAAATCAGGCACCAGATCTCTTCAAACACCGCGTTTTCTGTTCAGCCTTTCAGCACTTCACTCATCCTTGGCAGTGGAGCTGACCTGGTCATTTTTCCCTTTTTACTTCTCACTGCCACTTTCCATGGCGTTTTCATGAATTAACACAGCAGTGCGGTTTTGTGCTTTGCAGATGGAAAAAAAAAAAACCCTTTCCTATTTAAATAGAGACATGTGGCAGCTGACATTTCTTGAAAACACTTTGACTCATATTAAGCTTTGTAAGTCCTTTCATTATCTTTAAAGACTAGTTAAAAGCTTGGCTATGGCAGCAGGCAAAATGGAGGTAGTCGGGCAGGCAGCCTGCCTGGGGGAGGTGGAGGGGGACGGAGCCGTTGCTGGCTCCGGGCTCCATCCCCAGCCAGCTGCAGAGCTGCTGCTGGGACACCCGTCACCTCCTCCCGCCCGGAGCAAAGCGGAGGGTCGACAGGCACGGCAGCTGGGAGAGAAACAGGTCTCATCGTCCCCTCGGCGTCTGACTAAAAAGGCGGCTGGGGAGCAGCAGAACAGCACGACCCGAAGAGGGAGGGAGGAAGAGGAGGCAGAAGAAGAGAAGGCTACAAGGGGACCTTAGAAATGCTTATAAATATCTGCAGGATGGGTGTCAGGGGGATGGGGCCAGACTTTTTCCAGTGGTGCCCAGCGACAGGACAAGGGGCAACGGGCACAAACTGAAGCAGAGGAAGCTCCAGCTGAACCCGAGGAAGAACTTCTTCCCTCTGAGGGAGCCGGAGCCCT
>Ga0065711_1011146_pt1 | contig 12759 bp, 8 predicted proteins | sample Hoacrofraction12_FD_59098 | JGI IMG/M metagenome (GOLD analysis project Ga0065711, IMG submission 59098) | Hoatzin crop microbial communities from Cojedes, Venezuela - Epithelial fraction 12 v2 (version 2) | ecosystem: Host-associated > Birds > Digestive system > Esophagus > Crop | place...
AAAAAAAAAAAAAAAAAAAAAAAAAAAAAATTCTAGCCCAATTCAGCAACAACAGCTTGCCTTTATAAGCCGCCCGGGCTGAGCTGCTTTTTGTTTGAAGCACTGCTACCACCTTGTGGCCAGTCAAGTTAAACCACACCGATAAAAACAATGCCTAATCCAATTTCTACTTAGAGCAATTCAGAATGCAGTTTAATATAAAGTCTAACAACCGTATTAACATTCAGCTCCAACCGCCACACTGAAACGAACACTTCGCACCCCACTGCTTTAAAGCTCAACTTCCATTTACTCCTGTGTCCTCTGGGTATCATTAGCACGCTGGGGAACACACATTCCGGGAGTATCAGCAGAAATGCAAATATCTGCATCACTTGAATCAATTTAAAGACAGTAGAAAAACAGTGCATTCTTTCCCAGCGCAGGATTTTTGTAGGTCAACTTTTTAGAAATGTTTACAGTTTTTTAAAAAATTACTAACTGTATGCACAAATTAATGTACAAAGTTGCTAATACCAGATGAGTGAGTTCTGGGCCGCCTCTGATAAAAAGAGGTTTAATGTATGAGTTTGAAGCTAGGAATGTATTAATCCTAATACTTGAAATATTCTTTCAAGATGCAAAATGGAACAATTTCCTCTTTAATGGACAAGAGTCTAACATGAGGAATGATTAACTTAAAAATTAATATGAAGGGCCAGGAAAATTGGTTTCCATTCTCAGCTTTGCTACAGATTCTACAACAGCTTAAACAATAATTCTTCACAGGCCAATGCTCCCTCCCCCTCAAGCTGGCTATAAGGCTTAGCACACAGTTGTCTGTGAGGCATGCTAAAGTTCTTCAGCACTGAGCACCATGAGAACCCAAAACACACTTTATGACATAAGAAATACTCCAAAAATGAGCCAACTCTATTACTAGGAAAAAAGAACACATCAAGTGCAAGTTTCACATGAAGCTTTGTGACTATTAAAGCTCCAAACAGCTACTTTTCACTGTATGTGCAGAACTGAAATTTACAGATAATCACTATAAACATACCACATTGTCTTCCTAGAGACATTTCAAAAATCTGAGTGAACTAAACTTATTATATATTTGAACTAAAGGTTCAGACAATTCTCCAGAGGGTGTTGATTTTGTGTAGAAGTGAATAATTTACTTCCTTGCTATCCTGGATGTTTTTTCTCTAAGGTTCTTCAACAAATCTATCGCTCTAGACTAACACTTTCTGAAAACTTACTGCTGTGTATTATTACTGGACATAGTTACTGTAACCCAGTACTAAAACAGTATCTACAAGGAAAAGAATTAAGAGGCAATTTATCCCCTAATGAAATTCAAACTTACCCTAAGGTCCCCTGTGCCCGGAAAATATTCACCATACTTATGGAATGATACTGTCATGACACGATCTGTGGTATAAAATGCTTCTTCAACACCATCACCATGATGGATATCAATATCAATGTACAACACTCTTTGGTGATACCTAGGAAGAAAATCACATATGAGAAATCATCATTATCTGTTATGTTCATAACATGCTGATACCTAACAAAGAAAAATCTAATGGAAAAAACCCAACCAAACACTAAAATCCAAGATAATGATAATTTTGATGATTTTGGTTGAAGTGACCATATGCTCTTAGAATTCTCAGTACAGTTTGGATAATAATGAAAGTAAGCTTATCTTCATCAGTCATTTAAGTACGTAACGTATTCAGTATTTACCCCAAGTTGTCTCACTTCGTAGAACCTGTACCTTGTGTTTCTGTCCACACCACTTTCTGTTGTTCACATCTGCTGAATTCGCCTCTTTCACAGGGCCTTTCTTTCTGCCTTCTCAAGAATTACCAATCTGCACTAAAACCTCTCTTCAAACATCATAGTGCCAGGAGCAGGAATAACCCGAGTTCCATAAGCCCGCAAAAAATAAATTTAAATACTTATTTGCCGTCAATCAGTTGTCTTCACCTCCGCAGCTTGTAAGGATAGGCATACTCTTTATTTTCAGGTGTATCATGCTTACTATTAGCATGAAACTACTATGCTACTGCTATTATTTCCTTCAATACTACAACTTTCAGATCAGTTTGAGATGGATAAAGAAACCACTTGTTTGAAGCCTCAGAGCACTAGAAACAACAGTAAGTATCCCTTAAATTCTATGTTGTTCAGTAAAGAACAAAGTCGATCAACATCAGAACACGCATTTTCATCATGCTTTGCATAGTGCTATAGAATGTGAGTCTGAGCAGCCATAATTTCAGGTGGGCTAAGATTTTTGGCTTAAGACATTGAATAGGACAGTTTCCTACAGTTACATAACCCATAACTATCTGAAAGTTTCCTTCCTTCACACGTACATTAAGCTAAAAAGCTCAAGGCTGGACCACAGAAAATCATATCGCTTTTCTTTAGCCTGCAGAGACAGATCCTGAATACATGCTGTACATGTCTCTGCAGTCTAAGAAAAGCGTTACGATTTTTTATTCATAGCAGCCACATTAATTCATGTAACAAACCAAGGAAGCTCCATGCATGATCTTCCCTGAATATTCCTGAATATTCCTGTTTGGTTTAGTAACAACTCAAATGACAGGAAACAAGCAGGCATATTGAGAAACCAAATGGGTGTGTGACTATGAGCATGACAACTGCCCTAAGGGGTCAGGGCAGTGATCCATCTAGACCACTGTTCTGTTCCCACGAGTAGCAAGAAGAGATTAATATTTACAGAGAGCGTGTAAGCCTGTCCATTTGCTGAAGTCTGCTACCCTAGTATTTCCCCATCACCTAGAATTACAGCATATGGCACTGTACAGGGTGCACCACTGCTTGGATCTTTAGTATCCATTCACAGACCTCTTGTCTATGATTATGTCTGATCTCTTTTGAATCTGTTGTTGTTGTCTGCTTCCTTCAGCCTCCTGTAACATCAAGTTCCAGAAGTTCAGTATCCTCTGTCTAAAGCAGTACTTCTCAATACCCTTTTTAAACCTTTCTCCTACTAGTTTTCTTTCCAGCTTGCCTATATTTTAGTTTAAACTTCTTGCTGAAGCCAAACCAGGCAGAGTTTGGAGTTTTCTTAACTGAAACTGCATGAGTTCAACATGGGCTATGAAAACTCACTGAAATAATAATTACAATTTGTATCTTCAAACACCTAAATACTTGAATTTGACACTTTCTACAATTTTATCTTGTTCCCATCATAAACTTACTTCAGTAACTCAAGGATGGCAAGCACTATATCATTGACATAACAGAAACCAGATGCCTCCGATTTCTTAGCATGGTGAAGTCCTCCAGCCCAATTAACAGCCATGTCTGTCTGTTGTCTGTTCAGTTTTACTGCCCCAGCTGTAAAAAGACATACAGAAAAATGAAAGGAAATGTAGCCAGAAACTTCTGAAGGCCTTTTAAATCTGTTATTTGAAATAGTATCTTATTTGTTAGGTAAGTTGATCTTAAATCTGATCTCTTAATAACACTGAGATACAGACTGTCAAATATGAGAGATATCAACTAACTGATATACAATTTTTATTTCTTTATTGAAAAACACATTTGCTCCAGTTTTAAATATACTATCAAAGTTTTAAGCTGCTGACATAAATGTAATAAAGCTACAAAATAGCTGGCAAACTACCTATACTTACCAACAGAACCTCCAGTTGACAGCTGACAAAACTCAAACAGGCCATCAAAGACAGGACAATCTTCTCCAACATTAACTGTGTAAGAAACGCATTACTTTTCAAACACATCATTTCAACAGCACTGCTATATGCATGGATAACACAGATGCAACGTATAGTTCATTCATCATTTTAACTACTCTCCCCTCTCATTTTTGTCAGGCTAAATTTTAAATACTGAAAACAATGTAAAGTCTTTATAATCTAAGATGACTCCAAACTATCTTTTTTTCTTCTTTTTTGTTTCCATGGGAAGCTTTGTCTTCTTGTTAACCAGAAGTTAGATAATTTTTACATTTTTGAAGAAGTGATGACTAACGTAGGTCTTGTTAAGAAATGCACGATTAGTTGGAAAAATAATTTGCTGAGAATAAGGCACCATAAAGAGGTTATAATACTGCCTTTTACATTGATATAATAGCTGTCAAACCGCATTCCTAACAGTACTTTGAGCCTACTCCTCTAATTAAAGAAATAAATTGACAGAAAGGGAGAGCAGTGAATAATGTACAACTTTTACCATCTCCCTTTAACAGGGATGAGTAACTCCTTTTCTAGACTCGCACACATCTTCACACATTTTTACTTCTCTACTCTTCTAAAGGCCATTCTTTTTCAGAGAGATTTTGCATTAGAACAGATTTTAAGACACTTTTGCAAACAGCTCACAGCTAAAGTTTAATCTGTGCATTAAGCATATGGAAAGTAGTATTTCACATATAGAATACACCCTGTGAAAGGAGATGCAAAAATCCTTCCATAAGCTTAAAGAACACTTTTGTCATGATGGTTGCTTTTCATAGAAAAGCCCCAAATTAGCTTAGCTAAAGGCAGGCACATGTTACTGTTGTTACAGTATTTCTCTAATCCACCCACGCCATTAATCCATGTTCATACCTCTCTACTGGTAAATATTAAGTTTGAAACAATGCTAACCACCAAAGCACGTACACATAGATTTAGCCTAATGTTGTCACTTACATCTCTGCATTTGCTTGCTGTACTCAGACATATTGTCAGGCCTTATTGATCGGAGAAATTTGATGTATTCATCACTATGGTACTTGGTCATTTCCTCAGCAGTAGCTTTGTGAGGTCGCTGAAAACAAGAACAGTTTATAGAAATAATCAGTGCTCTACCAAATCAGCTAAAAATGGGCTAAAACGGACAACTCGAAAGAAATCTAATGTACTTTGAAGGGAGAACAGCTGTTTTAAATAAAGCAAGGACTACTCTGTTGTTAGTATACAACTTGGTTAATGCTTTGTGCAATTACCCCAATGTCCCCGCGACACTCCACCCCCACAATCATAAAATACTGGTAAAAAGTCTCTGCTGTGGCTCTACCTCACTTCTTCCAGACATGGACAACAATCTGCAGTCCTCACCAGTTATAAAATACTGTTTTATTTCTAAGTAAGAGAGAATACACTAAGAATTTTCTGTTTCCACTTCCACTTCTCCATTTATTTGTGTGAGAATATTTCAAGCCCTTTAAAAATAACTTCAAATGTTTCAGTGGACATTCTATTGCTTATACTCACATAAATTTCCATTTTTCTGTACAAGCCATAATTTAGCAGCAAGTTGTGGGTCATTCGGATCCTGTGGGGTTTCATTGGATGTCCCTGTCCATAGTAATAGTTTCCAATATCACCTGTCAATATCACACAAATTAATAGTTATTCATATTACAAACCAACTTTTCATTTGTTCCCAGAAGAAAGCAGGTATGATTATTAACAAAACCAAGCAAAAAAACCCAACCAAACAAACAAAGCCACCACCAGAAAGGGACTACTGTCTATTTCAAAAATGACACGAGGAAAACAAACTGCCCATAGATTTCATACCTTAGAAGCAGAGGACAAAAAGGAGGCCAAATCTAACACTTTTACAAACAGCAGTGACTGAGCAAAGACGCCTACAGGAAGCGGTATCAAATCAAGAGTGAAGAAAATAGTGGGCAGGAACTGAAGAATAAAGTAATGGGAAACCAAACCGGCATCAAGAGCAGCAGAAACTGCTGATGACACAGCCAGGTCATACCACAACAGAGGCTGTAGTAAAACCCACCACGTTGCAGGAGCCGATTTTAATACACCATCCTGAGCCTGCCCTTAGCTACTAACCCTAGCAGTTACGTTCCAGAAGTTAGCTTCAGCTCCATTGCTGCAACCACACGCACAAACATTCCCCAGTCATCTCCTGCTAGGGACCCACAGTAGTCTAACAGAACCTTGTAACCCAGGTTAGCCCAGCTCTGTCAAACCAGAGAGCGACTAGAGCCACGATTAAGACAACAAATTTGACACTTACTTCCGAGAAAAGAATGGCTGCTATCACGGGCTAGTTAAGTTTTCTCCCCAGCTAGGGTACTACTAGCACATACACGCCTCCACTTTGAACACGGACATTCCCAAGACACAGACCATTTTAAATAGAACTAGCAGTCAGTCCATATGTTTCTGGACACGCAGACAAGCCTAAAAGGTATGCCTAGCTGTCAATGGCTTTCAATCGGATAAATCTGTAAGAACTATTTGCAACAACACCTCTTTTCTTTTTGATCAAATTTCCTGGTACTATTAGTGAACTTTGTATTCTTGCAATTTTTACTCTTCTTTCATATCCTCCAACATGCTCTGCCTTGTCCACTTGAAATGAAACAAATACTATTTTCACAATGTCATACTATTTTACAAATTTTGTTAGTCAGAAGCACCACTACAAAACAGCTTCAGTTTCAGCTCTTCAGCATGAGCTCCAGCTCAGGAGGAAGGGAAAATGTCAGCTTGCAGCAGCATCACCAACTACCAAGAAAAGCAAGCATTACAGTAAGATTCTAAGTCTCAAAGCATTCTAAAATCCAGCATTCAGCTTTCAAAGTGACAAGGAGAGTAAGGACACTTAGCAAAATAGATACATCCTCATATAATGTAAGATGAGGCTATCTACAAAAACAATTGCTTAACACCTAGCTCTTAGCCATCCCATAAGAATGGAAATACCAAGTTTTAGCATTAATTTACAAACTTTGAAGAAACTGTATCTACTCCTAAATTAGATATTTAAGTGGCAGATTAGTACTTCTTGTCAGTTACTAAGACCTGGAGTCTTGCAGATACTTATTGCAAGCCTGCAATTTCGGTCACATGTAGGTCAAGAGCAAAAGGTATGAAGGGAGTACAACCACACCCCTTCCCACCAGCAAAAACATTTCCAAGCATTTTACAAAACAGTAATGCACAAATTCGGTGTTTAGGAAAGATCCGCCACAGCCCTTCGAAACTAATGACTGGAAGATGGAAATGAACCACTTACTAGCTCTAGTTTGTTTTATTAAATTACTGTGAAGTCCCAGATTTACAAAGCATCAAGCTAGTGAGAGCTTAAAAATTCAAAATTTTAAGACAATACTGACTTTCAATAACATGCTTTTGAGGAAACTTCATTCCAAAGCAATTTGTAGCTTAAAGAATCTGTATGTATTTCATACCCTGATCTTTTTTTGTTAAACTGGTCATTTTCATTTTAACTACTTCAGCTTGTGTAGTCATTATCACCGACATTTTTACTCAAAATGCTGATGGATAAGGAAGCAGACAATTAAGAATGGTTTTCTATCTTCTGTAAAATGTAAAGTCTGTTATTTTCCGTTATGTAAAAGAACAAAAACATTAACAAGCTTCCCTACTACCCTTGCAACACATCAAGATACTGCAATTAATCAAATAAACAGATTCAAAATTAAGTATATTGTACATACCTTACACTGCAGTGTACACACACACACAAAAAAATCAATACATAAATTGAGCATACCTTTTAACTTTTACTTTATTTTTTACCAGAAAAAATATCTGTGAAAAGAACTGGCAAATTGGTAAATTTAATAGGAACTTATCTAATCAAATAGAAGATTTGTGGGTGGGTATCTGGCAGAAGCACATTGATCCTTCCACAGTAGAGCTCAGCAGTAATGACTAATGCTAGACATCAATATAATACACTTTTAGCAACAGGCAATACCATTTACATCTTTCAGGTCTTAGCACCAACAACAAAAAAAAGGTTTTGGCATTAGTCCGCCAAGTTTCAAGGGACTGTTGCAATGTGTATGTTGGCAGGGGTGGGGAAGGAAAAGGTATGCAAGAGGCTCTGCTTTTTTCATTAGCCCCTTGATTTCCAGCCAACATCACATCACAAAGGGTCCCATCTTGGAGACAACATCATGTGGTGAGGGGAAAGGCATCAAAAGTCTCTCCTCCTTTACCCAGTGAAGGAGAGGGTGCCGTTTCTGGTGCAAACACTTTGTGCACTGATCCTAAAACCTAAAATGCGTAGATATGGCACTTCAGTACACAGTTTAGCAGACATGGAGGTGTTGGGTTGATGGTTGGACTTGATGATCTTAGAGGTCTTTTCCAACCTTAATGATTCCATACAAGTCTTATGAGGAGCGGCTAAGGGAACTGGCGTTGCTTAGTCTGGAGGAGGCTGAGGGGAGACCTTATCACTCTCTACAACTACCTGAAAGGAGGTCGTAGTGAGGCAGGTGTTGGCCTCTTCTCCCAACTAACTAGCGACAGGGCGAGAGGCAATGGCCTCAAGTTGTGTCAGGGGAGGTTTAGATTGGATATTAGGAAAAATGTCTTTCCTGAAGGAGTGGTCAGACATTGGAACAGGCTGTCCAGAGAAGTCATGGGGTCACCACCCCTGGACGTGTTCAAAAAAAGTGTTGATGTGGCACTTGAGGACATGGTTTAGTAGGTATGGTAGTGGGCTGACGGTTGGACTTGATGATCTTACAGGTCTTTTCCAACCTTAACGATTCTATGATTCCATATATCTCTTCTTCATTTATCACAGCCTTAATACAGTACTTTGGTGAGCAAAGCAAGGTGTACCAAGAGCTAGCGTGTGCAGGGATGGGACACCTCCCACATCGATGGAGCTAAAAAGCTCTGCACTTAGTGCCAGACTAACTTTGACTAGAGCATGGATATATATCAAACAAGTACAGCAATGCCAAGTGGACAAGTATTGCAGATAGATAGTATGAGTACTTGATCCTAAACTTCTCTTTACAAGGGTAAAAATCACACAGAAGTGTTATGACCATATTTTACACCACTCAGTGTGGGTGCACATGGGAAGTGCAAAAGAAAAGAACGTAACTGAAAGAGGAAGTAGAGGGGGAAAAATGCAAAGTATTATACGCAGAAAGGTGGTAAATTTATTAATCTCTCACAGCAAGGCTTCAAAGACTGAAATTTACTGTTTTATACCAGTGAAAATATCAGCTAAATGGCTCCTATTGAGAAGTAACAACATAATCTCTGAGTTGGGTCCTTAACTAAAAGGAGACAAACCAAGTGCCAGTTTCATGCTAGCAGGAGTCTACTGCCCTCCACTGTTCACCATGTGATACCAACAAATGACCAGAACACCTACTTGAAAATTGTTACATACACTGTCATGCTTTAGGTTCAAGTATGTTAAAAAAATTACTTCTCCATTCATACAAGCTACTTGCCTAAATTCTGAAGAGAGCTATCAAATAAAAATAAATCCACATGATTCCTCTGATGAATATAAGTTTTAGACACTTCTCTGTCTGAGACTTCTAGACAAGTCTACGGATGCATGTTAAATATTCTAATACACAGAAAAATACAAGATGCCACATGCCTTAAAGGAACTTCAGTTATGTCTGACAAACACACAACCAACAAAAGCTGCTTCATCCCCAAATAAGTACATTAGTCTCTCTAGTTACTAAGATATATAGAAAAATAACACCTTTCAATTAACCCATTACAAAACAGTCTTAATGGCCTGACAAAGAGGCAAGATATGATGTTTAGTTATCTTTTGTACTTTGTAACTTGTAAGTTACATTACTTTGCAGCTTTGTAACAGATAAATTATGTAGACTGACGGTATCTTGGCTTATTATAAGTATGGTTACGATGAAATCATGAGGTATTTCAGAACTGCACTAAGTGCAGAAACCAAACTGCTACAATGGAAACCGCATGAAAAATAAATCTTAATAGTGGTAGTTACATTTGGGTTGACTTGTGCAACACTAACGGGTGAACTCATGTAAAGATGAATTTAAGAAAGATCATCAACGTCTGATCAGTCTAACAAACAGCTATTCAAACAGGCCTCAAATTACTGTAATAGCATCTGAAGGGCTGGGGGTTTTGTTCTGGTTTTTAAAAATATGCAGAAGACTAGCCGAGTTATGACTTTCGAGCCCTGAGCAGAGGGTGGACACCACCGCCATGTTTGGAAGCCACTGCGTAAAGCACTGATGAATCTCTATGAAACGCAGTTGAAGCTTACATGTGCAGAGAAGATTAACTTAAACTGTAAATGGTAACATACTTCAACAACATCTGAATATAGCAGCATTATTGCCCTATTAAAACAGGTTTAGCCTTGTCTTTACCGGTGGAACCAACCATATTCTGATGCAGATCTCTTAAGTTTTTCATGAAGGTAGAGTCTTTTGAACACCCACGTTAATTATGCACAACAAGCAATCTAAACAATACTGCTAATGCATTGGCATGGAATAAATACACTTCTTAACCGTAGCCATACTAGTTGCTGCGACAATCTCTAGAACCATCTGGGTCCTGTCCTCATTGCTATGGACAACTCTACAACACGTACCTATTTTGGAAGAGGCCACTGAACACCCTGAGCCATGTGTTGCGAGACTGTGGCAACAACCTGAAGACAGATGGTAAGAGTCCAAAATAAAAGCTACAACATCTTTCCACATCCGGCATGGTTCTAGGCAGTGTCAGCACCAGACTTTGCTAAGCTATGTCCACATATATATTAAGACTAGAAGCAGTTATTACAAATATTTCAGATAAGACGACCAAAGTATCTTAATTTGTTTAGTTTTAGTTCTTCTCATTGTATACTGGCTCAAATTTAAATAAAATTCCTGACCTGAGCACGACCACGAGCAATGCAAATCCTGCAACCTGGATGTGGCTGACAGTCTATTATATGCAAACTGCAGAAAATTAATTCAAGCTTCTTCTACCCAAAGTTTATTGGTTCCAGATACAGTGTGAAGGCTACTAAACCTGTTAATTATCAGAAAACGTGAACGGCAGTACACTCTGAGAAAACTTGGTAAGCGATAGGCTAATTTAGAAAAGCAACTTTAAATGACAAAAGATTCACAAAAAGCGTGCAGGAATTTATTGCATGTCAAAAGATATGCATACAGGCATCTAGTACTTTTCAACACCTTTTAGTGTATGCTTTCAGAGAAACAAAGTGAAAGTACCTGTGGAGGGAAAATTATGACAAAAATAGTCATATCTCAGTTGTGTGCTTGAGGTTATCTTTGTATTTTTTGGCTTTGAGTTATTTTAAAGCTTTGAACACTCGCCTCGCTTTGATTCAAGACTTTGCTGGTACAAGACAGTTACAAGATACTCAGACTTGCCAGACGAACCACAAATCAGCATTAAAAACATTTACTGCAGGTATTAACTGTAACATTTCTTCTAATAACTCTGTTTCCAAAAGAAGTGTAAAATAATTGTTGGCTTTGGCAATAAAAAAAAATAAGACATCAAAAACATTCCAAAGCTGTTTCTTTATATCACAGAGAAAGCATTTTTTCCAAATAACTTTTACAATAGGTACTCCTTTCTCTACATTATTGTTAACTGCATTTCTCCTAGCCCATGCATTCAAGCAAGAGATGGGCTACAACCGCTTTTAAGCCGCCATTGTCCTGCCACCTGAAAACTTCTTCCTTCTTCTCCAGTTTCTCCCCCCTCTTCACCAGTACGGCCTTCTGGCTGTTAAGGGAGCCTGACACTAGCATCGAGCACCAAAATCCAGGGATCACAGAAAAACTGAAGATACCAGTATCTAGTAAACTGTAGCCACATGACTGTATGACATAAAAAAGCATACTTATTAAAAAAAAAAAAACCACACGCAAAAATTTGCAGAGACAGCTTCTAAACTACCAAACTATCACTGCAGGCTCCCTTTCAACCAGGCAAAAAGCGATTCCTCTTCCCAAAGAAAAGCAAGATCCAGGCCTCACCAAACCTACCCGGAGCAGGGGCCTCCTTCCCCCTCCAGCCTGAACAAAGAACCCGAGCGAGCAACAAAGGGAAGGGGGCGGCAACCGCCGCTCTGCCTCCTTCAGCGTGGCAAAGCACCACCGAGACGGGCCCCACAGAACTCCTCCCCACGAGCGGCAGGTCCCTCAGGCACTCCTCCCCACGGACGGCAGGTCCCTGAAGCGTCCCCCCCACGAAGGGCAGGGCCGCTCCCGCCACAGCAGGCGCCTTTGACACCTCAGGGCGCCGAGCCCTGCATCTGCATTTCCCAGACGGTGGAGACGCCCGGGGGCCACGGCAAAGCAGCCCCCACCCCCGACTCCCGGCGGCTACCGACACCCGCCTCACACGCCGGCCTTAAGGGCTGTTACAGCACGAGGCAACTTTAAACAAAATAAAATAAAATGAAATAAAAAAAAAATCTCTAATCTGACCGACGCATTTACCCTCCCAGCACAAGACAAGCGAAAACAAACGCCAAACCCCGAAGCAAGCGACGCGGATCGCAGCGCAGGCCCCACGCCCCTTCGCGACGGGACCGACCGCGCAGACCACCAGCGGCCGCCAGGCGCCCACGCGCGCTCCTGCGGGGCCCGCCCCCTCCGCGCACCCGACCCCCGCGCGAAAGCCAGGGGAAGGGGCAAGGCCCCGGCCCGGGAGCCACCAGGTGCCGCGGCCACGCGCGGCCCGGGCTTCTTTTAGCAGGGGAGGAGCCAGACGCGGCCGCGTCTCCAGCGCCGCCGCGCTCGGCGGGTGAGGGGGAGTGTCCCAACTTTTACTCTTTTATTTCTTTGGGGGGGGAAGGGGGGAACAATAGACGCAGCGCTGGCCGCCGGGCCCAGCAGCCACCCCGCGGCAGGCCGGGCAGCGCCGCGACCCACACCTCGCCCGGCTCCAACGCTCCCCCCAGCCCCGCCGCCCCTTCCCGGGC